>WNFV01009835.1_pt1 | contig 10516 bp, 10 predicted proteins | sample 5400101 | NCBI WGS metagenome assembly WNFV01 (sample SAMN13153361, study PRJNA577476) | soil metagenome | isolation source: 115 cm soil or saprolite under grassland replicate 1 | place: USA:California | collected 2016-06-15 | reverse complement strand
GTTCCAACTCCCTGACCGAGCTATTGGTTTTCGGAGCTCGAGCAGGTCGCGCCGCTGCTACCCATGCGACTACCGCTTCCACGCCCGCGTCGGCAACGATTCAGGCGATGGCCGCGGACGAACAAAGGCGTCTCGATCGCCAGTTCTTGAAGAAGGATGGCGGCAAGGAAAAAATCGCTACCATTCGCCAAGAGATGCAAAAAGCAATGGAGGAAGGCGCGGGAATCTATCGTGATGAACAAAGCATGCAGAAGGCTTGCGACACGCTAAGAGATCTGAGAGAGCGCTTCCAGAACATCATCATCGAAGACCGAGGCAGCACCTTTAACACTGAAGTCATGAACGCGCTCGAGCTGGATTACATGCTCGACGTGGCCGAGACCGTCGCCAATTCTGCGCTGAAACGAAAGGAGTCACGAGGCTCTCACACCCGGACCGACTATCCCAAGCGCGACGATGCGAATTTTCTCAAGCACACTTTAGCTTACCGGACAGCCGACGGACCGCGCATCGACTACCTGCCAGTGACGATTACCCGCTGGCAGCCGGAGGAGCGCAAATATTGATCACGAGAACTGAGCTGTGAGCCAAATTAGCAGACGCGCAATTTGAACTCAGCGCTGATCGCTCAGCGCTAAATTCCAAGAGGATACAATGGCAGAGCCAACTATCACATTGACCGTTACTCGCTACCGTCCCGAAAAAGATCGGGCGCCGACCACGCAAACCTATGTCGTTCCTTACCGGCCGGACTGGGTCGTTCTCGACGCGTTAAATCACATCAAGGACCAGTTGGACGGGACTCTGAGTTACCGCTGGTCTTGTCGCATGGGAGTATGCGGTAGCTGCGGCATGATGGTAAACGGTACGCCCAAGCTCACCTGCGCTGCGTTCCTGCGTGACTATTACCCCCAGGAGATTCGGGTAGAGCCGCTCGTCAACTTTCCAATCATCCGCGATTTGGTCATCGATATAACCGACTTCATGGACAAACTGAAGAGCGTTAAACCCTGGATCATACGCAAGGAAGAGAAACCGGTCAGTGAAGGCGAATATTTACAGACGCCGGCCGAGCTCGAAGCGTTTCATCAGTTCACCCAGTGTATTAATTGCATGCTTTGCTACGCGGCCTGCCCGGTTTACGGGCTGGAGCCGAAGTTTCTGGGTCCAGCCGCCATCGCGCTCGGCTACCGCTACAACATGGACTCACGCGACCAAGGCAAAGATCAACGCGAAATCATCGGCAACCACGACGGCATCTGGGACTGCACGTTTGTCGGCGAATGCAGCGTCGTGTGTCCCAAGCATGTAGATCCGGCCGCGGCGATCCAGCGCTCTAAAGTGGACACTACCAAAAACTGGTTTCAATCAATCCTGATGCCTTGGGGGCAACGATGACCCATTCGACCAAGCTCAGGGCAATCTTGAGGGGAATCGAAGGATGAGCGCCGTGCGACCGGACCCAGCCAAGCTTTACCATCGAAAGATGCCGGCGACTTGGTGGCTGACGAAATGGAGCTATTTTCTGTTTATGCTGCGCGAGCTTTCAAGTGTCTTTATCGCCGTCTTCCTGGTTGTCTACCTTTGCCAGATTTATCAGTTGTCGCAGGGGCCCGAGGCGTATAGCGCCTTCGCGCAGAAGCTTGCCTCGCCCGGCTGGGTTCTTTTCCACTTGGTAGCGCTGTTGTTCGCGCTGTACCACAGCATTACGTGGTTTCAGTCGAGTGCCGTTGTCTTGACGCTGCGTATCGGCGAGCGTTTGATTTCCCGGCCGATCGTTACGGCGCTGCACGTCGGCGCCTGGGTGATGGTCTCGGTGCTCGTGCTAGTTTTATTCCTCGCGCTTAAGAGCTGAATTATGGCGACAGAAAAAACCATCGAACCCCTCTGGTGGGGGCTCTTCTCTGCCGGTGGCGTAGTAGCTGCATTTTTAATTCCCATTCACATCATTCTCGTTGGCTTCGCCGTGCCGCTTGGATGGACTACCGACACCGGGGCATTGTACCGCATCTGGTGGGTCAAGCTTTATCTCTTTGTTCTGATCGTTCTTCCCCTCTATCACTGGGCCCATCGCTTCTACTTTACTCTCAATGACACGGGGCTCAAAGCAATTAATAAATTTCTCGCCGTGCTGTGCTACGGCGGAGCGATCGTCGGAACGTTTGCTACTGCGTGGATTCTGTTAAAAATTTGACCTAACAAACCGACGGTCAATATGGACGGGCAATAAATCACGGAGAGATCGAAAGCCTCGCCGCTCCTGCCAAATATCTTTAATACTAATATAAACCCCAACAAAACAACTCATCCACTCTTCGTTGCCCGGTTTCAACGAAGCTGTAGCTACCAACTTTCTCCTTGGGGCTGATCGGCTATAGGTGGGATAGATCCGCTCACGGAAGAGTTTGTTGATCGCTATTACGAACCGATCGCCAAGCAGCTGAGCCTCTTCACCGCGACAAAAGACTGAGCATCCACCGGCGTTTTTGCCCAGCGCCGGTACCCCCTGTGAGATTTTTTTAACTTGCCGGAAAACGGTGCAAGCAAAGAATGTTTTCGGTCGGGGATCGGTTATGAGCGATGCTTGCGGCGCAGGTACATTTTCACCCAGTAATCGTAGAGTGATGCAACGGTAAACTGCTCTGTCATTTTCTTACGCAGGGCCGAGTCGTATTCGATGGTAATGTCGTCGTTCGTTTTAGTAACTCCAACGAGCCGTCCCCCTTTTTGATCCACGTACCCGCCTGCCGCCCGGAGAATCTGCGACAGGGCGTGAGCCTCGGGAATCGCTGCTGAGGTTTTGCGCCGGGCCTGCCCTTCCGTATCAGCGCGCTCGATATCAGTTAGGGTGTAGTGCAGCTCCAAACCCGACGAGGGCTGCGGCTCCCTCGCGGGCTCCGGTTTCTTGCGGCGAAGCATTTGCCAGGCAACCCGGAGCGACACATCTGGAGCCGCCGCCTGCCGCTCCTCATGCTTGCGCGCGCGCACGGAAACACTGCCGTCTTCGACGCTCAGCGAGAACGATTCGAGATCAAGCGGCTCCAGCATCTGACCGACGGGGCGGAGCATCTGCGAAAAACTAAAATTGACGGACATCTATTGAATGGGTTGAAAGCGATCGCTCGGTGAACTGACTTAGACCGTCGGGCGCGCGACGCCGTTAGCGCCGGTCCGCTTTTTATACATGCGCACCCAGTAGTCGTAAAGCATGGGCAAATTATATTCGTCTGAGTTTCTTTGTCCCCCTGGCAGGGTATATTCGACGGTAATGACCTGTTCGTCCTTTGAGACATAGCCCATTTGTCCGCGCTTCTGATCCAAAATGCTGCCGATGACGCGCAGAATCTGCGACGCGGAGTGCGAATCGGGAGTGTGCTCGGGGCCTCCCCGTCGACCGCGGCCTTCTCGTTCAAGACGCTCAACATCGTCTTTGGTCACATGCCATTCAAAAACTCCTGCCGCTAGCCGCAGCGCATCTTCTTTGTCCAGCGAGGCGGTGTGGCTCGAGTGCAGGTCGGCGAGAAAGCTTCTTTCCCTAGGCGTGAGCTGGGCCCGGTTGCGGGTCTTATCGCGAATGATAAAACTTTCGCCGTCCGGCTTTACTGCAAAAGACTCGATGCGCAAAGTTTCCAGCATCTGTCCGATGGGACGCAATAACTCGGCATAACTCAGGTCTTGGAGCATTTGAGATCCTCTTTCGAAGATTTTCGTCGCCGTCGCTCTGGGCAAAAATTCTATGGACTGGTCCGTTCCGACCGCTGCAAATACATTCTCACCCAAAGATCGTAGAGGTCCGATGGGCCAAGCGTTTCTTTCATTTTGGTTCCCAATGACGTTTCGTACTCTACGGAAACGGATTCGGCCTCACGTGACAACTTGAGCAACCGGGCGCGCTTTTGGGTGAGATAGGCGCCAATGCAGCGCAGTACCTGGGACGGAGTCGAAGGGTTGGCTGTTCCGTGAGGATTGATACGCCTTGATCGTCCCTCTTCCTCGAGTCTTTCGATATCCTTGACCCCGTAAAGCAACTCCACCGCAGACGGGACGGTCGGGTTGGAGGTGCGGCCCGCTTCACCACTTCCGCTATTTTCGTCGGGAAGTTTACCCCAAATCGCCTGACGAAGCGTGTCATAAGTCACTTCACCATCTACCGATACTCCGCCCGCCATGGGGATGCTTCCTCGGACGAAAAAATCCTCGCCTACCGGTTCCATCTCGAAGCTTTGCATATTCAAAGTTTCCAAAGCTTGACCGATCGCCCGCAACGGTTGAGCGTATCCCGTCATCCAGTTCAAGCCCCCTCCCGCGCTGGTAATTTCATTCTGAGCAAGCGACATCGTAACCCCGTTTGAATGTCCGGCATGGTGAATTCTATAACGGATTTTTACACTCAACCTAAGGAATTGTCAAGGAATTTATCGGTCTGGAACCTTTGGTGCGCGCTCCGAAACTGGCGCTTTTGAGCACTCAAGGCAATCACAGTGCCATCATGTCAATACCGGGCGCCAATATCACGCCGTCGTCTTGGCGATGACCGAGTCGTGGAGAGCCCTAGCCGCCCGGAATCACGAAATACGTGACGACCTGGCTGCACTGCCACGTCGCAATGAACCGAATCCAATTGCGATCAAGAGAAGCATTCCATTTAGATTCACGTGAGAGCTTTAACTTTTTCGCAAGCGAAATCCCACGGCAGCCTGAAGTGGTTCCGGTCTCCCCTTATCACCTTCCGCTTTTTCAGTTTGCGTTGGCTCTTCGTCTACTTTGAGGCCGGCGAGTTTAATTTTCAGTCGCAGATTGTTGGTGCTGTCTGCGTTGATCAGCGCTTGTTCCAGGGTAATTTGTCCATCTCTATACAGCTTGAAAAGTGCCTGATCGAAGGTTTGGCATCCTTCCTGAACGCCTTGCTCCATAGCTTCTTTGAGGATGTCGACGTCGCCTTTCTTGATCAGATCCCTGATGCGCGGGGTGTCCATCAAAATTTCCAGCGCAGCCGTGCGTTTCCCATCCAACGAAGGAATGAGCCGCTGGGAAACGATCGCGCGCAGATTGAATGAGAGCTGTAGATAGATCTGCGCGTGGCGTTCCATGGGAAAGAAATTCATGATTCGTTCGATCGCCTGGTTGGCGTTGTTGGAGTGCAGCGTTCCGAGACACAAGTGGCCGGTTTCAGCGAAGGTGATGGCGGCTTCCATCGTCTCGGTGTCGCGAATTTCGCCGATCAAGATAACGTCCGGCGCTTGGCGCAAGGTGTTTTTGAGGGCCATCTGAAACGAATGGGTGTCGAATCCGACCTCGCGTTGCGTGACGATTGATTGTTTGTGCCGATGGACAAATTCGATCGGATCTTCGATGGTGATAATGTGGCCGGCTTCATTTGCGTTTCGATGATCGATCATTGCCGCCAATGAAGTCGACTTGCCCGAACCTGTGGCGCCGACGACCAGGACGAGACCGCGCTTTGTCATGACAATGTCATTGAGAATCGAGGGCAGGCCCAATTCAGCCACCGACATGACATCTGCCTTGATACGCCGGACGACCATGCCAACCGAACCGCGCTGCTGAAAAATATTCACGCGGAATCGGGCGACCCCTGGAAGTGACGTGGCCAAGTTCATTTCCAGCGTCTCGGCGAATTCTCGCCGTTGCTTTTCATTCATCACCGATTGAGCGAGAGTTTCCAACTCTGCGGGAGAAAACACATGATCGCCTCCGGGGCGTATTTTTCCCTCGACGCGAAACATTACCGGGCGCGCCACGGTCAGGTAGAGATCGGACGCTTCCATCTCGACCATGGTTTTGAAGTACTCTTGCAATTCCACCGCGTTCTCCATTTCCCTGTGAGATCAAATCCTATACGCGCCCGCCAACGGCAACCCCCGCTCCGCCGGTCGGAAAAAGATTCGGGTTCATGCTCTTCGATTGGGCCTCCTCCCGAGTCACGAGGCCGCGCGTGACTAGGTTTGTCAGCGCCATGTCCATCGTCTGCATGCCGTCTTTCTGGCTCACTTGCATGGTGCCGGGAATTTGGTGAATCTTTCCTTCGCGGACGAGATTTCGAATGGCGGTCGTTCCCGTCATGATCTCGAGCGCCGGAACCCGTCCCCCGGCTTTTTTCTTGAGTAATGTTTGGGTGACTACCGCTTCAATCGATTCAGCGAACTGCGCGCGAATTTGCGCCTGCTGAGTCGGCGGGAAAACGTCGATGATACGATCGACCGTCTTTGGCGCGCTGGAGGTATGCAATGTGCCGAAGACAATATGGCCGGTTTCTGCCGCCGTGAGAGCCAGCTGAATGGTCTCCAGGTCGCGCATTTCACCGACCAAGATGACATCAGGATCTTCACGCAGCGCGGCTCTGAGCGCGTTAGCAAAGGACAGAGTGTGCGGCCCAAGCTCGCGCTGATTCACCAGACATTTTTTCGACTGGTGCACGAATTCGATCGGGTCCTCGACGGTCAAGATATGTCCCTCGAAGGTGGTGTTTAGATAGTCGATCATCGCCGCCAAGGTGGTCGATTTGCCTGAGCCGGTCGGTCCCGTTACCAAAATAAGCCCTTTCTCTTTGTCACACATTTGCTTGAGCATCGGCGGCATGCCGAGCTCTTCGAGTGTCAGAACTTTCGTCGGAATCGTGCGGAATACCGCGGCCTCGCCTTTTCTCTGCATAAAAACATTGACACGAAATCTTGCCACCTGGCCGAGCTCGAATGAAAAATCGCACTCATGACTTTCTTCGAAAACCTTTCTCTGGGCATCGTTCATGATGTCGTACACGAGCGAGTGGACTTCTTCCTTGGTCAGTAGCGGACTTTCGAGTTTCTTCAGATCGCCGTTGATTCGGATCAGCGGCGGCTCACCTGCGCTCAGATGGCAATCCGATGCCCCTTGTTCGACACCGAATGCCAAAAGTTGGGTTATGTCCATATGGATGTGCTCCTCATCGATTAATGGAAATTTTAATATACTGAGTGGAAAGCTGCAAAGATTTTCGTGGCTTAGGGGGAATCCTGGGCGCGCAATATCGGGACCAGTATCAAAAAATCCGGTTGGAAGCTACCCAAGATTGAAATAGGTTTTTAGGATATCTTGCTTTATCGTTTAAAAGCAGCTAGTTATCAAACTAATCCTAAGGAAAATAAGGAACTATGCTGAACGACAGGGTCGCGCTGGTAACCGGCGGCGGCACCGGTATTGGTCGAGCCATTGCGCTGCAAATGGCCAAAAATGGCGCCAGAGTTGCGATAGCATCGCGCGGCCGGGAACATATAGAAAGCACCGCGGAAGCATCACGAAAACTGGGATGGCCGATGCTGCCGATCCAGATGGATGTGCGCAGTAAAGCGGCCGTGGAGCAGGCTGTCGCGGCGATCGTGGCTCAATGGGGTGCGATTCACATATTGGTGAATAATGCCGGCATATCGGGACTCAGTCTCATGAGCGACGCGGCGGACGATAAGTGGTATGACGTGATCGACACCAATCTGAATGGCATGTACCTCGTCACCAAAACCGTATTAAAACACATGCCGTATCATTCGGCCGGACGCGTGATCAATATCTCTTCGGTGCTGGGAAAATTCGGCGTGCCCGGCTACACCGCCTACTGCACGACCAAGCACGGCATGATCGGCTTCACCCGCGCCCTGGCTCTCGAAGTCGTGGACCGGGGCATTACCGTAAACACTATTTGCCCGGGTTGGGTCGACACTGAAATGGCAACCCTGGGGATCAACGAGACCGCGGCGCTCCAGGGCATTACCCCGCACGAGTTCAAAGCTCAAGCTGTGGCCGGCGTGCCGATCGGACGATTCCTGGACGCCGATGAAGTCGCGGAGTTCGTCGGTTACATCGCTTCCGATGCGGCGAAAGGGATCACCGGGCAAGCGATGAATATTTGCGGTGGGCAAACGATGGTGTAGGAAGCGCTGCGCAATCGATAGCGACCGTACATCCACAGTTTCCTAACAGACCCGACGCGCGCCGTCGGACGTCTTTCTACTTTTCAAGCTCAGTTGAAACACATCCATCGTGAGTACGGAAAAGATCATCGTTCGAAACCCTGCTACACTCGAACAAATCGCTGAATTGCCCGTGGCGCAAACCGCGGACGTCGAAGCGGCTGTCCAGCGCGGGCGAAAAGCCCAGGCGAGCTGGCAACAAACCAGCTTCGCCGAGCGAGCGTGCGTGCTTTATCGCCTGCGCGATCTCCTGCTCGACGAGGGAGACAAACTCGCCGATATATTGACGGCAGAAACCGGCCGGCCGAGAGCCGAAGTCTATGGCATCGAACTTTTTTATCTTTGTAACGCTATCGGCTCTTGGGCGAAAAAGAGCGCGGGTTATCTTCGACCAGAAAAAATCCGCCCCCACTTCCCGCTGATGAAATTCAAAAGAGTGATCTCGACCTACGCACCGCGCGGCGTTATCGGCGTGATCAGCCCGTGGAATTTTCCGCTGGTAATGTCCCTGGGCGAAGCGCTTCCGGCATTGATGGCCGGCAATGCTGTGGTGATCAAGCCATCGGAGTTGACTCCGTTGTCGGCGCTATTTGGCGGCGAGATCGCGGCAAAAGCCGGCTTTCCGGAAAATCTCCTGCAAATCGTGATTGGCCGTGGCGCAACCGGCGAGGCCCTCGTTGATCATGCGGACATGATCGCCTTCACGGGCAGTGTCGAGACCGGCAGACGGGTCATGCGCCGAGCGGCCGAGCGTTTAATTCCGGTCTCGTTAGAGCTCGGCGGCAAGGATCCGATGATCGTCCTTAAAGATGCTGACCTCGACCGTGCCGCCGGAGCTTGCGTTTGGGGCGCGCTGATGAATTGCGGCCAAACCTGCATTTCAATCGAAAGGGTCTACGTCGAGGCTTCGGTTCATCAACAGTTCACGGATAAAGTCCTCGAACGAGTCCGGGCCATTCGTCAGGGCGCCAGCGAGAATGAGGTGGACATCGGCTGCATGACTTCCGAAGAACAACTAAAAACGGTTGCCACCCAGGTCGAAGAAGCCGTTGCCAAGGGCGCGAAGGTGCGCACCGGCGGCAGGCGCAACCCGGGCCTGCTTGGATACTATTACGAACCGACGGTGTTGACCGATGTCACTCAGTCAATGAGCATCATGGCGAACGAAACCTTCGGACCGGTCATTCCGATCGTAAAGGTGAAGGATGCCGAAGATGCTCTGCATTGGGCAAACGATTCACGCTATGCCCTTAGCGCCAGCATTTTTTCGCGCGACAAGGCCGCCGCCTGGCAGTTAGCGCAGCGACTGCAGAGCGGCTCGGTCTGCATCAATGATAGCTTAGTTAATTTCATCATTCCGGACGCGCCAATGGGCGGCAGCAAAGAAAGCGGGTTCGGCCATCGTCATGGCGCCGAAGGCATCCGAAAATTTTGCCAGCAAAAAACCATCGTCGTCGACCGATTCGGTCTCAAGGAAGAATTTCCCTGGTATCCCGCCACGCGTAAGAAGGCAGGCCAGATACGTCACCTGCTCAATCTGCTGTGCCGTTCAGGATGGCGCAACAAGCTGCGCGCGTTTGGCGGGTTGGTGAAAGACTAACTCCCTTGAACTCGCCTGACGATTCGACTAAGTAAGGGTAATATTTCAGTTTTGCAATCAACCACAGGAGAATTTTAATGGCTAAAGATCTACCGAGTTTCATCGCACAAGAAGGTGCAAAACGAGAAGGCTCCATCATCCATGAGAAGAATTTCATCGACGCCAATAACTACGAGACCATTGCCTATCTGAAGCACCTCGACGTGCGCGATGAGCCCAAGATGGTCCTGTTCGACAACCTTCCCGCGCTCAACGGGCAAAAGTCGGGATTCCCGATGTTTTACAACCCGTGGGTCACGCGCCAGTATGTCGCCGACTCGCTCGACATGGGAGATATCAAGTCGCCGATGGACGTCAGTCTCGAAGTCGCCAAGCTCGAACAGCAGCGAGGCAACGTCGAAATTGTCCAGCCCGAAAAAGCGCCCGTCAAGCAAGTGGTTCTCACCGGCGACAAGGCCGATCTCAGGATTCTGCCTATGCCGATGCACCAAAAAGGCGACGCCGGTCCCTATCACACGATGACCTGCGCGATGAAGGGACTCAATGCCGACTTCTACGACATCACGTTCACGAAAAATAAGTACCATGACCCTCGGCACATGAGTTTCTCCGCGCATAAACATCACCATCTGGAAGCCATGGCCTGCGAATATGAGGAGAAGAACCTGCGCGCGCCGGTGATCGTCATTTTGGGACACCATCCCGCCTTCTACCTCTCCTCCTGCGCCATGACGGCGATGGGTAACAACGACTATCTCACCGCTTCGGCGTTCCTGAAGGAACCGCTGCGGCTCACCCCTTCGACGACCTGGGGCGATAAATTCATGGTTCCAGCCGACGCCGAAGTCATTATTGAAGGAGAAATTTTACCCGGGGTGCGCCAGTCACAGAACCCATTCGGGGAAATTCTTGGTTATGCCCAGCCTAAAATGGACGTGCCAGTGATCGAAGT
>WNFV01012502.1_pt1 | contig 10517 bp, 15 predicted proteins | sample 5400101 | NCBI WGS metagenome assembly WNFV01 (sample SAMN13153361, study PRJNA577476) | soil metagenome | isolation source: 115 cm soil or saprolite under grassland replicate 1 | place: USA:California | collected 2016-06-15 | reverse complement strand
CCCTGGCACCCCCACCGCGGCTTCGAGACCGTCACCTACATGATCGACGGCACCTTCCAGCACCAGGACTCCAACGGAGGCGGCGGCCTGATCACCGACGGGGACACGCAGTGGATGACAGCTGGCGCTGGGATCCTCCACATCGAGGCGCCGCCGGAGGAGGTGGTGGCGCGTGGCGGGCTGTTCCACGGCTTCCAGTTGTGGGTCAACCTGCCCGCCGAGCTGAAGTGGAGCCCGCCGCGCTACCAGGACATCCGTGGGGGCGCGGTGACGCTGCTCAGCTCGGCGGACGGTGGCGCGTTGCTGCGGGTGATCGCCGGTGAGGTCGCGGGCCACGAGGGTCCTGGCGTCACCTACACCCCGATCACGCTGGCCCACGCGAGCCTCGCACCGGGCGCGCAGCTCCGGCTGCCATGGCGTCGTGACTTCAACGCGCTCGTGTACGTGCTCGCCGGGTCCGGCTCGGTCGGTGGCGTGCGGCGGCCGGTGCGGATGGGCCAGCTGGCGGTCTACGGGCCCGGTGAGGTCGTGACGGTCAGCGCCGACACCAGCCAGGAGAGCCGCAGCCCGCAGCTCGACGTGCTGTTGCTCGGCGGACTGCCGATCCGTGAGCCGGTGGCCGCCTACGGGCCGTTCGTGATGAACACCCGCGCGGAGCTGATCCAGGCGTTCGAGGACTACCAGGCAGGTCGGCTCGGCACCATCCCGGCGGAGCCGCTGCCCGGGCACGAGGTCCTGAAGGAGACCACCGAGCCGGCGTAGCGCAAGCCGGCTACTGTCCAGCATGCCGTTGGACTCGCCGAGGCCGCCGGCGCGTCCTCGCCTGGGTCACCGGCTGAGCGCACCCGGCTGCCTGCGGGACGTGGCCTCGGGGGCGTCGACGACGACCGAGCCACCGGCGACGACCAGGATCGGGTATTCGAGGTTCTTGAGCTCCTGGGCAGGGTCACCTTGCACTGCGATCAGGTCTGCGGGTGCCCGCGGCGTGAGCGACCCGAGTGGCGCGAGCCCGAGCTGCCGCCCGGCCTCCGCGGTGGCGCCGGCGAGGGCCTGCTCCAGCGACAGCCCTGCGTCGACCAGTAGCTGCAGCTCCTCGGCATCGACACCGTTGGGGATCTCGGTGTGGCCCATGTCGGTGCCGTACAGCAGGCTGCCGCCAAGCGCGACGAACGCCTTGGCGTTCGGCAGCGAGCCGTCACAGTGGGAGTCGGTGTCGAGCGTGGCGACGACCCGCACGCCGGCCCGGACCGCCGCGCGGAGCAGCGCTTCGGGGACCCGGAGGCAGGGGATGTGCGCCCACTCGTCGACCCCGCTCTCAAGGGCGATGCGGGCGCCTTGTTGCTCGGCCAGGTGCACGGTCACGATGCGTCCAAGGCCGTGCGCCTCCTCGACGATCGCCCGCACCTCCGCCACCGACAGCATGGGCCAGGGAGGTGGGGTCGTGGCCCGGCGCTGGGTCCAGGGCGCGCCCGGCTCCCCACCGGGCTCCAGCGCGATCTTGATGACCTGCGCGCCCCGGCCGACGAGGTCCCGGACCACCTGGCGGGCGTGCGCCGGCCCGCTGACCGCGACGGCGCCGTCCGGGCCGAACACCGGGATGGGGTAGCCGCCGGGAGTGGTGATCATCGGCCCGGCCGCCAGGTAACGCAGCCGCCCCGGGCCCCCGCCAGACGACGGCAGCGCCCCTGCCAGGTCGCGGACCGTGGTGACCCCGTGGGTCAGCACTCGCTCGAACGGGATTCCGCGGGCCGTCACGTGGACATGAAGGTCGATGATGCCTGGCAGGATCGTGGCGTCGCCCAGGTCGAGCCGGCGCACGCCCGGGGCATGCAGCGAGCCTCGCGGGCCGACGCCGGCGATCGTCTCGCCTCGCACGTGGACGTCGGCCTCGGCCAGCATGCGGTGCCCGTCGAACACGCGGGCGGCGCCGAGCAGCAGCCCGCGCCGGTTGGCAGCGCGCTCGACGGGCGCCGTCGGCGCATCCCGCCCCAGCAGGTCGATTCCTGGCACGAGCAAGGCCCCGGCGCGCAGCGCCGTCCGTCTGGTCACCACGGCAGCATCCTCCTGTCCGCCGCCGCGCCACCATGGCGCGGTGCGGCTTGAACCCTAAAAGGTTGCCCCTAGGGCAGGGTCAAGCGTGTGCTCGACCTATTCGTGTTGCTAATTGGCTGGTCACCGTATTGGAATTGCTGCCACCAGGTCGGCTGGCTAGATTGCCTTGCGCGAATCCGCGAACCGTGAGCGGTCGTGGTTCGTTCGCCTGTGGCATGCAATTCCTTCGTCGAGGAGTAGAGATGCGCAACTGGAGGCTCCACCCCGTCGCCGGGGCCGTCACGTTGATCGGGCTGGCCGCCCTGATCCTGGCCGCCGGTGCCGCATGGATCCAGGGCCTTCCCTGAGCGAGTCGAGCACGCACTTGACCTTGCCCTTGGGGCAACCTCTTAACGTAGGGTGAACGTCGCTGGTGGCACAGGGGGCCAGGCTGGAGGCGAGCTGAGCACGGTAGAGGACACCGAGCGCTGGAACGCCCTGGAGCTGCGCCACCTGGTCGCGTTGCGCGCCATCGCCGAGCAGGGGACGTTCGCGGCCGCGGCCGCCCAGCTCGGCTACACCCAGTCGGCGATCAGTCAGCAGCTCGCCGCGCTGGAACGCATCGTAGGCCAGCGCCTGCTCGAGCGACCCCGTGGTCGCCGGCCGACCGGGCTGACCGACGCGGGCCAGTTGCTGCTGCGGCACGCGCGCGCGGTCCTCGCCCGGGTCCAAGCGGCCAGGGCCGACCTCGCCACCCTCGCCGCCGACGGCGGTCCACCGCTACGCATCGGGATCTACCAGAGCATCGGCGTGCACGTCCTGCCGGCGGTGCTGAAGCGGTTCCGGCACGAATGGCCGCAGGTGCGGACCGACCTGCACGAGGCGGCCGGGGACGCCGAGCTGCTGGCGGCGGTGGAGGCCGGCGAGCTGGACCTGACCTTCTCGATGCTGCCGGTCGGCGACGGGCCGTTCGAGGCGACCGAGCTGCTGCACGATCCCTACGTGGTGGCGGTGCCGGCCGACTCGGCGCTTGCCCGGCGGGGATGCCCACCCAAGTTGCGCGAGCTTGCCGAGCTGCCCGTGATGGGCTTCAGGACCTGCCGCAACGAGCAACGCATCGAGGCTTACCTGCGCACGCGCGGGATCGAGCTGAACGTCGTGTTCCGCTCCGACGACAACATGACCATCCAGGCGATGGTCGCCGCCGGCGAGGGGGTCGCCCTGATGCCGCGCCTGACCTTGCTCCCCCCGGCTGAGGGGATCGCCCTGCTGGAGCTCGAGGCAGGGTTCCCCGCGCGGCTGATCGGCGTCGTCTGGCATCGTGATCGGTACCGGCCGCCCGCGGCGTCCGACTTCGCCAAGATCAGCTTCGAGGTCTGCGCCGAGCTCCAGAAGGGGACGCTCGGGCTGGGGCGATAAGCGCTCGCGATTTCGCGCTCCCGATACTGTAATTGGCCGTGTCCCGTGCCGCCCCCTATCTTCGATCTGGGACCCAACCGATGCATACCAGACGGGAGGCAGGCTGGAGATGAAGGCGACCGGGTGGAAATTGCGGCTGCTGACGACGGCATTGACGATGATCGGGCTGCTCGCGCTCGCCTTGGCCGCCGGCGCCGCGTGGATCGGCCCCGGTTATTGAGCTGAGCTGCTCGCCGCCGTGCTCCTGCCGATCGGCGCCCTTGCCGGGCTGCTCGCGGGCCTGTTCGGTGGTGGTCGCATCGAGCACCTGCTCGCCCGCCGCCTGCGCTGGCCGCTGCTGGCCGTGTTCGCGCTGGCGGTCAAGGCGCTCGGCCACCGCCCCGGGCTGGCGACCAGCCCCTTCACCCCGTGGCTCTATGCCCTCTCGGTGGCCGCGCTGACGGCCTGGGTGGTCTGGCAGCGCGACCGCTTTTCGGGGATCTGGCTCGTGGCCGCCGGCATGACGGTGAACCTGCTGGTCGTGGTCGGCAACGGCGGCCGCATGCCCGTCCGGAGGGGCCTCGCCGCGCAAGGACCACCGCAACTGGCAGGGCAGGGCTGGTGGGGTCAGTACCTGGTGGCCGGCCGCGGGACGCACCTGGCGTGGCTGGGAGACGCCATCCACCTCCCCGGCGTGGCCGGCCGCCTGCTCCCCCAGGCCTACAGCGCCGGCGACCTGCTGGTGACGGCAGGCTTGGTCGTCACGCTGTTCCTCGCCACCCGCCCGACCCGCGGGCAGACCGCACCCGGCGGCGTGGGGACGTAGCATGGTGGCGATCCCCGTAGGGGGTTGCCATGGCACGACGGTTGCGGCGCTCGGGACCGGCGGACCGCCTGGACACGTTCAGGGTGGTGGCCGCCGCCGCGCTGGTCGCCGCCCTGGTCCTCACCGGTCGTGCCCTCGACGGCAGGAGTAGCGATGGCCGCCCGCCTGCCGCTGCGGGCTCGGCGCACGGCGCGACCGCCACCACCCAGGCGCCCTCCCGGGTCGGCGGCAAGCTCGGCTGCCCGGCGTTGTGGCCGGTGCTGGCCGCGTCCGACCATGCCAGCTACCCGGCCGGCCACCCCACCAGGCCGCCCCCTGGCGCCAGGCCGGTTGCCTGCTTCCAGACCACCGCCCAGGCGGCCCGTGCCGGCTACGCCTCGGCGCCCCTGCCGGCCGGCGCGCTGGAGGTCGGCGGCGTCTACCTCACCCCGACCAGCCGGGCGTTCCGGGCCAGCTGCCGGCGGGCCGCCGGCCGCCTCGGCTTCGCGGTCCCCTGCCCGGGGCTGCTGCCCACCGCGCCGAGCGGCTCGCCGCCGCCGCGGCTGTGCGTCCAGCCGACCACGTGCCGGCGCGGGCACGCGCTGCGGTTCCTGCAGGGCGCGTTCGTGGTCCCACCCGGCTACGTCGGCGCCCCGGGAGGTTTCAGCGCCCTGTCGGTCGCCGCGACGCCGACCCGTGACACGGTCGGTGGGCTTGCCCTTCGCTGCCAGGACGAGCACTGGATCGCCACGCCAACCGTGCACCGCACCCGGGGGGTGCTGGCGGCCTGCCTCGACGACCCGCAACGGTCGGCCCTTGGCGGCAGCGTGCTGCTGCGCTGGTCCCAGCAGGGCACGATCGTGGTCGTCGGCGTGCTGGACTGGAGCAACGCCAGCCGCTGGAGCGACGCCAGCCGCTGGAGCGAGGTCAACCAACGGCTGGCCGTCGCGGTGGCCAACCACCTGCGCCTGACCTGGCCCGCACGCTGAGCCATCCTCGGTGATCCGCGCACCCACCCCAGGCGCGCAGGCCGGCCTTCTGCCGAGCAGCACGCCTGAGGTTTCTTACCTACCTCTCGGACTGCTCCTGAGACGGCCTTACCCGACGCTGCGATGGTCGTTCCTGCCCGAGCGGTTCGGGCCTCAGGAAGAGCACCAGATGGTGCCGAGCGGAGCGACGAAGGGCAGACCAGCATGGTGGATCCAGCTTCGGTGGCTGACTGGGCGCAAGCGTCATTCATCACGGGCCTGGTCGCGGGGCTCGCCGCCATGGGCATGCGGGCGCTCACGCAGGAGCAGCACGAGCCCTCGATGGCGCCCACCCCGAACACCCAGGCCGCAGCCACGACCGGAAGGCGGTAACCCGGCTCGACGGCAGCCAACGACAGGAGGACGTGAGGACCCGCAGGTTCCTCTGCCCAACGCCGACGCGCATGCGAGCAGGCGTCAACCGGCAACGTCGGGTGCTCCTGGCATCGTCAGGCTCACCACCAGCCCGGGAGCAGGGCGCTTCGGCGTTCCTCGTCGGTCAGCTCGCGCGGGACCCGGGCGTGCGCCTTGGCGACCAGCGCGTCGAGGTTGGTGCCCGCGTCCCCGACCCGGGCGGTGCGGTCATCGGGCGCGGTCGCGATCCGCCGCCCGTCGGGCGACCAGGCGACACCGCGGACCACGTTGGCGTGGCCGTGGAGGACGGCCAGCTCGGTACCGGTTGTGGCATCCCACACCGCGCCGTGCGGTCGCTGGATGCAGTCGCGATCCGCTGGCCGTCGGCCGACCAGGCCAGCGCCTCGACCCAGTCCTCGTGGCCGCGGGTGGCAGCCAACTCGGTGCCGTCGCTCGCAAACCCGGGCACCACCGTGGTTGACGTCCGTACTTACAGACTTACAATCAAAGAGGTAGGAAGAGGAGGACCGCGTGGGCACCGAACTGCAGGGAGCTGGCGGCTACCGGGTCGGGGACGCCGACCGCAACCGCACGACCGACCTGCTCAAGGAGGCCCACGCCGCCGGCTACCTCACCCTGGAAGAGGTGGACGAGCGGCTCGGCACCGCCCTGGCCGCCCGCACCCGAGGCGAGCTGGACCGGCTGGTCGCCGACCTGCCGCCCGAGTGGCGGGCCGGGCAGGAACGCGGCCGGCGGCCGGCCGGGTCGTCCGTGCGCCAGCGCCCCGCCCGACCGCCGGAGGCCGCCTGGCTGCTGCCGCTCGTGGTGGTCGTCGCCGCCGTCCTGGTCGTGCTTGCCGTGGTCACCCGCGGCTTCTTCTTTCCGTGGCCGCTGCTCTGGATCTTCTTCGCGTTCGGGCGCCGGGGCCGGTCCGGCTGGGGGCCGCCCCGCTGGTGACCGGTCAGGCCCCGCCCGGGCCAGGACGCGCTCGGCCCGTCGAGACAACGCTCCGCTATCTGATCGGGCCTGTGGATCGCACTGGGTGCACGGACCGGCCGAACGGCCGGTCACTGGCATCCCCACTCCTACGATGCCTGGATCTACCCTGGTCTAGGGCGTCGGCGGATTCCAGAGGCCAGGACGTCACGGATGCTGACCACGCCTTTGAGCTCGCGACCCTCCAAGACGGGGAGGTGGCGAAACCCGTTCGCCAGCATCACGTCGGCGGCTTCCTCGGTGGTCGTGTCGGGAGTGGCCGTCATCGGATCCTTCGTCATCCATTGAGAAACGGGCGACTTGGTAAGGTCCGAATGGGAGGCGACCGCTCGCAGCACATCCCGCTCGGTCAGGATGCCTGCGAGCCAGGGACCCTGCAGGACGACGGCCGAACCCACCCGGGCCTTCACCATCATGCCGGTGACCTCCGCGACCGGCCGCTCAGCCGAGGTGGTCAGCACCTCCGTCGTCATGATGTCCCGAAGCTGGGCCACCGTCCCTCCTAATCGCTGCCGCCAACCTCGCCAGAGTGCGGGTGGTCCGCCGAGAGGGCCGGGTCCATGAGCTCCTCGTTCAGCAGCCGCCACAGCGAGCCTGCCCACGAGCTGATGTCCGGCCACGTCTTCCAGAAGACCTGCATGCTCGTCTCGTCCAGGTGGCGGTAGACATCGTGGGGGGTTCCGGCATCGGCAACTTCCTCGAACCTGGAGATCGCATCCATGAAGCGGTCAGAGATGTCGTCCACTGGCGCTCCTTTCGTCATGCGGTCCGCAGCAGCGTGGAGGTGGCGGCCTTAGCCTTGCGTGATCAGTGTGGCAGGTAGCCCTGGGGTACGACAGGCGCGGATCGTCGAGCCATGCCCGGACGCGCCAAGCGGCTTGCCCCCAGCGCCAGTGCCCCGCCAGCCCGGACCCGCCTCGCCGCTCCCGCCGCTGATAGAGCACGATCGCCTTCACACGGCCGAGACGATGGGTCTCCGCTTGCCCCGAGGTCCCACCGTGCGAGCAGCCACCACCGGGATGATGGAAGTGCCTTCCTAGAAGGAGAGCCGATTACTGTCACTACCTGGGCATATGCTCCATCGGAGCCGTGCCGGGCGGCAGCCGCCGGCTGCCGCCCCGGCCGCGACGCAAAGAGGAAGGTGCACCACGTGACGACCGAAGCCTCCGACCTGGCCCGCCTCGCCCGGCCGTTCCCGCGCGAGCTGGTCCAGCGCGACCCGGGCGGCAACAGCTACGTCGCCCACGAGAACGTGACCCAGTGGCTGCTGGGCATCGTCGGGCCGTTCAGCTTCGAGCTGGCCGAGATCATCCGCGGCGACGTGCCCGGCATCCCGCCCGACCCCAAGGGCCGCAGCCGCCGGGCCAAGGACGGCAGCCCCGAGCTGCACAACGTGATCGTCGGCGGCGTCTGGCGGCTCACGCTTGTGGTCGACGGCCGCACGGTCCGGCTGGAAGAAGCCGGCGACGTCGAGGACCCGCACAACTGGCGCCACGACGGACAGCGGCTCAAGCAGTCCGCCTCCGACGCGATCAAGCGCTGCGCCATGCGCGCCGGGCTCGGCCTGCACCTGTGGGCCGGCGAACGCTACGTCCTGGACGGACGGCTGCGCGAGGTCGCCTCCCGGCCGGCCTGAACGCAACCCTGACGGGCTGACCAAGTGGCAACGTCGATGGTCAACCTCGCGCCAGGCGTGGTCATGAGCTTCCCAAGGCAGAACGGTGACGGACGTGCTTGGAGGCGCACCTGACTAGGGCGTGCGCTCGTCGATCACGTCGTAGTTACCGAAGGTCGGCGGCCCGTCGGCGAGCGCCAGCATCTCCTTGTTGAACGCATCGACCTCCGGCCGCGCCGAGTTCTGCATGGCGAGGTCATAGCTCTCGAACTCGGCCACGACGAGGTAGCTGCTCTCCTGGTCGCGGTCCTTCAGCATCTTCAACCCGAGGAACCCCGGCCCACGATCGGGGTTCTCGGCCTGGAAGCGGTCGGCCACCGCTCGCATCTCGTCCGCACGGCTGGTCTTCCAGGCGATCGTCTGCACGAACTTCACCGCGAGCCTCCCCGCGTCGGGCGTTTGGGCCGAACGCTACGGCCCGCCTCCTTCGGTAGTCAACGCCCGACGCCGAGGGACAGAGGCGGAAGGGCACGGCGAGGGACCTCGCGCTCTACCAGGCCCGCCCGCCCCCGCCCCGCTCGCACTCTCCCGCGGGTAACTGCGCATATTTTGGGACAGGGCTCGTCGACCTCCCCGGGGCCTAGCAGGCGTTAGCCACCTGTCGGGAACCGGCGCTACTCGACACCCGCGTCCGGCGGCATCGGCGTCAAGTAGTGACGCCTACACAACACGCACGGCACTACCGCTGCCGCCCGGAGTTCAGCCGGGCTCAGGCAGCCGACGCCGCATGTTGATGCACGTGGTCGCGTGGGTCCCGCCGCTACTTGCATCCGCTCATGCCGATGTGCGCACGGTGACTCGAAGCATCGGATGGGGTCATGGTTCGTGTGAGTAGCGCGAGTCGGCAGCGGTCGGGGCGTACTGGTCAGGCAGGGATGGCCAGCGCTGCGAGGCCCACTGCGACCAGGTCGCGTGCTCTGGTGGGACGGGTGGAATCTGAGAACCTCGCAGTTCGTCGTCGTCCGGCGCTTGAAACTGAGCCCGCCACTGCTCAAGTTCAACGTCGCTCATGTGGAACGTTTGACCGGGCGTAGTTGCGAACCGATTGGTGACACGCCTGCGTTGCTCCTCGTGGTCAATCGGCAGGTAGACGACTTGGCTACGGGCACCGACTGTGCCAGCGATCCAGCGGAGCGCTGATCGCTCGTCCTTGCCCCAGAACCCGAAGTCGAAGACGACATTGATGCCCAGCTCTGCGGCCCGCATGCCGAGCTGAACCAACTTGCCCTCAACGAGGTCACGTTTATCTGGTGGGTTCTGATCGCCAAACAGCGCGATCTGCCACTCGTCGGGCGTTAGCCGCAGAGCCGACGCGCTGATCTCTAGCCCTTTCGCGTGAGATGTTTTCCCTGCGCCGGGAAGGCCAACGATCAGGTAAACGATTGCAGGTCCGACGCGCGGATCGGTCGGCTCGGGGTGCTTGTGTGCGTACATGCGGCGGCTCCTGAGCGATGGCAGGGGCCAGGCAACGCGAAATGGCCGCCCGGCAGGAAGCCGGCGGCGCGGAACCGAGAGACTTACCTACAGACTGTCCCAGCGCCGTCAGCGAAAACGGCAGGGACGAGTCACGGACGCACCAGCACACATGCCCGCAACTGTACCGATGAATGGTCGGGTGGGCGATCACCTGGCGGCGGATTACCCGCAGGCTACGGACAAATGAGCCGGTCGAGCCGGCGCGAGGACGGCCGCCGCAGGCGGCCGCCCGCAGGGCCGGCCTTGATGCGGTGACCGTGGCGGCGCTGCGCGAGCACCAGGCGCGCAAGCCGCGGAGCGCGCGACGGTCGGGGCCGGCTGGCAGGACACGGGCTTGGTGTTCACCCGCCCGGACGGCGCCCCGATCCACCCGGACCTGATCTCTGACTGGTTCGAGCGGCTCGCCCGCGCGGCTGGCCTGCCGAAGATCCGGCTGCACGACGTGCGCCACAGCTACGCGAGCGCGGCGCTGGCCGCCGGCATCCCGGCCAAGGTCGTCAGCGAGCGCCTCGGCCACGCGACCATCCAGATCACGCTGGACACCTACTCGCACGTGCTGCCCGGCCTGGACGCCCAGGCCGCGGAGACGGTCGCCCGCCTGATCCTGGGCGACGAGCATCCACCCGGGGATGTGAGCAAGCCGTGAGCATTGCCGCCCGAGCAACCAGAAGGGCGCCCGCTCTGGTGAGCGAACGCCCTGCTCAGATGTAGTGGCGGGGGAGGGATTTGAACCCTCGACCTCTGGGTTATGAGC
>WNFV01011594.1_pt1 | contig 10517 bp, 3 predicted proteins | sample 5400101 | NCBI WGS metagenome assembly WNFV01 (sample SAMN13153361, study PRJNA577476) | soil metagenome | isolation source: 115 cm soil or saprolite under grassland replicate 1 | place: USA:California | collected 2016-06-15 | reverse complement strand
CGACGGGTTTCCCGCCACTCGCGACCACGACGGCGTTCGATCGTCCGGTGAGCGTCGAGAAGACCTCGTCGAGCGTCTGCGTGATCTCCACGGCGGCGAGCGGTGGCTGCATCGCCGCCGCGACGTCCTCGTGGAGGGCGTCGGGGTTCTTGAAGACGCGATCGAGCAGCGCGCGGTCCTGGAGCGAGCCGATGAAGTCCGCGAGCGACTCGCTGCGGCCGTCGCGGACGACGGGGAGCTGCGAGATCGAGTAGCGCTGCATGACGTCGATCGCCTCGCCGACCTTCTGGTGTGGGGAGATCGTGATCAGCTCGGGCGCCTCGTGGTCCTCGGCGCGCTTCGCGGCGAGCAGCTGCTCGACAGTCGGCAGCGGCGCGCGCCGCTCCACGAACCCGTGCTCGAGCATCCAGTTGTCGTCGTAGAACTTCGAGAGGTAGGAGCGGCCGCTGTCGGGCAGCATCGAGAGGATCGTCTTGTCGGGCCCGAGCTTCTTCGCGAGCTCGAGGGCCGCCCAGACCGTGGTGCCGCCCGAGCCGCCGACCAGCAGTCCCTCCTCGCGCGCGAGCTGCCGCGAGACGAGGAACGAGTCGCGATCGGAGACACGGATCCACTCGTCGACGACCTTCGGGTCCATCGTCTCGGGCCACGTGTCCTTGCCGATTCCTTCAACGAGGTACGGGTGCACGTCGTTGTCGTTGCGGGCGGTGTAGACGGAGCCCTCCGGGTCGGCGCCGACGACCAGGATGTGCGGCGCGTGCTCCTTGAAGTAGCGGCCGACGCCGGAGATCGTGCCGCCGGTGCCGACCGAGATGACGATCGCGTCGATCTCGCCGCCGGTTTGCTCGAGGATCTCCGGGCCGGTCACGTCGTAATGCGCCTGCGGGTTCGCCATGTTCGAGTACTGGTCGGGCTTGAAGCCGCCGGGGATCTCTTCGGCAAGGCGCGACGAGACGGAGTAGTACGACTCAGGCGAATCGGGCTCGACGGCTGTGGGCGTGATCACGACCTCGGCGCCGTACGCGCGCAGCATCGAGATCTTCTCCTGGCTCATCTTGTCCGGCATCACGAAGATGCAGTGGCGACGCCGGTGTTTCCGGATGTCGGCTCCACGATCGTCCCGCCCGGCTTCAGCCTTCCGTCGCGTTCGGCGGCCTCGAGCATCGCGAGCCCGATCCGGTCCTTCAGCGAGCCGCCGGGGTTCAGGTACTCGAGCTTCGCGAGGTGGGTGCAGCCGGTCTCTCGGCCGAGCTTCTGGAGGCGGACGATCGGGGTGTGGCCGACGAGCTCGAGCGCGGTCGGGTACTCGCGAGGCATACGGGGAATCGTACGGGGGTAAAGGGCGTTGCGGAACTCATGAACATCACCACGATCGGCAAAGGCAACATCGGCGGCGGGCTCGCCCGGCTCTGGGAGCAGGCGGGCCACACGGTGACGACGCTCGGCCACGAGGGCGGCGATGCCTCGGACGCGAACGTTGTTGTCGTCGCCGTTCCCGGCGGCGCGGCCTCGGACGCGCTGGGTAAGGTGAGCGGCCTCGACGGCAAGGTCGCCATCGATACGGAGAACGCCTTCGCGGGGCGGAACGAACAGTACGAATCGTTTGCACACGAGGTGAAGGCGCACACGAACGGCCCGGTGGCGAAAGCGTTCAACGCGAACTTCGCGGCGCTGTACGACCGGATCGGCGATGCACGGGTGAAGCCGAGCTGTCTGTACGCCGCGGAGGACGACGCACGCGAGGTGACGGAGCAGTTGATCCGCGACGCCGGCTACGAGCCAGTGTCGCTCGGCGGGATCGAGAACGCCCGCGCGCTCGAGGACTTCATGCCCGGCGTGCTCGGGAAGATCGAGATCGGACGCACCTTCTACCGCTTCGCGCCACCGGAAGAGCTCTAAGTCCATTGCAGAGCTGGGACGACCTCGAGCCGGCGTGGCACGAGGCGTGCCGGCTCGCCTGGGAGGCTTACGGCGCCGGCACGATCCCTGTCGGCGCCGTCGTCACTGACGCAAACGGCACCGCGATTGCGCGCGGCCGGAACAGGATGTTCGACACGTCGGCGCCGGCCGGCCAGATCTTTGGGTCGCGCGTCGCCCACGCGGAGATCAACGCGCTCGTGCAACTGGGCACCGGCCGTCGCTACGAGGGCTGCACGCTCTGGACGACGCTCGAGCCGTGCTCGCAATGCATCGGCGCAGCGTGGCTCTCGACGATCGGGACCGTGCGCTTCGCCGCAACGGACGTCTACGCCGGCGCGTCGAAGATGATCGAGCGGCAGATCGAAGCGGCGGACAGCTTTCGCCGCTATCCGATGAACGTGGAGGGTCCGGTGGAGGGGCCGTCAGCGGTTTTCGCCGAGCTGCTGCACGTCGAGATCTTCCTGCGCACCCGGCCCGAGAGCGAGGTGTCGGACGCCTACCGCGAGCGGCGACCGGAGCTCGTCGCGCTCGCCGAGCGCCTACCGCTCCATGAACACGCGACCTCGTCGCTCGACGAGGTGCTCCCGCTGATCTGGGACGAGCTGGCCGCTTACCAGTCGGGCTGACGGTCGAAGGCCGCGTTGACGGTCAACCGCGTCTGACTGGTGCCGTCGTTCGAGTTCATGACGTAGATCTCCTGATTGCCGTTACGCATGCTCGTGAACGCGATCTTGGCGCCGTCGCGGGACCACGTCGGCTCGCTGTCATCCTCCTGCGCCGACGTCAGGCGCACCACGTTCGTGCCGTCGGCCTTCATGACGAAGATGTCGAACTTCGTGTTGTTCTTCTCGGCGCGCTTGCTGGCGAAGGCGATCTTGGTGCCGTCCGGAGACCACGTGGGGCCACCCTCCGGCTTGGTTATCGCCGTCAGCTGCGTTGGAGTTTGGCCGTTCGCGTTCATCACCCAGATGTTCAGCGTGCCGCTCCTGTCGCTCGCGAACACGATCTTCTGGCCGTTCGGGGACCACGAGGGCTCGATGTCCTGACTCGAATTGCTCGTGAGCCGCGTCTGGTTGGTGCCGTCGGTGTTCATCACGTAGATCTCGACGTTGCCGTCTCGCAGGCTTTGGAAAGCGATCTTCGTGCCGTCGGGTGACCACGTCGGCGCCGTGTCGTTGCCTGCCGCGGTGGTGAGGCGATTGACGTTCGCACCGTTCGCGTCCATCACGTAGATGTCGAGGGTGTTGCCGGTGACGGCGTTGCGTGCGCTCGCGAACGCGATCTTCGCGCCGTCCGGTGACCACGCCGGCTGCTCGTCGAGCCCCGTTGTCGTGGTCAGGCGCGTCACGCCCGTTCCGTCAGGATTCGTCGCGTAGATGTCGCCGTTGGCCGTTCTCCCGCTCGAGAAGAGGATCTTGCGGCGAAGCACGACGGAGTAGGTGACACTCTTCGCCGGCGTCGTTCGCCCGGCCGCGTCGGTGACGGCGCTGACGGTGAAGGTCTTCGTGCCCAACGACGTCGTGTTGATGTTCGCGCCGTTCGCGACGGTGCCGATGCATCCGGAGGCGACGCCTGAACCGGAGTCGCGGCAGAAGTAGTCGGCCTTGACGCTCGAGTTGAGCACGTACTGCGCACCGTTTGCCGGCGTGTTGATCACGATCTCGGGCGGCGTCGTGTCGACCGGAGCGATCAGCTCGACGGTATCGCCGTTCGACGCGCGGATGTCGATCGTGTGCACGCCGTCGCCGGTGATCGTCGATGGTGGTGTGCCGAACGTTCCGCCGTCGATGCTTGCCTGAATGGTGACGTCTGCCGGTTTTGTGATGTTCAGCGTCGGCGCGACCGTGAACCAGCCGTTGACCTTGCAATTCGGACTCGCGGCTGGGCAGTTCACGCTCGCGGACACGGTGCCGCTCGGCGGTGGCGGCGGCGGGGCGGCGTCGAAGTAGAAGCCCTTGTTCGTGCTGACCCCGACGTTGCCGGCGGCGTCGACGGCCTGCACGAAGTACTCGAACTGGGGGCCGCTGATCGGAACGCCGCCGGTCCAGCGCGTGGGATTGGAGGCGGATTGCGCGAGGTCCGCGAACGTCCAATCGGCCGCATTACCGCTTCGCACCCCGACCAGCACGCGCTTGACGGTGCCGGCGCCGGTGGGGGTCCGGTCGGTTACGTCGACGGTGAAGGCCGCATCGCTACCAACCTGCGTCGACTCGATCAGCTTGAAGGCCGGCGGGATGTAATCCGAGCTCGTCGAGCGCAACGCGCGTCCGGCGATCCGGGTGAAGAGCCGCTGCACGCCGGTTCCGTTGACGTCCGGGGCCGCAATGCGGAAGAACTGGCCGCTGACAAGAACGACGCGCTGAACGAGGCCGCTCGGCGTCTCGAATGTCCGGACTGCCTGCAGGCGGGATGGGAACGCGACGTCGCCGAACGGCAGCTCCGGCTCGTTGGTCGACAGATCGAGCGTCGGGCGGGCGTAGACCGGGTCGATGTTGTTCTGGTCGGCCGAGCGCAGCGCCGTGATCAGCGCGCCGTGTGCCGTCGCCCCCGCCAGCGACACGTAGAGCTTCGGCTGGATCGGCCGCAGGTGCGAGACCTGGACGCCGTCCGGGCCTTCCCAGAATTGTCCGGCGCCGGCGATGGTATGCGCCGTGTTCGTGATCGGATCGACGTCGAACGTCTCGGCGTCGAGGCCCGTCGCGGGGTCGGTGATCACCGGGCCGGCCGGCGCTGCCGGCGCTGTCGGTGCCGTTATCGCGGTGGGCGCGGGCGACGACGCCTTCGTCGTGAGCGCGTTCGCGGTCGGCGCCGAGGATGTCTGTGTCGCGGTCGGCGGCGCCGTGACGGACCACATGGGCAAGCCGTAGAGCGTGAACTCCGCCATCGCCTTCTCGTCGTAAACGCCGAAGACGCCGCGGCCGCCGAAGTACTCCTGCTTGGCGCCGATGAGCGCGGTGCCGACCGCCGAGCCGGCGACGATCCGCTGCGCGAAGAGCCTGTTGAGCTCCTCCGAGAAGGCGACGACGTACGTGTCGCCGTAGCCGAAGCCGGTATTGCCGAGGTACCCGCCGACGCCGAGCTGCTGCGCGTTCTGGTCCGGAGTCGCGGTCGTGTCCCAGCCCATGTATGCCTGCGGCCAGTCGATCGTGCTGACGGAGGTCCCTGCGGTGACAATCGAGTCGGCGACGCTCAGGCCGGCATGGCAGCCCATGCTGAACACCAGCCGGTTGGTACGCGGCGACGCCGATGCGCTCAGGTCGGCCGTGCTGAACAGCGGTGGCCGCGTCGTGCCGGTGGCGCCGGCCGGCGGCTGGAACCGGTAGTGATCGGCGTGGCCGTTGAGCGAGACCAATGCCGGCATGCCCGCTGTGGTTGCCGGTAGCAGCTTCGCCAGCAGCTGGCTCCGGTCCCACGTGTTGCTGATCAGGCTGTCCGAGCCGTTCCCAAGGCGACCGTCGAGAGACCCCTTCACGGCCTGAGCGCCGTCGGTGAGGAAGTCGTAGCCGGTGGTCAGCGCGGTCTGCGGATCGAGCTGGCCGGAGAAGCTGACGAAACGCCCGATCGCGCCGATGATCTGCGCCGGCGTCTCGACGAGGCGCCCCACCGCAAGCTCGGGCACGTACAGCTGCCGGTTCAGATACGGCACGGGATTGACGTCGCCGTACGGGTCGTCCGAGAGGAAATTGCCCAGCCGCAGGGTCGCGAACAGATCCGTGTTCGTGCCGAACGTCGCCGCGTAGCCCGACTCGTTCGCCAGCGCCGTGAAGTCTCCGAGCCGCGCGAACGGAATCACCTGGTCGCCGCCGACGAGGACGAGGTACTTCAATCCCGCGCCGTTCGGCTGCTGGCGGACCTGCAGGTCGACGACGTTGTTGATCGCGGCCACGACGGCGTTCGCGAGTGCGGGATCGCCGGGGTTCGCGTTCCAGTTCGCGTACGCCGTCTGCACGTTCGGGAACCTGTCCACGGAGAGGATGGTGCTCGGGAAGCCGAGGTTCGCGAATGCCGTGAGGTTGTTCTGGAGGGTCGTGATCACGCTGCCGGCAGCGGCGTCGGTGTATCTGCCGGCGAGCTGCGTGCGGTTGACGACGAAGACCGTGTTCAGACCCGACGGGAGCGTGAGCGCCGGGCCGACCGTGGTCCCGGCCGTACGGCTTGCCACGGTAGAGGTGGTCGGCGGCGGCGTGGTCGCGACGCGGACCATGTACGGCTTCGCGCTCGTCGCGCCGTTGTACCCCGTGACCTGGATCGTGTAGGGACCAGCGCCGTCGTACGTGAAGACGATGTCCTCCGGATCCGTGTTCCGGCTCGCAGAGACGCCGACCAGCGGGAGGCCGGGCTGGAGGTTGAGGTCGTCGAGTGTCTGTGACGGCAGCGGATCGCTCGTGTGCGTCAGGTCGGCGCCGTCGTCGGTGAGCGGCGCACCGTCGAGCGGCACGCTGGTCGAGGACGGCGGCCGCAGCGCCGTTGTCGACGGGCCGTAGACGACGAGGTCGTAGTCGGCGGGCAGGTGGCTCAAGTGGACGGTGACCCGCGAACCGGCGGCGGGCGGCACCGCCGGGTTGTAGGTGTAGTAGTCGACGTCCGAGGCGCTCGTCACGTACGAGAGCAGGAACTCGTCCGTGGTGATCGGTTGCCCGTTCGCGGGCGTATCGTTCGGCTCGAATGTCTCACCGACGGTGATGTTCCGGGGGGCCGAGCTCACGGTTGTGCCGCCGACGGGCGTCGCGTCGAGGCCGGCAGCCTGCGGCCCGAGCGTCAGCCCGGGGCGGGCAGTGAAGCAAACCGTGTACCCGTTGCCGACGACTGTCGGAACGGTCCAGGCGAGGCTGCGCTGTCCGCTCGGCAGCACGGTCTCGCCCGGGTCGGCGATCGGCGTCGAGACGCCGCACGTGCCGGGGTTCTGGAACATCTTCGACGAGCCGGGCACGTAGACGAAACCCTGCGGAAGCGTTGCGTCCACGTCGATGTCGTAAGGACCCGACACGCCGCCGGGACCGGGCTGAACGTCGAAGCTCGCCTGGTACGGTACGGTCGGGCCACCGGTCGCAAACGCGGCCAGGCCGCTCCCGAAGATGTCGAGCTGCTCCCAGGCAAGGCCTTGCTGCGCCGTCGGCGAGCGGAGCACGAGCAGGAAGTAGTCGCCGAGCGTGAAGGTGTCGTCGGGCAGGCTGTCGATCAGCTCGCGAAGGGTGATGTCGCCGAAGTAGTGGAGCTCGCCGAGCGTGATCTCGTCGAACACGTTCGGCGGATCACCTGCGGCGCGGCGGAGGTCGCCCAGCGTGACGCCCTGGCGGATCGCCCCGGCGTCGTAGGCCTGCTTCAGCGTCGCCGTCGCGCAGTTCACGATGTTGCAGTCGATGACGTCGTTCGGCGTCGCCAGCTCGTTGACCGGCAGCTCGTTCACCGGTGAATTGCTCAGCGAAGAGTTCGCAGCCATGATCTCGTTCACCGGCAACTCGTTGACCGGCGTCTCGTTCACGGGCGTCTCGTTCACGGGCAGCTCGTTGATCGGCGTCTCGTTCACGGGCGTCTCGTTGACGGGCAGCTCGTTGACCGGCGTCTCGTTGACCGGCAGCTCGTTGATCGGCACCTCGTTCACCGGCGTCTCATTGACGGGCACTTCGTTGACGGGGAGCTCGTTGATCGGCGTCTCGTTCACCGGCAGCTCGTTGACCGGCGTCTCGTTGACGGGGGCGCCCTGGAGCGCGGACGACATGACCGTCTGGCCTGTGAGCGCCGTCGGGCTCGAGCAGTAGACCGTGCCGAACAGCCGGCACCACACGTCGAGCGGGCGCATCCACGAGAGCTCCACGTTCGCGAGCACGACCGCGCTGCCCGGGAGGCTCCCCAGCGGGCTGTGCGACAGGTCGAGGTCGGCGAGCGTGATCGGCTCGATCGGGTCCGGGCTCGTACGTGTCTCAGGATTGACGCTGGGGTCCAGCGCGTAGTAGTCGCGCAGCGTCACGTTCTGCAGCGCAGCGCCGGCGAGCGGCGTGCCTGAGAGCGCGGCAATCCAGCCGCCGGTGCGCAGGAGCGGGATCGACGCGAGCGTGATGTCGCCGAGCGCCGGCACCGATGCGGCGAGGTCATCGAAGCCGAGCTCGTTGACCGGCGTCTCGTTGATCGGCAGCTCGTTCACGGGCAGCTCGTTCACGGGCGTCTCGTTCACCGGGGTCTCGTTCACGGGCGTCGCCTGCGCGCCGAATTGCGAGCGGAGCAGCACGCTCGGCGGCACGTCGGCGAGCTTCACGGTGCCCGCGCCCGCGGTCGTGCTCCCGGGGCCGGTGAGCTGCACGTTCGCCGCCTGCGCAGGGATCACGTAGCTGACGATGAGCTCCGGACGCAGATCGACGTTCGCTTCCTCGCGCGAGTGGTACACCGCCCAGTAGGCCGAACCGTTCGGGCCGCAGCACCCGTTGAACAGCTCGATCGAGAGCTTGTCGTCGCCGGCGGCCTCCGCAGTCACGCGCTGCGCGAAAGCGGTGGTGGCCGCGCCGGGGCCTGCGAAGAGGTGTAGCTGGTTACCGAAGCCGCCGAGCCCGCCGTAGAAGACGACGTCCGAGCCGAGGTTCGCCGCGGTCGCACGGATGTCGGGCACGCCGCCCGGGTTGTCGTCCGGCCGCGTCGCCCACGTGACGCCCGTCTCGCTCCACGAGTCGTCGCCGATGAAGATCGCGTGGTGGCTCGGGTCGCCGTCGTAGGCGAAGCCATCGGTCGCCACGAGTCGCAGCCTCGCACCGGTGACGGCCGCGCCGGGTGGCAAGCTGCTGAGGTCGAAGCGGAGCAATCCGTATTGGGGCCCGGGTCGGGTCGGGGATTGGCCGCCGAAGGTATGGAAGAGAGGCTGCGAGCCGAAGTTGGCCGCCGGGTCTGCTGCGTCGACGTACGTGTCGGCCTCGGGAGCGATGACCGCCGCGCCCGTGAGGGATCCGACGACGGTGATCGAGGCATTGTCGGTCGTGACCGTGGCTCCGCCGCCCGCCGACGCGGTGGCGCTCGTCATGTACGTGCCCAGCGTCTGGCTGACCCCGACGTCGAAGTGGACGACGAACGAGCCGCCCGCTGGAGCCGTGAACGGGCCGTTCCACGTGAGCGTGCCGGTCATCGCCGGCTGCGTGCCGAATGGGTTCACGAAGGTTCCGCCGAGCTTGGCCGAGTTGCGGACGTAGTAGAGCCCCGCCGGAAGCGTCGCTGAGACGGAGTTGAGCGTGACGGCACTCGCTGAGGGGTTGTTGATCGTGATCGTGTACCCGTCGATACCGCCTGCGACGGCGGTCGAGGCGTCGGGGGTGACCGTCGTGGTCAAATTGAACGCGGTTGTGACTGTCCTGCAGGCGGAGAACTCCGACGTGTCGCGCGTCGCCTGGCTCGTCGCGGTCGCCGTGATCGCTTGGCCGATAGTCGGGGCGCCGGCTGCGAACGAGAGGGAGGCGTTGCCGGACGCGTCTGTCGTGACGCTCTGGAAGCCGAGGTAGACGCGTCCCTGCGGCTGCGCGGTGCAGGCCGAAGGCGTCCAGAAGTACTCGATGAAGTAGCTCGTCGAGGGTGTGCTCGTCAGCGTCCCGCTGATGGAGGTGAGGCCGCCGCTCCTCACAGCCGAGGTTAGCGCCGGCTCCTGCTGATTGTTGTTGGCGCCGAGTCCGAGAAAAATGCCTCTTGCGCCGTTGTCGTGGAACGAGTTGGCCGAGATGCGGTTGCCGGTGCCTTCGTCGAGCTCGATCCCCTCGCCGTCGTTGTTCGCGAAGACGTTGCTCGGCCCGACGAGGTTGTTGTTGTTGAGGCCGTTGACGAAGCGCATGCCGTCGCCATTACCGAGGTCCAGTGTGTCGGCGCGATTGGTGCCGATGTAGTTTCCTGCGAAGGTGTTGTTGGTGCTTCCAAGGAAAACGAGGATGCCGACGTTGGCACTCCCTCCGATGACGTTCCCGGCCCCGGGCGAGGTACTTCCCAGCTGGACGTCGTCGGTGTTGTCCAGTTCGATCCCGACGTCGTTGGGGATGACGGTGGCCTCGTCCTTGTCGGTTCCGATGCTGTTGCCGAGGATGCGGTTGCCTGCGCCTGCCAGGTCGACCCGCACGCCGGGCCCGTTACTGCCGCTGATCACGTTGCGTGCACCGGGCACCGCCCCGCCGATCGTGACGTCGCCCGCGCCGCCCGCCAGCGTGATGCCCTCGGCGTTGCCGATTGCGAACTCGCCGGTCGCGTCAGTGCCGATGTAGTTGCCCTGCACGGTGACGGAGTTCGTGCCCGAGTCGAGGAGGAGGCCGTAACCGGTTGGTGCGCCGGAGATCACGTTCCGTGCCGCCGCAGTCGTGCCCCCGACCTGAACTGAGTCCGACCCGAGGATCTGGACGTTGCTCGCGCCGTTGCCCAAGCCTCCGGCGCCCGGGGCATTGAGACCGATCAGGTTCCCCTGGATCCGCGTTCCCGAGGATGCCTCGACGAGAAGGCCGGTGCTCAAGTTTGCGGCAATCACGTTCCCGGCGCCGCTGACCGACCCGCCGACTTTCACATTGTCCGAGTCGGTGACGTTCACCCCGGTGTCGCCGTTGCCGAGCGCGCCGTTCGTGTCCGCCGTCAGGCCGATCGTATTTCCT
>WNFV01009832.1_pt1 | contig 10518 bp, 11 predicted proteins | sample 5400101 | NCBI WGS metagenome assembly WNFV01 (sample SAMN13153361, study PRJNA577476) | soil metagenome | isolation source: 115 cm soil or saprolite under grassland replicate 1 | place: USA:California | collected 2016-06-15 | reverse complement strand
GCCGCCGAAAACGCCCGGCAGCCCTCTCAGCTCCAGAAGTCGATGCTCGCCTGCGGGTCGGTTGTGGCGCCCCAGAACTCGGTGACCTTGCCATCGCGGACATGGCTGACGTTGGCCACCGGAACCTCGATCGACTTACCCCCACGGGAGGCCGACAGCGTACACAGCACCACGGCGTGCTCCTCGTTGGCGAGCACGTCGTGAACATCCAGCCGGAACGTGCCCACTGTCTCCTCGGCCAGCCTGCCGAAGAAACCGAAGACCTCGTCCCGGCCGTGGTAAGTGCCGCTGAGCGGCCCGGCACCGGTCACGTGCCAGGTCACATCGTCGGCGATCAACTCCGAGAGCGTGGTCAGGTCGCCCTTGGCAAACGCCTCGTAGCCTCGCCGGGTCAGCTCAACGTTCGGATGCTCGGTCACGGCCGCCTCCCCTGCCGGTCTCCTAGGATCACGTGGATCCCTAGCCGTCCCTGTACCATCACCCCGCCATTCCGTCCGAGTATCGCACAGTCTCTAGCATCGGCACCCGTAACCGTCATGCTCTCACAGGCGATCCCGATGACGCTCGCTCATGGGCACGACCGAGCGTCTATGAGCGATGTCGAACCACGCAGATCTTCCCGAGCGGCAAGTGACATTTGCGACAAAGCGCGACTTTGCCGAGGCCCTGGCCGATGCCCTCCCTGATTGAGGGGCATGGCGATCTCGCTCAGAGTGTTGGGGTGGTGTTGGCGCTGGCGAGCGAGGTGTTCATGATTTGTTGGTGCGATCTGGTACGCGCGCCGCCCTGGTCATCGCAGTGGTTGCGTGGCCACGGGCACGCCGGATCGTCGGCGTCGAAGACGGCTTTGTCCCCTGTCGCATCCGGGTGATCTTGATGGCCAGTTGTCTATGGGGGCATCGATCCCGCGGACAGGGGGTCTCCAACGAGCAATCCTCCAAGCGAGCATCCAGGGCCGGCTGCGGACACCGCGGACGCGCTGGCACGGGAGGGCACGGCCAGCTCTGAGCGCCCGCCATCACAGCGGGGCGGCGCCGCGGTTCGGCCACGGCGTGCCTATCGCCGACCGGCGATCAACGTGCGGCCGGCGACGCTGGTGCCGCTGGACCCCGAGCACGAACAGCAGTCGCTGGCCGCCCTGACAGAGCTGCTTCGCGCGCTGCTCGAGCACGAGCAGGACTCCCATCGCCCATAGCCAGACCCCCAGGCCCGCGCTTGTTGCCGCAACCCACGGCGGCTGGAGCGGGCCTTTGCCTGCTCGCCGTTCGGGATCCGACGTCACGGTGAGGAGCAGCGGCGAGCCGCCGTGCCGGGCATATTCGACTCGAATATCTGCACGTACCGAGAGAATTGCTTTCTACCGTATTTTCTGATATAATAGTATTATGCAGTAAGCCCCCTTTGCACTCCTCCGCCGAGGTGCACCAAGCCCAAGCCCACCGCCGACAGCGTGCGCGTCGCCTCACCGAGCGCCACAAGCAACCGAAGGGATAAGCCCATGGTCGTCAGGGTCGGCAAGTACAAGCGGCGCTCCACCGACGAAGACCACCAACCCTTCTCCATCGAAGCCCAAGACGCCAAACTCGACGCCTACATCGCCAGCCAAGACGACTGGCACCACGATCCCGACTGCGACTTCACCGACAACCAATCCGGCTACACCCTCGACCGTCCCGGCCTGCAACGCGCCCTCACCTACGCCCGCGCCGGCCGCTACGACCTGCTGCTGGTCGCCAAGGTCGACCGGCTGTCACGCTCCATCCGCGGCCTCACCCAGCTCCTCGACGACCTCGACACCGCCGGCGCCGCCTTCCGCTCCGCAACCGAGCCGTTCGACACCGCCACCCCAGCTGGCCGCATGATGGTCCAGATGCTCGGCGTATTCGCCGAATTCGAACGCCAAATGATCATCGACCGCGTCATCGCCGGCATGGAACGCAAAGCCGCCCGTGGCGCCTGGACCGTCGGCTCGATCCCGTTCGGCTATACCTCAGATCCCAAGACCAGCTTCCTGGTCCCGCTTCCGTTGCACGCCCCACTGGTGGCGATCATGTTCGACCTGTACGCCAACAAGCGCATAGGCGCCCGCAACATCGCCATGTGGCTCAACGAGCACGGCCACCGCACCCGCAAGGGCCATCGGTGGAGCCACACCTCGGTGCTGACCGTGCTCCGCAACCGCGCCTACATCGGCGAGATCTCCTTCCGCGGCCGCCACTACCAGGCCCCCCATCCCCACCTGGTCGACCGTGAGCTGTTCGACCGCGTCCAAGCGCTCCTCGCCGAGCGAGGCGAAAGCCTGGCGGCCCGCGCCGCCAACAGCAGCGACTACCTCGCCACCGGCAAGCTGCGCTGCGGCCACTGCAGCAAGCGCTACGTCGGCGCCGCCGCCATCGGCAACCGCTACCGGTACCGCTACTACATCTGCCACACCCACCAGCGCTACGGCGTCGACGCCTGCCCAACCGACCGGCTCCCCGCCGACGATCTGGACCGCGCCCTGCTGGAGGCGCTGCTCACCACTCTGCAGCGGACCGACCTCATCGACCGCGCCGCCGCCATCCTCGCCGCGCAGCTGGACGGCCATCGCAGCCACTACCAGGCACAACTGGCCAGCGTCGAGGAGGAGCTGCGCCGCACCGAGCGAGCCATCGACCGGTACATGCTCGCGTTCGAGCAGGGGCGCCTGGATCTGGAGCGGTTCGGACCGCGGATGGAGGAACTGGCCCTGACCAGCAAGAAGCTGGACAAGAGCAAGGACAGCCTGCTCGCCGCCTTGGAACACGACGAGGTCGCGCCGCCCGCCGCGCCAGCGCTGGCAAGCCTGCAACGGCGCATCCGCGAAGCCATCGAGATCGAGGCGTTCCAGGCCAAGAAGGCACTGATCGCCGCGCACGTCCAGGGAGTGGAGATCCGCAGTCGCAACGAGATCTACCCGACCTTCCGCGTCCCGACCGCCGCCGGCATGGGCGCAAAGGTTCGAACGCTGTCCAGTCAAGAGCACAACCTTCCCCCGCTGGTCAGAGCCCTTCTGGGCTGAGCGCGCTTTTCGCGTCTTCCGGCGTCGTGCCACGTCCGTGCCACTCGGCTCGGCCCTGTCGCCGGCCTGGATGAGTCGATCGAGCGACGCGGCGATGATCGCGTCGCGGCCCTCCATAATGTGTTGATAGCGGATCGCCATGTCCGGCGTGGAGTGGCCCATCCGCGCCATCAGCTCCTTGGTGGTCGCGCCAGCGACCACGGCCAGCGTCGCAGCGGTGTGGCGAAGGTCGTGGAATCGGAGGCCCTCGAGCTTGGCCGTCTTCGTCGCCGGCAGCCACACGCGGCGACGGAAGTTGCCGTGCCGCAGGAACCCGCCCTGAGGCGCCGGGAAGACCAGGCCATCGAGCCCGGCCCCGCCCACTGGCCGAGGTGCCCGCGCAGCACGGCCAGCACCGAGCCGGGGAGCCGGACAGTGCGCCGGCCTCGCTCTTGACCGGCGCCACGGTGAATTTGCCGGCCAGCTCGGTCGCCTGCTCGACCACCTGAACGGTGCCGCGGCGAAGGTCGACGTGGCGGCGGCGCAGGTTGACCAGCTCGCCCCAGCGCAGCCCGCCGTAGGCCGCGACGAGGATCAAGGCGCGGTAGCGCTCAGGCACCTTCGACGCGAGCAGGCTCACTTGCTCCGGCGTTGCGAACCGCATCTCAGGTGAGCGCTCGCGGCCGGCGCCCTTCACCTTCCAGGTGGTATGCACGATATAGCGGCTCTCGACCGCCTGGCCCATGATCCGGGCGAAGAGCCGGTACGCCTTGGCGACCGTGGTCTCGCTGATGTCGGGCAGCTCGCGCAGCTCGGCGAGCCAGTCTGCGGTGAGGGAGTCGTCGATGTCGTTGAGGGCGATGTCGGTGAATGTCGGCTTGATGAAGCGGCGCAACAGGTAGCCGTAGAGCGTGCGCGTCTTGGGTCGCAGGGTGGCGCCCTTGAGCCACTGGTCAGCCCACACGCCGAACCTGGTCTGACCGCGTTTGGGATCGTAGTGCGACCCGCGGATCTGCTCGGCCTCCATCAGCGTGAGGTACTTGTTCGCGTCGGTCTTGGTCGGGAAGGTCCGGGGCGCCGGAACGAGACGGCCCTGCTTGTCGCGGTAGCGCGCCTGCCAGCGGCCGGATGGGAGCTGGCGCACGGCGCCGAACCCACGCCGGCGCCGCCGCTTGCCTGTGGATTCCTGGTTGTCCCCCGTGGTCATGGTGATGCTCACCTCGGTCAGCTCGCGCGGCGGTTGGGCCGCCGGGTGGTCCTGGGAGTTGTGCGGCGAGGGATGGTCGAGGCCGTCATCGCCTCGATGCGGTTGGCCGCGAGGTAGTCGGCGATGTCGCGCTCGTGGAAGCGGACGTAGCGGCCGACCTTGTGGTAGGTGATGCGCCGCTCGGCGACCAGGCGCCGCACGAACCGCGGCGGCACGTCGAGCCGTTTGGCGACATCCTCGAGGGTGAGTAATTCGCCTTCCATTCGATTCGAATTTCTCCCGTCGATCAGCCGCAGGCTGCGGACCTGGACTCCTCGCGGGCGACCAGGCGCCGGGCCCGGGCCTCCTCCGCCATCGCGGCGGCGAGGCTGGCATCGGTCGGCGTGGTGTAGCCGCGCCCGGCGAAGCGCCATTGAGTAAGGATCACGACCACGCCGGCGCTCGCCGGCGGCCCCAGGCGTCGCGTGGCTCGCCATGGAAGCGCGCGGATCGCATGCTCGGCCCGCGCCCTGCGCAGTGCCGTGAAGGTGCTCGCGTAGCGGCGGCTCTTGGTCAGGAAGTGACCGCCGAAACCGAGCTGATGCGCCCACCGGCGCAGCCGCAGGCCGGCAAACGCCGGTTGACCGCCGAGCGCCCAGCAGGCTCGCACCAGCCGCGTGACGTGCTCGCTCAAGTCCAGGTGCTCGATGTCGGTGCCCAGGAGGCGCCGGTCGAGCGCGCCGAGCGCCTCCGTGCTCTTGGTCGCGTATTTGGCGATGTAGGCCGCGACCACCTCGCGACCACCTCGGCGCAGAGATCCTCCGGCCCTTCAGATGCGGTGATGCGGCGGATATCGAGTTGGTCGCCCCACTGTGCCGCCGTGGCTACGCCCGGCCAGCGTACGGCGACTCGGCCCGCTGCCTCGCGTACGGCGTGCTCGAGGACTTCCACTGTGAACTCCGGCGGCGGAGGCTCGACCGGCTCGCCGGCACCCGACCCGGCCGCGTCGAGCCGGATACGCGCGTGGAAGTGGACCACGCCGCGGCGCTGGTACTCGGCGACCTTGGCGTAGCTGACCTGCACGACACGCGCAAGCTCCGCTGGCGTGAGCCCGGCGGCACGCGCCAGGGCGCGGCGGAGGTAGATGGTGGTGCGGCGCCACAGCGCCGGCGCGAGCGCGTTCCACATTACTGCGGCCTCGTAGTCGAAGCAGTCGAGGCAGATCGGCTCACCGAGGCATGGATCGTCGGCCTCGTGGCGGCGCCAGCAGCCAGTAGGACGGCCGTGCTGGCATCGCGCGGTTGGGTTGCGCGGATGGCATGGCCGTACGGTGCCGCCGCGCTCGCGGCGACTGTGGATCGGCCCGAACGATGGTGCGGTGAAGGTGACGAACAGGCGCGGATGCGTGGCCACTCCTGCCGGTACGCCCTTGCCGCCGCGCAGGCCCGCGGCGACCAGGTGCCATGCGTCGCGGCGGTAGATCTCGCTGCACGGCTGGCAGCGTGACGCGCGGCGGTTGCCGCATGCCTTGAGGGTCACGCCGTCCGGCTCGTCCTCGCTGGCGTAGGTGGTGCACACCTCGCCGGTCTCGGCATTGGCCTGTTCGACCTGGCCGACGAGGCGTACCGGTCGCTCGCAGTAGCCGACCTGAACCACTTGCTCGGCCCAGCGCCGGTAGGCGGCGGGATCGGCGGCTCGGGCGAGCAGCTCGTCAGCGAGAGTTGCCGTCATCGGCGCACCACCCCAGCTCGAGCTGCTCGGCCGCCAGCGGATCGGCGCTTGGAAGGGTTGGAATGATCGCGATGACGTGGACGTGCGCCGTTCCGAAGGCGGCGCGCAGGCGTCATAGCGCCTCCTGTTGAGCGGGGTCTACTGTTGCTCCTGCCAAGGGGACATCTCCTCCTGGTGGCGGGAGCGGGGCGTGTCCACTCCCCCGAGCGGCTTCGCGCCCCACTCCCTGATCGCGGATGGCTCCGGAGTGCTCGCTACGCCTCACTGCCCAGGTGCGAGATCAGCGTCAGCGCGTGGTACCGGAGTCGACTCGGCACGGCCATCACGGCTCGCAGCGTCGATGCGGTGAGGAAGAAGCACTCATAGGTGCCGTTCTCCCGCTTGGCATCGATCCAGAGGCCGGACGGCGATGTCACCAACCGGAAGTCACCGTCGAAGCGCTCCAGCTCCCCCACCTCGACCCCGCCGAAGTGCTCGGCGAGGTGCTGGTCGAGGACCGCGAGCGCCTGCGCTCGCATCTCCGCCGGCGCCGCGACAAGACGATGCAGCTCCGGCGCGCTCAGGAATGAGCGCACGGAGCCGCCGTCCGGATAGCGGATCTCGAGCCAGAGCCCGCTGTCGGTCAGCTCGACCTCGATGCCCTCGGAGGTGATCGGCACAGCCCAGGTGCCGTTTGTGGTCATGACATCTCCTCAACAGATGGACGGAGCGGGGCGCGTCCACTCCCCAGCGGCTTCGCGCCCCGCCCATGGAATGAGGTTGGAGTCGGATTCAGGTCAGCTCGGAGCCCTTCCGATTGGCGGCTCGCAGGTGCTCGGCCCGGCGCCGGAGGACGTCGAGGTCTTCGTCGCTGAGGTAGCAGGTGCACAGCCTCACCGGACGGTCGCCCTCGTGGAGCAGGAAGCCCACGCCGCGATCGGCCGAGTCGATCGTGGCGGCCGAGTAGCCCATCGAGGCCCAGCCGGACCCGAGGATGGTGTCGGAGGCCTGCGGCGTCGAGCAGCGCAGCGCCCAACGGAACCCGAACAGGTCGCGCAGGTAGGTCGGCACCGTGTCGCCGCTCGGCTTCTGCGTCGCGGCGATGACGATGATCCCCGGCGCTCGGCCGCGCGAGACGATGTCGCGGAGCAGTTGCGAGAACTCCGAACTCTGCCGCCTGTCCGGCCCGGTGCAGTAGTAGGCCAGCTCGTCGACCACCAGGACCAGCGGCCTGATGCCGTCGCCTCTGGCGAACTTGCGGCGCCGGTTGGCCAGCAGCCGCAGCAGGCGCGCGTCCAGCTCGCCCTGGACCTCGCGGAGGGTGTCGATCGCCTCGTCGAGGTTCGGCCCCACGATCCGCTCGGCGCAGCCGGCCCAGGTCGCCAGCTCGACGCGCTTGCCGTCGAACAGCATCAGCTCGACCTCGGGGTCGAGCGCGGCGGCTGCGACCAGCATCGATGCCGCGACCGACTTGCCGGCGCCCGGCTCGCCACCGATGAGGACGTTTCGCTCCGGCAGGGAGACCGTCACCCACATGCCGTTCTCATCGACCCCGACAGGGATCGGCTCCCACAGCGACAGCCGCGGCGCGTACAGCTCCGGCCAGCCGAGCGATGGGTATTCCTCCAGCGGATCGCGACGGACGATCGTGACCTCGGCGAAGCGGGCGTTACGCCGGTCTCGGTTGACCCGGATCTCGCGGGCCGCCAGGCAGGCGGCGATCGTCTCGCCAGCGTCGGCCAGCTCCGAGGTGCGGCGCCCGGCGGGAATGCGGACCTTCATCAGGTCGCCCACTGGAATCGGCTCGATGCTGACCGGCTTCGGCACCCGGTCGCTGTAGGTTGCGAGGCTGGCATGGCGAACCGCCTGCATCCAGCCACGCCGCACCGCGGAACGGTGCAGTAGCAACAATGCGCGGTCGCGGACCGCAGCGGGCCACGCCGGCGCGGAGAGCACGAGCGAGGCGAAGGCCAGGCTCCCCCACAGGCGACCAAGGCTGCCGGCGAGCAGACCCCACACGCCCAACAGCAGGAGTGCGATGGCCACCTCCACGTGCCAGTACCACGCGGGGCGGAGGAAGTTGCGGACGAGCCAGCCGGCGAGGGTCGCGCGGACTGGCTGGTGGAGGGTTGGAGGGGTGCGCTCGAAGGGTGGCGGAGCACTGAGCGACTGCCGGTAGGGGTCACCCATTGGCGCCAGCACCCCCGCCACTGGAGACGAGACCGTGGAGCGCGTCGAGCACGGTCAGCGTGACCTCGCGCGCGACGGTGATCATCAGGTTGGGCTCGATGGCGATCAGCAGGAGAAGGAGCAGGACGAGCAGGAACCGTTTCAACGTGCGTTCCTTCCAGGTGACGGGAGCGGGGGGCGTGTCCACTCCCCGGCGGCTTCGCGCCCCGCTCCCCGGATGGTGTTACCAGTGGTGCGTCAGGAGGCCCGCGCCACCGGCTTGCCCAGCGACTCGAGGCCAGCGGCCCGGTAAGCGACGCCGTTCCGCTCGCTGGTGGCCCATGGGACGGCCACGAGATCGACCGGCTTGACGGGCGTGCCGATCGGCAGCGTGGTCGGCGCGCCGGCGAGCTTGACGCTCACGATCTCGGACTTCTGCTTGCCGCTCCGGTCGTCCCGGTAGGACGCGATGAGCTGCACGGCGTAGATCGGCTGGCCCTGGTCGTCGGTCTTGTGCTGCTTGGTTTCGAAGTCGATCACCGGCTCCGGCTCCGACCCGACGGCGAATGCCAGCCAGGAGGTGTCGAGCACCAACTTCAACAGCGGTCATCTCCTCGATGCGACTTGTCTTGACAACTTCCGTCGGCTCTGCGCTGCCCTGGTCGCCTCCTTCCTGCCGCGAACGCGGCGGAACGACAGTGAGAGAGCGGTGTGGTCGGCGGCTTCCCGGTGAGGTTCCGTCACTCGGTCGAGGGGAGGACGCCCCGCCGCCCGCGCTATGGAGTTGTCAAGGTGGTTGCCTGCAGTCGCCCTCGCGGCGGCTCGTTGGATCGCGCCAGCGCCGCCGGCCTACGGCGCCGTGCCGGCCCTGGTCTCCCCGCCGGCCAGCTCGATCCGCTCGGCGCGAAAGGCCAGGCCAGAGCGATTGCCGACGGCCCACGAGGCAGCGGCGAGTCCGGCGACGCTGACGCCAGCGCCCGGCCGGACGTCGGCGGACGGCTCCCTCGTCACCTCCACGGCGATGACCCCGGCCGTGCCTTGCCAGCTCGCGACGAGCTGCACCATGAACAGCGGCCTGCTCTGCCTGGTGGTCCGGGCGTGCCCGCTTGCCGGGTCGCGGACCGGCTCTGGCCTGCTGACGACGTGGAACGTCATCTCGGAGGTGTCGATCGGTAGCCGCATGCCTCTCTCCGTCGCAGAATTTGTAAAGACAAGTTAGACGTGAGGCCGGTTCTTCGTCAAGATGTTCTGACTAGTTGTCGGGAAGAAGACGGCAGGAAGGCGGCCGGTCTACGCTCAGCACGTGTCCGCCGAGCCAGGGAGAGGGGATGTCGTTCGAGGCACGGCCCGACCGGGAGGCGAAGTACCTAAAGGTCGCCGACCGGCTCCGCGGCGCCATCCAGAGCGGTGAGCTCCGGCCGGGCGAGGCCCTGCCCACCGAGAAGCAGCTCGCCGAGCGCTACGGTGTGAGTCGGCCGACCATCCGTGCCGCGCTCGGCCTGCTGCGCACCGAGGGCCTGATCGACGCCCGCCAAGGGAGCGGCGCATACGTGCGGCTCCGCCGGGCGCCTCGCCGCGTCCCCATCCCCCGCCTGCCCGACGCTGGCGGCCCGCCAGGGACTCGCGACGGTAACCAGATCACCGAGGCTGGGCCTGCGGCCGTTTGGGGAGAGATCGCCAGCCTCCTCGGAGTCGAGGACGGAGCCCAAGCGTTCGTCCGGCGGCGGATCGCGGCCACGCCCGAGGGCGAGCCGCGCGCGCTGATCGCCAACTACTTCCCGCTCTTGCAGAAGCCCCCGCAGCGCCAAGCCGACCGCATGGCCTCAGTGATCTCCGCGCGCATGCCGTCGCCAGCCGAGGCCTCTGCGCTCGCCACGCCTCCTGGCGTGCCGCTCCTGGCGATGCTGCTGGCTTCCTACGACGAGGACGGCGACCCGATCCAGGTCATGGAAACACTCTGGTCCGCCGACCGCTACGCAATCTACGACGAGTACCCGTCGGGCCAGCCGGTCCCTACCCAGACTCTCGACCCCGAGGCCGCGCGCCACCTCCGCATGGTCACAGAGGCCCTCGGCGATCGCCCCGAAGCGGCCACCGAGCCCGAGTAGCAGCGCGCCATTCGCGCTGTCAGCTCCGCTAAGCTGCAGCATGTAGGCAACAGTCTGTGTTGCCTACATGCTGCATTGGTGAGAGAGCCACCTCTCCCCGAATGTCGTCGGTGCAGCCGGAGAGCGCCACGGCCCAGGACTCGACCGACGTTCGGGGAGTTGGGTGTGGCTACCACGACGCTCGTCACCAAGGCGCAGGAAGCGCTCGAGGCAGAGCTTCAGCGATTCGTCGGCGACACCACGCATCGGAGCGTCGCCGTCCACGTCCTCGACGGTCCACCGCTTCGCGCCGAGGTTGCGGCGGATGTTGTCCGCCCGGCGGCGAG
>WNFV01005316.1_pt1 | contig 10518 bp, 9 predicted proteins | sample 5400101 | NCBI WGS metagenome assembly WNFV01 (sample SAMN13153361, study PRJNA577476) | soil metagenome | isolation source: 115 cm soil or saprolite under grassland replicate 1 | place: USA:California | collected 2016-06-15 | reverse complement strand
CCTTGGGTACACCACGACGTTGGTGCCGTCCACCAGCCTTTTGGACGTACGGAAAATGCCGAACGGGTCGCCGCTGGTGATCCACACCGGCCCCAGCGTGAACCTGCCTCGGCGCGTGCACACCGACCTCAATTCCCAGACCTTGCGTCCGAGCGGCCCCAGCGAGAGCACCGAGTCCAGGTGATGGCCAGGGAAGTCGGAACCGTCGTGCAGCTCTATCCACAGCCGCGGCCACCACTGCAGCGGCCCCGGCTCCGCTTCCAGAATCGCCTGCTCGGTAAACGTGTCGCCGACCTGGATGCGCGTGACCCGATGCCGCCGCCGCAGCTCGAGTCCACGGACGTTCCAGTGCGCCCACGCGAAACTGGCCACCACCAGCAGCCCGAGCGCCCACACCAGAACCCACGTCGCGTTCCACCCCGTAGACAGCGCAAACATGAGCAGCAGCAGCCACAAGGTCACCAGCGAGCCAAACTTCAGCAGCATGCGTCCCGCCGTTCAAGTCGAGCCACGGTGTCCAGCACGCTTGGCAGCTCCTGCAAGACCTCGACGTTGGTGAAGCGCACAACCCGAATGCCGACACGCTCCAGAAACGCGGTCCGCTTCGCATCAGCGCTAATGCCCTCGGCTGTCAAATGCTGGCTGCCGTCCACTTCGACAGCAACACGATACGCAGGAGCGTAGAAGTCGAGCACATACGATCCAACCGAGAATTGCCGCCGGAATTCGACTCCGCCTACCTGGCCGTCGCGGAGCGATGACCACAAGAGTTTTTCAGCATCCGTGGTCGATCGGCGTAGTGCGCGACGCTGCTGGTCGGGCGGGCGAAAGAGCCTCGCGACGGCCATGGTCAGGCGGAAACGCGGGAGCCGGGGACGGGCACCTCGCGCAGAACCTGCTCGACGACGCCGGTTGCTGTGGCGTTGCGCATGCGTGCTTCGGGACTCATGATCAGCCGATGCGCTAGCGCGGCTGGTGCGAGGGCCTTGACGTCATCGGGAATGACGTAGTCGCGCGCGTTGAGCATTGCCCGCGCTTGCGCGGCGCGCATGACCGCCAGGCTGCCGCGTGGGCTGGCGCCGAGATACACATCGGGGTGATCGCGCGTCAGCCCGACCACCTGCACGATGTAGCGCTGCACCTGCGGGTCGACGTGAATGCCACGGACAACGCGTTGGAGTTGCTCGAGCTCGTGCGCGTTGGTGACCGGCTGCAAATCCTCGATGGGATGGCGCAAGATCTGGCTCTGCAGCACCTGAGCCTCTTGCGACGGCTCGGGATAGCCCAGGTGGATGCGCAACAGAAAGCGGTCGAGCTGCGCCTCTGGGAGCGGAAACGTGCCCTCGTACTCGATCGGGTTCTGCGTCGCCAACACAATGAACGGCACCGGTAGCGGGCGAGTCACACCCTCGACCGTGACCTGGTGCTCTTCCATCGCCTCGAGCAGCGCCGACTGCGTCTTGGGCGTGGCGCGATTGATCTCGTCCGCCAACACCACGTGGGCCACGATGGGCCCAGCGCGAAACTCGAACTCGGAGGTGCGCTGGTTGTAGATCGACACGCCCGTGACGTCGCTGGGCAGCAGATCGGGCGTGAACTGGATGCGCTTGAACGTACTCCCGGTGGCACGCGCCAGCGACTTGGCCAGCATGGTCTTGCCCACGCCCGGCACGTCCTCGATGAGCAGGTGGCCGGCCGCGGCCAGACCAATAATCGTCAGCTCGGCCTCGTGGTGCTTACCAATCAGGACCCGCTCGATCGCCGCGAGCAGATCCTTGAGCAGCTGCGTGCCGTTCAACGGCGTGCCAAGCGAGGCGTCACTTGCCGTGACACCGCTTGTACTTCAGCCCTGAGCCGCACGGGCACAGCTGATTGCGGCCAACCTTGTCCCCGACGCGGATTGGCTGCCGCTGCGCCGCGCCATTGGCGCGGGCCGCGCGCATGGTCAGCGGCCGACCGGCCGCGGCCGAAGCCGAGGCGCCGTTCGTGCCACTGGGCGTCTCGTCGCCGTGGTCCGGCCCGAGCTCGATCGTCGGCCGCGGGCGCGGCGGCGCCTGCTCGTGCGTCACCTGCAGCTTGTAAATCGAGTGCACGACCTGGGTGCGGATCGTGGCCTGCAACTCGTCGAACATGCGCGCCGCCTCGACCTTGTATTCGATCAGTGGATCGCGCTGCCCATACGCGCGCAGCCCGATGCCTTCGCGCAGGTCGTCGATCGCGGTGAGATGCTCGATCCACAGGCCATCCATCACGCGCAGGATCCGCCAGCGTTCATACTGGCGCATCAGGTCCGCATTACCGAGCTCCCTCTCCTTGGCGTCGTAGGCGGCTTCTGCGAGATCCTTGAGATGGTCGACCACATCCTCGCGGTCCATCAACGCTTCGATCTCTTGCCAGTCGAAGTCTTCCGGGATCATGATCAGTTCTTTCAGATTGGGATCGAAGAGCACCCGATCGCGATCGCCGTAGATCACGTCGCGCTGCCGATTCAAAACGTCGTCGTATTCGACGACGTGCTTGCGGATGTCGAAGTTGTAGGCCTCGACCTTCTGTTGCGCGTTCTCGATCGCGCGCGTGACCAGCGAGTGCTCGAGCGGCACGTCTTCCTCGAGCCCGAGCTTGTCCATGATCCCGGCGATCGTGCCGCCACCGAAGCGGCGCATGAGCTCGTCCTCGAGCGACACGTAGAAGCGCGACGAGCCCTGATCGCCCTGACGGCCAGCGCGACCGCGCAATTGATTGTCGATACGCCGTGCTTCGTGGCGTTCGGTGCCGAGCACGTGCAAACCACCGAGCAGGCGCACGCGGTCCGCGTCACGCTCGACCTGCGCATTGGCTTCCTGCCACGCTTCCTGGCGCTGCTCGTCGGTCGCCTCGGAGGGGACGATGTTCTTGGCCCTCAGGTATTCGTCGACCAGTCCGTCGGGATTTCCGCCCAGCAGGATGTCGACGCCACGACCGGCCATGTTGGTGGCGATCGTCACCGCGCTCGGGCGGCCCGCTTGAGCAATGACCCACGCTTCTCGTTCGTGCTGCTTGGCATTTAGCACTTCGTGCGCGACGCCGCGTCGCCCCAGCTGCTGACTCAAGCGCTCCGACTTCTCGACTGAGGTCGTGCCCACCAGCACGGGCCGACCGCTCTTGCTCAGGTCGGCAATCTCGTCGATCACGGCATTGAACTTGGCGTCCTCGCTCTTGAACACGAGGTCCGACTGATCGTTGCGGATCATGTCGCGATTGGTCGGGATCACGACCACATCCAGGTCGTAGATCTTTTGGAACTCCTCGCGCTCGGTCCACGCGGTACCCGTCATGCCGGCCAGCTTTTCGTACATGCGGAAGTAGTTCTGGAAGGTAATGCGCGCGAGCGTGACCGTTTCGCGTTGCACGTGCACGCCTTCCTTGGCTTCGATCGACTGGTGCAGGCCTTCGGAATAGCGCCGACCGGGCATCAAACGGCCCGTGAATTCGTCGACGATCACGATCTCGTTGTCCGGATTGACGATGTACTGATCGTCGCGGTGGAACAGATATTGGGCCTTGAGCGCGTTGTCGAGATAGTGCGTCATTTGCACGTTCTCGGGGTCGTACATGCTGCCCACGAACTCGGCATGCGCCCGACGCAGCCGTGCTTCGATCTTATCGATGCCTCTTTCCGTTGCCGTGACGACGCGGAACTTCTCGTCGACGATGACATCGGCGTTGGGGTCGGGGTCCTCGCCCTCGGCGGGCTTGGCCGCTGCGTCGAGGTCCTTGACCACTTTGGCGAAGACTTCGTACAGCTTGTTCGCCTCTTCGGCCGGCCCCGAAATGATCAACGGTGTGCGCGCTTCGTCGACCAGGATATTGTCGACTTCGTCGACGATCGCATAGTGCAGTTCGCGCTGCACTTTGGCCTCGGGGTCGAGCTGCATGTTGTCGCGCAAATAGTCGAACCCGAACTCGTTGTTGGTGCCGTACGTGATGTCGGCTCGATAGGCGTGGGCTCGTGGTACGGGTTCCCAGTGATTGAGCCGATCGTCAGGATGCTTGAGCTGGTCCTGGAAGTCGGGGTTGTACAGGCCGGCGAACTCGTGCGAGATCACACCTACGCTCAGGCCGAGCGCATGGTAGATCGGGCCCATCCAGCCGCCACCCAGGCGGGACAGGTAGTCGTTCGGCGTGACCAGGTGCGCACCCTGGCCGGCCAGCGCATTGAGGTACAGCGGCAGCGTGGCGACCAGCGTTTTGCCTTCGCCCGTCCTCATCTCGGCGATGCGGCCTGAGTGCAGAACGGCACCGGCCAGCATCTGGACGTCGTAGTGACGTTTGCCAATCGAGCGCTTGGTGGCTTCGCGCACGGCGGCAAAAGCTTCGGGCAGCAGGTCGTCCAGGGTCTCGCCCTGCTCCAACCGTTCGCGGAACTCGGCCGTCTTGTCGCGCAGCGCGTCGTCAGCGAGCGCCTGGTACTCGGACTCGAGGTCGCTGATCTGCGCGACCAGGGGTCGAAGTTTCTTGATTTCTCGTTCGGAGGGGTCGCCGCCGAAGCGGGTTAGAAAATTGAGCATCAGTAGTCAGTGGTCAGTGATCAGTGGTCAGTATGCACCGCCGAACATGGCCGCTGGGATATTGTCCGGTATCGTGACCCAAGTCGCCAGCAACATTCCTGACCACTCGGTGGCGCCCAGATGTGCCTGGGAGTGGTCGATCGCAACGCCGAAGTCGGCGTGACCTGGGGTGCAGTCGTATGTCAGCGACGACAAGGCCATGACGTTCTGCATCTACGACGGCCCAGATCCCGAGTCGATCCGCACGACCGCCCAACGCAACGGCCTGCCGGTCGACAGCATCACGCGCGTCAGCGTGCTGGACCCGTATTTTTACCGCTGAGGGGCTAGACGGGCGCCCCAAACAGGGCGCCCACCGACTCGCCCGTGTGGATCCGCGAGATCGCCTCGCCCAATAGCAATGACACGGACAGAACGGTCATCTTCGGCAGCCGCTTTTCGACCGGCTGGTGAACCGTATCGGTCACGATGATCTCTTCGATCGGCGCGTTGCGCAGCCGCTCGACGGCATTGGCCGTCAAGAGCGCGTGCGTCCCCGCCGCATACACCACGCGCGCCCCTGCCGCGCGCACGATCTCAGCCGCACCGCAAATCGAACCAGCCGTATCGATCTCGTCGTCGATGACCACGGCTGACTTGCCGCGCACGTCGCCGATCACCCCCAGCGACTCGCTGCGGCTGTTGTTGCCCAGCCGACGCTTCTCGACGAAAGCCACGGACGCCCCGATCATGTCGGCGAAGTTCCGCGCCCGTTTTGCGAAGCCGAGATCGGCGGCGACCACAACAGGGTCGATGAGTTCCATCCCCGTCACGTAGTCGCGCAGCAGGATTGGCACGGCCGACAACTCGTCCACCGGGATGTTGAAGAAGCCCTGGACCTGCCCTGCGTGCAGGTCAATCGTCAGCATCCGATTGGCGCCAGCGGTCTGCAGCATGTCGGCCACCAGGCGGGCCGTGATCGGCACCCGCGGCTGATCCTTCTTGTCCGACCGGGCGTACGAGAAGTACGGCACCACAGCAGTGATACGACTGGCCGAGGCACGCTTGAGCGCGTCGATCATGATGAGCAGCTCGAGAATCGAGTCGCTCACGTTGGGATAGGTGGGCTGGATGACGAAGACGTCGTGCTCGCGCACGTTCTGATTGATCTTGGGAAAGATGTTCTCGTTCGAGAATTTGACGACCTCGGCCTTGCCGAGCGGCACGCCCAGGTAGCGGCAGACCGCGTGCGCCAGCTCTGGATGCGCGGTGCCACTGAAGATCGATAGGTCTCGATACACTATTGGCAGCCCTCTTCGAACTGGGTGCGGGGCCAGCCCCGCCACCGCGGCCGAGTGCATACAGACGGAAGTATAGGGCGACCCTGCCGAGCGCCCTATACCACCGCTCGTTTACCGGCGTGCGCTGGCCGCTGCCCAGTCGGCCGCAAAGTGCACCCAGGCGGGTTTCTTCACGAACCCCAAAGCTTCGTTGATCGCTAGCATCGGCCGATTGGTCGATGCATTGTCGGTGATCACCCGCCGAATACCTGGCACCGTCCGGGCAAAATCGAGCGCGCGCAGCTTCAGCGCGAACGCGATCCCGCGTCGCCGATATGCCCGTCGGACACCCGTCAGGCCCGTACGCAGCATGTCGGGCTCGTCGAGTGACAGCCACAATTGGCTCGTGCCCACCAGCCGGCCATCGACAAACGCGACAAAGTAGCCATCGTCAAGTCGGCTGGGGTGGTTCTGATACTCGGACCATTCCTCGAACGTCATATCGCTGCGTACTTCGCCCGGCGGCAGCGGCATGTCCTGGCGTACCTCGCACCACAGGTCGAACAGATTGCGATCGAGGTCTGGGTCGCCGACCAGTTCAGCGCGCGACTTGATCTCGACACCATCGTCGAGCACCGCGCGGGTGTACGTCTCGAACGGCCGCGGATCGTAGGTGGCCACATCGAGCTCCGAAACCCACATGCGCATCGTCTCGGCGAAACCTCGGTTGTGCAAGAAGCGCAGGTAACACGGCATGTCGTCGCGGCACCACGTGCTGAGATTGGTCGGCTGCAGCGGCCGCAGCGCGTCGACGACAGTGTCGTAGAGCGCCGTGCCCATGCCTTGTTGCACGTGCTCCGGATCGACGCCAATTTCGAGTGCGAACCGGTGCGGGTCGAAGATGGACGCGTGCTGGTCATACTGCGCATACGCGACGGCTTCGCCGTCTTGTTCGGCAATCCAGCGCGCATGGCGGCACCGTTCCGGCCGTTTGCTGTCGTCGAAGCGGAACTCGTCTGCCGATTGTGCAAAGTCCGTGAACACCACGTTGTGGATGCGCGTAAACGCATCGTACTCGTCATTGAATAATTTGATGATGGTCTTGGTAGTTGTTGTCACAGGTGAGTTAGCCACTTCGTTTCAAACGACCGGTTCGCTTGGCGAACCGCTCAGCTTCGCGGAAGATCAGTAATCCGCCAGGTATCAACGCGGCACCCATCACGCCCAACACCAGCAAGTCGCCGCCGACCATGCCGAGTCCGCCGCCTTCGAGCAGGCCGACGCGCACGCTGCGCAGGATGTACGTGATCGGCGACAGTGGCGACAGCACTTGCAGCCAGCCGGGCAGCACGTCGATCGGTGCATAGACACCCGAGATCAAGAGCAGACTCGAGTGGATGACGAACGTCATCTGCGCGCCGCGCTCGGTGAACAGCAGCGGCAGCACGGCGGCGACCATGGCCAGACCGATGACGCTGATGCTGCCGACCACGATCACGGTGGCCGCGGTCAGCACGTTCGCGCGCCCCAGGTCGATGCCGAAGATCAGCGCGACGATGCCGAAGAGCAGCGTCGAGCGAAACACGGCATAGGTCACCGCGAAGCAGCACGTGCCAAGCAAGTGCAGATAACGCGGGACAGGCGCCATGAGCGTGTACTCGATCGTGCCTTCCCAGCGTTCCCAGGCGATTGTCTCGGCGACCACGTCGAACACCGCCGACAGGTAGCTCCACATCGTGGTCCCGATGAGCAGGTACAGCACAAAGAAACCTGTATCGACGGCCTGGCCGGTGATCCGCTCGGTAGCGGCGGCGATGAACAGAATGGTCAGCGCGCTCACCAGCGAGTAGATGATCCAGACGACTTCCCAGCCAAGATAACGGCGAGTGAGATTCCAGTTGCGCTCGAAGAACGCATACGCCGTATTCGCTGAAGACAAGCTCAACATCATGCTGCTTCCTCCTCTTCATGCGTCAGTCGCATGAACACGTCTTCCAGCGACCCGCCACCGCGTTTCAAATCGGCGGGTGTATTGAGAGCAATGACGGCCCCGCGGTCGAGCACAGCAACCCGGTCACACAGCCTGTCGGCCTCCTCCATGTCGTGGGTGGTCAGTACGATGGTGGCGTCGTGCTCCTCGCGCAGGCGAAGCACCAGGTTCTGCACGTCCTTCTTGGAGCGCGGATCGAGACCGGTCGTCGGTTCGTCCAGCAGCAGCAGGACCGGCGACGTCAGCAGCGCGCGTGCAATCGCGACTTTCTGCTGCATGCCGCGCGACATGTGCTCCATCGGATTGAGTGCCACTTTGGTGCTGATGCCGAGTTGGGCCAGGATGTCCAGACCGCGTCGACGCGTTTCGGTTGCGCCAAGTCCGTACAGCCGGCCGGCGTATGTCAAGTTCTCCATCGGGCTCAACTTCTTGAAGAACGCAGCGTCGACACTGACGCGATTGATCAGTTGTTTGACGCGCAGCTCGTCCTCGACCACGTCCAGGCCGAAGACGCGCACGCGTCCGGCGTCGGCCAGGAGCAGCGTCGAGATGACGCGAATGAGTGTTGATTTGCCCGAGCCGTTGGCGCCCAGGATGCCGAAGATTTCGCCGCGCGGGACGTCGAATGAGACGTCGTCCACCGCTACCACACGGCGGCGGGCCGCCGTCGAGTGCCATGGCAGACGCAGCCTGGGTGTGGCGGATCCGAAGTTCTTGGACACGCCGCGCAGGCTGAGCGCCAGCATCAGGCTGGGCAGCGCGCTAAGCGGTACGGAGCGGTTTGGTGCGACGACCACGTTCACGGAAGAAGGACCTCATCGGAGCTAAACGACGGAAGGACACGACGTTGCGGCACGCGAGTGCGCCGCCGGTGCGACCGAAGAGGTGGAGAACGGGGTCGATCGGTGCTAGTGGGTCAACTGTGACCGCTCCCCACCCGGATCTCGGCCGATGGCGCGACAGTACGACGCGCACACCTCGTAAACACGAGTGCGCCCGCGATGCCGCTGTGAATTCTGGATGCCATCGGACCTCGCAGATGGGGAAAGCTGAGTCACACCATAGGGCTTGGTGCCCGATCTGTCAATCGCCTATCGTCGGGCAATGCGGGACGTCCTACCCGATGACCTGCGCTACACCGGCACTGTCTCCCAGCACCTGCTGGCCGACGCCAGCAAGGCGCGCCATGTGCTGGGCTGGGAACCGGCCGACCCGCAGGCCGGCCTGAAACGCTCCGTCGAGTGGCACCTGGCCCACCCGCCCACCGAGCCCGACCCCGGCTTCGACGCCGACGACCGCGCCCTGGCCCACGAATTAAATACTCGAACCGAGTAGTTCCTCGGATGCCGCCGTCCTGCCCACGGCCCAGGGTGGTGCGCATCTCGTGATGTGAGGGACGCAGAGTAATGTGGTATGCCAATACGGCTCCGCCATTGGCGTACCGATAGACAGCCCAAGCCCAGGATAATCACGATGTGACCGACCCGCTCGGCGAGATGCTGGCTCGCTACACGCCCCAGGGCGAGGTAGAGCAGGCCGACGTCGAGCGGGTGCGCGCACTCGTTGCGTCCGGCGACCCATGGCCGCGTAGCCTGGCTGTGCATGTGACGGGATCGGCGGTGATTGTGCACCGTGATTCCAGGCGGGTGCTGCTGCGCTGGCATGCACGGCAGCAGGCCTGGCTCCAAGTGGGTGGACACGGAGATCCGGGCGAGACCGATCCTTTGCACGTCGCGCGGCGCGAGGGTGCCGAGGAAACCGGATTGACCGACCTGCTGCCGTGGCCTGATGGCAGCATCGTGCATGTCACGATCGTGCCGGTGCCCGCGGCCAAGCACGAGCCGGCGCACGAGCATGCGGACATCCGCTACGTGCTGGCCACCGTCACTCCAGACGCCGCCACTCCGGAGACTCCGGGCGCGTTGTTGCGCTGGCTGTCGGTCGAGCAGGCGCTCGCGGAAATCGCGGAGGAGAATCTACGCGAGACCTTGCGGCGGGTGCGGCGGCTGCTGGATACCGCCTAGAGGTTCAGGCGGTTGCGAAGTGCAACGAGGGCTTCGTGGAAGGGGCGCTCCAGGTAGGCCTGGTGGTCTGGTTCGCCGTGGTGGTGGGTCGTGGCACTCGAGCGATCGTGGGGGGCGATGTGGCGGATGTACTCGAGGGTGCCCTGGACCAGTGTGAGCATGTACTGGAGGCCCTCGGGGTCGGTGCGCTGCCACGCGTCGCCGCAGGCGACGTAGATCGGGCTACTGTGGGCGAAGACGCCACGCTGCCAGACGTCATGGTGCGTGGTCTGCTCGTAGTTCGGGCCGCCGACTCTGGCGGCTAGCCAACTGGGCTCGGGCACTCGGACAGGCGTATGGAGTGTCAGATGGCGGGTGCCCGCGGGCTGGTCGGACTGGGCGACGACTTCGCCATTCATCACGATCTGGAGCGTGTGGATGGGCAGTGTGGAGCGGGCTGTAGCGGTCACTTCGACACTGCCCCCGCCAACGGGTAGTGACACAATGTCGCCAATCCGAGCGCCTTCAACGGAGAACTCCAGGAGTGGCCCGCCGCTCAGAAACGTGCGGCCCGCCTTCAGGCCATGGCACCAGGCGTTATACGAGAAGTCCTCCTCCGGAGGAATGTACACGTAGGTCCGGTACTGTCCGACCGCGACCTGGCTGCTCATCTTGTCGGTTACCCCGACCAGCGGCAAGCGATAGCCGGTGTTCAGATA
>WNFV01009829.1_pt1 | contig 10519 bp, 7 predicted proteins | sample 5400101 | NCBI WGS metagenome assembly WNFV01 (sample SAMN13153361, study PRJNA577476) | soil metagenome | isolation source: 115 cm soil or saprolite under grassland replicate 1 | place: USA:California | collected 2016-06-15 | reverse complement strand
CTGGTGAATGCGATCGCCGAATAGGCTGATCAGCTGGCCCACCCAGAGGGCCGAGAACGATCCGTTGAGGGCGAGGCGGATGTAGGGATGGTGACGCCGCGGCGCCGCCCGGCGGGCGATCGCGGCCGCCGAGGCCCGAGCCTGGCCGCCGGCCTCCAGCGCATCGAATTCACCGGGCAGCGGCGCCAGTGCGGGCGAGGCCAGGCCTGCTCCGCCGCTGCCCAGGACCAGCGGCCGCTGGAGCACGGACGCCTCGGCCAGGCCGGGCGCGAGGCCCGTCTCTGCTCGTACCCCGATTCCGCGGATGGCCGCGTCCACGGTCCGTGGCAGGCGGGCCGTTCCGGCCAGTCCCACGAGGGAGGGGCCCGAGCCGGCCGTCGGCGCGGGCTCCCCGGCGGGAGATGCTGACTCCGCTTCGGCGGCGGTCAGCTCGTCAGACCACTGGTCTCGCTCGGCACGACCCCCAACCACGCTCGCGAAGCCGAAGAAGGCCAGGCCGCCGGCGAGGAACACGTCGCCGATCGACGCGACATTCTGGATGAGCGGGAGAGGGATCGGAATGACGTCGCCGAGAGGGCCCGCCCGGAGAAGGAAGTCGGCATTCAGGCCGGCCGGCAGAAGCGTGTGGAAATGCGATGTGACGTCGGCCGGTGTGAAGCCTGCCGCCAGGAGGCTCGGCGTCCAGATGGGCATGAACCCGCCGTTGACGATTACCGGAACCAGGTTGGAGGCGATGCCCACGAAGGCCAGGCTGAAGCCGGGTTCGCGACGGTTCGCCCAACAGCCCAGCAGGAGGAGGCCGAAGGCAATCCCGAACAGCGGCAGCCGGAGCGCGTCTGCGGCCGGCACGCCGGCGTTGAGCGCGATCTCAGTCCCGAAGCGGACGATCGCGCCGAAGATGAGGACCGCCAGCCAGCGTAGCCGCCGCGTGTTCTCGACGAGGTTGGCGAACGAGCCTCGGGCCAGGAAACCGGCGATCAGGCCGAGCGCGATGCCGCCGATCAGCACGCGCTAGCGAACGTCGGTCTGGGCCGCTCCGGGCTCCGCCAGGGCCGTCGCCTGCGTCATCCGGCCGGCCGCCTGGGCCAGCAGTGGGATCGGGCGCGGCTGGAAGGTCCGGCCAGGGTCGGGTACGCCGTCCACCCAGTTGGTCCGCACGAAGGCGTCCACCACCGCGGGATCGAACTGGATGCCGGCGAACTTGCGCAACTCCGAGAGTGCCTGCTCCACGGTCAGTGGCGTCATCCGGTAGGGGCGCTGGGCGGTCATCGCCTCGAACGCGTCAGCCACGTGGAGGATCCGGGCCAGCCACGGGATCTCGTCGCCGATGAGCCTGTCCGGATAGCCGGAGCCGTTGTACCACTCATGGTGATGACGGATGATCGGCAACTCCGGTGCCAGTTTGCGGACGGGCGAGATGATCTCGGCCCCCAGCTCGGGGTGCGCGTTCATCTTGATCCGTTCCTCACGGGTGAGCTTCTCCTGCTTGAGGAGGATCTCGTCGCGCACGCCGATCTTCCCGATGTCGTGGAGCAGGCCGCCCCACTCCAGGGCCTCCATCTCGTTCTCGTTGCACTTCATCTCGCGGCCGATGTCGCTGGCGATGAGCATCACCCGCTTGGAGTGGTTGCTGGTGAACGGATCGCGCTTGTCCACGGCGTTCGCCAGGCTCTCGATCGTCTGGGTGAACATCTCGCGCATCTCGACGAACCGGTGATGCGCAACACGGGTCGTGTACAGGGGCAACGCAAACAGCAACGTCGCCCACCAACCTGCATTCGCGATCTTGAAAATCTCGGCCATTAGCCATGCAAGCGGTGCCAGGGCGAAAACACTCGCTGCATAGGCTCTGGTCTCGCCGAGAACCATGGATCGAATTGATTGTCCGTCTCGAATGCCAACCCCGACAGCCGTGATCATCACGTTCAGGGCGAAGAACACTGATGCCCCCGCCATCGTCGCTAGGAAGATTCGCATGGGGTCGGTATCGCTGGAACGGAGGAACTCTGCGATGAGGCCCCCAATCGTCGCGGGCAGAACAATCCCGGCGTGATTTACGAGCGTTCCATACCAGGGGATTCGACCACGCAACTCGCGGAGTTCCGTCGTGCCGAGGGCGGCGACCCATCCCGCGGCAACCGGACCGCCAAGAACCATCGCCGCCACGATGGGTGCCGTGTTGACGGACACGACGGTTCCACGCGGCATGCGCACGGGGAGCGCCGACGCAAAGAGTGACAGGACCGTCCAGAAGAGCAACCCGGCGAGGGCTTGAATCTCTTTTTCGGACTGTCCCATGGGAATGCCTTTACCGATTTCCGGGCGCATTCCCAGCATGAATCCAGCGTGACTGGAAAATGAATAGCTCGTGACCAGCAGCGCCACTGCGCCGGAGGCCACGAGCCAAACGTAATAGAGCTTCAGGGATCTGGGCATGTCCTTCGATCCGCTTACCCGACCTCTGAACTGTAGCAGTCCCTCCGTTCAGGGTGGTATGGGACCAATGTACTCAGAAGCCCCGCAGGGATCCTCCGCCCGCGAGAACCGTCGCGGCGACGGTCGCGAGTGTGACGGCCAATCGAACTAGCCGAACCTTCATCGGTTGATCCCTCTATCGATCCGTCCTGGCTACCACTGCTTGGTACTGGACTCCGGGTTCACGCTCGTTCCTCCTAACGGCCTTCCTGCCTCCTAGAGACACGAAAACCGACCTGACTGATGAGGTCGGTCGGTTGCACTACTCGCTCCGCTCCACCCTAAGTGCCCATTTCAGGTGGTGCTTCTGCGCGTCCGAGCGTCTTAACGTTGCTTCCTAGTACTGGAGTACTAGGAAGTGGGCCGGACTATAGGGACGCCGGAGCGCACCGGTCAATACGTCAGGTTACCTATCTTTATAGGCCCTCGAGCGGCGGCGGCTCAATTCCTTCGTCTCGAGAGGCTGCCGAGTAATGCGAGTACTGCTCTGCTGCGGCCGCGTGAGAGCCTGTCTGGCGATATAGACGAAGAAGCGCGACCTCTAGGGATGCGGCCTCCGCATCGATCGCCATTGCGCGTCGGGCGAGTTTCCCAGCACGATCAAACCTCCCCGCATCCGAGTCGGCCCGAAGCGCCTGCTCGATGACGTCGAGATACAAGGCGTGCAGCGTCTCGCGATACGGCGATGCCCAGTCCTCGTATTCGAAATCGACGGCGAAGCGCCCGGAGTAACTCGTGCTCACCTGCTCGATTTCATCGGGATCCAGCGTGTTACGAGCCTGCTCGAGCAGGTCGCGGCAGAGGGTGCTCTGACTCGAGACAAGTTCGGCGTCGAAGCGCACCACGTCTCCATCGTGGTGGAGGTAATTCGCGGACTCATCTTCGACGTAGCGCGGCTCAAAGACCCGTCGAAGGAAGTAGACGGTCTGATTTAGGGAATTGACAGCAACTCCTGGATCGAGATCCGGCCACAAGGCCTCGAGGACCTGGTCGCGTGCGGCCGTGAATCCTGGTCTTGTGAGCAGGAAGCACGCCAACGTGAGCACCTTCCGACGTATCGATGATCCATCGACTCTTCGCTCACCGATCAGAACCGTCACGTGACCCAGGTCAAACACGTGGGCACGAGGTGCGAGGCGTCGAGCGAGGCCCCGTCCAAGGCCCGCTGTCGCCGAGTCTCTGTGGAGCCGCGCGAACGCCCGTAAACGTGCGATGTCGTGGATCTGGCCGACTTCATCGAGGCATTCCGCCGCGAAGAGCATGGAAGACTTCTCGCCGCGGTCCATGACGCGACGCAACACCGGACGCCATCTCTGTGGACGCAGCCTCACCTCCGCGCGAAGCAGGCCCTGTGCCTCTTGGCCGAGCTCGCCCAGACGTAGCGCAAGTTCGTCCGCGCAGATGGTTGCGTACACTGGCTCCCACCCGCAGATTCGCACGATGGTTGGACCCAGATCGGTCGGCCTGCATTCGGCGATGGCTTTGACGAGCGCGGCGCATCTTGTCCAGTAGTCGGCTCGCTGACGCACGAACACGTCGAGCGCCAATTGGAGTTCCGGCAGCGTGGATTGCCCTGCCCTCAAGGCCGCCCTGGCGCGTGTCAGATGCGTCCGGCCGACAAAGGAAACCGTGGGGCGAGGACGGGCAAGATCGACACCGACCATCAAGGAATCGGATGAGTCCGGTGCCGTCCGGCTCGTCAGGTCTGCGAGAACGAGGCGTCGGAGGTCATTCGCGTCCGGCTGGAGGTCGAGGTTGGCAGCCTCGTCGAGAAGGAGCCTTGCCACATCCGGATCGCCGTAGGATGCCTCGATCTCCGCGCTTTCGATCAACATCATGGCTCGTTCGGGGCCAACCGGCGGCACTGCCTGCGCCAGCGCTTCGGCCGCCTCCGCACCTCTGTCGAGGTGATGAAGAGCCCACGCCTTCGTCGCATGAAGGGTATAAATCTCGACTCCGGCCGAAGAGGCTGCAAGCAATTCGAGCGCCTGGTTCGAATGCGTCAGCGCCTGCTGGGCGAGTCCTCGCGCTCGACTGGTCTCGGCTAGGTTGAGCAGCGTGATCCCGCGATAATGTTCGTGACCGCGGCGCAATTGGAGCGCCAAGGCCTCATCGAAGATCCTCGCGCTCTCCTCCAAGTCTCCGTCGAGCGACTCTGAAGCGAGGATAATCGTTCCCCGCGCAATCATGCTCACGGCGGGTTCTGGCTGGAGAGCTTGCAGTTGGCGTGCGGTCAAGACGGCGCTCGCGATGTCGCCAGTCAGGTGCTTGATCGAGGCCAGGTTGGCTAGCGCCAGCTGCGCTTCTCGGGAGGCTTTCTCCGCAGGATACGCGTCCACGGCGGCCTGCGCACGGGCGCGGGCCATCGCGAAGTCGCCGCGGTAAATGTCTCGACGCGAGAGGAACAATCCGAAGGACGGATCGGGATCGAGGTCCGGGTAGCGGTTGACGTACGACTCCGCCAGTGCGAAGCCGCCACCGCCCATGATGTCCTGGATCGATGCCACCAGGACCCGGCGAAGATCCTCGATATCCCCCGCGGCGGCGTAATGGTGAGCCGCGAGCTTCCAATCGGTGGTCTCGCCAAAGCGCGCCATCCGGCGATGCAGGTCGGCAATGCCGGCATCGCCAACCTCGCGGCGGAGACGGTCCAGGAGGAAATCGCGAACGAGCTTGTGATAGTGATACGTGCCTCTCGATCGTCCGGCGCGCGGCAGCAGCCCAACTCGTTCCGCCGACTCGAAGTGGCGGCGCGCCTCATCCTCCGGCACCGAGGCGACGACCGTTGCGGTGCTGACGTCGAGCGTCGTCAGGATCGACGTGCGCATGAGAAACGCCTGCAGGGAGGGGTCGAGCTCGCCGACCACCTCCTCGGCCAGGTAGTCGTGAAGCGTTCCATGGGCGCCACTCAGCGCACGGATGAACGTGCGGGTCTCCGTACTCGTGCGCTCACGGAGAGCGGATTGCACGAGCTGGAGTGACGCCGCCCAGCCCTCCGTGTGCCGAGCGAGCTCCTCCAGAACGTCGGACTCGAGTGGGCGGCCGTACGTCTCTCGGAACAACCGCTCGGTTTCCTCTGAGTCGAACCGAAGGTCATCGCGAGTAAGCTCGGCGACTTCCCCCAGCGCGCGGAGCCTTGCGACAGGGAGCGCCGGCTGGCGCCGGGTCAGGATGACGATCGAAAGGCGCTCTGGCGCCTGCGCGACGATCTCGCGAATGATGTGCTGGACGTCCGGCTGGTCTTCGACGGCGTGGTAATCGTCAAAGACGAACACCGCGCCACGCTCCCCGATCGACTGCAACTCTCGAATGAAGGTCGCCAGGATCGCGTCCTTCGACGAGCCGCTTGTGCCCAGCTCGCCGAGCATCGACCAGGTCGTGGGTGCGAACTCCGGGTCGACCTCTCGGCCGGCCGCGACGAGGTAGTTGAGAACCGTTACCCAGTCACGATCGCCCTCATCGAGGCGATACCAGAGCGTCCGGAGCCTCGTACGACCGGAAAAGTCCGCCAGCAGTGTGGTCTTCCCGTAACCAGCCTCTGCGGTGACCAGGACCAGCCGATGGTGGATCTTGACGTTCAGCCAGTCGAGAAGTCGATGACGCGTGAGCGTCTCTTCTCGGAGGGCTGGCCGCTGGACCTTGGATGCGTGGATCGGGAAGGCGTTCACGTCGGAGGCAGTCCGCGGGACGAGGCTGGATGATTCGATCGTCGGACCGCTGGTGCCGACCGGCACGGGCCGGCGCTCGGCGGCTGCGTGTGACCCGGCGGGGCACGTGGTGGCTTCAGATGGCTCGAACGATAGGGACCCGTTTGCCCGCGTGTCAACGCGACCGGACCGGGTGCCGGATGAGCCGCGCTCGGACGAAGCCATGTGTCGGATGGTGGCGCCGGGGGCTCACCTCCGGCTTAGCTGCGAGGCCCTCGCTGTGGACATCCGACGATGCGTGATCAGCCCTCGTACTCGAAGCCGATCTTGAGGTCTACCCGGTACTCCACGATCTGGCTTTCGTCGACCATCGCGGTCGACTTCACGACCTCCACGGTCCTGATGTTCCGGACCGTCTTGGAGGCCGTGGCGACCGCTTGACGAGCAGCATCGCTCCACGAACGCGGGCTCGTGCCGACCATCTCCCGGATGATGATGACGCCCATCGCCGTCTCCTCCACTGCCTGGGCGGCCGTCACGATCCGCCTCCGGCGGCAAGTCTAGGCCGCGGAATCCTTGGCGGCTTCTCGGGTGGGGTCGAATGTCAGGCGGGCGCGGTCGCCGCGTTCGCCGTCCCGGCGCGGACCTTGTCGAAGCAGGAGCTGCAGTACACCGGCCGATCGTTGCGGGGGGCGAACGGCACGGTGGCCTGGCCACCGCAGTCGCCGCAGATCGCGGTGTGGTACTCGCGCGGTCCTCCCGAGGTCCTGGCGCGCTTGGCCACCGCCCGGCAGGTTGGGCAGCGCTGCGGGTCGTGCTGGAGACCCTTGCTCATGAAGAAGGCCTGCTCTCCGGCGGAAAAGAGGAACTGCTCGTTGCAGTCCCGGCAGGTCAGTGTCCGGTCCTCGTACACCCTGTCCTCCACGTGTGCACCCCGCGGTGTGGCCGCGGCTCCCGGGACCGGGCGGCCTTCCGACATGCAGGCGAGGATACGCGCGGTGTCAACGGGCGGATAGTCGATAGATTCGCAGACTCAGGCCCAATTCGGTGCGATCTTCGTCACCGGCGGCCGCTCGCCGCCAGGTATCGTCGGCGTCAGCCGGCCTCGGCATAGCGCTCTCCGGCGTAGCTCACGAACCGGGTCTGGCGCTTCTTGAACCAGAGATCCACCTCGCCGGTGGGGCCGTTGCGGTGCTTGGCGAGCTTGAGCTTGATCACCTCGCCCTCCTGGTCGCCGTCCTCTGAGGCGCGTTCCTTGTCGCGCCACAGGAACAGCACGAGGTCCGCGTCCTGCTCGATGGCACCCGACTCTCGCAGGTCGGACAGGCGTGGCTCCTTGCTCTCGCGCATCTCCGGCTGCCGGGACAGCTGGGAGAGGGCGACGACCGGCACCGACAGCTCCCTCGCCAGGGCCTTGAGCCCGCGGCTGATCTCCGAGACCTCCTGGACGCGGTTGGCGTCTCGCGTGCTGGTGGGCGCCTGCATGAGCTGCAGGTAGTCGACGATGAGGAGATCCAGGCCGGACTCAGCCTGCAGGCGGCGGGCCTTCGTGCGCAGCTCCATCGTGGAGATGCTGGGCGTGTCGTCGATGTACATCGGCGCTTCCGACAGGGCGTTCATCGCCGGCGCGATGCGGGCGAAGTCCATCTCTTCCAGGAAGCCCGTGCGCAGCCGCTGCGAATCGATGTTCGCGACGCTGGACAGCAGGCGGAGCACGAGTTGCTCCTTGCTCATCTCCAGGCTGAAGATGCCCACGCTCTTGCGGTCGCGGACCGCGGCGTGCTCGGCGACGTTGAGAGCGAGGCTGGTCTTGCCCACCGACGGGCGGGCAGCAATGATGATCAGGTCGCTCTTCTGGAGGCCGGTGGTTAACGCATCCAGGTCCGTGAAGCCCGTTCGAATACCGCTGATCTCGCCTCGATGGGCATGCAGGTAGTCGAGCCGGTCGTATGCCTCGTGGAGGAGCTTGGCCAGCCGGCTGAAGCCGACGGTCACCCGGCGATTGCTGACGTTGAACAGCTCGCTCTCCGCCCGGTCGATCGCCTCCTGGATCTCTGCCGGGTCCTCGTAGCCGATTCCCGCGATCTTGCCGGCCGCAGCGATCAGGTTTCGGAGGACCGCCTTGCGCTCGACGATGCGGGCGTAGGGCACGGCGTGAACGGCGGTCGGGGTCTGGTTGGCCAGGCTGGACAGATACGTCCGGCCACCGCCGGACTCGAGCTGGTCCGTCCGCTCGAGCGTCTCGGCGACCGTGACGATGTCGACGGGCTCGCGGCGCTCGTAAAGGTCGAGGATCGCTGCGTAGATCGCGCCGTTGGCCGGCCGGTAGAAGTCCTCCGGGCGGAGGAAGTCGGCGACCTCGACGATCGCGTCGCGGTCGATGAGCAGGGCCCCGAGGATCGATTGCTCTGCTTCCAGGCTTTGCGGCGGTAGTCGATCGATCACGCGAATCTCCGGCGGGAGGGATGCACGCCATCGTGGCGTCGCCGGCGCGCGCCGATAAGAGGCTTATCGACGGAATTCATCCACGGGATTCGAGCCGGCCGCATGGCGCACTGTGGATGCCCAGTGGATTGACCTGTGGAGACCCAGTGGATAGACCTGTGGACCGACCAGGGGACAGAGCTGTGGACAGACCACTGGACGGCGTGTGCGATCAGTCCAGCCGGCGGATGACCCCGATGAGCTTGCCCTGGATCCGGACGTCGTCGTAGATCTGGTCCGGGTACGCCGCATTGGCCGGCTTGAGCCGGACCTTGTCCTTTTCCTTGAAGAACCGCTTCAGCGTGACCGCGTTCTCCTCCACCTGGGCGACGACGATGTCGCCGTTCCGCGCGGTGGACTGCGGCCGGATCAGGACGAAATCGCCATCGGCGATGTGGGCCTCGATCATGGAGTCGCCCCGGACCTTGAGGACGTATGCGTCGCCGCTGGGCGCGAGCATCTCCGGCACGGCGAGGGTCTCCGAGGCGTCACGGTACGCCTCGATCGGACCGCCGGCTGCGACCTCGCCGATGACCGGCAGGACGCGTGAGTCGGCGGCGCCCGCCTGCGGAACGAGCTCGCTGGCAAGGCCGAGGTGAATCGCCGCCGTGGGCGTCAGCCGGATTGCCCGAGACTGGGCCGCGCCGCGTTCCAGGTAGCCCTCCCGCTCGAGCATCTGCAGGTGGTGGTGGACGGCGGACGTGGAGGCCAGGCCGACCGCACGGGCGATCTCCCGAACCGAGGGCGGATAGCCGCGAGCACGCAGCGTGGCCGCGATGTAATCGAGGATCTTCACCTTGCGTTCGGCGTCGTGCCTGGTCACGGGCGCCTCCTTTCCCCTGCATGATACCGAACGGGTGTTCGATGTCAAGGCCGACACCGTCGCAGGTACGGAGCCTGGGGGGAGCCACAGCCGGCCGGCAGCCGCGGCGCTGTACGTGGTTGAGTTGGCCGCATTGGTACACTGCGGAGTCCCGGGTCGAGCAGCGGATGAGCGGGCTGCGTGGCGGCGGGCCGATCAGTGAGGATGGAAGCGCAGCCAATGGCACGAACTCGAGCACGTGCGCGGGCAGGTAGCCCCACAGACCCCCCGTCGAAGGCGTCCCGACGTCGATCCGGCGCGGCGGTTCGACGGTTTCTGGGGCTCACCGCGTTCCTGCCGGTGGCCAGTCGAGCGCCGTCCTACGCGAGGCTGATCTTCGCGCTGCTGCGCGACGAGCGGACGCCCCTGGGACGGAAGGCCGTCCTGGCCGGCGCTGCCGGCTATCTCGTCCTGGGTCGCGACATCGTGCCCGACGACATTCCCGTGATAGGTGGTCTCGATGACCTGGTCGTCGTCGTGCTGGCGGTGGAGCTGTTCCTCGACGGCGTCCCTGCGGACCTGCTCCACGAGAAGCTCGATCAGCTGGGCATCGAGCGCGCGGCCTTCGAGCAGGACGTGGCACAGATCCGCCGGCTCACGCCGAGGCCGATTCGGCGGGCCATCCGCCGGGTACCCCAGGCGCTGGCCGCCGCCGGCAAGGCGATCCGTGAATCCGGTTTTGGGCCGCGGCTGCGGTCCTGGATCTCCAAGGAGGGTTCTCCCGCGTGAAGGTCATCCTGACCAACGACGTGCCCAAGCTCGGCAAGAGCGGCGATCTCAAGACGGTCGCCGACGGCTTCGCCACGAACTACCTGATCCCCCAGAAGCTGGCCGTGCCGGCCGCCGGCGGCGCCTATCGCGCCTGGCAGCACGACATTGCCAGCCGTGAAGTGAAACGCCGGCGGGAACGCGACGAGGCGGACGTCGCCGCCACACGCATCGCCAGCACCACGCTGACGATGGGCGTGAAGGTCGGCGAGGGCGGCAAGCTCTACGGCTCGATCACGGCCAAGGACATCGCCGACGCGCTGGGCCGGCGCGGGATCGCCGT
>WNFV01032680.1_pt1 | contig 10522 bp, 7 predicted proteins | sample 5400101 | NCBI WGS metagenome assembly WNFV01 (sample SAMN13153361, study PRJNA577476) | soil metagenome | isolation source: 115 cm soil or saprolite under grassland replicate 1 | place: USA:California | collected 2016-06-15 | reverse complement strand
GCTTGGGCACGGCGGTCAGCCTGGCGCCCCTGAAGTTGTGGTCGCTGGTGGTGGAGACTGCACCGTTGGCGGAGACGCGGTACTTGGCCGAGACCAAGGCGACGGGGGCGTGGCAGATGAGCGAAATCAGCACGTCTTCCTCCTGTAGCGTGTTGAGCAGCTCACCCATATAGGGGTTATCGACGAAGTCAACCATTGGGGCGTGCCCGCCAGGCATGTGGACGAACGCGAAATCGCGGAGCTTGAGCGGATCTTGGGGATTGCGGTTCTTCTCCACCAGTTCGCGCACTGAATAGAACTTGTGCATAGGTAACGCTTCTAATGCCTTAACAAGGTCCTCTCGAAAAAGCCTGGCCTCTTTGTCGGTATTTGGAAGCGGCTCCGAGACAGGAATTTTGCCGAGGAGCTTGTAGGCTGTCTCCAACTCAGTTTGTCGACGGGCGAGCAGCCTAGGATGCCTGTGCCGGAACGCGTCAACATCGAACCGAATGGCCTGCTCCAGAGCTGTCTGCGCAGTGGCGGCGACCATGCTCGCGCCTCCGTGGATGCTGAGCGCCATCCCGTTGATATCCAACTGTGGGGGTTGGCCGTCTGGAGTGGCAAAGACGAAGTCGTACTCGTTGCCGAATTCCTGCAACACCTTCGCCATTTCGACGAGGAAGAACCCGATCGATATGCCAGGGTGGCCGCTGGGTTCGGAGAGCGGTAAGACTTTGCCCGAGGAGATTACGATTAGTGCTTTCGGTTTGTCGTGTGATTGCGCGGACGCCCCGGTAACCAAAGTGACTTTCTTAGTGGTTGTTGAAATCATTTTATTTCCTTTCTGTACCAATACCAATGCGCTCAATGGCGCACGTTTCATTACGCAATCATTCTACTCAGACCATTATCAAAAGTCCAACACAAAATCAATACACATTATCATACAATCGATGTATAATAATTTCAAAAGATGAAACAAATAATGGAGGTAACTATGGAACTTCGACAGCTTCGCTATTTTCTGATGGTCGGGGACACCTTACACTTTGGAAGAGCAGCTGAGCAACTCCACATTGCCCAGCAACCACTGAGCTATCAGATCAAGCAACTGGAGAATGAGTTGGGCGTCGAACTCTTCAAGCGCACCACGCGCTCGGTTACACTCACGCCGGCAGGTGAGGCACTCCTGGCCGACGCGCGGGCCGGGCTTGGCCGGATCGAGCGCGGCGTGGAAGTGGCGCAGCGAATCGCGCGCGGCGAAGGCGGGAAGCTGCATATTGGCTACGCCAGCACCACCTTATACAGCGTCATGCCGCCGATCGTGCGCCAGTTCCGGGAACGCTTCCCGCAGGTCGAGGTGGTGCTGCACGAACTGGTCTCGCCCACACTGGAGCATCAGATCCTCAGCGAAGAGCTTGACGTCGGCATCGTGTTGTCCGCCGGCGCGACGGTGCCAGGATTGGCGTATGAAACGATCTATCAAGAACCAGTGGCAGTTGCACTCCCCAAAAGCCATCCGCTAGCTCAGCGGGCGACGATTGCACTCCACGAACTGGCTGACGAGCCGTTCGTGATGTATGCGCGCAGCGCGAAACGCCAGTCGTTCGATGAGTTCATCGCGCTCTGCCACATGGCTGGCTTCAGTCCCACTATTGCCCAGGAGGCGGCAAATGAGTCGGCGGTGCTCGGCCTCGTGGCTGCGGGGCTTGGGGTGACGCTGGTCGCGAGAAGCCTGAGCAGCGTTCGGCCGGATGAAGTCGCCTACCGTCAACTGGTCGATCCACCGATGACCGCCCAGGTGGCGGTGGTATGGAAGGATGAAAAGCAGATGCCGTTACTGAACGAGCTACTTCAGATTGCGCGGGAGGTGACGCAGCGGAGTGTCATCGACGAACAGCGCTAATGTTGGAGTGAGGAGCGTGGATGGAGCAGGACCAGCATTGCATCACCGCCACCGTTCTCCCTCTGTGCATTTAACGATGATGTCACCTTTGCCGCACTCGCAGAACTCTCCGATCTTAACATTGCCGTGCCGGAAGTTGTTAGTGTCATGGGTCACGATAACAGTGCGATCGCGGAGCTAAGTATTCCTCCGCTCACTACTATCGGCTTTACATCACGCGATCTGACCGAGCGTCTGATTGCCAGCGTGGTTTCTGTCCTTCAGGGGGGGACCTGTTCTGGAACCAGTTTCCCTAGTTGCAGAGGTGGTTGTGCGCGGCTCGGCATAGTCGCGGGTGGATGAGCTGATGATTGCTGTTGGGTGATTACAAAGAATCCAGCGCATGTACTAGATCTGAGATCATAACCCTAGCTCTATTGGCATCAGAGAGTGGTATCATCGCATTATGACTACAGCCACCGCGCAAAGTTGCGCCAATATCGCATTCATCAAATGTACATTGGCAAAACTCGGTCGAACTAATCGCAAGGTTTGTTTGGACGGAAAGTTTCTCCTTAGCTAATGTGATTTTCTCAGGCAACCAAGACAAAGCAGATCGCATGAGAGTCAAACGGGGATAAGCTGGGCGGCTTGTCCCACAATGAGAAAAATCCGATAATTGTGGGCATAAACGGCAATAATTGATTACTTAGGGTCTCGGTGCCACTTTTCGGCACAAGTGTGACAATGTCAAATTACGTTGTAAAAAAAGCGAAGAATGCCAAATATAGGCTGTTATCTTGATGTCATCAACTAAGCCCATAGTTAGATTTTGCTGTTTTTAGAATTTTGGAATGTGCGCCTTATAATGGATATATGTCTGCGCCAATTTTAGCCACTAAACTTTATATCCCCCCACCTCGACCCAAACTCATCCCCCGTCTCCACCTGATCAACCAACTTAACGATGGGCTGTCCCGCAAATTGACCCTCATCTCTGCACCCGCCGGCTTTGGGAAAACCACGCTCGTCAGCGAATGGGTTGCAAGTTACGAGCGACCAGTGGCCTGGCTGTCCCTGGATGAAGGGGATAACGATCTCCCACGCTTTCTGACTTACCTCATCGCTGCTTTGCAGACGATCTCGGCGAATATTGGGGTAGGGATTTTGAAGGCGATCCACGCTTCGCAGCCTCAGCCACCGTCAGCTGTATCGATTCTAACAGCTCTGCTCAATGAGATTACTACCCTCCAGGAACATTTCATTGTCGTCTTGGACGACTACCATGTTATCGATGCCAAACCAGTTGATGATGCCCTCACCTTTCTACTCGAGCACCAACCCCCGCAGATGCACCTGATCATTGTTACCCGTGAGGATCCACAGCTACCTCTAGCTCGTTTACGTGTTCGGAATCAATTGACTGAGCTGCGCGCCGCTGACCTGCGTTTCAAGCTCTCCGAAGCCGCCAATTTTCTCAACCAGATGATGGGACTCAGCCTCTCGACAGATGACATCGCCGCACTGGAAGCCCGCACCGAAGGCTGGATTGCCGGCTTGCAATTAGCCGCGATCTCAATGCAGGGACATCAAGACGCTACCAGTTTTATCAAATCGTTTACAGGTACGCACCATTTCGTGCTGGACTATCTGCTTGAAGAAGTCCTGCAACAACAATCCGAAGGCGTCCAGACTTTCTTGTTACGCACCTCCATCCTCGACCGCCTGTGCGGTCCCCTTTGTGATGCCGTGCTCCTCGACTCCTCTGTTTCTGGGCAGGAAACCCTGGAATATCTCGAACGCGCCAATTTGTTCATTGTTCCCCTAGACAACGAGCGGCGCTGGCATCGGTATCACCATCTCTTTGCTGATTTGCTGCGACAGCGACTTCTCCAGAGTAGCGCCTCGGCTATGGAGGATGTGACGCAATTACACATTCGTGCCAGCCAGTGGTATGAAGATAATGGTTTTGAGCTTGAAGCATTTCATCATGCTACCGCTGCCAATGATGTTGAGCGCGCCGAGCGCCTCATTGAAGGAGCAGGGGTGCCATTGCACTTTCGTGGCGTGGGTGCCCCGGTACTTAACTGGTTGAAATCGCTGCCGAGAGCAACGCTGAATGCCAGACCCTCTTTGTGGGTGACATATGCCTCGGCATTAATGATGACTGGCCAACACACCACCGTCGAACAGACACTACAAGCGGCTGAAACTGCTTTAGCTGCCACCTTCGCTTCGGGAGGCACCGAACCAGACAACAGGACGACAGATCTTGTCGGACGGATTGCCTCCATGCGGGCTACACTGGCTGTAATTCAGCACGATGTAGAGACCATCATTACCCAGTCGCAGCGCGCCCTGGAGTATCTACATCCTGATAACCTGCCTCTTCGTACTGCAACTACTTATACACTAGGGTATGCCTATCAGCTTCAGGGAGACCGTGCAGCGGCCAGTCAGATCTATTCCGATGTCCGGGACCCACCGCGGCCCATTGCCTGCGAAGCGCATCTGGGCCTCGCTCGCATATACTACCAATGGAACGATCTGGATGCTGCCCAACAGCACGGGCAAAAATGCCTCCAACTGACGCAACAGATGGAAAGTGTTGACACTGTCGCCTCGTATGAGGTGTTTCTCGCCCACCTGAGTCTTGCACAAGGAGATGTGCCCGGCGCGGTTGGTGCTTTAGATGAGGCGGTAGAGTTCGTGCGCCAGCATAACTTCTTCAAGACGTGTACAAAAAGCCATACACTTTTCGGTAGACCTTGCCTAGCTAAACTGAGTAACAACGGCTAAAAACCTAATTTTTGGGGCGTTTGGACAATATTTCGTTTTGTGCCCGGTTTCCCCGCAAAATTGACAAGGCACAGGCGGCAAGGGTGGGTCGTTCCTGTGCCTATAATCATCCTACAAAGAAAATATGGGGACATATATAAAGTGGTAGAACCAGTACTGGAGTTTATTCATGATCTGGCTTTTTGAAAACTTCGGCTTCTTCATGACAAACACCCCTAGCTCTATTTTGCCATGAGTTGTCCACTTTCAAATGGTAGGATTTTGCGGGAGGGTTATCAATATAAAAGTCGTAACAAAACAGTGCGGGTGACAAACGCAAAACCCGAAGCAAAGGCTCCGGGTTTTGAATTTCCTTGAGAAGAGAAGTTTGTTAAGTTTACGGCTTCGGCATGAACACAAACGGTGTCGAGCCGGTTTGGAAGGCATGGCGCACTTGCGCGTTTTCAAAGACCGCTACGCCGAAGTAGTACACGGCGGCTAGGTCAGAGAACTGCACATCGGTCTCAGAACCGGTCGTCAGGGCACGGCTGAATTCAATCGTCCAGACACCATCTGCCCATTTCCAGGCGGCTGAGAAGTCGCCACGATCACCAACGAACGCGGACTTCACAATCCCAGGGATATAGGAATCAACTGGGATGGCATCCGAAGCTGCCTGATCGAGTTCAACTTTTTCGTCGTCGAGAATATAACCGGGAGCGCCTGTTGTCAAGTCAACATTCGGGGAGGTGAAGGCTGGGCCGGTCTTGTCTTCGTTCACATTATCTGCATAACCACCGCTGTCCTTTGCATCGCTATGACGACCGGCCTCGGGGGTGTCGGCTGAGTAGCGAGTGGCATCCAAATACTGATCATCCACCTGTCCCAGGTTACGGATAGATTTCCAGTGCCAGATGTCGCCCAGTTCGCCTTCGCTGGCGGTGTACTTGTTGCCAAAGGGTTTGACATCAGAGTTCTCGCCCGCGTGGCAAGCCACAAAACAACCTGTCGTTTCAAAATTCTTGATGCTATTGTTGATTGGCCAGATCATGGCGAACTTATCTTCATAGACAGTGTTGTTGTCGCCGCCCTTGTCATTTGGGTCGGTAATCTTCTTCCAGGTGCCATCTCCCTGCTTTTGCCAGGGGGAGCGGAACCAGGACTCGGTGGGGTCGGCATAGCTCACGAGGAAGTAAACAGTGTCATCACCGTAAACCGCTTTGAGCGAAATGTCGGTGCCGAAATTGTTAAAGCCGCCAGCGACGGGGATAACAACTTCCTGCGCATCCGCCCAAACAGCATCGTCGGCGACGCCGTCCAGGGTAGGAGCGGCATCAACAGGATAAGCAACCAGCGCGCCTTCGGGAGCTTCGAAAGCAGGCGCAGGTGGCTCGGTGGCAGGCGGTTCAGTGGATGGCACTTCCGTGGCCGCTGCTGTTGCCGGAGGTTCAGTGGCAACTGGCGTAGCTGGCGCGCCACATGCACTCAGTACCAGCGACGCCAGTATGAGCACGGACAGAATAGCAAGAATCTTCTTCATCTTTTCTCCATTGGGTAGGTGATTTATGGGCTTTGGGTTGTATAACCCAATCAAGTTTATTGTACACATCCCACAATAACCCAATAGTGACGATTGTAATAAATAATTAGGTAGATTGTTTCTTAGTTTTATATTTGGCAACCTTCTCGCTTGGGGTAGAATACCCAAAAGACCTCCGATGCCCAACTTTGAAATTCTTTTGATCGTCTACTTCCTTTATGGACTTTCGTTTTTCAGTATGGGGTTAATACTGATACTTGAATCAACACGTACCTCGTCCTCAGAATTAATTCGTTTGCTCCGACCCCTATCAATCTTTGGTCTCCTTCATGGAATCCACGAATGGCTTGAGATTTTCTTGATTCAGGCCAGGTGGTTTCAGGCGGATCTACCAGCATGGATAAATTGGATTCAACTGCTCGTGCTTACCACATCATTTGTTGCTTTAGCGGTCTATGGCATCCGGGCGGTTAAAACACTTCATCATTACTTTACTCCCCTTGCCTACTTTGGGATGGTAACACTACCCATCTATGCCTTATTGGTTGGCGCAGATGTCATGTGGGCATATGCCAACGAAAACATTTCTGCTTATTCACTTATAGCTACACTTGCGCGTTATCTCCTGGCCGTGCCCAGTGCAGCCCTCGCAACCATCGGGCTGAACGCCGCCTCGACACGGACGTTTGCCATGGGGCGCATTCCATTAAATGTTTACCTCAAATGGGCATCGGTCGGATTTGCAGCATACAGCCTAACGCAGTTGTTTGTTTCACCTATTCCAGCAATGTTAGCCAGGGTTGTGAATACAGAAAGCTTCAATGCGCTAACTGGGATTCCCATTCAGGCAGTCCGAACAGTAGCCGGTATTATCATTACGGTCAGCATGTTTGGGAGCGCAAATTTTATGGAAAAAGAACGCCAGGACGAACAACTGGCCGCCCAGAAAATGCATCTGGAGGCGCTGGAACGCCAGGAACGACTGCGCAAGGAGCTATTACGTAATACCATCCGCACACAGGAAGAGGAGCGCGCCCGTATCGCCCGCGAATTGCATGACGAAATGGCACAAACTCTTACGGCTTTTACACTTGACATCGCGACCCTGCAGAACGCCCTGCCAAGCGATAATGGCACGCATATTATTCTAGACCGTTTGCAGAATCTATCGCGTCAAATGTCTCAAGACATGGTTCAAATGGTGTACATGCTTCGCCCGCCGCATTTGGATGAATTGGGGCTTGTTACTGCCGTGAAGCACATGCTCGTACAGGATTTTCAACGCCGGGAACTGAAGGCAAAAATGGAGATTATGGGCAATGCCGTCAGACTAGATCCCTTGATCGAAACAGTACTCTTCCGGATAGCCCAAGAAGCGCTCACAAATGTTTTGCGTCATGCTGAGACTAAAGAAGTGGATTTATGCCTGGAATATAAGCCTGAATCTGTTTTATTGAAAATTTCTGATCATGGAAATGGCTTTAACCCGGATCAAACATTTGTTGCCCCGCGCGGCTGGGGATTAGCCGGAATGAAAGAACGCGCAGAATCAATTGGCGGGAAAATGCAGATAAGCTCAAGTCCCAGCCATGGCACAACGGTTGAAGTCGAAATTCCTATTTCATCAAAACAGGGAGTTTGATATGCCCCCAATTCGCATTATGCTGGTAGATGACCATCGAGTGATACGAACTGGCCTGAAATCATTTCTGGAATCCCAGCCCGATTTCAAGGTGGTTGCCGAAGCAAGCAATGGTCGCGAGGCAATAGAACGGGCCCTACAGACCCGGCCAGACATCATACTCATGGACATCACCATGCCAGAGATGGATGGATTGGAGGCAACACGTCAACTAAAAAAGCTCTGGCCAGAATGTGTGATAATCTCTCTGACAGTACATGAAGATAAATTCTATTTCATGGAAATGCTAGCGGCGGGAGCATCCGGTTACCTGACCAAACAAGTGGCATCTGATGAACTGGTTTCCGCAATTCATGTTGTTACACAGGGACATATCTACCTGCAACCGGCACTGGCACGCTGGCTGTTGGAGGATTATCAACAACTTGCAAGCAAGCAGGAATCTACTGGCAGTGGGTCAGAAGCCGCAGTAAAACTGGAAGTACTTAGCGAACGAGAACGCGGGGTACTCGACATGGTAGCACAGGGAATGACAAATCAGCAGATTGGCGAAAAGCTGGAACTGAGCCCAAAGACGATTGCCCGCCATCGTGAGCGGATTATGAGCAAACTCAACCTCCACACTCGTGTTGAATTAGTGAGGTTCGCTATTAGTTCTGGATTAGTGAAAATCAAATAGCTCGTTTGATTACTTGTGAAGTGGGGCAAGAATTCTCACATCCATTCGAATCTCGCAATCTGTCAGCAGTAAAGTGCAATTTTCCTCGAGCAGGGCCGCGGATTGTTGATACTCCTAGCTTCTACCTAATGTGAAAATTATTTCCACCCTTTTTAATATGTAAGCTAAGTCAAGATTTTGTTGATATCCACAGCTGCCTCTTCTGAAACCCCGGCAAGAAGATGTGAGTAGGTCTGAAGCGTGCTTGACGGGCGGCGGCTAATCTCGCAGAGACGCACGAACTTCCAATCAGCCGGGCCCGGGTACAACTGGCACAAGGTAACCCATCTGCAGCATTGGCGGTGTTAGAGCCCTTGCGCGAGCAGGTAGAGTCCAAGGGTTGGGCGGATGAACGACTCCAGGTGATGGTGCTACAAGCAGTCGCGCTCCATGCGCATGACAAAAAGGAGGAGGCACTGCAACTGCTGGATGACGTGCTGGCACTGGCAGAGCCCGGCGGCTTCATCCGTATGTTTGTCGACGAAGGGGAGCCGATGGCTCAACTATTATCCGATGCCGCAGATCACGGGATGATGCCGGACTATATCGGTAAGCTGCTGGCACCTTTACCTCTGCGCAACCTCTTATCGAGCCACTAAGCGAACGTGAACTTGAAGTACTTAAACTGCTCAGGACCGAATTGAACGGCCCGGAAATTGCGCGCGAACTAGCGGTGTCCTTGAACACGATGCGTACCCATACTAAAAATATTTACAACAAGCTCGGGGTGAACAACCGTCGGGCGGCCATCCGCCGCGCCGAAGAACTCGATTTGTTATAACCAACCCGCAAACATCAACCCGGCCCTGACAGGTGGTTCGATAAACCTGCCAGGGCTTTTTTATTTCCCACACAGCGGCTTGATCAATAAATCACCACATTAATCACCACTTGTAGTGATGACACGTCACCACATCTAGTCGTATCCTTTGGTCGAAGACAAGCGAAGCAGTCCTGTGGAAAAGAACGAATGCAACTACCTGGAGATTCATCGAGATGAGGAAAGTGCAAAAGGCGCAGCATGAATGAAACACATCCATCAACTGAGGATCAGTACCAGTTCGGATTTTACGAAATCCGCATTAAGGGTCACCTTGATGACGAGTGGGCAGACTGGTTCGGAGGTCTGAGGATCACGCCGGAAGAAACTGGCAATACACTACTGACCGGCCCAGTGCTTGATCAGGCCGCGTTGTATGGCTTACTAAGGAAAGTGCGTGACTTAGGCATGCCATTGATCTCGGTCAATCGTGTGCAACCTGACCAGGGAGATGCGCCAAAGGAGGTTTCCATATAGTGGACATTGATAGAGAAAGAATATCAGCGTTATGCGTAAGAGTTGAGTAATCGTTAATCATATTCAAAAAGGAGAAAATACGATGACTACCAAAGAAGAAATGAATAAATACAGAACGACTGCAAGAGTCGTTGGGATAGTGTACCTCGCGGGGTTCGTTGTAGGGATTGTGGGGAACATAATGATCAAATCAGTTCTTGATGCGCCGAATCACCTTGCTACGATTTCGGCGAGCGCCATGACAGTGGCATTCGGCGCGATACTCTGGTTGCTGGCCGTCATTGGCGACGCCGGTCACGGTGTGCTGATGTTCCCAGTCCTGAAGCAACACAGTGAGCGCATGGCCATCGGCTACCTAGCTGCCAGGATCGTCGACGCCATCTTCATTGCTGTCATGGTCCTTTTCATGCTGATTCAAATCCCACTGGGTAGTGAGTTTTTGAAAGCAACAGCCGGCGATGCTTCCTTTCTTCAAGCCTTGAGCGCTGTGTCCGCACAAGCGAGCCAGTATGCCTATCAGATCGGAATGAGCGCTCTTGGGGTGTCTGGTTTGATGCTTTGCTACACCTTATACAGGGCAAAGTTGGTTCCGGCATGGCTGGCCATCTGGGGCCTCGTGGGATACGCGATCATTCTTGTCGGGATGGTATCGGCAGTCATGGGATCTGGTCTCGGTGATCTTT
>WNFV01011132.1_pt1 | contig 10522 bp, 8 predicted proteins | sample 5400101 | NCBI WGS metagenome assembly WNFV01 (sample SAMN13153361, study PRJNA577476) | soil metagenome | isolation source: 115 cm soil or saprolite under grassland replicate 1 | place: USA:California | collected 2016-06-15 | reverse complement strand
CACCGATCCGCAGAACCTCGGTGCGGTTCTCCGAGTGGCGGAAGGGTTCGGTGTGAACGTCGTGGTGATTCCGCAGCATGAGAGCGTCGGCCTAACACCGGCTGCCATCAAAGCCTCGGCAGGCGCATCGGAATGGGTGCCCGTCGCGCAGGTGACGAACCTTGCCCGAACGATCGAGGAACTGAAGAAACGCGACTACTGGATCTACGCCGCCGCGGCCAACGGCGAGCCGCCAACGGCGATCGATTTCACCGGCAAAGTGGCCCTGGTCCTCGGCAGCGAAGGGAAAGGCATTCGCAGGAACGTGCTCGAGCACTGCGATCGCACGGTCACCATTCCGATGTCAGGCCGCATCCAGTCGTTCAATGTCGCTACGGCGGCGGCGGTGCTCTGTTATGAAGTGCGCCGCCAGCAGCGCCACGATCGTGATCAATGATACGAACCCGCAGACGATCACCAGCGGGTTGCGATAGCGCATGAACAGACGATGACGGCCGGGAGCGACGTCGATCGCCTGAAACGCGACGTTCGCCGGGTGGATTGTTGCCGCTGCGCCGTCGATTGTCGCTGACCAGTAGCGGTGGCGGGTCACCGAAACGATCAGCTGCGCATTGGCGGTGGCTTCGACATCGAACGCCAGTGTGTTGGGCGTCTGACGAACGGTGAGAATGCGCGCCGGTCCTGCGATCCGCCACGACTTGTTCCCCGGCAGCGCAACGACGCGTACTGGGTCGCTGCCTGACGTCGCGTCGCGAAGTGCGATCACGTGTGTCGCGCCGGAGTCCGCCAGAACGCGCTGCACGGTCTTGCTGTCGCCGCTGAGCTGCGCCCGCCAGAAAATCGCGCTCAATTCACGAGTCGGCTTGAGCATTGTTTCCGTGACGTCGAGCTCTAGAACGGATGCGAACCCCCACATCGATTGAATCTCCGGCAGCATCGCGTTGCGCAGCCGCAGCCACCGCTCTCGGTCTCCGACGTGCGGCTGCGGCAGGAGCACGAGTCGCCAGTCGGCATCGTTGTAGATCCGCGCTTCCGGCGGCAGCATGCGCGCGATCGCCGGCGCGTCGTAGAAGCTGCGATCGACCCGCGGGGCGAGACCGTATCCGCGCGGACCGAGGTCGGCGACGACGAAGAGGCCGAGGAGAGGAACGGCGACGCGGAGCCGCTCGCGAAGCGTGAGGATCAGCACCAGCGCAACCGAGGCTGCGAGCATCGTCATTGCGCCGCTGCGCGCTTCGCGAACGATGTCGGCGTAGTATCCGCTGAGATTCCACACGCGCGCAAAGAGCGGCGAATACGAGAACGCAAGCACGCAAACGTGAAAAACGACGATCGGAATGGAGACACGAAACGTCGTCCGGCGAAACGTTGGGTCACGGAGAAAGACGTCCGCTGCGATTGCTGCGAAGACGATAAAAAGAAATGACGCTGCCATGAACCATTTTTCTGGATAGCGGATGAAGCGCAGACCCGCGTGATAGATGATCGGAAAAAGCGGTCCGTTCTTTCCAAGCGCAATGAGATAGCTGATGACGGCAACCGCACCGACAAATTTCCAGCCGCGGATTCGGCGGATGAAGCCGGCGATGCAGAATGTCGCCACGAGCAGACCGGCGTACCAACTGAACATCCATGGCCCGTTTTCTCGCGCGATGGGACCCCAAAAATAGATTCCATTGGACGTGAAGCGGGTGAAGAGGTCAGGCGCTGCGAGCTCGAGCGGCCGCGCCGGCGCCATGCTCTGCATCGACACTTGTTTGTAAGGCATCCCCGCAGCGCGTCCCGAATCTCTCTTGTGGTCGAGCGCGGGAATGATCTGCGCTGCGCCGACGAGAAATGCCACAACGAATAGCGCGGCCACTGCCCTGATCGCGCGTTTGGGTGGAAGTCGAACGAACAGATACGCGGCGGCGAGCGCGGCGCTCTGCAGGATCGTCGAAGGTTCGCCGATCAATAGAATGATGCCGAGAAAGAGCGATGGGAGGACGAAGTCGCTCGGCCGGTCGCGCTCCCCAAGCCGCTGCAGGGCGAAGCCAAGCCACGGCACCCACGCGAGCGCGAAAAGGCACGGTAGGAGCGACGCGAGCGACAACATCACGCCGCTGAGCGTAAAGCTCAGCGCGCCGAACACCGCCGCCTCCGCCTTCAGGTGCAGCGAGCGCAGCAGTGCAAATGTGCCTGTCGCAGCGATGAAGAAATGGAGAACAATCTCGATCGCAATTGCGGTGCGGAGATCAGGAAGCAGGACCAGCCATTGCGGCGGATAGAAGACCTCCCACGTTGGATTGGCTGCGAGGGGCTGACCTGCGGCGTATTGCGGGTTCCAGAAGGGGAACTCGCCAGAGAGGAGGACGTCGCGGAGGACCTTTCGCTCGGGATAGTAGATGCGCGCGACATCCCGGATGTAGAGCGCGCGACCGAGGATGAGAAGGTCAACGAAGAACGGGAAGATCAGGACCAAAACGAGCACGACCCAGCCGAGCTCCGCTTTGCGCGACACCGGCGAGTATAGCCCGTCGACAAACGGAATAACTCTCCTCTTGCGCCCCGTTTGGCAATTCTGCTATAACCCGCAATTCCTCGGCCGCGCCGTCAAAGCCCGTTCTCTGCTTACCGGTTTTCGGCTGTTCGTGTCTTTGAAAAATTAAATGTTTTGCTGGCATAGCTCAGTTGGTAGAGCAGCTGATTTGTAATCAGCAGGTCGCCGGTTCGAGTCCGGCCGCCAGCTCCAGAATCAGGACTGAGGACTGGGGACTGAGGACTGAGTAGGGCGGCAGGGGCTCAGCACTCAGTCCTCAGTCCTGGTTTTTGGAGAGATGGCTGAGCGGTCAAAAGCAGCAGACTGTAAATCTGCCGGGCCTTGCCCTACGAAGGTTCGAATCCTTCTCTCTCCACCATTGTGGCTTTTGGCGGGTAGCGGGTGGCGGGTAGGCCCACCCGCTACCCGCCAAGAGCCACCCGCTGGCTGGGTGGTGGAAGGGCGGGAGTAACTCAGTTGGTAGAGTCACAGCCTTCCAAGCTGTTGGTCGCGGGTTCGAGTCCCGTCTCCCGCTCCAAAAAAGCAGAAGGCAGAAGGCAGAAGTGCCTTCAGGTTTATTGAAGAGCGTTCGAAGAGCGGCGCAGATGCGACGACCGACAACGAAGCAGATGCGGCGCTCTTCGAACGCGAAGGCCCTCGTAGCTCAGGGGTAGAGCACGTCCTTGGTAAGGACGGGGTCACGAGTTCAAATCTCGTCGAGGGCTCCAGCCCAGACAATCAACGATCGCGGAGATTCGTAATGGCACGCGCAGGAAGAGAAATCATCACGCTCCAATGTACCGAGTGCAAACGTCGGAATTACTCGACCACCAAGAACAAGAAAACGATGACGGAGAAGGTCGAGCTCAAGAAGTTTTGCCGTCACGAGCGCAAGCACACGGTGCACCGGGAAGTGAAATGACGCGAAGCGTCATTTCATCCTGAGGCCGCGGAGACGGCCGAAGGATCTCATGGCGCAAGTATCGGGAATAAGTCGGAGAACCCGTGCTTTCACAGCCTTTTGCGGCACATTCAGGCCAATAGCTCAATTGGTAGAGCAGCGGTCTCCAAAACCGCAGGTTGGGGGTTCGAGCCCCTCTTGGCCTGCCAGGACAATATCAATGGAAGAAGTCAGTCAGATCATCAACAAACCCAAAGAGTGGGTGACCACTGTCCGCGAGGGGTGGAGGGATGTGTTGGCGGAGATGAAGAAGGTCACCTGGCCGAGCCGCAATGAAGTCGTCGGCACGACCGTGGTCGTCCTCGTGGCCACCGTCGTCTTCGCGGTCTATCTCTGGGGCTGCGACGTGGTCTTCTACAAAGGCATCGAGTTCCTCTTCAGCAAGTTTGGAGCGAGCGTCTCGTCATGACCGAAGTCGCGCAGACACAGAAGCAGTGGTACATCGTCCACACCTACTCCGGATTCGAGGAGCGGGTCAAGGAGAACCTCCAGCAGCGCATCGACGCCCTCGGCATGCGCCAGAAATTCGGCGAGATCAAGATCCCGACCGAGACGCTGGTGGAAATGAAGTCGGGCAAGAAGCGCGAAGTGCAGCGCAAATTCTTTCCCGGTTACATCCTCGTGGAAATGGAAATGTCCGACGACGCGTGGCACTTGGTGAAAAACACACCGAAGGTCACAGGTTTCGTCGGGACGGGAAAGAAACCGACACCGCTGACGCAGGAAGAAGTCGATCAGATCCTGACGCAGGTTGTCACCACGAAAGAGAAGCCCAAGCCGAAGCATGTGTACGAGCACGGCGAGCACGTGCGAATCATCGACGGGCCGTTCACCAACTTCACCGGCGTGGTCGATGAAGTCAATCTCGATCGCAACACGCTGAAGGTGATGGTCACGATTTTCGGACGCTCCACCCCGGTGGAATTGGATTTTTTGCAGGTGACGCGCTACGACGCAACCGAAGAGCAGGCTGCTGCTCCCAAGAGATGACGAGGAATGTTAAATGTTAAATGCTTAATGTTAAATGAAAAGAGAGCATTAAACATTGAACATTTAACATTCAACATTCCTCGTTCTTAGGAAACGAAAATGGCAAAGAAGGTTACTGGATTCATCAAGCTGCAGATTCCCGCCGGTCAGGCGACCCCTGCCCCCCCGGTCGGCCCCGCTCTCGGCCAGCACGGCGTGAACATCATGGAGTTCTGCAAGACGTTCAACGCGCGCACGCAGGGTCAGCAGGGACTGATCATCCCGGTAGTCATCACCGTCTACTCCGATCGTTCGTTCACGTTCGTGACGAAGACTCCGCCGGCCGCGGTGCTCCTGCTCCGCGCCGCCGGTTTGCAGAAGGGTTCGGGCGTGCCGAACAAGAACAAGGTCGGCAAAGTAACCAAGCAGCAGGTCGAGGAAATCGCCAAAACGAAGATGCCGGATTTGAACGCAGCGTCGTTGGAAGCGGCGATCAAAACTGTGGAGGGCACCGCGCGCTCGATGGGTATTGAAGTCGTATAGGTTCTTCGTTCTTCGTTGCTCGGTGTTCGAAGAACAAAGAACAAAGAACGAACAACGGTAGGAGGCTCGCGAGAGCCGCTAACACTACGGAGGAAAAACATGGCCAAACACGGCAAGAAATATCGTGCGTCGGCCGAGAAGGTCGAGAAGCGACCGTATCAATTGGATGAAGCGATGCGACTCCTCAAAGAGATCGCCTTCGCCAAGTTCAATGAGACCGTCGAGCTCTCCATGCTCCTCGGAGTCGATCCCAAACACGCCGATCAGATGGTCCGCGGAACGACCGTGCTCCCGCACGGCACCGGACAGACCAAGCGCGTGCTGGTGATCGCCGCCGGCGAAAAACAGAAGGAAGCGCAGGAGGCGGGCGCGGACTACGTCGGCGGAGACGACATGGTGGCCAAGATCCAGGAAGGCTGGGTCGACTTCGACGCAGTCATCGCCACGCCGGACATGATGCGTTCCGTCGGCAAGCTCGGGAAAGTCCTCGGTCCTCGCGGACTGATGCCCAATCCGAAAACCGGCACGGTGACCTTCGACGTCGCCAAGGCGCTTCAGGAGATCAAGGCCGGCAAGGTGGAGTTTCGCGTCGACAAGACATCGATCATCCACGTTCCGGTGGGCAAGATTCAGTTCACGGCCGACCAGCTTCGCGACAACGCCGCGGCGATCATCAACGCCGTGCGCAAAGCGAAACCGCCCGCGGCAAAAGGGAAGTACGTCAAGAGCATCTACATCTCATCGACGATGAGCCCGTCGATTCCGCTCGACACGGCGATCGCCGAAGTGAAGACGGAGAGGGAGTGAGATGAAGACACGCGAACAGAAATCTCGGGAAGTCTCGGAACTCACCGATCAGATCGGGAAGGCATCCAACGCGTTTCTGATCGACTTCAAAGGCATCACCGTCCCGCAGGTCACCGAGCTGCGCAGGCAGGTCCGGGAGACCAAGTCGGGCTACGTCGTGGTGAAGAACACCCTCGCTCTCATCGCGCTGAAGGACTCGCCGATCGTGGCGATGAAAGAGCAGTTCACCGGCCCGACCGCGATCGCGTTCAACGCCAACGATGCCGTCGTCCTGGCGAAAGCGCTGACGAAATTCGCGAAGGACGTCCCGGCGGTCCGTTTCAAGGGCGCGATGCTCAACGGACAGGTCGTCCCTGCCGAGCAGATTCAGGCGATTGCCAATCTGCCGTCGCGCCAGGAGCTCATCTCCAAGCTGCTCTACGTACTGCAGTCGCCGATGCGAGGGCTGGCGACGGTGCTGCAGGCCAACATCAGAAATCTCGCAGTCGTTCTCGATCAGATTGGAAAACAGCGGTCAACCACCGCATAAACTTTTTTGGAGGAAGAAATGGCGATTTCAACGGAAGATTTTGTGAAGCAGATCGAGTCGATGTCGGTGCTCGACCTGGCCAATTTGGTCAAGGCGCTCGAGGACCGCTTCGGCGTTTCGGCCGCGGCAGCAGCGATGCCGATGGCCATGCCCGGCGCGGCCGCGGCAGCAGCAGCGCCGGCAGAAGAGCAGACCGAGTTCACGGTCGTCCTGCAGGAAGTGGGCGAGAAGAAGATCAACGTGATCAAGGCCGTCCGCGAGGTCACCAGCCTCGGCCTGAAGGAAGCGAAGGACCTCGTCGAAGGCGCACCGCAGACCGTCAAGGAAGGCGTGTCGAAGGATGAGGCCGCAAAGATCAAGAAGGTCTTCGAGGACGCGGGAGCGAAAGTTACCGTCAAGTAGTTGGGTCCTTAGTCCTGAGCGAAGCGAAGGACCCCCTGGCAAGTGCGCAGGGGGTCCTTCAGAGCTTCGCGCTTCAGGACGTGAAATAGAAATCTGTTGTAAACGTTAGACAATCAGAGTCAGGAGAGGGGGGAGCGGCCTCTCCAGCAACGACTCACACCCCTAGCAAGTCGCCTGACGCGTCGCCTGCGCTGGGCTCCTGCCAAAAGATTCTCGTTAAGTGAACGTCTCGAGATCAGCGAGTTGCCAGTTACCGGTTTTCGGTTGCCAGTGGACGTGTCCCCGGCAACTGGGAACCGGTAACCGGCAACTTCGCGTCTCCTTTCGCCTAACAGAAGGAGTGAATTGATGAACGGAGCCATGCCCAAACAGGAGCCGGTCCGCCACGACTTCTCCAAAATCCGGAGCTATATGGCGCTGCCGAATCTGATCGACGTGCAGCGCAAGTCGTACGAGCGCTTCCTGCAGATGAACCTTCTGCCGGAAGAGCGCGAAGACACCGGGCTGCAGTCGGTCTTCACGAGCGTCTTCCCGTTCTCCGATTTCCGGGAGACCTGCTCGCTCGACTTCGTGAAGTTCTCCATCGGCAACTGGGAGTGCAAGTGCGGCGCGCTCAAGGGTCTCGAGCACCTGCGCATGACCTGCGCGAACTGCGGCTCGAAGATCATCACCGATCACCCGCACGAAGAGACCGTCAACTGCCAGAAGTGCGGCGTGATCAACAAGAATCGCGTCGAGATCTGCGACATCTGCGGCAATCCCGTCGATCTGCAGATGAAGTACTCGGTCGAGGAGTGCCAGGAGCGCGGCATGTCCTACAGCGTTCCGCTGAAGGTCACCTTCCGCCTCTTCGTCTACGACAAGGACCCTGACACCGGCGTCAAGCACATGCGCGACGCCAAGGAAGAGGAAGTCTTTTTCGGCGACATCCCGCTGATGACCGAGAACGGCACGTTCATCATCAACGGCACCGAGCGCGTCATCGTGTCGCAGCTCCACCGCTCGCCGGGCGTCTTCTTCACCAAGGAATCGGCGCACACGTTCCTGGCCAAGATCATCCCGTACCGCGGCTCGTGGGTGGAGTTCGAGTACGACCAGAAGAACATCCTCTACGTCCGCATCGACCGCAAGCGCAAGTTCCTCGGCTCGGTGTTCCTCCGCGCGCTCGGCCTGACCACCGACGAAGAGATCCTCCGCCAGTTCTACACGCCGATCAAAGCGCGCCTGCCGAAGAGTGGCGAGAACGTCGAGTTGAGGTTCGACAAGCGCGTGCTCGATCAGGAAGAGGCCAAGGAGCGGCATTCGCACCGCGGCCGCCGCACCGTCCGCACCGTGTTCGCCGGAATCAAGCTCGATCAGAAGATGGCCGACGCCCTCACCAAGAACAACGAGGCGTCAGCAAAGGTCGACTTCGCGATGATGGACAAAGCCGTGTTCCTCGGCGACGTCGTCGACTTCAACACCGGCGAAGTCCTGTTCGAAGCGAGTGAAAGCCTGCCGGCAGACTGGGCCGACACGCTCCGCGAGCACGACATCAACGAGATCGACGTGATCTTCCCCGAGTGGGATCTGGTGTCCGACATCCTGCTCAACACCGTCCGCAAGGACGCCTCGAAGTCGTTCGAGCAGGCGATCATCGAGATCTACCGCCGCATGCGTCCGGGCGACCCTCCGACGCTCGAGTCGGCGAAGGCGCTCTTCGAAGGCATGTTCTTCGATGCGCGGAAGTACGACTTCTCGCGCGTGGGCCGCTTCAAATTCAATATCAAGCTCGACCTCAATTCGCCCGTGACGCAGAAGACGATGAGCGCCGAAGACTTCTTCGTGGTCATCAACTATCTGCTTCGCCTGCGCAAAGACGTCGGCCGCGTCGACGACATCGATAACCTCGGCAACCGCCGCGTCCGCGCGGTGGGCGAGCTGCTCGAGAACCAGTTCCGCATCGGACTGGTGCGCATGGAACGCGCGATCAAAGAGAAGATGTCCGTGCATCAGGACATCGACTCGGCCATGCCACACGACCTGATCAACTCCAAGCCGGTCATCGCGGCCATCAAAGAGTTCTTCGGTTCGTCCCAGCTTTCGCAGTTCATGGATCAGACCAATCCCCTCAGCGAAGTCACGCACAAGCGCCGTCTCTCGGCCCTCGGGCCAGGCGGTCTGTCGCGCGAGCGCGCCGGGTTCGAAGTCCGCGACGTTCACCCGACGCATTACGGCCGCATCTGTCCGATCGAGACGCCGGAAGGTCCGAACATCGGACTGATCTCCTCCCTGGCATGCTATGCGCGCATCAACGAATACGGCTTCATCGAGTCGCCGTACAAGAAGGTCGCCGACGGCCGGGTGATGGATCACTACCGCATCGTGAAGGTTGGCGACACCAACTTCACTCTCGGACAGATCGTCGAGAAGCGCGAGCTGCAGAAAGAAAACAACCGGCTGGCGAAAGAGAACACCGGCAAAGGCCGCAAGGCCATGCTGCAACTCGCCGAGGCCGAGCCGTACGCGTTTTATCTATCGGCGTGGGATGAAGAGCGCTACACGATCGCGCAGGCGAACGTGGTCATCGATGAAGAGGGCAACCTCGTGCACGACCGAGTCATCGCCCGTCAGGCGGGCGAGTTCGTCTCCATCGAGCGCGAGAAAGTCGACTTCATCGACGTCTCGCCCAAGCAGCTCGTCTCGGTCGCCGCATCGCTGGTTCCGTTCCTGGAGAACGATGACGCGAACCGCGCGCTCATGGGCGCGAACATGCAGCGTCAGTCCGTTCCACTTCTGCGCACCGATTCACCGCTCGTCGGCACGGGCATGGAGAACATCGTCGCCCGCGACTCCGGCGCGGTGATCCTGTGCAAGCGCGGCGGCGTGGTCGATCTGGTCGACTCCAACCGCATCATCGTGCGCGTGGAAGCCGAAGATCAGGAGACCGGCGAAACGGAGACCGGCGAAACCAAGGAATGCGGCGCCGACATCTACCAGCTCATCAAGTTCAATCGTTCCACCCAGAATACCTGCATCACGCAGAAGCCGATCGTTCGCGAGGGACAGCGGGTCCGCAAGGGACAGGTTCTCGCCGACGGCCCCTGCACCGACGCCGGCGAGCTGGCTCTGGGGCGCAACATCCTGGTGGCCTTCATGCCGTGGCGCGGCAACAACTTCGAAGACGCGATCCTCGTGTCCGAGAAGCTGGTCAAAGAGGACTACTACACCTCGATTCACATCGAAGAGTTCGAGATCGAAGCGCGCGACACCAAGCTCGGTCCCGAAGAAATCACCCGCGACATCCCGAACGTCAGCGAGTCCGCTCTGCGCGACCTCGACGAGTCGGGCATCGTGCGCATCGGCGCCACCGTCAAGCAGGGCGACATCCTGGTGGGCAAAGTCACGCCGAAGGGCGAGACGCAGCTCACGCCGGAAGAGAAGCTGCTGCGCGCGATCTTCGGCGAGAAGGCCGGCGACGTCCGCGATGCATCGCTCAAGACGCCGCCAGGCATCGAAGGCACGGTCGTGGACGTGAAGATCTTCTCGCGCAAAGGCGTGGAGAAGGACCTTCGCGCCAAGGCCATCGAAGAAGCGGCCGTCGAGCAGATGAACCGCAACATCCAGGACGAGATCCGCATCATCACCGACGCGCGCAACAAGCGCATTGCCGACGTGTTGAGCGACAAGAAGTTGCAGCGCGATGTGGTCGACTTCAAGAGCGGCGACACGCTGGTCAAGAAGGGCGAGAGCGCAACGCGCGACACGATCTATCGCCTCTCGCGGCGCGAGCTGCTCGCGCTGCCGGTGGACG
>WNFV01018881.1_pt1 | contig 10523 bp, 12 predicted proteins | sample 5400101 | NCBI WGS metagenome assembly WNFV01 (sample SAMN13153361, study PRJNA577476) | soil metagenome | isolation source: 115 cm soil or saprolite under grassland replicate 1 | place: USA:California | collected 2016-06-15 | reverse complement strand
CTTCTGGATCGGCTGGAGGACAAGGTTGCTGACGAGCTGATTTCGCCGCCAACGGCAATACGCAAGCGTGCGGAGTACGAGCGCGAGCTAGAGCAGATTGAGCGGCGGCTGGCACAGATTCAGGGCAACCGCGTTGTTGGGCACGTCCCGAGGAACCTTCGCGAAGTCTGGCCTGATCTCAGCTTGGATCGCCGCCGCGCGATCCTCGCGGCCGTGCTTCGTCGGCTTGGGAAGCGGATTGAGCTGTACCCGCAACCGAACGCGAAGGTTTTCGATCCATACGCCGTGCGCTTCGTGCCGTTGGAGGCCGACTAGCCTCACCACCAAACGCGAGCGTCACCAGCTCGCGCACTAATGCCGGATCATCGAGCTTGTCGGGCATCCCCTGAGCGCGCCACCACTCGCGGACATCGAACTCGTCGGGCGCGTGGGCACTCTCCAGGTCGCGCGCCCCCGCGGTTGCCTGCCGGGCCGCTCTCGTTGAGGTTGTGTGACCCGGGCGCGGCGGGCGGCGGGCGGTGACGGCAGGCTGGTCAGGCAACGCGGCTCAGCTCCTCGCGGGCGAGGCGGCGTGCCTGGTGGTGGTCGGCGGCCATGCTGGCGGCCAGCCAGGCGTCGGCAGCGGTCGTGTAGCCGCGTCCCGCGTACTGCCAGCCGGCGACCGCGACCATGCCGGCGGGCGGCAGCAAGCGGCCGTCGGGGTCGAGCTGGACGGTGGGGCCGTGGTGGCGGCGGGCAGTCCAGGCGCGGCGGGCGGTGCGCATGGCGCGCATGGTGGTCGAGTAGTGGCAGCTCTTGGTGACGCAGTGGCCCCCGTAGCCGAGCATGTGCGCCCATCGCCGCAGCCCAAGGCCGGCGGTGGCCGGCTGGCCGCCGAGCCTCCAGCAGGCCCGCACCATCCGGGCGACGTGCTCCGGCAGCGGCAGCCGCTCGAGCTCGGCGGCGCTTCGGATGGGTTGGTCGAGGGCGGCACCCAGGTCCTCGGTGGCCTTGGTGGCGTACTTGGCGAGGTAGCCGGCGACCTGCCCGGCCGACAGCTCCCCGCGCCCGTCGCGGATGGGGCGGAGGTCGAGCTGGTCGCCCCAGCGGATCGACCGGCCGCCAGTTGGGCATGGCACCGCGACCTGCGCGGCGGTCCGGCGGAGGGCGGCGCCAAGCAGCTCGACGCTGGCCCAGGCGGGCGGCGGGCGGTGGGGGTCTGGGCCGTCCAGGCGGACGATCGCGTGGAGGTGGACGGCGCCGCGTGCCTGGTACTCGGCCACCTTCACGTACGACACCCGCAGCTCGCGACCGAGCTGGGCGACGGTCAGGCCAGCCTGGCGGGCCAGCGCCCGCCGCAGGTAGATGGTAGTGCGTCGCCAGAGCTGCGGCGCCAGCGCGTTCCAGATCACGGCGCGGGCGTAGTCGTAGCAGTCGGGGCAGATCGGCGTGCCCAGCGCCGGGTCGCCGGCGACGTGCCTCAGCCCACAGCGGCGAGGGTGGCCGTGCGGGCAGCGGCCGTCGGCTCGGGCGGGCCGGCAGACCTGCACCCGGCCGCGGCGAACCCGGGTGGAGTGGACGGCGCCGAAGGAGGGGGCGGTGAAGGTGACAAACAGCCGCGGATGGCCGGCCACGCTGTGGGGGACGCCCTTGCCGCCGGCAAGCCCAGCCGTAAGGAGCTGGTAGGCGTCAGCCCGGTAGACCTCGGCGCAGGGCGGGCAGCGGGCGGCCCGGCGGGTGCCGCACGCCTTGAGCAGGACCCCGTCCGGCTTCCCGGCAGTCTCGAAGACGGTGTGGGCTTCCCCGGTCGCCGCGTCGACGTGGTCGACTCCGCCCAGCAGCCGCACCGGCCGCTGGCAGTAGCCTGCGACCTGGATCTGCCGCCGCCACAGGGCGTAGCCGAGTGGGTAGCCGCCGCGGGCGCACAGGTCACGGAGGAACTGGCTGCCGGGTGTGGCCGTGGTTGTCGAAGCGTGGCGAACCGTGGAGAAGTCTGGCGGCCTGTTGGGGTGACCGGTTAGAGTTGGTACTGCCACGGGTTCACTCCTTGTGGTGGTGGAGGGAGGGGGCGTGGTCACTCCCTAAGTGCGATCCGCGCCCCACTCCCGGCCTATCGCTCACCCCGCTCCTGGTCGCTTTGGTGGTCGCCGGCTGGATGGCGGCCGTGGCGGGTCCAGGACGGCGAGGGTCTGCTGGCGGTCGGCCAGCAGCGCGGCGACCAGCCGCCGCACCGTGCGGGTCGGCAGGAACACGGCGTGCCAGTCGCCGGGGGCGCGCTCGACTTCCAGCCACAGCCCGTAAGCGCCTAGCTCGGCCCTGATCCCGTTGGCGGGCTCTGGGGTCCGCTCGGTTCTCCTTGGTGGCATCGGCTTGGATGCTCCTTGTCGTCGGGTGGTCTTGTGTTGGACATGGGACATCTGCCATGAAAGGGTGGGTATGCCCGGCCCGGCTGGGTTGTGGCTGGTGTGCTACCCGCCAGGGCTTCGGCGCGGGCGGCGAGGGTGGCGAGCTGGTCGTCGTCCAGCCAGCAGGCCCGCAACCTGACCGGCGCCCCGCCCTCGGCCAGCAGCAGCCCGACCCCCCGGTCGGCGGCGTCCACCGCCGAGGCCGAATAGCCGAGGCTGGCCCAGCCTTGGCCGAGCACCGTGTCGCTTGCTTGTGGAGTCAGGCAGCGCAGCGCCCAGCGGAACCCGAACAGGTCCCGCAGGCTGGTCGGGATCACCTCCGCCGCGGGCTTCTGGGTGGCCGCCAGGACGACGATCCCGGCCGCCCGGCCTCTGGCGACCAGGTCACGCAGCCGCCCGGCGAACTCGGCCGACAGCTTGCGGTCGGGACCCGCCACGTAGAACGCCAGCTCGTCCACGACCACCAGCAGCAGCGGCAGCCCAAGGGCCGGGGTGAGCTTGCGGCGCCGATTCGCGAGCAGCACCAGCAGCCGGCGATCCAGCTCGGCCTGGACCTCGGCCAGCACCTCGACCGCCTCGGCCAAATCGGCGCCGACCGACCGCTCAGCCACCCCGACCCAGCAGGCCAGCTCGACCAGCTTGCCGTCGAACAGCACCAGCTTGACGGTGGGGTCCAGCGCCGCCGCCGCAAGCAGCAGGGACAGCGCGCCGGACTTGCCGGCACCGGGCTCGCCGCCCAGCAGCACGTTGCGCTCCGGCAGCAGGAGGTTGACCCAGTGGCCGTCCTCGTCCACGCCGACCGGGACCGGCAGCCACAGCGAATACCGCGGCGACCCCAGCAGCGGCCAGGGCAGCGGTCCGGTGTCCCGCAGCGGGTCTCGGCGCACCACCGTCACCTGCGCCAGCGCCGCATGCTCGGGGTCGCGGGCCACACGGACCTCGCGAACGTCCAGGATCACCGCGACCTGCTCGGCCGCGTCGGCCAGCCCGGCCGTCGAGGACCCGGCCGGCAGGCGGACCAGCAGCCGGTCCCCCGCCGGGATCAGCCCGTGCTTGACGATCCGGGGGATGCGATCGCTTGTGGTGGCAAGGCCGGCGTAGCGGCAGGCGGCAGCCCAGCGGCGACGCACCCTGGCCCGATGCGCCAGCTTCCACACCCCCTGCCGGACCGCCGGGACAGCAAGCAGCCCACCGACCACGGCGGCCAGCACCACCAGCGCAGGGACGCGGCCGAGCTGGACAGCCAGCCACACCCAGCACCACCACCCAAGCAGCAGGACGGTCAGCTCCACCCGGAACCCCCACAGCGGCCGGCCCACGTAGAGGATGAGCCGATCCCAGCCGGTCGGCTTGGCGGCCGGGCGGGTGGTCGGCGGCGGGAACTCAAGCGGCGTCGGAGTCTTGACCCGGTGGAAGTCAGCCACGCCCCCCACCCCCCGTCACCCCATCCTGGAGCAGGCCGAGCAGGGCGTTGAGGATGGCCGCCACGATCCGCTCGGCGGCCTGCGCGGCGGGCTCGGGGAAGAACGCCACGAACAACACCAGCAACACAAACACAGTCAGCGCGCGAGAGCGCATTGAGTTCACCTCTTCACTTGTGTGACGGAGGGAGGGAGGCGCGGTCACTCCCCAGCGATCCGCGCCCCACTCCCGGCATCCCCGGGTGGGGATGATCCCTACCTACGTCATCCCGCTTCCGCAGCCGTGCCGATTCCGCAAACCTCGTTCTCGACACGCTCGCGGTAGGGCGGGTTGACGACTACGAGGTCGACGACGCCGCCCGCGTGGTGGCGGCCCGCTCACCGCCCTTCACGCCATCGGCGGAGCGGATCGCGGCGGCGCGGTAGGCGATCCCCGAGCGCTCGCCCAGCTCCCACGGCTGGGCCACCAGCCCGGCGATCTGCACCGGCAGCCCGGCGCTGATCCCGGCCGGCTCGCCGGCGACCTTGACGGCCAGGACCTCGCCCTGGTCGCCGAACATCGCCGCCACCTGCACGGTGTACAGCGGCAGCCCGTTGCCGTCGGCCTTGGGCTGGCGGGTGGCGAAGTCCACCACCGGCTCGGGTGCGGCCATCGCCACCAGCGTCATCGCGCTGGTATCCACTGGCAGTCGCACAGTGGCCTCCCTTCGGACAGATCCGACCCCCTGCTGGGTCGAACGTGTGTGCGAGAGGACCGTAGCATCCACGGCGACCTGTCAACCGCTACGTTGTCCACACCCAGCAGCCAGGAGCGGCAACGACGGCATCTAGCGGTACGCAGCGGCACAGGACGACACGAAAAGTTACATGGATGTAACACAAACCCGGTGGTTCCATCCGGAACCACCGGCACGCCACGCTCGCGACGATGAGGGGCGCTCTCAAATCGACGCGCCCTTCGCCTGGTTGCAGGAGGCGCAGGGGAGCTGGACGTTGTCCACGGTCGTGCTCCCCCGAGCGCGACCGGGATGACGTGGTCGTATTGCAGATCGAAGTTGCTCCCGCACTCCACACCGGCCGCCATCGCGCTCGAAAACAGCACGTCGGATCTCCCTGGGGATCGGCTCGCGCCGGGTGACAGGGGATCACGGCAGCGCCGCTCGACCTCGGCCAAGTAACCAGGATCTTTCGGCGTCAGCACCTTGCGCCGCGACGACAGAGAAGCACATCTCGATTGACCGGCCCTCGGGTCCATCCGGAGCGCTGCGCCCCGATCCGCCTCTGACAACACACGGCCGGGCAACGTCAACCATCAGCCGAGACTCTGCAACCATCAGCCGAGGCCACGGTCGCCCTGCGAGAAGCGCGTCGAGGAGCTGTCGCACCCGCGGGCTAACGTCCTGGTGAGTGATCAGGGCTGCTGGCGGTCGAAGGAGCGTGCGCGAGCATGGCCGAACAGGCCGCATCGTCAGAGGCGGCCGGGGCCACGCCTCGGCTGGTCATCGAACTCGTGCCGCGGACGAGCTGGTACATCAACGTCCGCGCTCTGGTGGGCCGGGCGACCTGGGACCGGATTCGCCGGCTGGTCTACCAGCAGTGCGCAAACCGCTGCGAGGTCTGTGGCGGCCACGGCCCCGCCCACCCGGTCGAGTGCCATGAGGTCTGGGCCTACGACGAGGCGACCGGCATCCAACGCCTGGTCCGCATGATCGGCCTGTGCCCGGCCTGCCACGAGGTCAAGCACTTCGGGCGGGCCGGTCAGCTCGGCCGGACCGAGCCGGCCCGCACCCACCTGCAACAAGTCAACGGCTGGACCCCGCGGCAGACCACCGTCCACATCGCTGAGGCATTCGCGACCTGGCGGCGGCGCAGCCGCCGGCCGTGGACGCTGGACCTGGCCGGCCTCGCCCCGTACGTGACCCCCGAGGAACTGGCCGCCATCCAGGCGCAAGCCTCGGTCCCGCCCGCAGGCCAGGAAGCAAGGATGACCCATGATTGACAGCCTCCCGGCCCGACCGGTCATGGCGACTCAGGCGGTCGCATCGCAGCCTAGCGAAGCTCTGCCTTCGCGCCCGGCCACCCACGATGCTCCCGGTCGGGCCGCGCCCGCTCAACCCGCAACTCCCTGGCAACCGCCTGCTGGAACGCGTCTTTCGTATGGTCGTAGCGCTCTGCGATGACCAGCAACCGCGCATGCAACTCCCCGGCCCCTGGCTTCTCGTCCAGCAGGTCCATCAGGTCGGACGTCACCTGGAAGACCGCCTCAGCCGCGGTACGAACCGGCACCGACGCGATCAAGACAATCTCGGCGGACGCCTCGTTGAGCGGCACTGACCATGTGTCGCCCTGCTCCTGATCTCGCTGGATCGTTTCGGCGAGCCGCCGTAGCTCCGGATCTTCTGGCTGAGCCGGAGATGAGCCCTCCTGCCGGCCGCGAAGCGCCTCACGTCGTTCCAGGACCCTGGCGTACAGCTCGGCTAGTCGCGCCGCACGGACAAACGCTTTCCGCGAGGCAGCGAAGAAATCGACGTAGGTGCGTCGCCGAGCCTCATCCCAGCGTCGCTGATCCTCCCATCTCCGCCGACGGGCATCGACTAGGAACCCGATCCCTCCCGTCACCAGCCCGCCAGCGACAGTTGCGCCCGCACCGATCAACGCCCCGACCTGCGTATCCGTAAGGGCCATCCCGCCCGCATCTCCTGTCCGCGCTGGCTGTGCGGCGCAGCCTACCCGGACCTTAGTAAGGCATAGCTGTGGACAGCTCAGCCCCGAGGTTCTACCCTCGGAGTGCTGCCCCGCTTAGCGCAGGTTTGGTCGTGCCCCTGGCAGGACTTGAACCTGCGTCAACCCGGCTTACGAAGCCGGCGCTCGTCCTACTGAGCTACAGGGGCGGCGGTTGGGAGCTGGAGCCGCGCTCAACGGAACTCCAGCTTCCGAATTTGGCTGGAGCCCTGGCGGTTCAGACCAGGGCTCCAGCGTTTGTCACGGCAGCGTGTCCGTCTCCTCTGCGTCCTTGGCATCCGCGGCGTCGGGAGCTGGTGGCCTGCCCCCGTTGTAGCCCTTCATCTTGTCCACCAGGTCGATGACGAAGGTGCGGTCATCGACAGACAGGTCGAACAGATTCACGGACACAGACAGTCCAACGACTCCGCCTGAGCCGAGTGAGACCGTGTACGTGTGGCCCGCTTGCCTGTTCCCTGCTGCGGTGCCGTTATCTCCCGACCGCTTGGCGCGGGGACGAGGGACACGAGGCTTGGACTTGGAGGGGGCACCAGCACCTCCCCGTGACGCCTTCCACAGTGGAGCCGTCTGGACTCCGGAATAGACGGCGGCGTTCAAGTAGAAGCGGATCGCCTTGATCCGAGTAGCGCCCTTGACCCCGTACTCCGTCTCGAACAGGTCTGCCAGCTCGTCGAGTGTCGCGTTGGTCTGCCCGAGTTCGACCACCTTGGGGTAGTAGGTGCGAAGCAGGCTGGCAACGAGGGCGGGGCGCTCGTTCTCGTTCGCCGCAAGCTCCTTCAAGGGTGGCAGCACCGCATTGCCCTCGTCAGCGATGAGGCCGAACGACTTGAAGGCCGCGATCAAGTAGGTCTGGACGTTCCCCGACAGGTTGCCGAGGTAACTGCGGTCGATCCGGTTGGGGAGGCCGTCCGTCCCCATCTTCTCGATGGCATGGAGCATGGTGCCCCATGGTACCCCGTACGGTGGCGTCCACCGCTCTTGAGTCTCCAACACGCACTCCTTGTGGCCTAGGGGAAGACGTAGGCCAGAGTGTGAGCCAAACCGTGTGCCGCGTCAAACTGACTCGCGGACGAATCTTGGCATGCAAGACGGCTTGGGCTAGCGTCCGGCCAGGAGGTGAGGCCGATGGAGCGCATCCTGCCTGGTAGCAAGGTGCTGGCACGCTCAGCGTTTGAGGAGCTGCTGCCCCGTCGAGCCCTGACGGGGGTCATCATGGGGCGCGACTTTCAAGTCGTGCTGGTCTGCTCCGAAGGGGAGTGGGAAGCGGCCCAAGCCGACGGGCGTGAGCCCGAGGGCGTCCCATGGCCAGCGGAGGACGTGAAACTGGCGGAGCACGTCCATGCCTGAACCGTGCCTGACCCTGAGGCCCCCAAGCCCGCCCAGGAGTCCGAGGACTCCGAACGGTCCCGCTTCGCACGCCTCGCCAAGAAGCTCATCCGCGTCCCCAAGAACGAGATCGACGAGAAGGCCGAGGAGTGGGAGCAGGAGCGCGGACGCAACGCTAGTTGGGGCAGGGCAAGCGGCTCATAGCGGTTAATGTAGGTGAGTCAGGTATATCGTTGCCCATGCTTGCTCGGCGGCGCAGCCTTCGAGCCCTGTCCTCCTGGCGGCCAGGCTGCTACGGCGGCCGGTCAGAGCCCGGGAGAGCTTGCCTTGTGGCAGCTCCCTGAGTTGTTACGAGTTTCCTTACGGCATCAAGGCCGGCCCTGCGGGCGGCCGCCTCCGGCGGCCGTCCTCGCACCGGCAGCGACACGACGGCCACCGGGCGACCGGCCTCACCCTCCACCCCACCGGGCCGGTATCATCAACGGCCAACCCGCGCCGTACTCGCCGGCAATGCTGGAGTCTGGAGGCCAGAGCAGTGAGTGAGCTTCTGGGTATCGGTCGGTTCAAGTTTCACGAGGGCAAGCTCGAGGAGTTCAAGCGCTTGTCCGCTCAGGCGATGGAGATCGTGCGGACCAAGGACACCGGCACGCTGCAATACGACACCTACTTCAACGACGATCAGTCCGAGTGCATCGTCATCGAGCGGTACAGGGATTCCGAGGCGGCCATGGAGCACGCGGCGAACCTCGCCGACGTATCGGCGGCGGTCCTCGCGATAGTCTCCGTGGTTCACGGCGAGCTCCTCGGTGAGCCGAGTGCAGAGCTCCGAGCGAAGTTGGCCGACAGCGAGGTTCCTCAACTCTTCACGCTCTACGAGTCGATGTAGACACCGCTCGCCGGCTTGGGCGACGCTGCTCCGAGCCGTCGCCGTGTTCTGACAGCGCCGCCCGTAACGGCCATAGCCCACGCTGGTCCGCGCTGGGTCCGCGAAGCATCGGAAACCGCTGGTCCCAAGCGGGCACCAATGGTCTACCTCGGTATGACAAATCGCAGGTCAGGCGTCTATCGGCGCTCCGACCTCAGACGGCGAAGGAAGCCGGCGCTGGGTTCGAATCCCACCTGACGCTGCCGCGGGCCGGCGGCCCTTGCCAACGACGCTGGAGTCGGCCGGGACGGACCTCGCCCATCACCCGAGCTGGCGCCCTCACGGTCCTCTGACCTGCGGCGGCCTTACTAGAGGTGCGCGGCAGCACGAATGGTAAGGATGGGGTCGCCAGTCGGTTTCGCAGAGGCGTTCGTCATCCCAATTGGCGGCACTCTGGGCAGTGGAGCGGCTTTCGACCTGGCACTCGGGTCCGCTGAAACTCTCGTCCACAGTTAGCGCAGGTCAGAATCTCGATCTCCTGCTGTCTCGGTGGCACGACCCTCGGACGGGAAGGCCAAGGCTGTGGATTGAGCTTCACCCGGTAGGCCTCTGCCCGCTTTTGCAAGTCCTCAACGGCCTCGGGCCGAGCACAGTCGGCCCCGTAGATGGCGATGCCCCGCTCTGCCCACCACAGCGCCTGCTCGAAGCTCTTGGCCTTCTGCTGGCGAATCGCCATCTGCTTGTAGGTCTCTAGCACGGGCACCTGACCCCACTTGGCCACGAAGGCTGCCCGGATGCCGTCCATCTCCGCGTCATGGTGGCGGCACGCCTGGTCGTACTCGTCCAAGGCCGAGGCGAACACCTCCCGGGACCTGTACAGCAGCGCTTGAAGGTGGACGTGCATGAAGTGCCGGTCGATGGTATCGGACTCACGTTCCAGGAGCTGTCGGAGCATCTTGATGGCGCGGAGATCATCCGCCGGGAGGTCGTTCATCCAGCTCAGGTCGTAGGAATCGTCCGCCCCGTCAGTGGCCAGTGCGTCGGTGAGGCCACTCCACATCCTCGACCCTGGGGGTGGGGGTGCGGGTGGCGAGGTGGGGCGAAGGCCGAAGTCCGCGGGGTCGTGGTCGAGAAACACCCCGAGCCGGCCTGGCCCATCCGCCCGCATCCCACCCCCCACGATGGCGCCAGCAAGAGCGATCGGCGTGCCGTGCCTGTTCTCCAGGGCGAGCAGGCCGGGCCGGTATCGCCGGGCATCATCGCGGGAGAGGTAGCCGACCTTGAGGCCCTGCACCCACACCGACACTGCATTGGCGTCGTACGGGTTGTCGGTCTCGGCCACCAACACCGCGTACACGTCCACCCGCACGCGGTCCTCGGGCGAGCTACGACCCCCAACCACTCGCCAGAGGTTGTCCTGGTAGCTGGCCTCACCCACCACTTCCAGGTCGACACGGCCCTCGCACAGCTGGACCTCCATGCCGTCATGCATCCAGGCGGGCCGTTGATCCAAGCTGGAGGCCCATGGCCGGTCGGACGGTCGTGTCCCTGAGTCGGTGTAAATGACGACGGACGTAGGTTCCACTCGAAGAACCGCCAAGCTCTCGAGAAGGGACCCACGCCCGTGTCGGTACGAGTATCACCCACCGATCGCATCCGTGCCGAGATCGATGCCCTGTTCGCCGCCGACCGTGACCTGGTCGGGATCCTTGAGGATGTCGCCCGCCTGGGCGCCCGACTGATCATCCAGACCGCGGTGGAGGCCGAGGTGACCGAGTTCCTCGG
>WNFV01009824.1_pt1 | contig 10526 bp, 10 predicted proteins | sample 5400101 | NCBI WGS metagenome assembly WNFV01 (sample SAMN13153361, study PRJNA577476) | soil metagenome | isolation source: 115 cm soil or saprolite under grassland replicate 1 | place: USA:California | collected 2016-06-15 | reverse complement strand
GCTCGTTGGCCGCCGTATTCACATCCGGTCCGATGTTCACCGGAGGGCCCCAGACGTCCCCGTCCGAGCCGGTGCTCACGCGATGGGAGACGTAAATGTCGCCGAGGCCGAAACCACGAGCGCGCGCACTATAGAAGATCAGGAGGCGCCCGTCTTCAGACATCCCGGGTGCGGCGTCGATCGCGTCGCTGTTGATCGGCGCACCGAGATTCACCGGGACTTCCCAATCGCACGCCAGACAGCGGCGCTGCGACATCCAGATATCGAGGTTGCCGAGACCGCCGGTGCGTGTCGAGACGAAGAAGAGCGTAAGCGCGTCGGACGAGAGGCCCGCGTTGGCGTCGAGGGCGCTCGAGTTCACCACGGGACCGAGGTTCACCGGCTCGGACCACTCGGAGCCGGCGAAGCGATCGGCCTGAAGCTGATATACGACCTGGTCGGAGTTCGGTCCGCACGCGACCAGCAGTCCTACCACGGTGAATGCAGCGAGATTGCGGCGAGTGTTGGCCATAGGCTCCCTCTCGAGTGGGATGCCCGCTCGGCGCATGGTTACGGTCTCGGTGTCGGAGGGGCGTCCTGGAGGGGCGTCGATTCGGCATCAGGGCCGGCGGGCTCGACGAGGGAGTAACGTACCGCCGCAATCGCAACCCAGCAACGTGCGATGACTCCGGTCAGCGCCGCCGCCCGGGAGCCGGCACCCCCACCCCGCCCCCGACAATCACCGAGTCCGTTGCTCCGTTCGTGAGCAAGTCCACCAGGTCCCGATGATGGTACAGATCGGCGGAGTCGAGCGCGGGCCACTCCCGATACCGGTTCGGAGCGAACAGACCGACCATGTGCGCCATGGCCCCGTACGAAGTATCGCGCGTGGGATTGTCGAACACCCCCACCACGCGGTAGCGATGTCCGGCCGGGAGGGGCAGGCCCTCGCCACGGATCGCGAGCAGCTTGCGCGGTATCGAGAGCACATGCCCGAGTGAGTCGCGCTTCGCGTTGACCTGCACGAGCGTCTTGCCGGTCGCGGCATCGACGAGCTTCACCAGCGTGCCGTAGTCGTGCAGGTGACCCGTTACGACCAGGAGATGCCCGGAGAGCGGCGGGCTGAAGTCATAGCCGATCTCGAAATGACCCGGGGGCACATTGAAGCGGTTCTCCTCGGGGTTCGTCTGGATATTCACGTCCATGTAGGCGGGCAAGACGTCGATTGGCCGAGGCCTGAGGCGCGGGTTGGCCATATACATGACGATGCGCCAGTAGGCGACCGGGATCTCGGGCCCCGAGTCGTTGTGCCACGTCGCATACACGCCCAGCTCCTGACCGGCCCGTATGGGCACACCAATGGTGCGCGGGACGCGGACATCGCCCGTGTCGCTCTCCTCGGCGATGCCCAGCAGGCGCTCGAGCGCTGGGTAGATGAACTGGCGGCGTGAGAAGTTCACCATGATCAGGTGATGCACCAGGCGGTGAGACAGCTCATGGCCTTGATCGTCGAACAGATCGACGCGGAAGCCCTGCAGCCAGCCGTCCACCGGAAACGCGAACCGCTGCACCGGGATGGCGGGCATGTCCATCATCATCCCGGGCATCTCCGGACTCACTGGCACGCGGTACGGACCGCCCGTGATCAGGACGCGGTGGTGAGCCGAGTCGACCTGCACATGCAGCGGCGGCGGGACGGACGCCCGCTGGGCGGCCAGATGGCCGCCCAGCGTGGCAGCGAGAAGAACGAGCGAATAGATACGACGCTGCATCGCTCCGGATCGGATCGGAGTGGGACCGGAACGATCGCTACTGACGGCGACGGAACGCGAGTTGAGGCTTGGCCAACGCGTCGAACTTGGTCTGCTGCTCCGGTGTCAGGTTGTTGCGAATCGCCGCCACCCACTGATCTGCTTCAGCCTGAAACCCGTCCATCTCGGCGCGGACACTGTCCATCCGCGCGCGCTGCTCCGGTGTGGGCTCCTGTCCCGGAGTGAAGCCGCCTCCCCCCGACGCCATCATCTGCTGCCGGATCGCCTGGCGGCGCGCGGCGGCGTCTTTCATCACACCGTTCAACGCGGTGTAGGCGGGCGTGATCTTGGTTCGCTGCCCAGCGTTCAAACCGATAGCCTGGCTCAGCGAGTCGATGGTCATCCAGTGATCGGGGGGCGGTTGGAACCGGCGCGGCGGCTCGCCCTGCGCGGTCTGCGCGACTGCGGGCGCCGCAGCGAGAAGAGAAAGGACGGCGAAAGCGGCTATACGACGCATGAGCACTCCAATGAATGAGGGTCCGTGCTGCTTACGCCTAGCGCGGCTTGACTGTTGAAGCTGGCAGGCGCACGCTTACGACCCTTCCAAAACCGGAGGCGTTACATGCGCCCCATGCTCCTCGCCGTATTCGCCGTATCGCTTCCCATGGCGCTCTCTGCGCAAACACCAACCTTGCCACGCCGCCAACGGCTGGCGCTGCGCGAAGCGGCGAGCAGCTACAATCAACCGGGCCAGTTTTATTTGGTCGCAGCGACAAGGTCGCCCTACACGGTGATTGATGCGTACGCGAGTCGCGACTCAGCAGATTCCGCAGCTAGCCGCGCCGGCGATCTCTACCACGTCTACGGACCCTATACCGGACCTGCCACCGCCGATCCCTGGCAGGTGCTGTCGATTACGGTCCGAGTGCGCACCGACAGCGGCGAACGCACGCTCGAGTACGATCCGCGGAAGGTGGACGCAGTGTTTCTCAGTACGAGCGCGGTGCGGAAGTTCTTGATTCCCTACTACACGCGCGTCTATGGACCCGTGGTGGCCGATTCATTTGCCACCATGGTACTTAGGGTCCCAGTGCCGATTTGTCACGCTTTTAGCATCCCGTGCACGAACGACAGCCTGCTGTGGATGCCGACGACCCGTTACTGATGCGGCGGGACGCCGACGAGTCGCTGAAATGCGGAGTCACGGGCCAGCGCCCGAAGCTGGACATCTCGGCGCAGGTAGGGCCGCACATCGGGCGAACCGCGCAGACGAGTGGCCAACAGCTTCACGGCTGAGTCAGCATCGCCAAGACGCACCCTGGCCAAAGCCTCGAGATAGAGCAGCTCCGGGTCGTCCGGTGCGGCGGCGCGTGCTGCACTGATTACGTGATCGGCGCTATCCCTCAGGCCGGCGCGAGCAAGCACGCTAGCGGCGATCATTCGCAAGCGCGGCTCGGCCCACGCGCGAGTCGGCTCAGGCTCGATCTGCGATACGCTCTCCACGATACGCCATGCTTCCGGCACGTTGGTATGCACATCGGGTGCCCAGGCCAGCAAAGTCAACCGGCAATGCAGGAACAACCATTCGTGTGGAAAGCGCCTTCGCCCCGTGTCACACCACTTGAGGGCGTCTCGATAATGCTCTAGCTGAAATGAGGCATAGAACAGGCGGTACACGATCTCATTCGCGTTCATGAGAAACGCATCCGTTGCATAAGCCTGCTCCGTAGCAGAGAGCGCTTGCTCCATGTTGCCCTGAAACTGGAGCGCGCCGCTGAGTGTGGCCCACGCGCGGGCCTGCACTCGGCTGGGGATTTGTGCGGCGGCGCGGAGATCGCTATCCGCATCGGTCAGCGATGCGCCGGCCGAATCGTTGCGACCCTGCACGAACCACGTTCGGTACAGCACGGTACCGCGTAATTCGAGCGCCGCGGCGTCGTTCGCCTGCAGAGCGAGTGCGCGGTCGGCATGCGCTCGCGCGCGACGCAGCCATTCCGCAGTGCTGACGCCGGCCACCACTCCGGCGATCGGGCTGCTTCGCATCGGCACTCCGGCCAAATCGAACGCCAGCCAGCCGCGCAGAACGATCGGCTCCGTCCAGCGGGGATCCTCCCGCTCCGCTTGTGCCGCCAGTGAATCGGCCACGACAAGCCGCTCTTCCGCCGAACCCGCGCGGCCAAAGGTGACCTCGTCGCGCACCGCCTCCGCACGCTGGAGCAGCTCCCACGCTCGCGCGCTTTGAGTCGCCGCCCGGCTGGTGCGTGCGTGGATCTCCGCGCCGAGCAGGGCACGCAACGCGGCCGACACCTCCTCCGTCAGCGTATCCTGCAGCGCAAACAGCTCACCTTGGGGGCGTTCGAACGTTTTGCTGGCAAGCAGCGCACCGTTCGTCGGATCGACGAGACGAAAACCCACCCGCAGTCGATCCTGCGACGCGGAGATACTGCCGGCGACGATCGTGCCCACATCGAGGGATCGCCCAATGGACTCCGGCGGCACGGCATGGCCGCGGAATGGTTTCACGCCATCGGGCGAGATGACCCTTAGTGTCGGCACGCGCGCGAGCGCTTCGATGAGATCGTACGTGATTCCATTCGCGACGGGCCCGAGTGTGCCGCCGGGACTCAGGTCATCGAAATACAGCACGGCGATGTGCGTCGGATCGAGCGGCGGCAGCTTCACGGTATTCGTGATCGCCCAGACGATCAGCGCCACCGCCGCGAGGCCCACGGCCGCGGCCGCGATGCCCCACCGCCGCCGTTTCGAATCGTCGGGCCCCGCACCTGTGAGTACCTGCAGCGCCGTTACGAATTCCGCCGCGCTGCTGAACCGGTTCACGGGATCGCGCGCGAGCGCCACGCGCAACATGCGCACGACCGCGACGGGCACGTCCGGTCGCCGCCCCGTCAGTGAGTCGATGGCGCTGTCCGGACCTGGGGTCTCTCCGATCAGCATCTCGTACAGGACCAGACCGAGGCTGTAGATGTCCGTCCGGCCGTCGAGCTCTGCCCGCCCCTGCTCCTGTTCCGGACTCATGTAGTCGACCGTACCCAGCACGACGCCGGGCACGGTGCGGCGATCCCCCGCCTCGCTGATGGCCTTGGCGATGCCGAAGTCGCTCACCAGCGCGTGGTGCTCCTCGAGCAGGATGTTCTCGGGCTTGATGTCGCGATGGATGACGTTCTGCCGATGGGCGTGATCGAGCGCCTCGGCGACTTCCTGCGCGACGCGCAAGGCGTCGGCGACCGGCAGCGTGCGGTCGCGGGCCAGGCGCTGGCGCAGCGACTCGCCCTCGACATAGGGCATAGAGTAGAAGAGCAGGCCCCGGGCGTCGCCCGCTTCGTGCAGCTTGAGGATGTAGGGGTGCTTGAGGCGCGCGGCGACCTTGATCTCGAGGAGGAACCGATCCGGACCGAGCGACGCGGTCAGCTCGGGGCGCAGGACTTTGATCGCGACCTGCCGATCGAGGGTCGGGTCGTAGGCGAGAAAGACGATGGACATCCCCCCACGGCCGATCTCGCGCTCAATCGTGTAGCGGCCTGCCAGTGCAGCGGCGAGCCGCGACTGAAGGTCGTCCACAGGCACTAGGATACGGCGCCAGGACGTGGGCGGTAAGGCCTTGGCTACACGCGGTTTGCCGACTACTTTCCGTGGCCCGATGCGGGACTTGTCGTTGTCACGCAGCCAGTTGCTGCTCCTCGCCGGCACGGCCAACCGGCCTCTCGCCGAGGAGATGGCCCAGCATTTGGGACAGCCGCTGTGCGCGGTGACGTTGCGGCGGTTTGCCGACGGCGAACTCTTCGTCAAGATCGATGAGAACGTGCGCGGGCGGGATGTCTTCATCATCCAACCCACGAACCCGCCGGCGGAAAACTACATGGAGCTGTTGCTGTTGATCGACGCGGCGCGCCGGGCGAGCGCCGCCCGCATCACCGCGGTGCTCCCGTACTTCGGCTACGCGCGGCAGGACCGGAAAGATCAACCGCGCGTGGCGATCAGCGCCAAGCTGGTGGCGAACCTGATCACGCACGCCGGAGCGGACCGCGTCCTGGGAATGGATTTTCATTCTCACCAGGTCCAGGGATTCTTCGATATCCCGGTGGACCATCTGTACGCGGCGCCGGTGTTCGTGAGCCACTACCGCACCAAGCGGCTGCACGATCCGGTCGTCGTCGCGCCGGACGTGGGCTCGGCGAAGATGGCCCGCGGGTTCGCGAAGCGGCTCGACGCGTCGCTCGCGATCATCGACAAGCGGCGCCCGTCGGCGAACATCGCGGAAGTCGTGAACGTCGTCGGCGAAGTCGAGGGGAAGGACGTGCTGATCCCCGACGACATGATCGATACCGCCGGCACCATCGCCGAGGCGGCGGCGGCGCTGCGGCGGCTCGGCGCCAAACGCATCTTCGCCTTCGCGACACATGCGCTGCTGTCGGGCCCGGCGGTCGAACGGCTGCGGGCCGCGCCGATCGAGGAAGTGACGGTGACGAACACGATCAAGATTCCGGACGAGAAACAGTTTGAGAAGCTGAAGGTGTTGTCGATCGCGAGCCTGATGGCCAAGGCCATCGGCTATGAACATTCGAATCAGTCGGTGAGTTCTTTGTTTGATTGATGATGCGACGCTATCAACGACGACGCTAGGAAAAGGCGACGATAGGAGAAGGCGAGTATGGCGCAGACAGTGGCTCTCAGTGCTACCGCACGAGAGAAAACGGGTAAGGGCGCGGCGCGGCAGGCGCGCTTCCAGAAGCAGGTTCCGGCCGTGATCTATGGCCACGGGCGAGCCACGCAGCCGCTGATGGTGGACGGGCTCGCGCTCGAGAAGGCGCTCACCGGCGTCGAGCCGGAGAGCACGCTCATCGACCTCACCGTGGACGGCAAGAAGGCGCGGGCCCTGATTCGCGAAATCCAGCGCCATCCGATCCGCCCCGACATCATCCACGTCGATTTCTACGAGATCAAAGCGGACGAGAAGATCACGCTCAAGGTCCCCGTGCACCTCGTGGGAACGCCCGACGGCGTCCGCAACGCGGGCGGCGTGCTCGATCAGGTGACGCGGGAAGTCGAAATCGAGGTGCTGCCCGAAGACATCCCGGACCGCGTCGAGCTGGACGTGACCGCGCTCAAGATCGGTGACTCGCTCCACACGCGCGATCTGACGATCCCCAAGGCCGTCATCCTCACGGGCGCCGATCTGACGATCGCGACCGTCGTACCGCCGCGCGCCGAGGAAGTCGCCGCGCCGACGCCGGAAGCCGCAACCGAGGTCGCCGAGCCCGAGCTCATCCGCAAGGTTCGCGAGGGCGAGGAAGGCGAAGAAGTCGAAGGGGCCCCCGCACCCGAAGGCAAGGCTGCGCCCAAAGCAGAGGAGAAGCCCAAGGGCAAGAAGGAAGAGTAGTCCTTGCGCGCCGTCGTCGGCCTGGGCAATCCGGGTCCGGAATACGCGGCGACGCGCCACAATGCCGGCTTTCTCCTGGCCGACGCCGTCGCCGAGCATTGGCAGCTTCCTCCCTTCCGTCGCGCCGAGCGCGCGCGCGCGACGGAAGGCACGGTGGCCGGCGTTCCCGTGCGCATTCTCAAGCCCACGACGTTCATGAACCGCAGCGGCGCGGCGCTCGCCTCGCTCCGCGCTGATCCCGCGTTCACGGCATCACGCGATCTGCTCATTCTGGTCGATGACTTCCAAATCCCGGTCGGCACGTTCCGCTACCGCCCGGACGGCTCGGCGGGCGGGCACAACGGCCTGAAGAGCATCGAAGGGGCCTTGCAGTCTCAGCAGTACGCTCGACTCCGCGTGGGTGTCGGCCCGCTGCCCGATGGCACCGGGGACTGGGCGGATTACGTGCTCAACCCCTTCGAACCGTCCGAGCGCGAGCAGGTCGACGCGTTGACGCCAGCCATGATCGAGGCCGTCGAGAAGTGGCTCAAATCATGACGTGCGTCGTGCGTGGTGCGTGGTGCGTGGTATGCTGCGCTTAGGAATTGTCGGGCTCCCCAACGTCGGGAAGTCGACGCTGTTCAACGCGCTGACGTCCTCAAAAGCCGCGGCGGCGGAGAACTATCCCTTCTGTACGGTCGAGCCGAACGTCGGCGTCGTCGAGGTGCCCGACCAGCGCCTCGAGACCCTCAACCAGGTCGTCAAACCCAAGAAGAAAATCCCGGCGGTCGTGGAATTCGTGGATATCGCGGGCCTTGTGAAGGGCGCTTCGCAAGGCGAAGGCCTCGGCAATCAGTTTCTCTCGCACATCCGCGAAGTGGACTCCGTGGTGCACGTGATTCGCGCCTTCGAGGACCCCGACGTGGTGCACGTCATGGGGCCGGTCGATCCGGTGCGCGACCATGACGTCATCACGAGCGAGCTCGCGCTGGCCGATCTGGCTGTGGTCGAGCGCCGCCTCGACAAGACGCGGAAGTCGGCGCGCGCCGGCGATAAAGAAGCCCAGCTCGAACTCACGCTGCTCGAGCGCGTCGTGCAGGAGCTGAACGCGGGGCGCGGCGCGCGCGAAGCGGGCGAACACGCCGACGCGGTCAAGTTCCTCCGGACGCTCGGACTGCTCACCGCCAAGCCGATCCTCTACGCCGCCAACGTCAACGAGGACGACCTCGCGACCGGCGGCGGCAAATGGATCGACAAGCTCCGGGCCGCGGTGCAGAGCCACCACGAAGACGCGGAGATCGTGCCCTTCTCCGCCAAATTCGAAGCCGAGCTCGGCGAGCTCTCGGGCGATGAGCGGAAGGAATATCTCGCGAGCGCGGGCGTCTCAGAGCCGGGACTCGACCGCCTGATCCACGCCGGCTACCGGCTCCTCGGCCTGCAGACGTTTTTCACGGTGGGCGAGAACGAGGTGCGCGCCTGGACCATGCATCGCGGCGACACGGCGTACGACGCGGCGGGCGAGATCCATTCCGATTTTCAGCGCGGATTCATCCGCGCCGAGACGGTCGGGTTTGGGGAGTTTGTGAAAGCGGGCAGCTACAAGGCTGCCCGCGAACAAGGCCTGGTGCGCAGTGAAGGCCGCGACTACGTCGTGAAGGACGGCGACATTCTGTTATTCCGCTTCAACGTCTAGCGCGTCCAGATCAGGACCGACGCACACGACCTCGCTCCGACGAAGCCCCCCGGCGTAAAGGTCGCGATTTGCGGCATCAAGCCCACGGACATGAAGGAGCTGCGATACACTTCGACGGCCTGCACCTCGTCGATCTGGAGGTCATCGTAGTCCTGCTCCCGGAACGGCATCCCGTCGATTGCCACGGCGACCGCGCACAGGTTCCCACGATTCCACATCGCCGGGACATAGCCTTGTGGTCCTTCCCGCATCGTGATCCCTTCGCGAGCCAGCAGCGAGCTCAGCCGCACGAGGTGCGCGTGTTCGATGTCCTCTCTCGTGTAGAATCGCGCGAACCCGGAGTACCACTTCTTCCGGTCGTAGAAGCCCGCGAGGTTGCGTGAGAAATCGCGGGCCTGCGCCTCCACCACAACGGGGTCGAGATCGACCGCGGCGACATCGAGCAACACGACGATCTTCTTGACCTTGCCCCGCTGCAGCTCGAACGCGTACTCCTCGGTATTCCGATCCTGGTAGCTGACTCGAATGCGTTGCCGGCCGGCTGGAAGACCTCTCAGCTCGAAGCGACCCGTCGAATCGGAAACCACAAACCGTTGCACCACGGGCACAGAGATCATCACGCCGACGAGCGGATGACCATTGAGGCTGGATCCCGCGGTGCCGCGGATGGTCGCGGTGGTATCAACCTGCGAAACGAGTGGCGCCGGAGCACTCGCCGCGACCACGAGGAGAGCGGCAACGTACCACTGCGGGCGGAGCGACATGGGGCACCTCAGTCTAGCGGTTCTCCCGTGATACCCCTACCGCGTCCAGATTTCCACCAGGCCGCACTGCCCCGCGGCCGAAAGCCCCGTACCCATCCACATCGACGGGCCGGCAGTCGGCAGCAAGGAATGACTCAAATCGGCCGGCGGCACCCCGCGGTAGACCTCGATACCGGCGACGTCGGAGACCTGAATCTGATCGTAATCCACCTCGCGGTACGCCACGCCGTCGACGCTGACGGGAACCGGGCAAATCACGCCGTGCGTGACTCGCGTCGGGCGGCAGTCCTGATAGCACCGCGTGACGATGCCCTCGAGCGTGAGCAGGCCGCTGAGCCGCGTGGGCTTCATCTGCGCGATCTCTTCACGCGTAAAAAAGTGGCCGAACCCGTGATACGCCCGGCGCCGCTCATAGAATCCCGCCAGGTCGCGCCACAGGTTCGGCTGCCGCGCTTCCACGACGACGGGATCGAGATCGACGGCATCGACGTCGAGCAGCACGGAGATTCGTATCGTCCCCTGCCCCTCTAGGCTGAACACGTAGTCCTCGGTCTGGCGCCCTTCGTAGGAGACCCGGATAGCACGCTTGCCGGTGGGCAAACCGCCGAGGGCAAACCGCCCGTCTGCGTCCGTGACGACGAACTTGTGGACTTCGGGCGCCGAAATCATCACGCCCGCAAGTGGACGTCCGTTGTATGAGGAAATGGCCGTGCCGAGAATGCGGGCGGTGGTGTCGGAGAGTGCCTGCACCTGCAGTGACGAGGCGACGATCGCCACCGTGACAAGGAGCATGATCTACAATACACGCCTTCCCACGCCTTTGCACGCCGTTTAGCTTTATCGCTCACATAATCCCCTACTCGGTGCCTTCCACCGCACCGGGTCACCTATGACCAAAGGGAGGTGGCATGAGTCGTCGGTACGAGACGGTCTACATTTTTGATAGCACGCTGGACGAGCCG
>WNFV01024625.1_pt1 | contig 10527 bp, 4 predicted proteins | sample 5400101 | NCBI WGS metagenome assembly WNFV01 (sample SAMN13153361, study PRJNA577476) | soil metagenome | isolation source: 115 cm soil or saprolite under grassland replicate 1 | place: USA:California | collected 2016-06-15 | reverse complement strand
ACCACCTGAACGAGGATGATCTGGCGGCGCCTGATCACCTCTTGGATCTTGTAAGGGCGTCCGCGGCGGCGGCGCGCCCGCTCGGGCACCTCTTCTAGCGCATCCTCAGAGCCGACCGACTCGACAGTCTCGGCGGGAGTGTCGCCGCTCCCAGCTGCCGTCGCGACAGGCTGACCTATAGTCTCCGCCTGCTCCTCGCCTTCGTCCTCGTCGTCCTCTGGCTCGGGTGCCGTGCGCACTTCTGTAAGCTCAACCGCCTCGCTCTCGGTGTCTTGAGCGCGCTCGGCTGGTTCCGAGACCTCGTGAACGAGCTCAGCAGCTTCCATGGCGACACTTGGAGCGTCCTCGCGAGGCGTCGTATCGATCTCGTCTTCGAATTCGAGCTTTGCCACCGAAATGGCTTCGACGGCAGGGGCGCTGGCGCGTTCTGCATCTCTCCGCACTGGTTCTTCGTACCGCCCGCGGCCCCGCCGTCCGCGCCTGCGGCGCCGCCCGGCTGCAGCATCGTCCTCGGCCGCTTCCTCGGCAGAAGCGCGGCTTTGCTCCGCGGCCTCCTCCTCGAGCAGAGCCTGCCGGTCTGCGACCGGGATCTGGTAGTAGTCAGGATGAATTTCGGTAAAGGCCAGGAAGCCATGCCGGTTTCCGCCGTAATCGACGAAAGCAGCCTGTAACGATGGCTCTACGCGCGTGACTTTGGCGAGATAGATGTTGCCCCGAAGTTGCTTCTTACTCGCTGATTCGTAATCAAATTCCTCGACGCGATTGCCCCTTACCGCGACGACCCGGGTTTCCTCCGGATGCGCCGCATCGATCAGCATTTTGCTTGCCATGTTGAGTGTTCTCCGCCGCTGAGGCCTTAGAAGGCGGGGAAGAACTCCGCCGTTCCGGGTTCGCGCCCAAGGCCCGCGTGCGCCAATGACCAATAGACCATGATTCGCTGCGACGCCCCATGAGCGGCCAGATGTCCTGGCCACCGGGCGCGGCCAAAGGCGGCCGGCACGTGATCAGCGCCTCACGCAAAGCCCCGTCTTTCCCGGAGCTTAGCTGAATGTACTGACCCTGCATCGCAGTCCTCGCCGCCGCGTATCAGACGCGGCTTGAGAAGGGTTTCGACTGACGGCCGTCTGTCACCTGACCGTCGCTTCTTCCTGCGTCTAAGCCGTTCGAATAAGCCCCGACGCGCGAAACAAATTCCGCCCCATCGCCGTTTGGCGTCCAAGGGCTCTGGCTCCAAAGCGAGCCTGGTCCTTATTACGGGCTTGGCGGGAGCTTTGGCAAGCCTCTCGGCTGGGCTCGCTCCCAAAAGGGTCACAACAGTCGCTTAACGAGTACGTGGTTAAGATTTGCGCGCGTTCCAATCCTATTTTGGGGCATCGCGGGCCTCGCGACGCGGCCCTACCGGCGCCCGGCGAAACCGAAAATCGCTTAAACTTCAAGCATGTGGGGGACGATGCGAGCTAGGCGTACCTTGCCAGCTTGTGCTTATCTGGGAGCCATCGCGGTTGCCTTGATCATCGCTTGCGTGGGCGCCTTGAGTATCGAGGCCAACGCGGGCTCCAACCCTGCCGTCGCCAACGATGCCCGCGTTGCCGGCGACCGTGAGCGCACGCGCTTCATCGCCGACCTCTCGAAAAAGGTCGAGGTCCACGTCTTTGCGCTCGGCAATCCCTACCGCGTCATCGTCGATGCTCTCGATGTGAATTTCCAGATGCCTGACGGCATCGGCAAGGAGAAGCGAGGCCTCGTCACGGCCTATCGCTACGGGCTGTTCGCGCCTGGGAAATCCCGCATCGTGATCGACGTGAGCGGCCCGTTTCTCATCGACAAGGCCTTCGTGCTTGAGCCACGCGACGACCAGCCCGCGCGCCTTGTCATCGATCTCGTGCCCACCGACGAGAAGACATTTCTCGCCAGGCTCAAGGAGACCAAGCCGCCTCAGCCTCCAAGCGGAGCGCCCACCGCCATGCCGCAAGCTCCTCCCCGGCCGCCCGATGCGAAGCCCGTCGTGGTGCTGGACCCGGGCCATGGCGGCATCGACCCCGGGACGAGCAGTGCGGCCGGCGTGACCGAGAAGGACGTGGTCTTGACCTTTGCCAAGCTCCTCAAGGGCAAGCTCGACGCCACCGGGCGCTACGAGGTCTACCTGACGCGCGAGGACGATACCTTCCTGCCTCTGCGCGAGCGCGTGGAGTTTGCGCAGAAGAAGGGGGCGGGACTCTTCCTCTCCATCCACGCCGACTATTTCCCCAAGCAGACCGAGAAGGCGACCGGCGCCACCGTCTATACCTTGTCGGAACAGGCTTCCGACCAAGAGGCGAAGGAACTTGCCACCAAGGAAAATTTCTCCGACGCGCTGGCCGGCATCGAGCTCCCGAGCGATTCCGACGAGGTAGTTGCGAATATCTTGATCGACCTCGCTCAGCGCGAGACGCAAAACCGCTCGACGCTGTTCGCCCGCTCCATCGTCGGCGAGCTCGCATCCCGGTCCGCGCTGCACACGAGACGGCTGCGATCGGCGGGCTTCCGTGTGCTGAAGGCGCCGGATGTGCCCTCAGTGCTGCTCGAGCTCGGTTTCTTGAGCAATCCCGACGATGAGAAGCGTCTGACCTCAGATAGTTGGCGCGACCGTATCGCCGACGGTGTCGTGGGCTCGATCGACGCCTATTTTGCCAAGCGCGTCGCGCGGGTCCCGTTCTGACATTCACCCAAGCCTTGCCATCACGTCCGAAACTTCGCGAATCCCGCGGCACAAGCGTTTTGTTGCCATAATTTTCGCTAGGGTTGCCTCGGGTGCCCCGCGCGACTAGAACCGGGGACGGGACGGGTCTGAACCATGGACATTACGGCTCCAGTCAAGCCGCCAGAGCAACGGCGGCGTCGTCGGCGCGGCGGGTTTTTCCTGCGTTTCCTTGGCTTCATGTTCGCCGCCAGCATGATCCTGTTCATCGCTGTCGCGGGCGCTGCCGCCTTCGTGCTGTGGAAGGTCTCGAGCGAGCTACCGGATTACGAGGTGCTTGCCAAATACGAGCCTCCCGTGATGACCCGCATTCACGCCAATGACGGCTCGCTCATAGCCGAGTTCTCGCGCGAGCGGCGCATCTACGTGCCCATCACGGCGATTCCCCAATGCGTCATCGAGGCCTTCATCTCCGCCGAGGACAAGAACTTCTATCAACATGGCGGTCTCGACATCCAAGGCATCCTGCGCGCCGTCGTCACCAATCTGAGCGCGATGCAATCGGGCCGGCGCGTCGTCGGGGCCTCGACCATCACCCAGCAGGTGGCCAAGAACTTCCTGCTCACGAGCGACCAGACCGTCGAGCGCAAGCTGAAGGAGGCGATCCTTGCCATCCGCATCGAGCGCGCCTTCACCAAGGAGCAGATCCTCGAGCTCTATCTGAACGAGATCTATCTCGGCGCAGGCGCCTATGGTGTGGCTGCCGCAAGCCAGACCTATTGGGACAAGGCGCTGAACGAGCTGACCCTTGCCGACTGTGCGTATCTTGCGACGTTGCCCAAAGCGCCGAGCAACTATGACCCGTTCAAATTCCCGGACCGGGCTGTCGCGCGCCGCAACTGGGTCATCGACCGCATCGTCGAGAACGGCTTTGCCACGCGCGATGAAGGCGAGGCGGCCAAGGCTTCGCCGCTTGGCGTCACCAAGCGCTCCACCGGACCCAAAATCTTCGCCTCTGAGTTCTTCGCCGAGGAAGTGCGGCGCGAGATCCTCGATCGCTTTGGCGAGGACAAGCTTTATGGCGGCGGCCTCTCGGTGCGCACCACGCTCGACCCGCGGCTCCAGCGCATGGCGCGCACGGCGCTCGTGAACGGGCTCGTTTCCTACGATCACCGGCACGCCGGCTGGCGCGGTCCGGTGAAGCAGATCGAGATCAAGGGCGATTGGGGCAAGACGCTCGGCTCCATGCCGGTGTGGAGCGATATCGAACCCTGGCGGCTTGCCGTGGTGCTCGACGTCGCCAAGGACAAGGCCACGATCGGGCTTAGACCCGGCCGCACCCCGACGGGGGAGCTCGTCAAGGAGCGCGAGACCGGGGTCGTTCCCTACGACGAGGTCAAGTGGGCGCGGCCGAAAGTCGGCGCAGGCTTCGGTGGAACACCGGCATCAGTGACCGCCGTGCTGAAGCCCGGCGATGTGGTGTATGTCTCGCCGCGCATCCCGAAACCGGCCGATGACGGCACGCCGGCAGCGCCGGATGACAGCCTCAAGGGGCAATGGTCGCTTCAGCAAGTTCCCCAGGTCGGGGGTGCGCTGGTCGCGATGGATCCTCATACCGGTCGCGTGTTGGCAATCGTCGGCGGGTTCAGCTTCGCCGCGAGCCAATTCGCTCGCGCGACTCAGGCGCGCCGCCAGCCGGGTTCGTCGTTTAAGCCCATCATCTACTCGACCGCGCTCGACAACGGCTACACGCCGTCGAGCATCATCGTCGATGGCCCAATTTGCATTGATCAAGGGAAAGGCATACCGAACTGGTGCCCGAAGAACTACGAGACGGGCTCGGCGTCAGGGCCCTCGACCTTGCGCTTCGGTATCGAGCATTCGCGCAACCTGATGACGGTTCGGCTTTCCCGCGACATGGGCATGCCCGTCATCATTGAATATGCGCGGCGCTTTGGCGTTTACGACAATCTGATGCCTGCGCTGTCCATGGCGCTCGGCGCTGGCGAGACCACGTTGCTCCGCATGGCGACCGGCTATTCCATGATCGACAACGGCGGCAAGCAGATCAAGGCGACGTTCATCGACCGCATCCAGGACCGCTACGGGCGGACCATCTGGCGGCATGACGGGCGCGATTGCAGCGCATGCGCGGCACGGGAGTGGAGCGGGCAGGTCGAGCCCGAGCTCAGCGAGGATCGCAAGCAGATCATCGATCCGATGTCGGCGTTCCAGATGACCAATATCATGGAAGGTGTCATCCAAAGCGGCACGGCGCAGAAGCTCAAGGTTCTGAAACGGCCGATTGCCGGCAAGACGGGCACGACCAACGACTATAAGGACGCCTGGTTCATCGGGTTCACGCCCGACATGACCGTGGGTTGCTATATCGGCTTCGACCAGCCGAGCTCTCTCGGACATGGCGAGACCGGAGGCAACGTTGCCGCCCCGGTCGTGCGTGACTTCATGCGGGAGGCGCTGGCCGACGTTCCCCCGGTTCCCTTCCGAGCCCCGCCCGGCATCAAGCTGGTGCGCGTCAACCACAAGACCGGCTTGCCGGCAGGGCCCGGCGATAAGACTGCCGTCTTGGAGGCGTTCAAGCCCGGCCAAGAGCCTGCGGGCTCGATCCCCGAGGACGAAGGCCTTGGCGGCGAGGTTGCTGCCGACGGTTTCAGCGCCCCCGCTGCCAATGGTCCACCCCCGGCGCCGCCTCCCGGCAACGACCATGCTTTGACATCTGGTACCGGCGGCCTCTACTAGTCCCCATATTGTCAGGTAGGCCGCTCGAGGCGATCGTTCTCGTCCGGCCTTCGTCCCCTTCCATTCGCCTTTGAGGAAGCGATGCGCACCGAAACCGAATCGGTCGTCAATGACATCAAAGAGTCCCTGTCCCTGCTCAGGAGGCATCTTTGACCCTGACCATGCCAAGGCGAGCCGAAGCTCCGAACTTCTGGAATGACGCGAGGCGCGCACAAGGCCTGATGCGCGAGCGCCAGCAGCTTGAAACGGCACTCGCCGCCTTCGACCGCATCGCCCGCGAGCTTGACGATAATGTCGAGCTCGTCGCCCTCGGCGAGGAGGAAGGGGACGCGGGCGTCGTCGCCGAGGCCGAGACTGCACTGAAGAGACTGAAGCAAGAGGCGCATACAAGAGAGGTCGAGGCGCTTCTCTCCGGCGAGGCCGACGCCAACGACGCTTATGTGGAGATTCACGCCGGCGCCGGCGGGACCGAGAGTCAGGACTGGGCGCAGATGCTCGAGCGCATGTATGTGCGCTGGGCCGAGGCCCGAAGCTACAAGGCCGAGATCATCGGCGAGCATTACGGCGAGGAGGCCGGCGTCAAGTCGGCGACCGTGCTGGTCAAGGGCGCCAACGCCTATGGCTGGCTCAAGACCGAGTCCGGCGTGCACCGGCTGGTGCGCATCTCACCTTTCGATTCCAATGCGCGCCGGCACACGAGCTTCGCCTCGGTCTCGGTCTATCCCGCCATCGACGACACGATCGAGATCGACATCGACGAGAAGGACGTGCGCATCGACACCTATCGCTCGTCGGGCGCCGGCGGGCAGCACGTCAACACCACTGACAGCGCGGTCCGTATCACCCACATCCCGACCAACATCGTGGTCACCTGCCAGAACGAGCGGTCACAGCACAAGAACCGTGCCACGGCCTGGGCAATGCTGCGCGCGCGGCTCTATGAGGCTGAGCTGAAGCGCCGGGAGGAGGAGGCGCAAGCCGCCGCGGCCTCCAAGTCGGACATCGGCTTTGGCCATCAGATCCGGTCTTACGTGTTGCAGCCCTATCAGCTTGTGAAAGATCTGCGAACGGGAGTCGAAAGCACGAATCCCGGGGCAGTGCTCGACAGCGACATCGATCGCTTCATCGAGGCTGCTCTCGCCGAGCGCATTCACGCCGACGCAAAAGCTTAGGGCCGCCGCGTCCAACGCCGGCGTATCTAATCTCTAAAAAATGGTTGCGCGCTATTCCGCGGCGCGGGTCGAAATCGTGCTCGAGCTTCCCGACGGACTCACCGAGCCTGCCGGTTTGTCGGCGCGCGGGCTCGCCGTCGAAGAGGCCGTCTTGACCTCAGCCAAAGGATCGTCCGAGCGGCGCGACTTCCCTTCGAAATAGGCACCCTGCTCAATGGCGAGGCTCTGATGGAAAATGTCGCCCTCGACATGGGACTGCGCCTGCAGCGTGACGCGTAAGCCGCGCACGGAGCCCACGACGCGGCCGCGCACCACGATATCCTCGGCGATGACGCTGCCCATCACTTGCGATTTGTCGCCGAGCAAGAGGGAGCCGCAATGGATGTCGCCCTGGATCTCGCCGTCGACCTGGATTTCGCCCTTAGAGGTGACGTTGCCGATGATCGTGAGATCCTCGCCGATGATGGACGGCACCATTTTGCTTGCGCTTGGACCTGGGCTCTTGGCCGCATAGGTTGTAGGCCGCTCGGTAAAGGGCGTCTTCATCTCACCGACAGCCCGCTCCCCCATCTTTGTTACGCTCTCACCCGGCTCGGGTTTCTTGGTGAACATACTGATATCTCCCCATCCGATACTGTGACGCAGCCGCCGATGACCTCTTCGGCGCTTAGACTCGCGACTTAAAAACAGGAATAAGCCGCTTGAAGGGATTGTCGCGGAGTTTCCCGTCTGAGGGCCAACACCCAGCGCACTCCTGTGTTGACAATATCGCCTCGCTTTCGGCTTGTCATTGGGGTTCTCTTCAGCGTGCCGCCGCGCCGCGCCCGAGGGGCTAAGCCCCGGCAAGGCTTGAGGAACCGCCTTCCTTTAGCCGATTTTAGCCCCTCTTATGCCATAAGCCCTTAGCCTCGCATCGGGCGCCATGGTAACGAGGCGGCTTGTGGGAGTTCGAGGGGCTTAGCGTTGGGGGATGCCGACAACGGACCATAGTGGAGTAAGGCGTCGCTTTCGAATGAGAGGCGGGGCCGTTTGTGCGTTCGGCTGCTCGCGACCTGCCGATGGAAGGGGCGGCATTGACGCTCACGCGGCCTTCGTCTTGGCGGGGCCATTGACTGCATGAACGAGCCGCTCTCAGGCACTCTCGTCAAGCTGACCACCGAAGGTGGCAAGGCGCTCCTTGCATTGCCGGAGCGGGGCAGGGCGCTGGTGAAGCGCGTACCTCCGCCCGTTCAGATCGAGCTCAAGAAACTGTCCTCTCGCGGCGCCCATGTCTGCCGCGAGATCTTCGCCGGCATTCTTGTCGTCGGGCTCGTCATCATTGTTGCCGGCTATGGGCGGCTCGGCCGCGGTCCGATCTCGCTTCCGAGCCTTGTTCCCACCATCGAGGCGGCGATCAACGGAGAGCTGTCGGATCTACACGTGAAGATCGACGATGCGATCCTGCAGCGCTCGCCCGACGGGCCCGGCGTCCTCTTCCGGCTGCGCAACATCAGGCTGGTGGACAAGGACGGCGCGATCCTCGCTCAAGCGCCGCTCGCCGCCATTGGCATGAGCGGAAGCGCGCTCCTGTCCGGGCGTATTGCTCCTGGCAGCGTCGACTTCATCGGCCCGCGGCTTCTGCTGTTCTACGATGCAGACCGAGGCCTGTCGCTGAGCTTCTCGCGGGCTGCGGCCAGCGAGAACGAAACGGTCATCCGCGGCTCCTTGCCCGCAGGCGAGCCGGCCGTCGGCCAGCCTCAAGCGCCGGCGCCCGAGACGGTCATCGCCAAGCGGCAGGAGGCGCCTATGGTCGGCGGTCGCGCCCTCGACGTGACGAGCACTGTCGCCGAGGTCTTCGAGCGCGCCCGCCGCGGCAACACCTCTTACCTTACGCGGTTCGGCGTCAAGAATGCTCTCGTCGTGCTCAATCAGAACAACACCGAGACCTCGTGGCAGGTGCCGGATTTCTCCATCGACCTCGAGCACCGGAACCAGAGAAGCCTCCTTGTGGGTCAAGCCAATATCGCCTCGTCCAAGGGCGATTGGCAGCTTGAGGTCCGCACTGAGCAGCGCACTAAGCGGCAGAGCCTCGGCATCACAGCGCTCATCCAGAACCTCGTTCCGTCGGGCATCGCCGGCAATTTTCCTTCGCTCGGCGCGCTCAAGGCTCTCGACATGGTGGTGAACGGCGAGACGACCGTCGAGCTTTCCAATTCGGGCGAGTTCCTGTCGGCAAATGCCAAGCTCGAATTGGAGAGTGGACAGATCACGCCGCCTTGGGACCCCGACACCGCCATGCGCATCGACCGTGGCAATCTCGTCGTGCACTATCTGAAGGAGAAAGATGTCGTCGAGATCGCGCCCTCGACGCTGGTTTGGGGGAAGAGCAAGGCAACCATCAGCGGTGAGTTCCGCCCCCTTCGCGATGCAAGCGGCGCGCCGGCATCCTGGGACTTCGCCTTGAAGGCAGACCAAGCGACGCTCGCCGTCGAGGAGTTTGGGCTTCCCCCCATGAAGGTCGATGAATGGTCCGCGACGGGGAGCATCACCCCTAAGGACGGGCGCGTGACGCTCAACCGCTTCGTCATTCGCGCAGGGACCGCGTCGATCGCTTTCTCAGGCAGCTTCGCCGATGCGCCTGGCTCACCGGAAGTCCATTTGGCGGGCGAGGTGAGCTCGATGCCGCTCGACACCTTGAAACAGCTCTGGCCGAAATTCTTGGCCGGCAAGGCCCGTGCTTGGGTGCTCCAACGGGTCGCCGGTGGCCAAGTCTTGGGCGGTAAGTTCAACGTAGCCTTGGCCGGAGGAGAGCTTGCCAAAGTGGAGGTGGGCGGCGAGCTTCCCCCCGACGCCGTCAATGTCGAGCTCAATTTTTCCGGAATGAGCATCGCCTATATCGTCGGCATGCCCCCGGTCGCCACGGGCGACGCCAAGCTCACGGTCTCGGGGATCGAATTCGCCGTCGACATTCCGCAAGGCAAGATCGTCCTGCCGTCGGGGCAGGAGATCGCGCTGAACGACGGCCGTTTCTTTATCCCCGATCTGCGTCAGGACCCGCAACAGGGCGAGATCACCTTCACGGCAAACGGCGCTACGCCGACGGTGCTCGAGCTTCTCGACCAGGAGCCGCTCGGTTACGTCACGAGCGTGGGCCTGAAGCCCGACTTCCTCGGCGGCACGGCGGGCGGCAGCTTCGCTCTCTCGATGCCGCTCAGAGCCGACCTCGAGTTCAACCAGATCAAGCTCAACGGGACGGCGCGGCTCAACGACGCCATCGCCTCGAACCTTGCCGGCAATGTCAACGTTGAGGGCGGCACGCTTGATGTGAACATCACAGACCAGGCAGTCGAAGCCAAGGGCGAGATTCGCATCAAGGACGTCCCGGCCGAGCTCGCCTGGCAACACATCTTCTATACGCCCGAGGACCGCCAGCCGCCGATCAGAGTGACCGCCTCCCTCGATGAGGCCTCGCGCGAGAAGCTCGGGGTCAAGGTCAACCATCTGGTCCATGGCCCGACGCCCGTCACGCTGACGATCTCGGGTCTTGGGCCAGGCGCTCACGGCATGAGCATGCAGGCCGATTTGACTGATGCGCGGCTCCTGTTCGGTAGCATGGGCTGGACCAAGCCCGTGGGCCACACCGCAAGCGTTCAGTTCGACATCGTGCCGAAGGAGGACGGCTCGACCGATCTCGACAATTTCAAGATCCTGGGGGACGACATCGCCGTCCAAGGCGCCATCGCGCTCGACCCCGAGCAGCACCTCAAGGAGTTCTATTTCTCCGATTTCTCGGTGGCGCGGAACACCCATGTCGAGATCACCGCCATCGTGCGCGACGACAAGGTGCTCGACATCAAGGCCCAAGGCCCGGGCTATGACGGCAAGCAGTTCTTCCAGTCTTTGTTCTCGGCTGGCCAGCTCGCCGAGGACGGCTCGACG
>WNFV01009822.1_pt1 | contig 10529 bp, 8 predicted proteins | sample 5400101 | NCBI WGS metagenome assembly WNFV01 (sample SAMN13153361, study PRJNA577476) | soil metagenome | isolation source: 115 cm soil or saprolite under grassland replicate 1 | place: USA:California | collected 2016-06-15 | reverse complement strand
CCCGATGCCCGGAGTCGTGCTCGCGGGATGCGCCCTGCGAGTGACGCAAGGCCCCGAGGGCTTCCTAGGCGGCGCCGCGACGAGCATGAGCATCTTCAACCCGCTTCGGCTCCAAGGCGCCGGCACCGGATCGTTCTGGACGCTCCGCGCCTACACGACGACGGACTGACGCCGGACCGTCCTGCTCGTCCTCCCGGGCGTACAGGAGCCGGAGTCTCATCACGCCCGGCCGTCGGAAGCGATGTCCCGCGATTTGGCCGGGAGCTCGGTTTCCTCGCCGAGGTCCGGCTCGGCGCACCGGCGCAGGATTTCGGCGCGGGTCCGGTTTCTCAGCTCGATCGCGCCGTTCCAGTCCTCTCCCGCCGGCTCGAGCGGCGCGCTCGAGGTCGCGCTGATCGCTCCGCGCCGGAACAGCCACTGGCCCTCGCGCAGCACAGAGCGCGTGCCGCGCAAAGTGAGCGGCACCACCGGCGCCCCGGCCTGGGCGGCCACGGCGAATGCCCCCATCTTGAAAGGCAGCAGGCCCGGCGCACGGCGGAACGTGCCCTCGGGAAATACGATGAGGGAACGGCCGGCGCGCACCGCTTCGACGAAGCGTCCGGTGTCCTCGACGCCGCGCTCGACGTCGAACCTCTCGACGAATTCGGTGCCGATGCGCTTGAGATAGATTCGCGAGACGAAGTGCTCGAGCAACTCGCGCTTGGCTATGAAGGACATCGGCCGGGGGAGGGCGCAGATCAGGACGAGGCCGTCGATGAAGCTCGCGTGGTTTGCGGCGATCACGCAGGCGCGGTCGGCGGGAAGGTGTTCGAGGCCGCGCACGGTGAGCCGCATGCCGGCGAGCCCCAAGTACAGACGGAACGCATGGCGACTGAGCCGCCAGCACCAGCCGGGGCGCGGCAGGAGAGCGCATGCCGTCCACGTCACCGGTCCAAGGACGCCTAGAAGCGCGAGAGCCCAGGCGCCGTAGGCGAGGTCCGCCGCGGATCGCAGGCTGCGGCGCGCCTGAGGCAGGATCGCGGCGAACGCGAGCCTCACGATCTGCCACCAGACCGCGCGGGTGCCCCGGATCGCCCCGCGCTCGTAGGCCGCGCGGCTCGCCGCCCGGCGGATCTTGCCGCTCGAAGTCTTGAGCACCGAGTGCGGAGGCGCGAACACGATCTCGTCGGCGGGCATGCCGATCAGCGGGACCGCGAGCTCGTCGATCCGGGCGCGCAGGCGCTCGCGCTCCGCGGGATCGGTCACGCGCGTTTCGGCGAGCACGACGACGCGCTCGGTGCCGGAGCGCGCGTCCGTCGCGCCGAACACCGCGACGCAGCCTTTACGAATGCCTTCGAGCGCGCCGACGGCCTCCTCGAGCTCGTAGGGATAGATGTTGCGGCCGGCGCGGATGATGGTGTCCTTGACGCGGCCGGTGATATAGATCTCGCCCTCGGCGATATAGCCGAAGTCCCCGGTATCGATCCACTCGCCGTGCAGCAGCTCGCGCGTGGCTTCCGGGTTGCGGTAATAGCCGCTCGTGGCCGAGGGCCCGCTGAACTGGATGTGCCCTTCCTCGCGCTCGGCGAGCTCCCAGTCGGAATCGTCCACCACGCGTATCTGGTGACCGGGCAGCGGCCGCCCGCAGGCGACGAAAGTGAGCGCGCTCGCTCCGGGGTCGGACACGGGGTTCGCGCGGCCGCCGTTCGTAAAGGTATCCCTCTCGACGCGATCGAGCCTGGGGCCGCGCCCGACCGGCGTGAACGAGACGCCCAGTGTCGCCTCGGCGAGACCGTAGCAGGGAGTCATCGCCTCGGGCTTCAGGCCGTAGCGCGCGAAGCGAGCGCAAAATGCGGCCATGGTGTCGGGCGAGACCGGCTCGGCGCCGTTGAAGGCGAAGCGCCAGCTGCTCAGGTCCAGGCCCTCGATGTCGGCGTCCTCGACCTTGCGCAGCGCGAGCTCGTAGCAGAAATTCGGCCCGCCGGAGAGCGTGCCGCGGTGCCGGTGGATCGCCCACAGCCAGCGCTCCGGGCGCGCGAGGAAGGTGAGGGGAGACATCACCGGATACTTGAACCCGTAGATGAGGCTCCCCATCCAGGCGCCTATCAATCCCATGTCGTGGTAGAGCGGGAGCCAGCTCACGAACACGTCCTCCGGCGTCACGCGTAAGGCCCGGCCCATCGCGCGGATGTTGGTGAGCAGATTGGCGTGGGTCAGGACGACGCCTTTGGGGCTGCCGGTGCTGCCCGAGGTGTATTGCAGCATGGCGATGTCCTGAGGCTTCACGCGATGCAGGGGTGCGAGCGGCCCGGGGCGCGCAAGATCGTCCGGCGTCACCACGCTCCTGAGCGTACTCACCCGCGGCTTGAGCAGCAGCGCGATCGGCTTCGCCTGCGGGACCGTGATCAGCATTTCGACCAGCGCGTTCGACAGGATGCCGGCGTGCCGGCGCAGGTGATCCTCGATCTGGGAAGCGCGCGCCGGCGGGTAGATCGGGACCGGAACGCCCCCGGCGAGGAGGACGCCGAAGAAGCTGTAGAAGTAATCGACGCCGGTCGGCAGCATGATCGCGACCGCCCCTGCCGGCTGCAGGTCCCGGTCGAGCAGTCCCGCGGCGACTGCGCGGGCCGCCCTTTCGAGCGCGGCATAGGTGACGGTCTGCTCCTCGCCCGAGTCGTCCTGGAGCACGATGTGGGGGCGCTCCGGGTGCCGGGCGACGTGCCACTCGAGGACTTCGACGAGCGTCGCCGCGCGGTCCGGTGTCGCGGACTCCTCGGCCAGCATCGACGCGCGCTCAAGCGGCGCGGAGCGCGAAGCGGGATTCGCGGCGTGAATAGCGCGCAGCAAGTCGCGCGGAGTCTCGGCGCTCGCCATCACGCTCTGCGGAAGGCTCAGGGCGAAACGGCGCTCCAGGCGCAGAAACAGCTCCACGCGTCCGAGGCTGTCGAATCCGTAATCGTGCTCGAGCCGGCCGTCGAGCGACGCCGGCGGGGCCTGACGCGCGGGATGAAGCTCGGCGGCGAGCTGCCGTACGGTCTCGAGCAGCGTTTCGGCGCTCGCCGGAGCGCCGCCGCTCCGGATCTTCTCCACTTTTTGATCCTTGCAGGTGTTCAGAAGCACCGCAACCCGCCCTTTGCCCGGGACGACCGTGTCGGGAGCGATCTCCGCGAGCGGCGCGAGCACGAATGCGCGTTCGTGCATTCGCGGGTGGGGAACGACAAGCCCGGGCTCGTCGACAACCTCATCGCCATAGAGGAGCAGATCGAGGTCGAGCGTACGCGGGGCGCCGGGGGATTCGCGCCTGCGGCCGAAGCGCGCCTCGATCGCGAGCAGCTCATCGAGCAGCGCCAGGGCGCTCAATCTCGTCTCGATTTCTGCGACCGCGTTGATGAAGTCGGGCTGCTCGCCCACGCCGACCGGCGCGCTGCGGTAGAGCGAAGACGCGCTGACGAGGCGTGTCTTGGGGATCTCCCCGAGCGCGGCGATGGCGCGGCGCACCTGGGCTTCGGGTCGCCCTAGATTCGCTCCCAGCCCGACGAAGGCCTTGACCGACGGCATCTCAGGCCGGCGCGGCGTCGGGCGGCGGCGCGGCGCTTCCCCTGCGCCGGCGTCTGCGGCGGCGCCGCTGATCGCCCGGCTGCGGCGCGAGCAGCATGGCGTTGCGCTCGGCTTCCCCCGCGTGCTGGAATTTTTCCCACCATTGCGCGAGCTCTGCCGGCACTTCGCCGCTTGCGGCCCTCAGGACGAGGAAATCGTATCCGGCGCGGAATCTTTCGTGCATCAGGAGCGCGAAGGGGCGGCGGCCGCTCCTTTGCTCGAAGCGCGGTTGCGACGCCCAGATCTCCTTCATGATCGCGGTGAAGCGCCGTGGGATGGCGAGCTTGTCGGTCTGAATGTCGAGCACTGCGTCCATCGCCTGGAACAGCGCCGGGATCGGCTTCAGTCCTCGCTGCTGGGCTTTTTTCCACGCCGCGAGCACCTCGTGCCACAGGAGCGCCGCGAACAGGAACGCCGGCGACACGGACTTCCCCGAGCGCACCCGGCTGTCGGTCTGCTCGAGCGCGAGAGTGACGAAGCGCTCCCCCATCGGCTGCTCGAACATGACGTCGAGCAGCGGCAGGAGGCCTCGGTGCAGGCCTTCGCTGCGCAGTTGGCGCAAGCTCGTCGCCGCGTGGCCCGAGAGCAGCAGCTTCTGCATTTCCTCGTACACCCGCGACGGCGGCACGTTCTCCAGGAGATGCGCCATCTCGCTGATGGGTTTTCTCGTGCGCTCGTCGATGGCGAAGCCGAGCTTCGCCGCGAAGCGCGCGGCGCGCAGCATCCGCACCGGGTCCTCGCGGTAGCGCGCCCGCGCGTCGCCGATGACGCGCACGGACTTGCGCCGCAGGTCTCTCAGGCCGTTGTGGTAGTCGAGGATGGTCTCGCTGGAAGGGTCGTAGTACAGGGCGTTGACCGTGAAGTCGCGCCGGATGGCGTCGTCCTCGCGCGTGCCGTAGATGTTGTCGCGAAGCACCCGCCCGTGCTCGTCGGTTTCCGACGCGGTGCGCGCGCGAAAGGTCGAGACCTCCACCGTCTCCTCGCCGAACATGACGTGCACCAGCTTGAAGCGCCGGCCGATCAGGCGCGAGCGCCGGAAGAGCTTGTGCACTTCCTCCGGGGATGCGTCGGTGGCGGCGTCGAAGTCCTTCGGTTTCAGGCCGAGCAGAAGGTCGCGCACCGCGCCGCCGACCACGTAGGCCTCGTAGCCGTGGCTCTGCAGCACCTCGCACACCTTGCGCGCCCCGTGCGAGATCGCCTCGCGGCCGATGCCGTGCTGCTCCTTCGGGGTGAACCTCGGCTCGGAGCCGAGCCGGAGAACGCGCCGGATGAATTTCTTGATCAAGAGGGAAGGAAACTCCTGGCGCCGGCCTCATCCAGACGGCACTGGTACAGCGCCTCGAGGTTGGCTTGGGTGAGCATTTCGCTTGAGCGCCCCAGGCTCGCGCGGCCGGCATCATACAGCAAAACCGAGAAGCCGCAGTGCCGCGCGGCGTGCCCCGGCTCGTGCAGCGCCGCGAGCACGGTCTTTCCGTCCGCGGCGCACGCGGAAAGCAAGCGCATCACCTGCGCCTGGTGGCGCAGGTCGAGATGCTGCAACGGCTCGTCGAGGAGCAGGATCTCCGCGTCCTGCACGAGGACCTGAGCGATGCGCGAGCGCTGGCGCTCTCCGCCCGAGAGCGTGCGATAGGCTTGGGCCGAATGATCGGCGAGATCGAGCTCGGCGAGCGTCGCCTGAGCGAGCGCGGCGCCTTCCGCGTCGCGGCCCCAGGCGCTCTTCGAGTGCGGATAGCGGCCGAGCATGACGTAATCGAGCACGCTGCCCCAGAAACCGGTGTCCTCGTCCTGGGGCAGCACGGCGACGCGCCGGGCGAGATCGCCGCGCCGGTGCGCGCCGAGTGGAATTCCGTCGAGCGCGATCGTGCCCGATTGCGGGGAGCGCAGGCCGGCGAGGGCGAGAATAAGGCTCGTCTTGCCTGCGCCGTTGCGACCGAGCAGCGCCCAGCATTGCCCCGGCGCGAGCGAAAGCTCGAGTGCACTGATGAGCTCGCGGCCGCCGATACTCAGCTTGAGTCCTTCGGCCCGGAGCATCAGCGCGACCTCGCGAGGAGGAGAAGCAGCACCGGAACGCCGATCAGCGCGGTGACGACTCCGACAGGGAGCTCCGTGGGTGCGGCTAGCGAGCGCGCGAGCGTGTCGGCGAGCGCAAGCAGGCTTCCGCCGAGGCAGGCCGCGAGCGGTAAAAGGGCCTTGTGGCGATGGATGCCGCAAAGCCGCAGCAGGTGCGGCACCACCAGTCCCACGAAACCGATCGAGCCGCCCAGCAGGACCGCGGCGACCGTCGCGATCGTGGCGCAGCCGAAGGCGATCGATTGAAGCCGCGTCACCGCGACGCCGAGCGAGCGCGCCTTGTCTTCGCCGAGAATCAGCACGTCGAGCGCCGCGGACTGGGAAAAAGCGAGCGCCGAGCACGCCGCGAGCGCGGCGAGCGCGGCGGTCGGGTCGCCCGCGGGCGAGAGGTCGCCGAGCAGCCAGAAGAGCATTCCCTGCACCTGGGAGGAGGGCGCGAGCGAGAGCATCAACCCTACGAGCGCGCCGAATCCCGAAGCGAGCGCGACCCCGGTGAGCAGCACCCGGTAGGGGTTCCATCCCGAGCGCCCCAGCGAGAACGCGAAGACCGCGCCGGCGGCGATCGAGGCGCCGGCGAGCGCGGCGAGATTCATGCCCGCAGCGGCGACCCCGAGCAGCATCGCAGCGAGCGCTCCGGCAGCGGCCCCGCCGGAGACGCCGAGAACGTACGGATCGGCAAGCGGGTTTCTCAAGAGTACCTGAAGCAGCGCTCCGGCCAGCGCGAGCAGCCCCCCGCAGGCGAACCCGGAGAGCGCCCTCGGCGCGCGCACGCCCCAGACTATCTCGCGCGCGACCTCGTCGCCGCGGCCAAGGAGCGCGTCGGCGAGCTGCGCCGCGCTCAGCTCGACGCTGCCGAAGGCGATCGCCAGCGCAAGGCTCGCCGGAACGAGCGCGACGACGAGGACGGTAACGGTCTTCATTCCAGGCTGATGATCCGCCACCCGCGAGCGAGCGCCTCGCGGCGCAGCGTCTCGTCGGGGTCCACCGCGACGGGGTGCGTGACGCGCTCGAGGAGCGGCAGGTCGTTCAGCGAGTCGCTGTAGAACCAGCTCGACGAAAACGAGGCGAGCGTCTGTTCCCGCCCGACCAGCCATTCCGCGAGGCGCGTCACCTTGCCCTGGCGGAAGCAGGGCACACCCGAGGGCCTGCCGGTGAACCTTCCGTCGCGGACCTCGAGCTCGGTTGCGAGAAGGTGATCGACGCCGAACTCGCGTGCGATCGGCGCGGTGATGAAAGCGTTGGTCGATGTGACGATCGCGCAGAGGTGGTTTGCCCCGAGGTGCCGCTGCACGAGCTTCATTGCCTTCGGTCGTATCAGGAGTTTTACCTTCGCCTGCATGAATTCCCCGTGCCAGTCCTCTAGCTTCGCGCGGGGGTAGCGCGCAAGCGGCGCGAGCTGGAAATCGAGAAACTCGTGAATATCGAGCCTGCCGGCCTTGTACTGGCGGGAAAACCGTTCGTTCTTCGCCTCGTATTCGGCGCGCTGGAGCACTCCGCGCTCGATCAGGAACTGCGCCCACTCGTAGTCGCTGTCCCCGGAGAGCAGCGTGTTGTCGAGATCGAACAGGGCGAGCTCCAACGGGCGTCTTCCTCCCTCGATTGCGACCATGCCCGTGATTCTACAGGTCTCACCGCGGCGGGCCGTTGCGATTCGCTCCGGTCGGAATGGAACCCACGGGCGTCGCAGGGCTCACGCGCGCGCCCCAGAACCGGCAAGACCTCGCGGCCATGCAACGGGTGTGAATAAATCCACGAGCTGCTTGTGCGGACGCACACAGCGCAAGAGCCAATATTCAACAGGAACCCGGTGTCGGCCTTCATATCGTTTATACCCAACGCCAGCCTAAAGTGCCTCCGACAGAGACGGGAAAATGCTGAATCTCTGCTGCTCGAGGCGGCCCGAGCGAATCGATCAACCGGCTATAGGGTGCTCGGCTTCCCCGGTTATCACGGTGGGACGTCGAGACAGCGAGAGGGAGAAATATGCTCGATTTTCTTTTTGTCAGCGGTCAAGTTCTGTGTTCGATGGGGTGTTTGTACGGCGCTTATCTGGTCATCAGACATCACGACACTTTCAGAGCCGGCGTCAGGGTGCTTAGAAAAATCAGGCCGGTGAGCCGCGACAGCGTCGCGCCCCTCAGGTCGTGTGCCTCGGGGGAGCGAGTAACGATGACAGCCGGCGCGTGGTCTCCTTCGCGCGTTGGCTTTCCCCCTGGCACCACGGCCGAAGAGGCCGTGGCCGCCGGGGGTTTTTTGTCCCGCCTTCGGCGCCGTGGTGCGCAAACTGTGGATTGACGCGTCTCGCGACGTCGAAAGAGTTTATTTCCAACCCGTTACCTGAATGGAGAAAATCATGACCGAAGCCGACCGCACGCGTGCAATGACGCCCGCGCCGAAAGCGCGCAAAGACCCGGGAAGCATGACCAAGCTGTCGATCGCCGCAATCCTGGGCGTGGGAATCGGTATCTGCGTGGGCAAGACCTTGAGCAACGAGCCGACCAGCCCGCAAGCGGTGACCGCTGCCGGCCCCGTGACCGGCGCTGCGACGGGATCGCAGGCGCCGGGCAACGACCCGGGCTATTTCCCGAACCAGTTCGTCAACCAGGCAAAGGAAATCGAGCCGCTGCCGCCGCAGTTCTGAATCAAGAGCCGAGAAAACCGGGGAAGAATCTCAGCTCATTTCGCCTGAGCTGCTACGGTTCCAGCTTGCATTCCTCGGGCCCGGAGGGGAGGCCGGGTTTATTCTCGAACGAGCGCAAGGCTTGCTTCAGCAGCGGCAGCGTGATCGGGCGCTTGTGCTCGAGGGAGTATCGGTCGAGCGCGTCCAGCACCGCGATCTGCGTGCCCATGTCGCGCTCGAGGTGCGTGAGCAGGTAGCGCAGGAGATCGTTCGCTAGCGCGATCCCACGGCTTCTTGCGCGCTCGCGCAAGGCGGCGATTTTCTCGGCCTCGCTCAAGGGATGCAGTTGCAGCACGATGCCGCTCGCGAGCCGGGATCGCAGATCCGGCCGCAGGGCGAGCTGCGCGGGCGGCGCCTCGCCGCCCGCCGCGAGCGCTCCGCCCGAAGCGAGCAGCCGGTTGCAGAGATCGAACGCGGCGACCTGCCCGGGCTCGTCGAGCCGGGCGACGTCGTCCAGCGCGGCGGCTTCGAGCTTGCCGGCGCGGGTCCAGTCGGAATTCGCCCCCGCGATATACGCCGCAGCGAGTTTCGCCTTCGCGCCTTCCGCAAAGCCGCGCAGCAGATGCGTCTTGCCGCTCCCTCTGGACCCCCAAAGGAAGACGAAGCGCTCGCCGCCCTCGAGCGCCGCGCGCAACGCTTTCAGCGCCGCGCCGTTCCGGCCCGGGAAGAAGTTCTCCAGCGTGGGCGGCGCAGGCGGGGCGAGCTCGAGCAGGAGCTGTTGCATCAATCTTTGTAGAACGAGCTCGCGGTGTAGCGGCCGCGCAGGTGGCGCAAGGCCACGAGGAGCGCCGCGCTCACTGGAAGCGCGAGCAGCACGCCGAAGAAACCGAAGAGTTGTCCGAAGGCGAGCAGCGCGAAGATCACCGCCACGGGGTGCAGGCCGACGCGCTGACCGACGAGCAGCGGAGTCACCGCCATTCCCTCAAGCGCTTGGCCGGCGGCAAACACGATCCACACCCAAATGAGGCCCGCGGTCGCGCCGAACTGCATCGCGGCCGCGAGCGTCGCGAGCGCGAGGCCGGTCAGCATCCCGACGTAGGGGACGAACACGAGCACGCCGGTGATGATGCCGACGGGCAGGAAGAACTCCAGGCCCGTCAGCCACAGGCCCAGCGTATAGAACGTGCTCATCACGAGGATCACCGAAATCTGGCCGCGCAGGAATTCGGCGAGCACGGCGTCGATCTCCCCGGCGATCGCGCGCGCCGTTGCGTGCCAGCGCCGGGGCACCAGGCGATCGATCATCGCGACGAGCCCTTTCCAGTCGCGCAGCAGGTAGAACAGCACCACCGGCACGAGCAGCAGATTGACGACGAAGCCGATCAGCGTCAGTCCGCCGATTTTCAGCGATTGCAGCAGCTTTACCCCGAGACCTTCTGTGCCCTGCAGGCTGTCGGCGAGGAGATCGCGCACGCTCGCCGCGTCGATCTGCAGCTCGACGCCGAAACGCTCTTTCACCCACGGTACGAGGTGCTCGTTGATCTGGCCGAGGTAGCCGGGCAGCCGCTCGGTGAGCAGCTTGATCTCCTTGTAGAAGAGCGGCACGAGGATCACCGTCAGCAGCACGAGCAGGGCGAACAGCAGCAGGATGACGAGCAGCACGGCTAACGTCCGGGGGACGCGCCTGCGCTCGAGCGAGTCGACCACCGGATCGCAGATATAGGCGAGGATCGCCCCGAGCAGGAACGGCGCCAGGATCGGCGAGAGAAAATAGAGCAGGACGAGCAGCGCCAGCGCGAGGGCGGGCCACCACCACTTTTCCAGTTCGGCGAGGCGGGCAGGGGGCATTTGGATTAAAATTCCCGGGGCGAAACGCGTAACTTTAGCTGCAAGCCCCCTCCTTGGCCAGCCGAACCCCTCTCACGTACCGCGCCGCGGGGGTTGACATCGACGCCGGGGACGCGCTGGTCGAGGCGATCAAGCCTTTCGCGAAGAGAACCCTGCGCCCGGAAGTGCTCGCCGGCATCGGCGGATTCGGCGCGTTGTTCGAGGTCTCGAAGAAATACCGCGAGCCCGTGCTCGTCTCCGGGACAGACGGCGTGGGCACCAAGTTGAAGCTCGCTTTCCAGCTCGGCAGGCACGACACCGTCGGTATCGACCTTGTGGCGATGAGCGTCAACGATGTCGTCACGCAGGGCGCGGAGCCGCTGTTTTTCCTGGATTACTTCGCCTGCGGCAAGCTCGACGTCGCGGTCGCGACCGA
>WNFV01010637.1_pt1 | contig 10530 bp, 9 predicted proteins | sample 5400101 | NCBI WGS metagenome assembly WNFV01 (sample SAMN13153361, study PRJNA577476) | soil metagenome | isolation source: 115 cm soil or saprolite under grassland replicate 1 | place: USA:California | collected 2016-06-15 | reverse complement strand
GGCACCCGTTCGCTCGACCAGGTCCGCGCGATCTACGCCGACCTCGGCCAGCAGGTCACGAAGGGCGTCCTGTCGGCACCCGTCGAGACGGTCTATCCCATCGAGGACATCAAGGAAGCGGTGGCGCACGCGCAGCGCGCCGAGCGCAGCGGGAAGATCCTGGTGGCGCCGAACGGGCCGGTGTAACCGAACGGAGGACATCATGGCGAGCTTCACCCTGAGGGTCAACGGTGAGCCCAGGACGGTATCCGTCGAGCCGGACACGCCGCTCCTGTACATCCTGAGGAACGATCTCGAGCTGAACGGGCCGAAGTTCGGCTGCGGGCTCGCCCAATGCGGCGCCTGCACGGTGCTGGTCGACGACAAGCCCGTGCGCTCATGCATGGCGGCCGTGTCGACGGTGGCGAAAGGTCGCATTACCACCATCGAAGGCCTGGGCACCGTGGACCGGCTCCATCCGCTCCAGCGGGCCTTCATCGCAGAGCAGGCGTGCCAGTGCGGGTTCTGCGGCAACGGCATGGTCATGTCGGCCAAGGCGTTGCTCGATCGCACGCCACGGCCGAACGACCGCCAGATCAAACAGGCACTGAACGGTCATTTGTGCCGGTGCGCCTCGCACAATCGCATCGTCCGCGCCGTGCACCGCGCGGCCGAGGAATTGCGAGCCGCAGGCCGTCGCGGGGCGGCAGTGCGAGCCACAGGGCCGCCCGGGGGCTGGGGCCCCCAGGCCCGAGGCGAGCGATACGAACAGACCCCGCCGGCCGAGGCGAGCCCACCGAACAAGGAGATGCGGCCATGAGCGCGACGTCGTCTGGCAACGTCTCCCGCCGCGCCTTCCTCAAGGCGAGCAGCGGGCTCGTGATCGGCTTCGCGCTCGCGCCGCGACTCGCCCTCGGGCAGGATCGACCCGCCCCGCTGCCGGGCAGCCTCAACGCGAACCGCATGCTCGACGCCTGGCTGCGCATCGACCCGAACGGGAGCGTGACGATCTTCACCGGCAAGATCGAGCTGGGACAGGGCATCGGCACCGCCCTGTCGCAGATCGCCGCGGACGAGCTGGACGTGGACCTCAAGCGCGTCGAGGTCGTCAGCGGCGACACCGCGCGCACCCCGAACGAGGGTCAGACCGCCGGCAGCCTCTCGGTCGAGCACAGCGGCACGGCGCTTCGCTTCGCGTGCGCGGAAGCGCGCGACATCCTGGTTTCGGCCGCGGCGGTGAAGCTCGGTGCGCCGGCGGCCGAGCTGAAAGTGAGCGACGGCGCCGTCTCCGCGCCGAGCGGCACGAGCGTGACGTACTGGGACCTCGCGCGTGATACGGATTTCAAGCGCGAGGCCACCGCAAAGGTGACGCCCAAGCCGCCCGCCGAGCACCGGTGGGTCGGCAAGAGCATTGCCCGCCGCGACATCCCGAAGAAGTTCACCGGCGGCGCCGCCTACGTACAAGACGTGCGCCTGCCGAACATGGTGTTCGGCCGCGTGGTGCATCCGCCCTCACCGGGCGCGCAGCTTCTGTCGGTCGACGAGGCGGCGATACGCCGCTTGCCGGGAGTCGTCGCGGTCGTTCGCGACGGGAGCTTCCTGGCCGTCGCCGCGGAGCGCGAAGAGCAGGCCATGCGGGCCCGGGAGGCGCTCGCGCGAAGCGCGCGCTGGGGAGAGACCGAGTCGTTGCCGCCGGCGGGCGACGCGCTGTACCGGCACATGATGAGCTCGACGGTGCCGGGCGAGACGGTGGTGGACAAGACGTCTCCCCTCGTCGTGGCGCCGGTGAAGACACTGGAGGCCCTGTACACGCGACCCTACCAGTGCCACGGCTCGATCGGGCCGTCGTGCGCGGTCGCCCAGTGGCAGGACGGCAAGCTCGCCGTCTGGACCCACAGCCAGGGCGTGTTCCCGCTGCGCGCGGAGCTCGGCAAGGCGTTCGGCATCCCGCCCAAGGACATTCGCTGCATTCACGCCGAGGGCGCCGGGTGCTACGGCCACAACGGCGCGGACGACGTGGCGCTCGACGCGGCGCTGCTGGCCCGGGCGACGAGCGGCCGCCCGGTGAAGCTCCAATGGATGCGCGACGACGAGTTCATGTGGGAGCCATACGGCTCGGCCATGGTGATGAAGCTGTCGGGCGGTATCGACGCCCAGGGCAACATCGTCACCTGGTCCCACGAGCTTTGGAGCCACCCCCACAGCACCCGCCCCGGCGCCTCCGCCGGCGTCAACCTGCTCGCGGCGCGGCATCTGGCCCAGGCGCTTGCCCCGGGGCTCCCGGCGGACGTCCCGCAGCCGGCGGGTGGTGCGGCCCGCAACGCGATCCCACTGTACGACTTTCCCAATGTGAAAGTGGTCAAGCACTACATCACCGACGCGCCGCTGCGCACCTCCGCGCTGCGGACGCTCGGCGGCTACGCGAACGTGTTCGCACTCGAGTCCTTCGTCGATGAGCTCGCGGCCGCGGCGGGCGCCGACCCGGTCGACTTCCGACTTCGCCACGTGAAGGACCCACGCGCCCGTGGCGTGATCGACGCGGCGGCGCAGCGGGCGGGCTGGCGGGCGAGTGTCCGCGGCGACGGTTCGCGCGGTCGAGGATTCGCGTTCTCCAGGTACAAGAACCTCGCCTGCTACTGCGCGATGGCCGCGGACGTCGAGGTCGACCGCAAGACCGGACGGGTCAGCATCACGCGTGTCGTCGCGGCGGTGGATGCGGGCCAGATCGTCAATCCAGACGGCGTGATCAACCAGATCGAAGGCGGCATCATCCAGTCCACGAGCTGGACACTGATGGAATCGGTGCGCTTCGATCGCACGCGGGTGATCACGCGATCGTGGGCCGACTATCCGATCGTTCGCTTCACCGACGTGCCGGAAGTCGAGGTCGTGCTCCTCAATCAGCCCGCCGAGCGCTTTCTCGGCGTCGGCGAGGGCGCGCAAGGCCCCACGGCGGCCGCCATCGCGAACGCGATCGCGAACGCGACCGGCAAGCGGCTGCGCGCGCTGCCGTTCACGGCCGAACGGGTGAAGCAGGCCCTGGCGTAAGAGCTCTGCAGCGCCGCGCGGAAGTTGGGCTAGTCGTCGTCGTGGTGGTCGCCGCCGCCCCGGGAGATCTGGCCGCGAATCTCGCCGCCCGGCGAAGTGGTTGAATGCACATTCGCGTAGGCCCTGCCATTACGGACGGCGGTCAGCACCGCCGCCAACTCGCCAGCGGACACACCTTGCGTCGGTTGGGCCACGACGTCCGCGGCGGTCCGCGTCCCGCTTACCGTCCCCGAGGGCGTTGGACAGGTCGGCGGGGTAGGAACGCCGGCCGGTGGAGCCAAATTCGTGCACAGGAAGACCACGATGCCCCCATTGACGTTCCGCTGGCCGACATGGATGTGAGCCTGCTGGACCGCCCCTCCCTCGATGCCCTCATAGCTGAGCACGAAGTCGAAGCTGCCATCGCCGGGCGCGATCTTCATTTCGAACTGGCCTGATCCCCCGGTGACGACAACTGGCACCTCTTGGAATCCTGCCAACTTGTTGTGGTGCGGCTCGGCCAGCGCCGGAGTATGGAGCAGGGCAAGCGACAGCATTGCTGCGAGAACGTACGCGATTCTCAGCAGGTTCATCGGGTTCCTCCTTCAGCCGCGACGTTTGAGGGAAAACCGTGGTACCGCAGAAGCTCACCTCCCGTGCGCCGGCGCTGCCCGATCAACGCCTGATGGGCCCGCGTGGTTCCCGAAGGTTCGTCGTGGCGTCTCCGACCTTCGTGCCAGGTCGGCCGGCACCGAAGGCCGGCGCCGTGTATCATCCTGTCTTTTGTGATCGGTCAGTCGCCTCGCCGGAAGGAAGACGAGCGCCTCATCACCGGGCGGGGCCGTTTCATCGACGATGTGATCCTACCCGGGCTGCTGCACCTCGTGCTGGTGCGCTCGACCCACGCTCGGGCGCGGATCGTCGAGGTCGATGCCGCGGTGGCCCGCGCACTCCCCGACGTGGTGGTCTTTCTCGCCGGAGACCTTGCCGAGCTGGCCGAGCCGCTGCCGGCGGCGCGAGCGGATCGGACGAACCCCTACGTGCGTCTGGACACGCCGCGCCCGCAGTACCCGCTCGCTCTTGGCGAAACGCGGTACGTCGGCGAGCCGATCGCCGCGGTCGTTGCGCCCGACCCCTATCAGGCGGCCGATGCAGCCGAGATGGTCAGAATCGAGTACGATCCGCTACCGGCCGTGGTCGACGCCGAGGCCGCGATGACCGCGGAGTCCCCGGCGGTGCACGAGGGCGCGAGCAATGTCGTCGGCCAGGTCAGCAAGGTCATCGGCGACGTCGACCGTGCGTTCGCCGAGGCCGACGTCGTCGTCGAGGATCATCCCGCGCACGGGCGCGTCTCGTCGATGGCGATCGAGACGCGCGGCCTGTGCGCCGAGTTCGATCCTGCCACGCGGAGCATGACCGTCTGGGCGCCGCACCAGGGGCCGTTCAACCTGCGCGCGGCGGTCGCCGCGCGGCTCGCGCTGGCCACCGAGAGCGTGCGCGTCATCGCGCCGGACACCGGCGGTGGGTTCGGCCCGAAGGAAGGCGTCTATCCGGAGGACGTGCTCGTTCCCCTCCTCGCGTATCGCCTCGGCCGGCCCGTCAAGTGGATCCAGACGCGCACCGAATTCATGTCGAGCACCCACCAGGCGCGCCAGCAGGCCCATCATGCCCGGCTCGCGGCGACGCGCGACGGGCGCATCCTCGGTCTCGACGTGCGCATCGTGAAGGACGTCGGTGCCTATCATTACTTCTCGGTGCACGAGCCGACGAACACGATCAATCACCTGCCTTCCCAGTACAAAGTGCCGGCCTTCCGCGCGGAGGGTTTCTCGGTGGTCACCAACAAGGCGCCGAGTGCGCCCTATCGCGGCGCCGGCCGTCCCGAGGCGGTCCTCGTCATCGAGCGACTGCTCGACCGGCTCGCGGCCAAGCTCGGCCTCGATCCCGCCGAGGTCCGGGCGAAGAATCTCATCGCGCCGGAGGAGATGCCGTATCGTCCGGGCCTTGTGTACCGCGACGGCGTTCCGGTGACCTACGACGGCGGCGACTATCCCCTCGAGCTCCGGCGCGCGCTCGACCTGCTCGACTACACCGGCTGGCGAAAGCGACAGGCGGATCTGCGCGCGGAGGGCCGGCGCGTCGGCCTCGGCATCGCGGCCTACCTCGAGGCGAGCGGCAGCGTCCGTCCCGGCGAATGGGCCACGGTGAAGGTCGACGAGCGCGGCAATGTCGAGGTACTGATCGGCGTCTCGGGCTCGGGCCAGGGGCACGAGACGGTATTCGCCCAGGTGTGTGCCGACTACCTCGGCGCGGCCTTCGACGATATCCGCGTACGCGGCGGCGACACCACGCTGGTGCCCTACGGCTACGGAACCGGGGCCAGCCGCGTGGCCGTCAACACCGGAAACGCGGTGGCCGATGCCGCGACCGCCGTGAAGGTCAAAGCGTGTCGGGTCGCCGCGGGCCTCCTGGAGTGCGCGCCGGCCGACGTACGCATCGAGGAAGGCCGCGCCTTCGTGGTCGGGGCGCCCTCGCGCGCGATTGCGCTGAGCCAGCTCGCGAGGGTGGCGCTGCGCGAGCGAAGCCTGGTCGAGCTCGGCGGTCCGGGGCTCTGGGCCACGAAGTTCTACTCGCCGCCGACCGTGACGTGGTCGAGCGGCGTCCACGCGGCGGTGGTGGAGGTGGACGCGGAGACCGGACGGGTCAGCGTCGTCCGCTACGTCATCGTGCACGACTGCGGCCGGCAGCTCCATCCCGTGATCGTCGACGGCCAGATCGTGGGCGGCTTCGCCCAGGGCCTGGGCGTCGCGCTCGGCGAGCACGTCGTGTACGGTAACGACGGCCAGCTGCTCACGAGCACGCTGATGGACTATCCCGTGCCCCGAGCGGACGACATGCCGCCACTCGTGATGGAACATCTTCACTTCGCGACCGATCACAATCCGCTCGCCGTCCGCGGGGTCGGCGAGGGCGCCACCGTACCGCCCACGGCGGTGATCGCCAACGCGGTGGCCGACGCCTTCGAGGGACGGCTCGACATCAGGAACCCGATCTGCACGCCGGAACGGGTGTACGCGTTGCTGTGCGAGGCGGGATTCACGCCGCAGTGAACGCTCAGAAGGAGGAACTCATGGCACGGCTGACACCGATCACCAGCAAGGATCAGGTCGCTCCCAAGGACCAGGCGATCGTCGACTCCATCGTCGCGAGCCGCGGCGCGCTCCAGGGTCCGTTCACGATGTTCCTGCACTGTCCGGAGCTGGCCGGCCGCCTGGCGCATCTCGGCGCTTTCGTCCGGTTCGAGGGCTCGCTCGACATGCGTGTGCGCGTCCTCGCCGCCATGACCGTGGCGCGCGAGCTGGAGGCGGTCTATGTCTGGGGCGCGCAGACCGGCGGCGCTCGCAGACTGGGAGTGCCGGAGTCCACCATCACGGCCATTCGCGAGAACCACAGCCGTGGCATTCCGGTCGAGGACGCGCAGATCGTCGAGTTCACGCGACAGCTCATGCGCAAGCACCGCGTCGACGACGCGACGATGAAAACGCTCATCGGGCGGTTCGGCAACGACGGGCTGATCCAGCTCACGGGCGCGATCGGCTACTACGGCATGCTGTCGATGACGGTCAACGCCTGCGAGCTGGAGGCGGCGCCGGGCGCCGAGGTGTTAAAGGTCTAGGGCGGCATCTCGATCGATGTCCTCGGGCTCGCCGACGATGGGGCAGAGCGCCTCGTCGTCGTTCTGGTCGACCCAGTCCGGCCAGCTCTCCGCCTTGTACATCCTCCCGGGCTGTAGAATAGCGCAGACCCACGCCGGGGGAGGATCCATGAGGCCATACGAGGGGATCAAGATCATCGACATCACGCACGTGCTGGCGGGGCCGTTCGCGGCCTATCAGCTGGGGCTGCTCGGCGCCGACGTCATCAAGGTGGAGCACCCGAAGGACTACGATCAGAGCCGCGATTCGGGCGGCGACCGCGCCCTGAACCGCCAGCAGATGGGGACGGGCTATCTCACCCAGGCCTCGAACAAGCGCGCGATCACGCTCAATCTCAAGCACGAGAAGGGGCGCGAGATCTTGAAGAGGCTCGTGAAGGACGCCGACGTGCTGGTGGAGAACTGGCGGTCCGGCGCCTTCCCCGCCCTGGGCCTGGGCTGGGACGATCTGCGCCCGCTCAACCCGCGCCTGATCTACTGCTCGATGACGGCGTTCGGGCAGGAAGGTCCGCGTGGGGAACAAACCGCCTACGATCAGCTGATCCAGGCCACGTCCGGCATGATGGCCATGACGGGTACGCCCGACGTGAACCCGATCAAGACCGGCGCGCCCGTGATCGACTACGCCACCGGCACCATGTGCGCCTTCGCGATCTCGGCCGCGCTCTTCCAGCGCGAGCGCACCGGGCGCGGCCAGTACATCGACAGCGCCATGCTCGACGTGTCGCTCATGCTGATGGGCTCGCACATCACGTCGTACCTGCGCACGGGCCACGAGCCCAAGCCCAAGGGCAATCGGATGGACCGCGCCAGCAGCCAGCTCTACCAGGCCAAGGACGCGCCGCTGATGATCGCCGCCGGCAACCGCGGCCAGCACGAGCGGTTGTTCGACGCCGTGGGCCGACGGGACATCGCCGCGCAATCGAGCCACGACGAGCGCGAGCAACTGTACGAGCAACAGACCGCGGAGCTCGACAAGATCATCGCGCAGCGCAGCGCCGACGAATGGGAGCAGTACCTGCAGTCACGTCACGTCCCCGCCGGCCGCGTGCGACGGCTCTCCGAGTCGTTGACCGATCCCCAGCTCAAGACTCGCGGGGTGCTCCACGAGCACCACAAGATCGAGGGGATCGAGGGCCCGGTGACCGTACCGCTGGCCGCGTTCAAGTTCGCCGACGGCGGCCCGAGCATCGAGAGTCCGCCGCCCCGCCTGGGCCAGCATACCGACGAGGTGCTCACGGGCCTGGGTTACTCGAACGCCGAGGTCGCGAAGCTGCGCGAGGAAGGCGCGATCTGAGCCGCGGCGGGTGATGGCGCTGCCGCTATGGCAGCAGATCGGCCACGGCAATCTGACCGGGTGTGAAGGCAAGCGGCACGATCACAGCCGGTGGCGCCAGTGCCCTGACGGACCGATATCGCCATCCGTAGATCGCCCGCGCGTCGGCACCCGCGTCTCGATAGACTTCGAGGACGCGATCGACGAGGTTTACGATCCAGTACTCTCGAATTCCTGCCCGTGCGTAGAGGTTGCCCTTGTGTTCGCGGTCGAAGTAGAGGCTCGAGTCCGCTACCTCGACGACGAGCGCGGGGCGCTGAGGGTGCGAATGGCGATAGTCGGCGGGATTCCCCGGTACGACGACCAGATCAGGCTCGGGCTCGGATTCGTCGTCGAGTGACACGGGCAGCTGGATCCTCACGATCCAGCCGGGCGGCAGGATGGCTCTCACCGCGTAGTCGACGGCGCTGATGGCCGAGGCATGATAGGTGCCGTGCGGCTCCGCGACGACCAGCTGGCCCCCGATCAGCTCGAGCGGCTCGCCCTCGAACACGCCAAGCTCTACGAGCCGGGCGTACTCGATTCGCTTCCAGCGCCGGAGCGTGAGCGGGGCTTGCACCATGCCCTCACTCTAGCCGCTCCCGATGGCGCGATCAACGTCGAGTCGTGGATGCGCCGACGAACGCGCTATCATCCCCGCGGTGCTCCCGGACGCGCGGGAGCGCCCGTGATGACCGCGGATCGTGAAAGGAGCTGGCCATGAGTTCCCTGCTACGACGGCTTTCGGTAGTCCTCCTCGGCTTCGTCATGACGTCGTTCGCGGCCGGGCCCGCGTCCGCCCAGGCGCCGGCGCGCGGGCACGGCGCCGAAGCCCGCGACATGGAGCTGGTCGGCCACGACGACCTGCAGGGGCGCTCGGCGTATCAGCCGACGATCCACCGGCAGAGTGGGCGCTTCATCGCCTACGTCGGCCATCATGGCGGGCGCGGGCGCAACCCGCTCACCGGCAGCGACGAGGACAACGGCACCTCCGTGGTCGACGTCACCGACCCCGCGCGCCCGCGCTATCTCGCCCACATCCCGGGAGCGCCCGGCGGCTCCGAACAGGGCGGCGCGCAGATGGCGCGCGTGTGCGACCGGCAGAGCAAGACGTATCTGCTGCGGACCATCGGCAATTCCGTCCCCAACTCGGGCCACGAGGTGTGGGACGTGACCGACCCGGCGAAGCCGCGCAAGGTGAGCACGGTCGTCTCGGGGCTGACCGCGACGCACAAGAACTGGTGGGAGTGCGACACCGGGATCGCCTACCTGATCTCGGGCGATCTCGCCAAGGCGGACCCGCTGCAGCTCGGCCCATCGGGTTGGCGCACGTGGCGGATGACGAAGATCTACGACCTCAGCGATCCCGCGAAGCCCGTGTTCGTCCGCGACTTCGGCCTGGCCGGCCAGGAGCCCGGCTCCACCGGGCCGATCACCGTCGCCCACGGCGTCCACGGGCCGATCGTGCTCGGCAACCGCGTCTACTTCGCGTACGGCACGAGCGCCGATGGCGCCCTGCAGATCGTCGACCGCCAGAAGCTCTTGACCGGCCCGAAGGAGCCGACCGCGGCGAACCTCAACGCTCCCGAGATCAGCCGGCTCTACATGTCGCCCAACTGGGGCGGCCACACGGCGTTCCCCGTCCTGGGCATGACGATCGGCGACTGGGCGCCCAACACCAAGGGACGTGTGCGCGACTTCGTCGTCCTCGTCTCGGAGTCCATCGCGAACGAGTGCCGCGAGTTCCGGCACGCCACGTTCATGGTCGACATCACGACCGAGACCCGGTCTGCCGCCGGGGCGGACGCTTCGGCCCCCACTCGAGCAGCGAGTCGTTCGCGCCGATCTTCTACAAGAAGCTCGTGTTCATCGCCTACTTCAACGGCGGCGTGCGGGCCATGGACATCCGCAATCCCTACGCGCCGCGGGACGCCGCGTTCTATATCCCGGCGACCACCGAGCGGACGGCCGAGCGCTGCGTGACGAACGGGACGCGGAGCTGCAAGGTGGCGATCCAGACCAACAACGTCGAGGCGGACGAGCGCGGGTACGTCTACCTCGCCGACCGGGCGAACACGGGCCTGCACATCGTGAAGCTCACCGGCGAGGCCGGGAAGATCGCCGGCGGCAACTGACGCGAGGTTTTCGTCGGCCGCGCTCAGGCGAGCCCACGACGATCCTCTCGTGGAGCGCCGAGAGGATCTCGTCGACCGTAGCGGACGCCCACACCGGAAAGAACGGCGACTGGTCTGGGCGTCGCTGAGCCCCACTTGCTCGTACCACTCGCGTAGACGGCCGCTAAAATCGATCCGCTGCGGCCCCAGCAACCATCCCGCCTCGCGCTGGAGGTTCTCGGGTGTGCCGATGTAGTTCACGTACTGGTCGAGGGTCACCTTGCGCGAACCGGTCGGCGGTGACGACGCTCTTCGCGCGATCCATCGCGAACGAGTGCCGCGAGTTCCGGCACGCCACGTTCATGGTCGACATCACGACC
>WNFV01009820.1_pt1 | contig 10530 bp, 6 predicted proteins | sample 5400101 | NCBI WGS metagenome assembly WNFV01 (sample SAMN13153361, study PRJNA577476) | soil metagenome | isolation source: 115 cm soil or saprolite under grassland replicate 1 | place: USA:California | collected 2016-06-15 | reverse complement strand
CGCACCGGAGCGCTTGCGCGGGATTGCGAGCTCGATCTCGCCGACCCGCGTCTCCCAGCCGCGCGGCCGGTAGCCGTTGCGATGCGTCAAGCGCTCGACCGACACCTCACCGCGGCCGGCGCCGATCTCAGCCGACACCTCAGCCTCCATCAACTCGCGCGCGACGATCGCCACCGCCTCCCGCACGAAATCGCCGTGCTCGCCGGCGAGCACGTTGGCAACAACCTCCGCAACGGTCATCCTTGCCTCTTCGGCCATCGTGGTGCTCCTCTCATCGATTCGTGGTTGAACCGACGAGTCTGGAGCCCGCGGTGGCCGAACTACCTGCGCTCGGCAGCCGCGGGCGCCGTTACACCACTTCTACCGACGTGACCCGTGTGGCAACGGCCGCCGCCGTCCTCGTGAGGTTTTCATTGTAGGGCGCGGGCCCATAAGAACGGTATGCGGTTGTTCGGGGGGACGCGCGCAGGCGATTTCCGAGGATCGAGCCCTACGGGCTCGCGGGGAACGCAAGCGGCGCCGTGACCGTCATCTCCGCTCCCGACTCGTTCAACGAGGCGAGCCTTTTCGTCGATCTTCGACCGATCATCGGGCAGGCACTGTTCCTCAAGTGCGAGGGCTTCAACTTCGCGGGCTCGATCAAGCTGAAGGCGGCGAACGAGATGGTCGACGAAGCCGAACGACACGGAGACCTATCGCCCGAGTCGATCCTGATCGAGTCCTCGTCCGGAAACCTCGGTGTGGCGCTTGGCATCATCGCTGCGAGCAGGGGCTATCAGTTCCTCTGCGTCACCGACTCGCGGTGCAACGCGTCGACGAAGCTGCTGATGGAGGCGCTCAGCAGCGAGGTGCACGTCATCACCGAGCCTGACCCCATCGGCGGCTTCCTCGGTGCCCGGATCGACTACGTCCGGTCGCTACTCGCTTCGGACGACCGGTACGTCTGGCTGAACCAGTACAGCAATCCCGGCAATTGGCAGGCGCACTACCGCACGACCGCGCCGGAGATCGCGGACGAGTTCCCCGAGCTGGACGTGCTGTTCGTGGGCGCGGGGACGACCGGCACGCTGATGGGCTGCGCCCGCTACTTTCGCGCGTGGGACCGGCCGGTGCGCGTCGTCGCCGTGGACAGCGTCGGCTCGGTGACGTTCGGCGGTCCGTCGGGCTGCCGGATGATCCCGGGGCTGGGTGCCGGCGTCCGTCCGCCGCTACTCGAGGAGTCGTACGTGGACGACGTCATCCTCGTCGAGGAGCCCGACACTATCCGCGCCTGCCATCGTCTGGCCGCCCGCGGATTCCTCTTCGGCGGCTCGACTGGGACCGTCGTGAGCGGCGCGACGCGCTGGCTCGCCCAGTACGACGGGCTCGACCTCACCGCAGTGGCGATCGCGCCCGACCTCGGCGAGCGCTACCTGGACACCGTCTACCAGCCCGACTGGGTTCGGGATGCCTACGGCGAGGACGTGGTCAGCTCCGCCGAGCTGGCGGTCCGTTCGGCAGCGTGACGCTCACGTAGTGGCAGAGTTGGTCGACGGCCCCGCAACGGTTCAGGATCGGCGCGTCGGCGCGACGACCGACACAGAGAGGATGCTCGCCGAGGTGCTCGCGGAGGTCCTGCGCGTCGACCGCGTGTCTGTCGACAGCCACTTCTTCGAAGACTTGGGTGCCGACTCATTGGTGATGGCTCATTTCTGCGCACGGGTCAGGAAGCGACCCGACCTGCCGTCGGTATCGATCAAGGACATCTACCGCGATCCGACGATCAGAAGCCTGGCGGCGGCGCTCGAGGAGGTCGCGCCTGGCTCTGTCGAGCCGTCGGTTCCGGAGCCGACGGAGGCGCCGGCACGAGCAAGCATGTCGCAGTACCTTCTCTCCGGAGCGCTGCAGCTCCTGTTCTTCCTCGGCTATGCCTACGTTGCCGCGCTCACCGCCGCCCGAGGCTTCGAGTGGATCTCCGCGGGCTCAGGTGCTGTTGAGATCTACCTGCGGGTTGTCCTCTTCAGCGCCGCGGTCTTCCTCGGTGCGTGTGCCGCTCCGATCCTGGCGAAGTGGATCCTCATCGGCCGCTGGAAGGCCGAGCAAATCCCGATCTGGAGCCTGCGATACGTCCGCTTCTGGATCGTGAAGACGTTGGTCCGCTCGAATCCGTGCGCCCTGCTGTTCATCGGTTCACCCCTCTACGTCCTCTACCTGAGGGCGCTGGGCGCGAAGATCGGGCCGGGCGTGGCGATTTTCTCCCGGCGCGTGCCGATCTGCACCGACCTGCTCACGATCGGTGCCGGAACCGTCATCCGCAGAGAGTCGTTCTTCCTCTGCTATCGCGCGCACGCGGGGCGGATCGAGACCGGGCAGGTGACCCTCGGCCGGGACGTCTTCATCGGCGAGAGGACGGTGCTCGACATCGACACGTCGATGGGCGACGATGCGCAGCTCGGTCACGCTTCCGCGCTGCACAGCGGGCACGGCGTACCGGACGGCGAGCGGTGGCACGGCTCTCCGGCACAGCGCACGGAAGTGAACTACCTACGAGTCGCGCCGGCTCGCTGCGGCACCCCGCGCCGCGTCGGCTTCTGCGCCCTCACCTTACTCTCCGTCATCTTCCTGTACCTGCCGCTCCTCGAGGGCGGGCTCTACCTGCTGGTCGCCGTGGCGCCTTCGCTGGCCGAGGTGCTCGATCCGAGTTTGACTGCGGGCGCCGTGACGGTGCAGGGCGTAGTCATCGGCGGGCTCGCCCTCTCGCTCGTGTTCTTCTTCGGCGGCGTCCTCGTCGGCCTCTTGGCCGTAGGCACTGTCCCTCGCGTCTTGAACGTCTTTCTCAGGCCGGACACCGCCTATCCGCTGTACGGCTTCCACGACAGGGTGCACCGAATAATCGCGCGGATGACCACCGTCAGGTTCTTCGTCCGTCTCTTCGGTGACAGCTCCTACATCGTCCACTACCTGCGCTGCCTGGGCTACAAGCTCACGCCTGTCGAGCAGACCGGATCGAACTTCGGCATCGTCGTCATGCAGGCGAACCCGTTTCTCTGTTCTGTCGGGACCGGGACGATGGTCGCCGACGGGCTGGTGATGATCAACGACGAGGTCTCGAGCACGTCCTTCTGCGTCTCGCACGCGTCGATCGGGCCGGACAATTTCGTCGGGAACGACGTCACCTATCCGGCAGGAGGCAAGACGGGCGACAACTGCCTGCTCGCGACGAAGGCGATGATTCCGCTCGACGGGGAGATCCGCGAACGCACCGGCCTGCTCGGCTCGCCGTCGTTCGAGATTCCGCGAACGGTCGACCGGGATACGCGCTTCGACCATCTTCGGACGGGCGAAGAGCTTCGCCGCGGGCTCAAGGCGAAGAACCGTTACAACCTTCGGACGATCGGCATCTTCCTCGGCGCCCGGTGGTTCGGCGTATTTCTCGTCACGGTCCTCGACCTGGCAGCCCTCGAGATCTACGGCGTGCTTGCACATGTGGTCATGGCTGTGCTCTTCGCGCTTAGCCTCGTCATCAGCGCGTTCTACTTCGCGCTCTTCGAGCGCTGCCTCGCCCGATTCCGGTCGCTGCAGCCGACGTACTGCTCCATCTACGACCCGTCTTTCTGGCTGCACGAGCGCCTCTGGAAGGTGCCTGCATTCGAGTATCTCCACGCCTTCGACGGCACGCCGTTCAAGACCCTGATCTGGCGGCTGATGGGCGCCCGGATCGGCCGAAGGGTCTTCGACGACGGCATCCACATCACGGAGAGGACTCTCACCACCATCGGCGACGACTGCGTGCTCAACAACGGCAGCAAGATCCAGTGCCACTCGGAGGAGGACGCGACGTTCAAATCCGACCGGAGCACGCTTGGTGCCGGCTGCACGCTCGGGGTCGGCGCGATCGCCCACTACGGCGTGACGATGGGTGACGGCTCGGTGCTCGCAGCCGACTCGTTCCTCATGAAGGGCGAGCAGGTCCCGGCGCACGCCCGGTGGGGGGGAAATCCGGCCGTCGCGATGTGAGATGAGCACCGTCGGCCTGCGCGAGACACTGACCACTGCGGCGCTCGGCCGCGAGTTCTGGTGCCGAGTGCTCCTCGCCGGCGGCTTCACCGCCCTCCCGCGCTGGACCCTCGAGCCGACGCCCGGCGTCGGCGAGCACGAGGCCAAGATCCCGGACGAGCTCGTCGCGGCGCTGCGTCGGCTGGCGGTGCCGCTCAGCTCGGTGCTGCTGGCCGCGCACGCCAAGGTGCTCGCCGCGCTCTCCGGCGAACGCGAGGTCACGACCGGGTACGTGGTGGAAGGCGGCCGAGCATTGCCTTGCCGGCTGACGACGGCGCCCGACACGTGGCGGACCGTGCTGCTTGAAGCGCAGCGAGCCGAGGCACAACTGCTGTCGCACCAGGACTTTCCGGTCGACGAGCTCAGGCGTGACCTGGGCCTGACCGAGCCGTCGTTCGAGACGGTGTTCGATCCAACCGCCGACGGCGGCGAGCTCGCCGAGGGGACTGTGCTGTCGGTGGGGATCGTGAAACGCGGTGGGCTCGTGTTGCGGCTGCGGTACCGAACCGACGTGCTCGACGCGGACTGCGCGGCCAGGATCGCCGGCTATCACCTCACCGCGCTCCCGTCGATCGCCGCCGATCCAGATGTCGAGCACAGGCGGCAGAGCCTGCTCTCTGCGGAGGAACTGCGTTTCCAGCTCGAGGGGCTCGCCGGCCCGCGTCGGAAGCTGCCGGAGCGCCGGGCCCACGAGCTGTTCAAGGAGCGCGTTCGGGCACACCCGGGCGCCGTCGCGGTCGTGCACGGCGACAGGCAGCGGACGTACCGTCAGCTCAACGGTCGTGCGAACCAGTTGGCACGAGCCGTGCTGGCGCGGGGGCTGTGTCGCGAAGGCGTCGTCGCCGTGGTGACCGAGCGCAACCTGGACTGGATGGCCGCTGTCCTCGCGATCTTCAAGGCCGGTGGCGCATACCTGCCCATCGAGCCGCATTTCCCGGCCGATCGCATCGCGAGGACCATCTCGCGGGCCGGCTGTCGGCTCGTGCTGACCGAGCCGGGCAGCACGACCACGCTCGACCAGGCGCTCGAGTCGTTACCCGAGGTCCAGACGCTCTTCATCAACGCGGCGAACGAGGAGGACCATGCCGTCGACGACCTCGGCATCGACGTAGCGCCGGACCAGCTCGCGTACATCTACTTCACGTCGGGGTCCACGGGTGAGCCCAAGGGCGCGATGTGCGAGCACGCGGGCATGCTCAACCACCTCTACGCGAAGATCGACGACCTGAGAATCGGCGAAGGGCAGGTGGTCGCCCAGATCGCGCCGCAGTGCTTCGACATCTCGCTGTGGCAGTTGCTCTCCGCGCTCTTGGTCGGCGGGCGGACCCTGCTGGTCGAGCAGGAGGTGATCCTCGACGTCGAGCGCTTCATCGAAAAGATCACCGACGCCAAGGTGGCGGTGCTTCAGGTGGTGCCGTCCTACCTCGAGCTCTTGCTGTCCTATCTGGAGAAGCATCCGCGCGAGCTGCCGGACCTGCGGTCCGTCTCGGTCACCGGCGAGGCGCTGAAGAAGGAGCTCGTCCAGCGATGGTTCGCCGCGAACCCCGGCATCAAGCTGGTCAACGCCTACGGTCTCACCGAGACCTCTGACGACACCAACCACGAGGTCATGGACGAGGTGCCGGACGGAGAATCGGTGCCGCTCGGTCGCCCCGTCAACAATGTCCACGTCTACGTCGTGGACGAGCACCTGTCTCCGGTGCCGCTCGGCGCACCGGGCGAGATCGTCTTCTCGGGCATCTGCGTCGGACGCGGCTACGTCAACGATCCCGAGCGCACGCGGCGCGCTTTCGTGGCGGATCCGCACCGCGAGGGTCGGCGCCTGTACCGCAGCGGCGACTACGGTCGCTGGCGACCCGACGGCAAGCTGGAGTTCCTCGGCCGCCGCGACACGCAGGTCAAGATCAGCGGCTTCCGGATCGAGATCGGCGAGGTCGAGAACGCCCTGTCGCGCGTGCCCGGCGTCCGCGACGGAGCGGTGGTGGTCAGCGGATCGGCCGATGAGAGCAGGCGCCTCGTCGCCTTCTACACCGCCGAGCGGCCGCTTGACGCGGCCGTCTTGCGGGAGCGGCTGGGTGAGTCGCTGCCGGAGTACATGATTCCGTCGGCGTTCCATTGGCAAGAACGTCTGCCGCTGACCGCCAACGACAAGACCGACAGGAAGACGCTCACCCGGTTCGCCGGAAAGCTCGCCGTCGCCGAGCAGGACGACGACCGGCCGACGACGGCGACGGAGCGGCGTCTGGCCGCGGAATGGGCGAAGGTGCTGGGCGTTCCCAAGGATCAGATCGGCCGGCACGATCACTTCTTCGATCGGGGCGGCACGTCGCTGACGGCGGTGAAGCTGGCGATAGCCCTGGACCGCGCAGTCTCCATCAGGGACGTCACCGGCTACCCCGTCCTCGCGGATCTGGCCGAGCTGATCGACGGCAGGTTCGAGCGGCGCTCCGGGTTGCTCCAGCCACTGCTGGAAGCGCGCGGTGCGCAGGCTGGTGCATTGATCTGCTTCCCGTACGCAGGCGGGAACGCCGTCAACTTCCAGTCGCTGGCCACCGCCCTGCGAGGGAGCGCGCTCTCCGTCTACGCCCTCGAGCTGCCCGGTCACGACCTGACCGCCGAAAACGAGGCGTTCGCGCCGCCGGCCCAGGTGGCCGAGCAGGTCGTCGAGGAGCTCGACGAGCGTGGACTGACCGCGCTTCTCCTCTGGGGACACTCCTCGGGCGCCGCGGTCGCACTCGAGACGGCCAGGCGGCTGGAGGAGCGCGGGGTGGACGTCCGGCGAGTGTTTCTCGGCGCCCCGCCTCTCGGTGACGCACGCGCCCGCCGCGCCACCCTCGTCGAGCTCGACACGCAGAGCGATCGCGACATCGCCGACCGGCTGGCTAGAGCCGGCGGCTTCACAGAGCTGGGTGAGCTGGACACGCAGCGCGCCGAGCGTGTCGGGGCCGCCTACCGGCACGACTACGTCTCCGCGACCGGCTACCTCGCCGACGCCCTCGAGAGCCCGCCGGAGGTGAAGCTGTCCGCGCCCGTCACCGTGGTCGTCGCCGCCGACGACCCGACCACCGCGACGTTCCGGGAGCACCAGTGCGAGTGGCAGCTCCTGGCCGAGCACGTCGACCTGTACGAGCTCGGCGACGGCGGCCACTACTTCCTGCGCACCCGTCCGGCCGAGGCGGCAAACGCCGTGCTGAACGCCCTCGAACCGGCGGCTTCTTTGAGCAGCAGCAACTGAAAGGAATCCAGATGCCGTCCTCATCCCCGGCCCAACTGCTCGATGTCGATTTGCAACTCTGCAAACCTCCGATGGTCCTGGCCGACACCGACGACTCGCCGACCTGGGCGGCCGGGCACCGCGACCTGCTGCGGGACGCCGTGGTCGAGCACGGTTCGCTCCTGATTCGCGGACTCGAGCTCCGCACGCCGGACGAGGTCGGTGCCGTCTTTCGGCGGCTCGGCACTCTGATGACGGAGCGAGAGGCCTTCGCGCCCCGGCAAAGCTACTCGGACGGCGTGTACTCCTCGACGAAGTGGCCGCCGAACCAGCAGATGTGCATGCACCACGAGCTCAGCTACCTGCTCGAGTTTCCGGGCCTGATCATGTTCGCGTGCCTCGGCGCGCCCACGAGCGGGGGCGCGACCGGTGTGGCCGACTCGCCGACGGTGCTGCAAGCGCTGCCGACCGAGCTGACCCAACGCTTCGAGCGGGAGGGCTGGCTGCTGACCCGCAACTACAACGACGACATCGGGGCCTCGGTGGCCGAGGCATTCGGTACCGACGACCGTGACGCTGTCGAGCGTTACTGCCGCGACAACGCCATCCGCTTCGAGTGGCAACCCGACGGTGGACTACGCACCTGGCAGCGCCGCAGCGCCGTGATCCATCACCCGGTCACCGGCCGGCGCTGCTGCTTCAACCAGATTGCATTCCTCAACGAGTGGACGCTCGACCCGGAGGTACGCGAGTTCCTGGTGGACATGTACGCCGAAGACGGTTTGCCATTCAACACCCGCTTCGGCGACGGCGACCCGATCGGAAAGGACGTGGTTGAGTTGCTCAACGAGGTCTACGAGGCCAACACCGCACGCGAGCCGTGGCGGGCGGGCGACCTGATGCTCGTGGACAACGTCCGGACCGCGCACAGCAGGGAACGCTTCGAGGGACCGCGCGAAGTGCTCGTCGCAATGGCCGAGCCGGTGAACCTGGCCGACTGCTCACCGACGATTGAGGTCACCACCCGATGACGACACGCGTTTCCGAGACAATCGAATCCGCACTCTCCGAGCGGAACGCAGTCCCGCCCTTCGCGGTGATTCCGGGGGTGCAAATCCAGCAGGCGCTGCAAGGGCGCGAGAAGGAGATCGTGGGATTGGTCGAGAGCGCCTACCGTCTGCACTGCGCCGGCGATTCCGTCAACCCGCCGTCGTACTTCTTGCGATTCCCCGACCGCCCGTCCTCTCGCATCATCGCGCTTCCCGCCTCGATCGGCGGGCAGCTTCGCGTCGACGGTCTGAAGTGGATCTCCAGCTTTCCGGAGAACGTGCCGGCGGGCATCCCGAGGGCCTCGGCCGTTCTGATCCTCAACGACCATGACACCGGCTACCCATTTGCGTGTCTGGAAAGCTCGATCATCAGCGCGACCAGGACCGCCGCGTTGGCGGCGTCAGCGGCTGATTGGCTGAGCCGCGAGCGGCGGCGCCCTGCGCGCGTCGGGTTCTTCGGGGTCGGCCTGATAGCCCGCTACGTTCACACCTTCCTGACCCGCACCGGCTGGTCGTTCGACGAGATCGGCGTGCACGACGTGTCCGCCGAGAGTACGGCGGGCTTCCGCGGCTATCTCGAGCGGGCCGGTACCGCCGGCCGGATCACGGTGCACGACGAGGCCGAGCAGTTGATCCGCACCAGCAACCTCGTCCTCTTCGCCACCACCGCCGGTCAGCCGCACGTCACCGACGTGACGTGGTTCGAAGACAATCCACTGGTACTGCACCTCTCGCTGCGCGACCTCGCGCCGGAGATCCTGCTCGCCTCGACGAACATCGTCGACGACGTCGAGCACTGCCTCAAGGCCAACACCTCGCCGCATCTCGTCGAGCAGCTGACCGGCAGCCGCGAGTTCCTGCTGGGCACGTTGGGTGACGTGATGCTCGGCCGGGTGAGGGTACCTGGCGACCGACCGGTGATCTTCTCGCCCTTCGGCCTCGGCGTCCTCGACCTCGCCGTCGGCAAGCACCTCTACGACGAGATCGTCCGCTCCGGCGAGTTGAACGTCATCGACGGTTTCTTTCACGAGCTGCGCCGGTACGGCTGAACAGCGTCAGCTCGACTGGCCGATCCAGTCCTTGAGTGTGATTCGTGCCGCGGGAGGCGTGATCGCGGCGGCGCCGACGTGGCTTGATCCGACCTCCAAGTCGACGAGGACCAGCTCGCCGACGTGGTCGTCCGACACGTCGAGCTCGCAGAGCGACCGGTCGCCGAGGCCCTCACGCCGAGCCTTCAGCACCGCCTCCTTGCGCACCCACGATCGGAGCCACGCACGAGGCTGGTCCTCGGACGGCGTCATCAGGAACTGCCTCAGCTCGGCCGGAGACAACGTCGCTTCGCCCAGCTCCTCGAGATCGTCCGACCCGACGCGACTCGTCGCCTCGATATCGACACCGACGGGCGTGACGGCGACGGCGAAGAGAGCCAAGTCGTCGCAATGCGTCAGGCTGAGCTCGAGCCCGACCATGCTGGGCGGCTGACCGGAGAGCGACTCGAGCGGCACATCGGCAGGGGCACACCCGAGGTACGCGCCCAGCACCTGCCGGATCGCACCGTGGCTGATCGCGAAGCGATCGCGCTGCTCGCCACACAGGCGCTCGAGTCGACCGTGTTCGCCGGGCGATAACGAAGCAACGTGGCGATCGGCATCACCGAGCAGCTCGATGCGCCACACGTGCACATCGCGAGCGGTCGGACGAGCCATGGTGGGAGTGTCCGGAGCCATCCCCGATGGTGTACCCGGAGCCAGTCAATCAAGCTCTGGCGGACTCGACCCGTTGAATCCTCCTTACGGATGGAGCGACTCTTACCACTACGACGTGAGCCTCGCGCGAGCCGGAAGCGCTGTAGCCGGCGTGGCAACAATGGCAACGTTCGGCGTTCGTTCGCGTTCGCTGAATCGTTCGATCGCCGACGGACTTCCGCTCAACGATGCGCTCTGTGCGAACACCAGCGAACTGACGCGAACGCTGCTCCGAATCGACAAGCTGGGGGTCACTGGTTCGAGCCCAGTACCGCCCATAGAAAGTCGCTGCAAATCGCCGTCTTCTGTTTTCTACCGGAAGATGCTCCGGTGGCGGTGCTAACAGCCGCCTGGGTAGTCGACGTCAGGCCGCTTGGTTGCGTGCGATTTCTGTAGCTTCGTGCTAACGCGCGCAGGCTGGGGGTCGAGCCGTGACTTCGGCGCTCCGCGGTGTCACGATTGTGGCGAGAAGTGATGACGGGCGAGG
>WNFV01021764.1_pt1 | contig 10531 bp, 8 predicted proteins | sample 5400101 | NCBI WGS metagenome assembly WNFV01 (sample SAMN13153361, study PRJNA577476) | soil metagenome | isolation source: 115 cm soil or saprolite under grassland replicate 1 | place: USA:California | collected 2016-06-15 | reverse complement strand
GGGGGCAATGCCAACGTCGGGGTGTGGGCGCGATCCGATACCGGCTACGCCTGGCTCGCCGCCCAGCTCACCGTCGAGCGCTTCAAGGAGCTCGTCGCCGAAGCGGCGCCCCTCGAAGTGCGCCGGTACCTCTTCCCGAACCTGCGCGCCGTCAACTTCGTGATCGTCGGGCTGCTCGGCGACGGCGCCGCCGCCTCGTCCCGGCTCGATCCCCAGGCCAAGGGCCTCGGCGAGTACCTGCGCTCACGGCTCGTGGACCTGCCCGTGTCGCTGCTGGAGGCCACCTGACCGGGATCAGTAGGAGCGTGGCAGGCCCAGCGAGTGCTCGGCCACGAAGTTCAAGACCATCTCGCGGCTCACGGGGGCTGTCCGCAGCAGCCGCGCCACGAACCATAGGTCGGCCAGGCCGAACTCCGAGGCCAGGCCGTTGCCGCCGTGGGTCTGGATCGCCTGGTCGAGCGCGAACAGCGCCGTCTCGGCCGCGGCGAACTTGGCCATGTTCGCCGCCTCGCCCGCGTCCTGCCCCGTGTCGAAGAGCCAGGCCGCCTTGTAGGTCATCAGCTTCGCCAGCTCGAGGTCGATCTTGGCCTGCGCCAGGGGATGGGCCAGCCCCTGGTGGGTGCCGATCGGCGCGCCCCACACCTTGCGCTGGCTGGCATACCGGGCGGCCTTGTCGAGAGCGTAGCGCGCGAGGCCCAGGCCCGCGGCGGCGCCCGTGATCCGCTCCGGGTTCAGGCCCGTGAAGGCCTGGCGCAGTCCGTCGCCCTCGGTGCCCAGGAGCCGGTCCGCGCCAACGCGGACGTCGTCGAAGAAGAGGGTGTACTGCTTGTCGGTCGAGACCATCTCGACGGGAATCAGGGTCTTCTTGAGCGCCGGCGCGCCGGCATCCACGACGAAGAGCGAGAGCCGTCCGCGGCCGGTACCCGGGTCCGTCCCCGTTTTCGCCACCACCAGGATCGCGTCGGCTTCGTCGACGCCGGAGATGAAGTACTTCTGGCCGCGGAGCCGGTAGCCGTCGCCCTCACGGTCGGCCGTCGTCGAGAGGTTGTGGGAGTTGGAGCCGGCGTCAGGCTCGGTGATGGCGAAGGCCATCTTGAAGCTTCCGTCCGCGATGCCCGGCAGCCAGCGCCGCTTCTGCTCCTCGGTTCCGTGGCGGGCGAGGATCGAGCCGCAGATGCCGGGAGAGACGACGACGAGGAACAGGGAGCAGCCGACGGCGGCCATCTCCTCGCAGACGATTGCCAGCTCGGTGACGCCGCAACCGCCGCCCCCGTACTCCTCGGGTAGGTTCACGCCGAGATAGCCGGCCCCGGCCAGCGCGTCCCACAGCTCGGTGGGCTTGCCGCCGCCGCGGGCCTTCTCGGCGTAGTAGCCGTGGCCAAAACCCGAGGCGATCTTGGCGACCGCCTCGCGAAGCATCCGCTGCTCGGCGCTCTCCGCGAAGTCCATGGTGGCCTCCTGGAAAAGCCTCACGCGAAGCTATGCCCGCCACCGGCTCGGAGTCAATCGGCAGGGATGAGGCTCGCTCGCTTCCACGATGCGGCGTAGGCAGGCGTGGCGCGCAGAGCGCGCTGTGCGGGCCCCGCCCGTCTACAGCCCAAACCCCCGGCCCGCCGTCTCGAACTCACGGAGCAGCTTCCGCCGGAGGGCGGTGTCGGCGAGGCCGTAGCGCAGGCCGTTCAGGTTCAGCTCCCACAGCTCGGCCACGTTCAGGTCGAGCTCCCCCTGGGCGCGCTCCCACTCCCGCAGGAGGTCGGTGCCGAAGAAGGGCGGGTCGTCGGTGGAGAGGGTGACCGGGACCCCGGCCGCCATCATCCGCCGCAGCGGGTGCGCTTTCAGCGACGGGACGACCTTCAGGCACTCGTTGCTCGTGAGGGCCACGTCGCAGCAGATCCCGCGCTCGGCCAGGAGGCGCAGCACCTCCGGGTCCTCGACCGCGCGGACTCCGTGCTGGACGCGACGGACCCGCAGGTCCAGCACCGCCTGCCGGACGTGCTCGGCTCCCCCGGTCTCGCCGGCGTGGGCCACCGCCGGGTAGCCGGCGCTCCGCGCCCGGTCGAACCAGCGGCTGAACCGGGCGCGGGGATGGCCGGCCTCCGGCCCTCCCAGGCCGAGAGCCACCACCAGCGGGTTCGCCTCCTGCTCCAGGAGGGCGACGGTGAAGGGCCCGCTCGCGTCGGCCGACTCGCTCGGGATGTCGGTGATGATCCGGACCACCGGCCCCCCCGCCGCCTCGGACGCGAGCAGGCGCCGGGTCACCGCCTCGAGGGAAAGGCGGCCCCCGATCCCGAACTTCTCGTGGTTGTAGGGGGTGAAGTGCACCTCGGCGTAGCGGATGTTCTGGCGGCCGCACTCGGCCAGGAAGGCGTCCACCATGCGCTCGTAATCGGCCTCCGCCCGGAAGCAGGAGCACATGGCGAGCCAGAGCTCGATGAACTTGTCGAAGCTCTCGAAGTGGTAGAGGCGCCGCAGCTCCGGGAGCGAGCCCACGGGCAGGGCCACGTGGTTGGCCTGCGCCATGGCCCAGAGCGTCTCCGCCGAGATCGTTCCCTCGAGGTGCAGATGCAGCTCGGCCTTGGGCAGCCGGGCGAGGAGATCGTTCATTCGTCGACCCCCCCTCCTAACCTCCCCCACGTAGGGGGGAGGGAATGCTGCCCCACGTATGGCTCCGCCCTTCATTCATCGACCCCCCCTCCTAACCTCCCCCACGCAGGGCGGAGGGAATGCTGCCCCACGAATGGCTCCGCGCTATTCGAAGGCTTTGCGGACCTCGTCGAGGGACCGCTCGAAGGACTGATAGATGGCCAGCTTGCCGTGTCGATCCCGCCAGCCCGCCCGCGCCATCACCCGCAGTGGCTGGCGCTGGACCCCCGCGAGCACCACGAACACCTGGGCGTGGTTCAGCCGCTCGATGGCGGACTCCAGGGCCACCAGCCCGGTCACGTCCATGGCGGGGACCGCGCGCAGGTCCAGGACCACCACCCGCACTCCCTTGTTGGTGCGGGCGAGGGCGGCCATGGCCTGCCGGGCCGCGCCGAAGAACAGCGGGCCCGCCACCTCGTACATGAGGACGCCCGCGGGCAGCGGCCGATCGAGGCCGAAGGGATGCTCGTCCACGAGCCGCACGCCGGAGACCTCGCTCATCTCGCGCAGGAAGAGCAGCGAGGCGAGCACCACTCCCACCGAGACCGACACCACCATGTCGAAGAGCACGGTGAGCCCGAAGCAGGTGAGCAGCACCAGCACGTCGGGGCGGGGAGCCACCCGAAGCACGTGGGCGAAGTGCTCCCGCTCGCTCATGTTCCAGGCCACGAGCAGGAGCAGGGCGGCCAGGGAGGCCATGGGCAGGTAGCCGAGGAGGGGCGCCAGGAGCAGCACCGCCAGCAGCACGACCACGGAATGGAAGACCGCGGCCAGCGGTGAGCGCGCTCCCGATCGGATGTTGGTGGCGGTGCGGGCGATGGCCCCGGTGGCGGCGATCCCCCCGAAGAAGGGGACGATCACGTTGCCCGCCCCCTGGGCGAGCAGCTCCGCGTCCGGGTCGTGCTTGTGGCCGCTCATCCCATCGGCCACCACCGCGGAGAGCAGCGACTCGATCGCCCCCAGCATGGCGATGGCAAAGGCCGAGGGGGCGAGGCTGCGGATGAGCCCGAAGCCGAGCTGCAGGGGCTGGCCGTCGGGCCCGGGCATGCGCCAGGGGAGGACGGGCAGGGGAGGGACCTGCGGGATCCCCTGCCGGGTCACCCCGTCGATCACGTAGTGGAAGCGGCTCCCGATCGTGGCCACCTCGAAGCCCGGGATGAAGCGGGTCATGAGGGCCGCCGCCGCGCCCGCCAGGAGCAGGGCGGCGAGCGCGGCCGGCACCTTCTGCGTCACCTTGCGCCAGACGAAGAGCACGGTCAGGGTCAGGAGGCCGATCAGGAGGTCGGCGAGCTGGGCGGTGGGCAGGGCCCGGGCGAGGGCCAGGACCTTGTCCGTGAAGTGCTCGGGCATCTCGGGCACGGCCAGGCCGAGGAGGTCCTTGATCTGGAGGGTCCCGATCACGACCGCGATCCCCGAGGTGAAGCCGGTGGTGACCGGGTGGGGGACGAACTCGATGAGCCGGCCCATGCGGGCCAGGCCCATGGCCGCGAGCAGCAGGCCCGCCATGAGGGTGGCCAGCATCAGCCCGCCCACCCCGAAGCGGTTCGAGATGGGGGCCAGGATCACCACGAAAGCCGCGGTCGGGCCCGACACCTGCACGCGCGACCCGCCGAGGAGGGCGATGATGCCTCCCGCCACGATCGCGGTGTAGAGGCCGTGCTGGGGCGGCACTCCGGAGGCGATGGCGAGGGCCATCGACAGGGGGAGCGCCACCACGCCGACCACCAGGCCCGCCAGGAGGTCGCTGCGCAGGTCCGCCGCCCGGTAGCCCTGGGCGAAGCACTCGCGTATCGCCTGGGCGGGACGCGGGAGAGACTTCTCGGCTGGTTGCTCGTGGCGGTGGGTCACGAGGTGCCTGCCCCCGCCTTCGCCGCCGCCCGCACGCGCTCGGGAAGGAGGGGGAACTCGTAGAGCCGCGCGCCGATCGCGTGGGCCACCGCGTTCACGATCGCGAGCACGGGACCGGTGGCCGTGACTTCACCCAGGGGCCGGGCGCCGAAGGGGGTGGGAGGCGCGTCCAGGGGGACGAACAGGGTCCGGACCTCGGGCGCGTCGACCGCGGTCGGGAGCGGACAGTCGCGCAGGGAGCGGAAGAGGGCCCGGCCGTTCTCCTCCATGGCCATCCTCTCCGAGAGCGCGGTGCCCACCGCGCGGAGGGCATCGCCCTCGGCCTGGGCCTCCGCCAGATGGGGATCGAGCCGCGGGCCTCCGTCCAGGGCGGCGACGATCTTGAGGACGCGGACCTCGCCCGTCTCCACGTCCACCTCCACCTCGGCGAAAACGGCGGCCCCCGCGGGGGGCGCCTCGCCCGCGGAATGGAACGCGATGGCCGCGATGGGGGCGGACGAGGCGAGGGCGTCCGCCGCGAGGGCGGCGTAGCCGACCGAGCGCCCGTCGGAGGCGCGGACCTCGCCGTTCTCGGTGACGACGTCTCCCACCTCCACCCCGAGGCGGCGCGCTCCCGCCGAGATGAGCAGGGCGCGCACGAGGAGGGCCGCCTTCTGCACCGCCTGTCCCGTGAGATACAGGGTCGGGGGGGCGGCGCCGGGGTCGAAGGGCGCGGAGTCGGTGTCGCCCGCCGCCGGCACGACGCGATTCTCCGGCACCCCCAGGGTCTTCGCAGCCGCGGCCACGAACGCCGCCTCCGCGCCGGTGCCCGTCGCCGAGACCCCCACGAACAGGTTGAACGACCCGTCCTCACGGACCCGCAGGGAAGCGGCCCCGCGCTCGCCCACGACGTCATGCCGCGCGAGGGCCATTCCCACCCCGCGGCGCCGCGGACCCGAGCGGCTCCCGGTCTTCCAGCGGCGGCTCCAGCCGATCTCGTCCGCCCCGGCCACCATCGCCTCCTCCGCCGCCACCAGGGCGGTCGGAGCCGGCACCCCGAGCGCCGCCGCCACCCGGGCCGCATCCTCGGCGGTCGCGAGGTGCCGGCGCCGTAGCTCCAGGGGGTCCTCCTCGAGCACGTGTGCGATCTCGTCCAGCTGGGCCTCCAAGGCGAGGAGCGCGGGCAACGCTCCCTGGCTGCGCACGGTGGGAGGGCGGTGGGTGAAGGCGGCCTGGCCGAGGAAGCGCAGGTGCGGGATGTGGTAGAGGGAGAGGGCCTCGCGCGCAGCCGCCCGCAGAAGGAGCGCGCTCTCCACGGCATGGGCCCCCACGTCCGCGAGCACGTCGAGCTCGAGGGCGACGAGCTGCCGCTCTCGCACCCCCACCCGAACGCGCACCCTCTGGGCGGGACGCGCCGGGGCCACCGTCAGCTCCTCCTCCCGCGAGAAGACGAGGCGCGCCGGCCGCCCGGTGCGCAGGGTGCCGAAACCGCCGCCCACCTGGGGCTGGACCACGAGGATGCGGGCGGCGGGGATCCCGAGGGTCTCGGCGAGGGTCTGGCGCACCCGGAAGGGCGACTCGGTGGAGGTGCGCACCACGAGCCGGCGGTCCTCGTCGAGCCAGGTGATCGCATGGTGGGGTTCGAGGGGCAAGGCGGGGGCGGCGGGCACGCGGAAGGTGGCCTCGAACACGCGCTCGGCCCCGCCCAGGGCACCGTCGACGTCGCCCAGGGCCGTCTCGACCCGGGCGGCCAGGTTGGTCGGGTTGCCGGCGGCGGGGGCCTGGACTAGAGGGGCGTCGGGGCGCAGCGCTTGCTCGGGATCGAGGACGGCCGGGCGCTCCTCGTACTCGACGCGAACCGCGTCCGCCGCGCGCTGGGCCAGCTCCGCGTCCTCGGCCGCTACCACCGCGACCCGGTCGCCCACGAACCTCACCGTTTCCTGGAGGGGCAGCCGCCCGCGCGGGGCGGACTCCTGCCGCGTCAGGTCGGTGTGGGTGAGCACGGTCACGACCCCGGGCAGGGCCCGCCCCGCCGAGGCGTCGACCCGCAACACGCGGGCGTGGGCATGGGGCGAGCGGACCACCCGCAGGTGGAGCTGGCCGGGGACGCGGAGGTCGCCCGCGAAGGTGCCGTGGCCGGTGACGTGCTTGACGCTCATCCGCGCCGGGCCGCCGCGAGCACCGCTCGCACGGGCTTCGCGTAGCCGGTGCAGCGGCAGAGGCATCCGGCCAGGGCGTCCCGCACCTCGGCCTCGGTGGGATCGGGGACGGCGTCGAGCAGCGCCTTGGCCGAGAGCTGCATGGCCGGCGTGCAGAAGCCGCACTGGACGGCGCCTTCCGCCACGAAAGCGGCCTGCACGCGGTGGAGGGCCTCCGGCGAGCCGAGCCCCTCCACCGTCTGCACGCTCCGACCCTGGGCCCGGACCGCCAGGGTGAGGCAGGCGTTGACGGGCCGGCCGTCGAGGAGCACCGCACAGGCTCCGCAGGCGCCGGTATCGCAACCCGTCTTGGCGCCGAGCAGCCCCTCGCCCCGCAGGTAGTCCAGGAGGCTGGTGCGTGCCTCGGCCTCGGCCCGCAGGGGCCGGCCGTTCACCGTGATCTCGATCCGGCCCGAGGTGAAGTAGGGCAAAGCGATCGGTGCCCGGTGGGGCAGCGCGGGTCGCAGGCGGGGGAGCGTCCGGTCGGCGGGCTGACGGGCCCTCTCCACCGCCCGTCGCAGCGCCCGCCGGGTGAGCGCCCCGGCCGCCTCGCGGCGGTAGGCGGCGGACGCGTGGGCGTCGGACCGGAACGGGGCGCGGGTCACCACCTGCTCCACCGCCCGCTTCAAGGCGGCTTCGCCGCCCGTTGTGCGCTCGACCTGGGCCTCGGCCTCCAGCACCCGGGCGGGGCGGGTCGTGAGCCCGGTCAGGGCGATGCGCGCCCGGATGCAGTTCTCACCGGCGAACGTGACCGTGGCCACTACCGCGACCAGCGGAGAGGCGCCGGTCATGAGGGCAGCGCGCTCGAAGGCGGCCCCGTGCGGAGAGCCCGGGATCAGGATGGAGCGCACGATCCCGCCCCCCGCCAGGTCCTCGGCCGGGCCTTTCAGGAAGCGCAGGGCGGGGCTCTCGCGCACCTCGGCGGGGCGTGCGATCACGTAGACGGCGTTCAAGGCGAGGAGCGCCGCCACCACCTCCGAGTCGGGATCGCCCTGGACGGACTCGCCACCGAGGGTGGCCATCCCGCGGACCATCCGGGAGACCGACTGGGCCCGGCAGGCGGCGGGCAGGAGAGAGGCGGTGGCGGCGTAGGTGAGGGGAGAGTCGATGACGTCCTGCAGGGTGGCCATCGAGCCCAGGACCAGGTCGCCTTCCTCGGCCTCGATCCCCATCAGGTCCAGGGCCGAGAGGTCGAGCACGTTCGGCACCTCGACCGGCGAGGCGAGGAGGCGCGTCCCCCCGGCGAGCGGCACCACGCCCTGGGCGGCCAGGTTCATGGCGTCGTCGAGGCGCGTGGGGCGGTGATAGCTGCGGATTCCGCGGGCGAGCACGACCTATGGCCTCCCCGCACGTACGGGCGCCTCGGCGGCCCCCGCGAGCAGCGACTGCGAGATCGCCTCCGCGCGCTCCACCAGGGCCGGGACGTCGACCCCGACCAGCTCGCCGGCCTCCACCACCACCCGGCCGTTGACCATGACCGTGTCCACGGGCTCCGGGAACGGGGTGAACACGAGGGCGGCCAGGATGTCGCTGCCCGCGCCGGCGTAGGACAGCCGCCGGGTGTCGATCAGGATGAGGTCGGCCGCCTTGCCCGGCTCGAGGCTGCCGACGTCGTCGCGACCCAGGCAGCGCGCCCCCCCGCGGGTGGCCATCCAGAGGACCTCCTCGGCGGTGATCCAGTGCTCGGGCGCGTGGCCGAGGCGATGGGCGAGCAGCGCCTGCCGGGCCTCGGCCAGCATGTTCGAGCTGTCGTTGCTGGCGGAGCCATCCACGCCGAGGCCCACGGAGACGCCCGCCTCCAGCATCGCGCGGACGGGGGCGATGCCGGAGCCGAGGCGGAAGTTCGAGGACGGACAGTGGGCGACCCCGGTGCCGGTCTGGCCGAAGAGCCGGATCTCCTCCGGGTTCAGGTGGACGCAGTGGGCGAGCCAGACGTCCTGGCCCAGCCAGCCGAGCCGCCGCAGGAACTCCGTGGGCCGGCAGCCGTAGACCTCGAGGCAGTAGCGTTCCTCGTCGAGGGTCTCGGCGAGGTGGGTGTGGAGACGGAGCCCGTGCTCGCGCGCGAGGTCCGCGGTGCGCCGCATCAGGTCCTCGCTCACCGAGAACGGCGCGCAGGGGGCCAGCGCGATGCGGGTCATGGCCCGGGGCCGCGGGTCGTGGTGCTCCCGGATCAGGCGCCGGCAGTCGGCCAGGATCGTTTCCTCGTCCTGGCAGCAGTCGTCGGGAGGAAGGCCGCCCTGGCTCTTGCCGCGGCTCATCGATCCCCGGGTAGGCTGGAAACGGATCCCCAGGTCGCGCGCGGCCGTGATCTCCGCGTCGATCAGCCGCTCCTGGCCGCGCGGGAACAGGTAGAGGTGGTCGGTCGTGGTCGTGCCGCCGGTGAGGAGCAGCTCGCCGAGCCCCACCCGAGCCGCCACCTCCACCGCTTCCGCGTCGAGGCCGCGCCAAGCCTCGTAGAGCTCGGTGAGCCAGCGGAAGAGCGGGGCCTGCTGGACGCGAGGGACGTTGCGGGTGAGGACCTGCGGCAGGTGGTGGTGGGTGTTGACGAGGCCGGGCAGCACGACCTTGCCGCGGGCGTCGATTCTCCGCTCGGCCCCGATCGTCCAAGGCACCGGCGGAGGGCCGACCGCGACGATCCCGTCGTCTTCCACGAGGACCCAGCCGCCGGGCAACCGGGTGCGCGCGTCGTCCATGGGGGCCACGAGCCGCGCGTCGTGGACGAGGGTGCGCATCAGCGGTCCCGCCAGCGGGGCCGCCGCTTCCGGAGGAACGCGCGCAGGCCTTCCTCGACGTCCTCGCTGGGCAGGACGTCCTCCACCCCGGCCGAGAACACGCCCTCGATTCCCGAGCGCAGCACCAGCGCCTTCAGGTCGCGACGGGCGGGGAGCGGCACCAGGGCGGCCTGGAGGGCACGGATCGTCGGGAGGTCCAGGACGTTGAGCGGCGGCCGGTGGAGGGAAACCACCAGCGCGCCGCCCGCCTCCTCGCTCCGCGCGTGCGCGGTGGCGCACGCGGCCGACCGGGAGCCTGCTTCCCCGCCCATGGCCGAGACTCTATCGCACTTCGGGCGCACTCATCGTTCGGTTGACTGGGTCTCGGCGACCGCGCCACCATGCCAGTCTTCGGAAGGAGAACCCCATGAACAGACGGATCTATCATGTCGATCCCTACGGGCGGGACAAGTTCGAGGAGCTGTGGCTCGCCTCTCGGCATCCCGAAGACGACTACTGACCGCGGGGCGGTCGAGCGGACAAGCGCGCTCATGACCGTTCGGTCGGGCGGGTAGAAGAGGTAGAAGAGGATGGTCAACGAGGAGCCGCAGCGACTCGGACCTCCGGCGACGGCTCCCTAAACTAAGCTCGGTCCTCCAGGGGGCCACCCGCGAGCGCTCCCGGGAGGTGACGTGGCCGTCGCCGTGATCGCCGAGAAGCCGTCCGTGGCCCGGGACCTCGCCCGGGTCCTGGGGGCCCGCGCGCGCGGCGAAGGCGTCCTCACGGGGAACGGGTACGTCGTGACCTGGGCCATCGGCCACCTCGTGGCCCTCGCCCAGCCCCACGAGATCCGCCCGGAGTGGAAGCGGTGGGCGGCGGAGCACCTCCCGCTGATCCCCGACCGCTGGCCCCTCGTGGTTCTCCCCGACACGAAGAAGCAATTCGCGGTGGTCGCCTCCGTGCTCGGCGACCCCTCCGTCGAGCGGGTCGTCTGCGCCACGGACGCGGGGCGCGAAGGCGAGCTGATCTTCCGCTACGTCTACGAAAAGGCCGGCTGCCGCAAGCCGGTGAGCCGGCTGTGGCTGTCCTCGCTCACTCCGGAGGCCATCCGGCAGGGCTTCGCCCGCCTGCGCAGCGGCGCCGACTTCGAGG
>WNFV01009818.1_pt1 | contig 10531 bp, 6 predicted proteins | sample 5400101 | NCBI WGS metagenome assembly WNFV01 (sample SAMN13153361, study PRJNA577476) | soil metagenome | isolation source: 115 cm soil or saprolite under grassland replicate 1 | place: USA:California | collected 2016-06-15 | reverse complement strand
CCGCCTTTGGTCAGCCGCACCGTGTACGTTCCCGGCGGGACGCGCGGACCCTGCGACGCGTTGAACGCCACCGTCGCGGCGCGCGGCACGCGCGGCGGCTTGACGCGCATGGGCCAGACGGCCCGGTTGATTCCTCGCCGTTTGGTCGCCGAGATCGTGTCCACGAGCTTGCCGCCGGCGTCGAAGATCTCGAGCTTAATCGGGCCGAAGAGGTGCCGCGTGCGCTGGTAATACGTGATGACGGCGCCGCCGGGAGGATTCTGACCGACGAAGCTCGCGTCGCCTTCCACCCACCCGCCCTGGGCCGGCATGCGCTGCTCGACAGGGCGGCCGGGCAGGAAGGATGCCTCCCGGGCGAGGATCTCGCCGGTCAGGTTCCGCAAGGGGGTCAGATCATCAATGATCCAGATGCCGCGTCCGTGCGTGGCGAGGACGAGGTCGTGGTCGCGCGGGTGCACCTGCACCTCGCGGACCGCCACGCTCGGGAAATCTCCCCCCTTGAACTGCGCCCACGTCGCCCCACCGTCGGGCGAGATCCAGAGTCCGAATTCCGTGCCGAGGAAGAGGAGTGAAGACTTAACCGCATCCTCCTTGATGACGTGCGCGTATCCCCGGACCCCCTGTTCGGGCGAGACGATCCGCTTCCAGGTCCTGCCGAAATCCGCCGTGCGATAGACCCAGGGAGTCATGTCTCCGAACGTGTGGCGGTCGAAGGCCGCATAAGCGATCGCGGCGTCGAAGCGGCTCGCCTCGACCCAGCTCACCCACGCCGATTTCGGCAGGCCCTTGACATTGCCGGCGACGTTCGACCAGGCCTTGCCGCCGTCGCGTGTCAACTGGACGTTGCCGTCGTCTGTTCCGACCCAGAGGATGTTGGCGTCCAGAGGCGACTCCGAGATCGAATAGATCGTCGTGTACATCTCGGCCGAGGAGTTATCCACAGTCACTCCGCCCGATTGTTCCTGCTTCTGCTTCTCCGGGTCGTTGGTCGTCAGGTCCGGCGAGATGCGCTCCCACGTGTCGCCTCGGTCGCGCGATCGGAAGAGCAACTGCGCTCCTATGTAGATCGTCCCCTTCTGCGTCGGACTGGCATGGATCGGAGCGTTCCAGTTGAAGCGCAGCTTCTCCTTGTACCCGGCCTTGGGCTGGATGTCGCGGCCCGCATGCGTCTTCCTGTCCACACGGCCGGCGTATCCTCCTTGCGACTCCGCGTACACGGCGTCCGCGTCGGTCGGATCGGGGATTGTCCAGAACCCGTCGCCGCCGTAGAGGTTCTCCCACTGGGAACTCGCGATGCCGCCGGGGAAGGCCGAGTCGCCGACCCAGGAGCTGTTGTCCTGCAGCCCTCCGTAGACCTGGTAGGGGTCCCGGCCGTCCACGGCCACGTGGTAGAACTGAGAAATCGGCAGGTTGTTGGACTTCCACCAACGGTTGCCGCCGTCGTAGGAGGTCCAGAGTCCCCCGTCGTCGCCCCCGATGACGTGCTTGGGATTGTCCGGATCGATCCAGACGTCGTGCCAGTCGCCGTGCGCGCCCCCGCCGCTGCTGGTGAAGCTGCGGCCGCCGTCGTCGCTGACGACGAGGTTGCCGCCCGGCTTGAAGACCCGGTCGGCGTTGGTCGGGTCCACGACCAGCCTGCCGAAATAGAAGGGACGCCAGACCATTCCCTGGCTGCGGTCGCGTGGCTCCCAGGTCTTTCCACCGTCTGAGGAGCGGTAGAGGGCGGAATTGCCCGACTCGACCAGGGCGTAGACGATCTTCGAGTCGGAGGGCGCCAGAGCGACCTCGACCCGTCCCCAGGGTTTCGCCGGCAGAGACGCGCTGGTCTTGTCGGTCAGCTCCGTCCAGCTCTCGCCGCCGTCCCGGGATTGGAAGAGCCCGCTGCCGCTCGCCGCCTCGGGTTCCTCTCCGCCGGAGCGAAACGTCCAGCCCTTGCGGCGGAAGTCCCACATGCCGGCAAAGAGCACGTCCGGGTTCTTCGGGTCCATCGTCACGGAAGAGCATCCGGTCGAGAGGTTTGCGGCCTTGAGAGCCAGGTGCCAGGTCTTGCCTCCGTCCTTCGTCTTGTAGAGGCCGCGCCCGGCGCTGTCGCTCCAGAGTCTGCCGGGCACGCAGGCGTATACCGTGTCGCCGTCCTTGGGACTCACGAGGATCCGCACGATGTGCTCGGAGTCGCGAAGTCCCATGTTTGTCCAAGTCTCGCCTCCGTCGTTGGACTTGTAGATGCCGTCGCCGACCGAGACCGAGTTGCGCATCCAGGACTCGCCCGTGCCGACCCAGATCGTCTTCGGGTTGGAGGGATCGATCGTGACGGCGCCGATGGACTGGACCGGCTGTTTGTCGAAGACGGGCTTGAACCGCGTGCCGCCGTCCTCCGACTTCCAGACGCCGCCGCTCGCCGCTCCCACGAAGACCGTGGTTCTTCCTTCGACGTTGCGGGCCGCCACAGCGGCGATTCGGCCGCTCATGACGGCCGAGCCGATGTTGCGCGCCGAGAGACCCGAGAGGACGCCGGAATCGAAGGCCGGCCCACGCCCACTCGCGGGAGCGGGCGGTCTCGGGGGCGCCACCGGGGAGGCAGGCGCGGCGGAAGGCGCCGCCGGGATGGCGCGCCCGATCGGCGTGCCCGCGGGCGGGAACTTGAAGAGGCCTTCGTCCACTTCGACGTTCGCTTCCGCGCGCTCGATCGTGATGCGGGACCTCCGAGGCTCTCCCTTGCGCCCCGACTCGATCGAGAAGGGAAACCAGACTCCGGCGACCTGCTCATAGCTGCCCAGATCCGTCTCGGTGATCCGTTCGGTGCCGCGGACGCGCGCGACCGTCTCGACCCGGATCTCCAGGAAGTAGTCGGGGTCGAGGAAGACGTACTGAGTGTCGCCCCCCTTCAACGTCACGCGGAGCTTGTGCGCGGGCGTGCCGTCCACGTCCTCCGTGCCCAGGTACTCGACCCTGTGTCCCTTCTCGCGCCAATGGACGAGCGGCCCTTCGATGTCCGCGCGCTGCGCCATGTCCCGGGCTTCGTCGGCCGATCCCTTCTCCGCGTCACGACGTCCCTGGAACGGCGACAGGCTCCAACCCTCCTGCCCGTCGAAGGCCTCCACAGCGGTCAGGCCCTGGAGTGTGATCTCGCTCCGGATCATGCCCGGCCGTTTCTGCAGCAGCGCCCAGCCCGCCTCGATCGCGAACTCACCTCCTCCGAATACCACCTTCCCCGTCGCCCGAATCGACTTGATCGCCTCCATCTTCGCCGCCCCTCCCCGCGCCTCGACATATCGCGCCAGGATCTCGTCCACCGTGAGAGCGCCCGCCGACCCCGCTGGCAGAGCAAGGAAAGCCGTGACGACCGCAACCGCAAAGCCCATGTGCAACCTCCGAAGTTGGTTCAGCGCAGATCATAGGCGAAGAAACATCGGCTCGAGCAATTCCGCCCTGCGAAGAGGACACCGCGGCCGCATTTGATTGGAGACAGCGCGGTTGCCGGCCCAACGAATTCTCAGCAGAATACTATTTGCAGAATAAAAACTGCGGCTGGGAGGTTGACATGGATACCATGAAACGCGCCCTCATCTTCTCGGCGATTCTCTTGCTCGGCGCCTCCGCCGCGTTTGCCGAACGCGGCTCGCCGTCCCGGTTCTCGAACCGTCTCTTCAACGATGTCGTCGAGATGACCAGGGCCGGCCTTTCGGACGCGACGATCGTGGCATACGTCAAGGCCCGCCGCTCGCGGCTCGATTCGGACGTGAACGCCGATGACCTGATCCGACTCCGGCAGGCCGGCGTCAGCGAGGCCGTGATCGGCATCATCGCGGGGCTCACGGGTCTCGACGGCGGGCCGAGCGGTCCCGACAGCGAGGCGACCTACGACTCGAGAGACGGAACGGCTGTTCCCGTCGAGCCGTCCTACGCGGAGGACGAAGCCTATCCCTCCTACCCTTACGGCTATCCATACTGGTACGCCTACGGCTACCCGTACTGGTACGGTTACGGGCCGTATTTTTCGACGACGTTCTTCTTCGGCGGCCGGTCCTTCCATGGCGGAGGCTTCGGCCACCGGGGATTCGGGCACGGCGGAAGCCGCGGTGGTCACGGCGGTCATGGCGGCCACGGCCGTCACTGACCGACTGTTATCCCTTCATTGCTTAGAAAGTCCCACGGGGGCGCAAACGCCCTTCTTGTCATTCTGAGGAGCGAAGCGACGAAGAATCTGCTCCGGTCGAATCGGCTGACCCTGACCAGGGCAGATCCTTCGCGGAACCTGTCCTGAGCGGCAGAGTGCCGTCGAACGGAAGAGAGCGGATCCTTCGCTTCGCTCAGGATGACAACGTGGGCGCGAAGGGCTCAGGATGACAGAGCCCATACCTAACACTTTCACCCCCACGAGACCTCCTCGAAGCCTCCGCCCGCCACCCCGCTTTGACGCCGCAGGGCTCCATCCCGTGAAGGATATTCGCCGAGAAACGAGTGCCGGCCGTCTTGAGCCGCAGATCGCGCATGACACGCCAGCCGCGGTCTCCTCCCCCAGTCTCTTCATACCCCCTCGAAGAACCCCTTCTGGTGCAAATGCATCAGTTTTTCCCCGGCCGGCCGTCCGCATAATGAGCGACCTTCTTGCAGATCCGTGAGGTGAATCCGGTGTTTCAAATCCTCGTCAAGAAATCTCTGGGAGAGAATGTCACCCTCTACGAGGTCGAGGCGCCGCGCGTGGCCCGGCGCCACCGGGCAGGCCAGTTCGTGATGGTGCGCCCGACGGACCGCTCCGAACGCATTCCCTTGACGATCGCCGATGCCGAGAAGGCGAAGGGGACGATCACTCTCGTGGTCCAAGCCGTCGGAAAGACCACCTTCGAGATGAGCGAAGCCTTCCAAGAAGGAGACGCCTTCGCCAACGTGGCCGGTCCGCTCGGCAACCCCACGCACATCGCCATCCCGGGCAGGGCGGACGATTTTCGCGGGACCGTCGCCTGCGTCGCCGGCGGGATCGGCGCCGCGCCGATGCTTCCCATCGCCCGCGCCTTCAAGAAGGCCGGGCACGAGGTCGTAACGATCCTCGGCGCTCGGCGCAAGGACCTGCTCGTTTTCGAGGACCGCCTCGCCGCCGCCTCGAGCGAGCTTCTCGTCTGCACTGACGACGGCTCGTCCGGCCGTAAGGGCTTCGTGACGGATGTCTTGAAGGATCTGATCGTCAGCCGGCGCGAGAGCGGCGGCGATGTCCACCTGGCCATCGCGATCGGCCCGCCGATCATGATGAAGTTCTGCTCGAAGACGACACAGCCCTACGCCGTCCCGACTCTCGTGAGCCTGAACACCATCATGGTGGACGGCACCGGGATGTGCGGCGGGTGCCGCGTCATGGTGGATGGCGTCGCGAAGTACGTCTGCGTGGACGGACCCGAGTTCGACGGCCATCACGTGGACTTCGATGGAATGATGCGCCGCCAGGCCATGTACAAACCCGAGGAGGCCGCGAGCCTCGAGCGCTACCGCGAGAACGATCCCTCCTGCATGATGCAGTCCTCCGTCGCCGCCGCCGTCTCGGAAATCGAAACAGAGCCTGCGCCGAACGTCGGCAGGCGTGTCTGAGAATGTCCGACCATCAGAAGACAGACCTGACCCCGGAGGAGCTGGCGGCGCGCATCGAGAATCGCGCGAGCCTGACCAATAAGCTGCGCGGCCAGCTCCCGAAGGTCTTCTGGGCGGAGCAGGAGCCGGCCGAGCGGGTCAAGAACATCCGCGAGGTGCCCTTCGCCTACACGCCGGACCAGGCGCGCGCCGAGGCCCTGCGCTGCCTCTCGTGCAAGAACGAGCCGTGCGTCAGCGGCTGCCCTGTCGGTGTGGACGTCCCGCAGTTCTTGAGGCTCGTCGCGGAGGGAGACTTCCGAGGCGCCATCCGGACAATCAAGGAGACCAACCTCCTGCCAGCCATCTGCGGGCGCGTCTGCCCGCAGGAGAGCCAGTGCCAGGAAAACTGCATGGTGGCCAAGGTCCACAAGGACCTGGGATTCGCCGTCTCCGTCGGGAAGATCGAAGCCTTCCTGGCCGACTGGGAGCGCGAGGTCGGGGGCGTGGAGCTACCGGCCGTCGGCGCGCCGAGCGGCTTCCGCGTGGCGATCATCGGCGCGGGCCCTTCGGGCCTGACCTGCGCCGGCGACCTGCGGCGTTATGGTCACGAGGCCGTCGTGCTGGAGGCCTTCCACAAGGCGGGCGGCGTCCTCGTCTACGGCATCCCGGAGTTCCGCCTTCCCAAGGACATCGTCCAGGCCGAGGTGGACAACCTCGCGAAGATGGGCGTGCAGTTCGAGTTCGACACCGTCGTCGGGCAGACGCTCTCCGTGGACGACCTCTTCGACGAGGGATTCCAGGCCGTCTACGTCGCGACGGGCGCGGGCCTCCCCTACTTCGTGAACGTGCCGGGCGAGGACTTGAACGGCGTGTATTCGGCCAACGAGTACCTGACTCGAGCCAACCTCATGGGCGCCTACCGCTTCCCCGAGGAGGACACGCCGGTCCTGCGCCGAGACAACGTGGCGGTTCTGGGCGGCGGCAATGTGGCGATGGACGCCGCGCGCACGGCTCTGCGCCTGGGCGCGAAGAACGTCTACCTCGTCTACCGCCGCTCGCGCGTCGAGCTGCCCGCCCGCGTCGAAGAGGTCCATCATGCCGAGGAGGAGGGCGTCCAGTTCCGCTTGCTCAACGCTCCTGTCGAAATTCTCCCGACGAAAGACGGCTGGGTGCGTGGGATCAAGGTCCAGCGGTGCGAGCTGGGCGAGCCGGACGAGAAGGGCCGCCGCCGCCCTGTCCCGATCGAGGGCGCCTACGAAGAACTCCCCGTCGAGATCGTCATCGAGGCGATCGGCAACGGCCCCAATCCCCTGATCCCCAAGACCACGGTGGGACTGACGGTCAGCCGCCACGGCACCCTCGTCGTGGACGAAGCCACGATGATGACGACCCGCAAGGGCGTCTTCGCCGGCGGCGACATCGTGGCCGGCGCCTCGACAGTCATCCTCGCGATGGGCCACGGCCGAAAAGCCGCTGCCGCCATCGACGCCTACCTGCGCCAGGAAGCCTCCAGGCAAACCGCCACGAACTGATATGCAGTCTCCCCCTAGTTTCCACCCGTCCTCCCGCCCCTGAGCGGTTTGAGGAGGCGGAGCGCCTCTACCGCGAATCACCGGGTTCCAGCTGAAACAGCGGCCTCGCTTGAGTTTCAACACCAATGTTATGAACGAGTTGTGATAGCAAGGAGTATTTGAAAGGGCTGCCGACGGTTGACTTTGTGGCACGGATGTGGCACAAGCAGTCCGAGAGGTTAGAAATGTCCGCCATCGCCAGGGACAAGGCCCACAAGATTGTTGTCCAGGAACTGGGAAACGCCCCCGAGAAACCGCTCCAGGGAGGCGCCCCGTCAATCGAGGCGACGATCGTCTTCCTGAAGATCCTGGATCGCTGCCTCGTCAGGCTCAATCGCCAGGCGCGCCTGGGTAAGAAGCTCGACGTCATCGTCCGGGAGACGGCCCTGCAACGCGGATTTCCGGCGTTCCTGACCTACGCGCGCTCCTCGGTGGATCGCGCGTCCGAATGCGTTCTGGCCACCTGGACCGAGGCGGCTCATCTTCTGGGTCAGAAAGGAATCCGGGAGCCGCAGGAGATCCTCTGCGGGACCGGTCAGGCGCTGACGGGCATCTCGGAAGAGCTGTTCCGCGACTACCTCTCAACCTACAACCTGGCGTTCGCTGAGATCCTGCGGGAGCACATGGTCGAGCCCCGCGCGCAGCAGACCATCCAGGAGTTGCTCCAGCGATTCGATATGAGCTACGACGATCTCGGCCGGGTGCTCGACGTCTCCGGAGAAACGGTCAGGCGCTGGAGAAAGGGCACGAGCAGCGTGCCGAAGCAGAAGCTCGCGGCGATTGACATGGCGGGCAACGCGCTCCGGCGGATGCTCCGGGTCATCCGCCCCGAGGTCCTGCCTTCCGCGGTCCGCAGGCCGGCGGAGCTTTTCGGCGGAGTGTCCGCCCTCGACTGGATCCGGTCGGGCCGCGCCGCCGAAGTCGCGGACCGTTACGAAACGGCCTTCGCCTATCAGGGATGATGGCCGGCGAAAAAGTCGTCACGCACGAGCACGTTCCCCTCTTCCGCGTCCTGCGGGCCGGGCATACGAATCCCCTCGACGCTTCCCACAGCCGCTTCCGGCCGGGCCGCTGGAACACCAGGGACTTCGCCGCACTCTACAGCTGCTGCAGCGAATTCTCGGCGAGGGCCGTGGCGCGGGATCGTCTGAGGCTCGCTGCCGTCGAGGTCGAGGAACTGCAGCCCGGAGCACGGCCGCAGCTCTGCGAGATCGCGTGGTCGGGGCATGTCGTGGACGTCGCCTCCGCCGAGGGCGTGGAAGCGGCCGGGTTCGCGTCGAGCTACCCGCAGGGAGTGACGCACGCAGAGACGCGGCCTCGCGCGGTGGAGTGGTTTGGCCGGCGGCGCGAGGGGGTCCTTTGCCGCGGCGCATCGCTATCTCGCCTGGGCTTCTCGGACTGGTCGGGAGATCACGAGCGTTGGGGGGAGCTGGCCGTCTTTGTCGAGGCCACCGCGACGGAAGCCACGCTTCTCCGGACGCGGAATGATCTCGACTGGCTCTAGCCGGCGCGTGCGTGCCGTCTACTAAGGGCCCGGCGCCTGATTCGGACAGACCGTTGGCCGGCTGTACGGGAGCGTCTACTTGCTGGCCGAAGAGGGTGCGGGCAGCTTTTCCGGAGGAGTCTCAGAGTAGTAGGAGGCGAGGGCAGCGATCTCGGAATCGGTGAGGTGCTTGCAGAGGTCGCGCATGACACGGTAGACGTCGTTGGCGCGCTCGCCCGAACGGAAGGCCATGAGCTGCACGGTGAGATCCTGGGATTTCCGGTCTTTCAGCACGGACATTCCGTAGAAGCTCGGGTTCCCGGCGCCGCGGTCGCCATGACACGCGTCGCACGCGGGGATGAGGCGCACGCCGTCCCCGACGGTTGCGAGCTTCACCGCGGCGTCATTCGGGAGCGCCGGTTTTCCCGTTGACCGCGGGGGCTTCTGCGCAGAGTAGAAGGCGGCGAGATCCGCCATGTCGTGATCCGAGAGCGTCTGGACCGCGTCATTCATGATGGAGCTCGTGCGGGACCCGGCCTTGTAATCGGAAAGCTGCTTGTAGATATAGAGAGAGTTCTGGCCTCCCAGGTCCGGAACATCCGGGATGTCTACGTTCCCTGCCTCTCCATGACATTGGGCACAATCCTGATGAAGCTTCTTGCCCCTGGCGGCGTTGCCGCTCCTGGCGAGCTTCACGGTCTCGAGCGTCCATGCCACTTGCGACGACGGCCCGCTTACGAGCGGAGCCGCGGCCGCGAGCGCCGCGGCGGCGGAGAAAGCGATGGCGAGCCGGCGTCTCACCGGGCGCCCCAGATGAGCGCTTTGTGGACGTGCATGAAGAAGAACTGGCCGATCGGATAGGCCCACGAGACTGCCATCAGGACGACGAGCAGCCAGTTCCACGGCGCAAAACCATTGAGCAGGGCCGGCACGGTCACCACGGGTTCGACCGTGTCGGCGTAGGCCATGGATCGGTCGGGCTCGGCCTCGCGACTGCGGTGCGTCAGGAGAAGATTGACGAGCAGCATCACGCCGGAAACGACGAGCAGGACGCCACCGGCGATCATCGCGGCGGTATACGGGCGCCACCGCGCCACGATCTGCGGATCGTAGGGTGAGTAGGCGGTGCGCCGCGGCATCCAGAGCAGGCCCACGACGTGCCACGGAACCGTCAGCGCGAGAATGCCGATGAACCAGAGCCAGATCTGCGCCGCGGCCATGCCCCGCGAATAGAGACGGCGGCCAGTCAGCTTCGGCCACAGAGCGTAGGCGCTGGCGAAGTACACGATGACGACGGCGCCTCCGAAGATGAGGTGGAAGTGGGCCGGCATCCACATCGTGTTGTGAACCATGGCGTCCATGGCGTAGGAGGCATTGATCAAGCCGCCGAATCCGCCGGGCAGAAGCAACAGGAGCGCGAGGATGCCTCCGAGTGCGACGGGCTCGCTCCAGGGCAGTGCGCGGGTCCAGCCGAAGAGGCCCTTGCCGCCACGCAGGCGGCCCGCCGTCTCGAGGGAGGCGGCGACGGTAAAGCCGGTCAAGAGAGTCGGAAGCGCGACCAGGAACGTGCCGAAGGCATGCATGAGCTTCCAGCCCGCCGCCTGCTCCGGATCGACGAACACGTGATGGAGGCCGATGGGCAGACTGAAGACCAGGAGCATCACAAACACGACCCGGCCCATCTCGTCGGAGAAGAGATATCCGCCGGCCGCCTTCGGCACGATCGAGTAGAGCGCCACGTAGGCAGGGATCAGCCAGAAATACACGATCGGGTGCAGGGTCCACGCGAAGAGCGCGCGGGCGAGGCCGACGTCGATCGTCTGCGCGAGGCCCAGAGAAGCCGGAAGAAGCTGGAACACGACCTCGATCACGACGCCTACCATCGTCCAGGCCCAGAGGATCGCGCAGCTCGTCATGC
>WNFV01019701.1_pt1 | contig 10533 bp, 8 predicted proteins | sample 5400101 | NCBI WGS metagenome assembly WNFV01 (sample SAMN13153361, study PRJNA577476) | soil metagenome | isolation source: 115 cm soil or saprolite under grassland replicate 1 | place: USA:California | collected 2016-06-15 | reverse complement strand
CCGGGGTGACCGACCTGGTGGTGCTGAACACCACCGGCTCCTCCTTCGCCGGCTACGTCAGGGATCCGTACACCACGCTGCCCGAGGCCGCGGACCGGATCCTGGCCACCGCGCTGACCGCCCGCTGGCGGCATGCCACCGACACGGCCGGCGACCGGACCGGCGACTGGGCGAACTCGCACCGGGAGTCGGTCCGCAACCTGCTCGAGGCGTTCGCCGACACCGACAGCAAATCGCTGCAGCAGACGCTCTACGCGATGGGCCAACGGGTGCTGGACCACCGGCCCGAGGTCGTCGAGGTCCGGCTGTCGCTGCCGAACAGGCACCACTTCCTCGTCGACCTCGCCCCGTTCGGCCTGGACAACCCTGGCGAGGTGTTCTTCGCCGCGGACCGCCCGTACGGCCTCATCGAGGGCACCGTGCTCCGCGACGACGCGCCGCCCGCCGGCCTGGCCTGGTGGTAGCCGTGGAGTTCATCCGGGCGGCGACGCTGGACGAGGCGCTGGCCGCGAAGGCGGAAAACCCCGACGCGGTGCCCATCGCCGGCGGCACCGACGTGATGGTGGAGCTGAACTTCGACCGCCGCCGGCCCGGTGTGCTGCTCGACCTGACCCCGGTGGACGAGCTGGCGCGGTGGTCCACAGTGGACGGTCGGGTTCGGCTCGGCGCCGGGGTGTCGTACGCGCGGATCATCGCCGAGCTGTCCGATCGGCTGCCAGGGCTGGCGATGGCGTCCCGCACGGTCGGGTCGCCGCAGATCCGCAACCGCGGCACCGTCGGCGGCAACCTCGGCTCCGCCTCCCCGGCCGGCGACGCCCACCCGCCGCTGCTGGCCACCGCGGCGGAGGTCGAGGTCGCGTCGGTGCGGGGGGTACGCACCGTACCGGTCGGCGAGTTCTTCACCGGCCCCAAGCGGAACGCGCTCGCCCCCGACGAACTGGTCATCGCGGTGCTGACGCCGGCGGCAACCGGCCCGCAGCAGTTCGCCAAGGTCGGCACCCGCAACGCAATGGTGATCGCGGTGTGCTCATTCTCGGTCGCGCTGCACCCGGGACCGAGCACCGTCAGCACTGTCAGCACTGTCGGCTCCGTCGGCTCCGTCGGCACCGTCGGCACCGTCGGCACCGGCATCGGGTCGGCCGGGCCCACCCCGCTGCGCGCCGCCGAGGCCGAGGATTTCGCCGCCGCGGAGCTGGCCGGCCGCTGGCAGTCGCGGGAGCCGCTGCCGGAGCCGGTGCTGCGCCGGTTCGGCGAACTGGTCGGCAGCGCCGCGCGGCCGATCGACGACGTCCGCGGCACCGCGGCGTACCGCCGGCACGCCCTGGCCGTGCTCGCCCGCCGCACTCTGTCGTGGGCCTGGGAGGACTACCGCACGGGGAGGTGGTCGGCATGAGGGCCGGCGAAGCGACGGCGAGAGAGCAGCTCGGCGCCGCCCTGCGGGTTGACGTTGACGCCCGGGCCAGAATGAGGCCCACACGGCGGGGTCCCGGCGACGACGAGGAGCCCGCGGAGCGTTCTCGTGGGGTGCGTGTGCGGAACGAGCGCGGAGCCGAGCAATGAGAATCAGCATGACGGTGAACGGCGAGCCGCACGCCGCGGACGACGTCTGGGAGGGCGAGAGCCTGCTGTACGTGCTGCGCGAGCGGCTCGGCCTGCCCGGCTCGAAGAACGCCTGCGAGCAGGGCGAATGCGGCTCCTGCACGGTTTACCTGGACGACGTCGCGGTGTGCGCCTGCCTGGTCGCCGCCGGCCAGGCGGAGGGCCGGACCGTGCGCACCGTGGAAGGGCTGGCCACCGGTGCCGGGCTCGACCCGGTGCAGCAGGCTTACCTGGCCACCGGCGCGGTGCAGTGCGGGTTCTGCACACCCGGCCTCATCGTGGCCACCCACGACCTGCTGCGCCGCGAACCGCATCCGTCGGACGCGGAGATCCGCGAGGCGCTGGCCGGCAACCTGTGCCGCTGCACCGGGTACGAGAAGATCCTCGACGCGGTGCGGCTGGCCGCGTCCACCGTGTCCAATTCTGCGCCCGCGGCGCCAGCGGACGGTGATGCATGGTGAGGATCGTCATCGACGGCGCCGCCGTGTCCACTGTGGACGAGCAGAGCACCGAGTACGACACCGGGTACGTGGTGGTGGAGGAGGGCCGGATCGCCGATGTGGGCGCCGGTCCCGCGCCCACCGGGCCGGCGGACCGCCACGTCGACGCGCGCGGCTGCCTGGTCACCCCGGGGTTGGTCAACACCCACCACCACCTGTACCAATGGGCCACCCGGGGGCTGGCGCAGAACTGCGACCTGTTCGGCTGGCTGGTCGAGCTGTACCCGGTCTGGGCAGGGCTGGACGAGGAGATCGTCGGCGCGGCGGCCGCGGCCGGGCTGGCCAGGCTGGCCCGCACCGGCTGCACCACCGCCGCCGACCACCACTACGTGTTCCCCCGCGACGGCGGCGACGTTTTCGGTGCGGTGGTGGACGCCGCCGCCCGGATCGGCACCCGGCTGCACGCGGTGCGTGGCTCGATGGACCGCGGCCGCCCGGCCGGCGGGCTGCCCCCGGACTCGCTGGTCGAGAGCCTCGACGGCGCGCTGGCCGGCACCGCCGAGGCCATCACCACCCACCATGACCCCGGGTTCGAGTCGATGGTGCGGGTGGCGGTCGGGCCGTGCTCGCCGTTCACGGTCAGCCCGGAGCTGATGACCCGGGCCGCCGAACTGGCCCGGCACACCGGCACCCGGCTGCACACCCACCTGGCCGAGACGATCGAGGAGGAGAAGCAGTGCCAGGCGGAGTTCGGCTGCACGCCGGTGGAGTACGCCGAGCGGACCGGCTGGTTGGGCGGCGACGTGTGGCTGGCGCACGGCGTACACCTGTCACCCGCCGAGGTGTCCCGGCTCGGCACCACCGGCACCGGCGTCGCGCACTGCCCCACCTCCAACGGCCGGCTCGGCTCCGGGATCGCGCCGGTGAAGGCGCTGCTGGAGGCCGGCGCCCCGGTGGGGCTCGGTGTGGACGGCGGGGCGTCCAATGAGGACGGTGGGCTCGCGGTGGAACTGCGGCAGGCGGCGTACCTTGCCCGGCTGGCCGGCGGCGCGGACGCGCTGACCGCCCGGCAGGCGCTGTGGCTGGCCACCGCGGGCGGCGCGGCCTGCCTCGGCCGGACCTCGGAGATCGGCTCGCTGCGGCCGGGCCTGCTCGCCGACATCGCGGTATGGCGACTGTCCACACTGGACCACGCCGGCATCGACGACCCCGTGGCGGCACTGGTCTTCGGGCCGGTGCCGCCACTGGCGCTGCTCCTGGTCGGCGGCGCCGCGGTGGTCGAGGACGCGGAGCTGCGCACCGCCGACGAGGCCACGCTGGCCGCCGACCTGCGCGCCGCCGTCCGCCGGCTGAAGGGACGGACCCCGTGATCATCGCCGATTCTGCACGGTCGCGGCCGCCACTGCGCCGCGACGACCACAGCCGGACCCGGACGGGACCGCGGCCGGTGAGCGCGCCGCCGCAGACCGCCGTCGCCGATGGTGTCGGACAGAGCGCGGTCCGGCCGGACGGCGTGCTCAAGGTGCGCGGCGAGTTCGCCTACTCCTCCGACATGTGGGCCGACGACATGCTCTGGGGCGCCACCCTGCGCAGCCCGCACCCGTACGCCCGGATCCGCTCCCTCGACATCGGCGCGGCGCTCAAGGTGCCGGGCGTGTACGCGGTCCTCACCCACTCCGACGTGCCCGGCGAGAACCGCTTTGGCCTGGAGCACGCCGACCAGCCGGTCCTGGCCGACGACGTGGTCCGGTACGCCGGCGAGCCGGTGGCCGTGGTGGGTGCCGATCATCCCGAGACGGCGCGCCGCGCGGCCGCCCGGATAGCGGTGGACTACGACGTGCGCCAGCCCCTCACCGATCCCGAGGCCGCGCTGGCCGACGGCGCCCCGAGGCTGCACCCGGGCGGCAACCTGGTCCGCGCGCCGCTGCCACCGCCGGCAGTTGCGGGCGGCGAGGTCGACCTGCGCACCATGCCCGGCGGGGTCTCCAACACCACCCATGGCGAGGGCGTGCGGCGCGGCATCGGGTACGGGGTCGGCGGCGCGTTCGGCGCCCGCGAGGACCTGTCCATGCAGATCCACGCCTGCCTGCTCGCGCTGCACGCCGGCAAGCCGGTGAAGATCGTGTACGGCCGGGAGGAGTCCTTCTACGGCCACGTGCACCGGCACCCGGCCGTGATGCGGTACGAGCACGGCGCGGACCGCGACGGCCGGCTGGTCTTCGTGCGGGCGCGCATCGTGCTGGACGGCGGCGCGTACGCCTCCACCACGGCCGCTGTCACCGGCAACGCCGGCAGCCTCGGCATCGGCCCGTACCAGGTGCCGAACGCGGCGATGGACTGCTACGGCGTCTACACCAACAACCCGCCCTGCGGCGCGATGCGCGGGTTCGGCGCCGTGCAGGCGGCGTTCGGGTACGAGTCCCAGATGGACAGACTCGCCGACGCGCTCGGCCTGGATCCGGTGGAGCTGCGCCTGCGCAACGCGATGCACGAGGGCTCTGTCCTGCCGACGGGCCAACGGGTGGACTCCGCCGCCCCGGTGGCCGAGCTGCTGCGCCGGGTGCGGGACGCGCCGCTGCCACCGCCGGCAGTTGCGGGCGGCGAGGTCGACCTGCGCACCATGCCCGGCGGGGTCTCCAACACCACCCATGGCGAGGGCGTGCGGCGCGGCATCGGGTACGGGGTCGGCATCAAGAACGTCGGTTTCTCCGAAGGGTTCGACGACTACTCCACCGCGCGGGTACGGCTGGCGGCCATCGCCGGCGAGCCGGCGGTCGAGGTGCACACGGCCGCGGCCGAGGTGGGCCAGGGCCTGGTGACGCTGCAGGCGCAGATCGCCCGGACCGAGCTGGGGGTGTGGCGGGTGAGCGTGCTGCCGGCCGACACGGCGGTGGGCAGCGCCGGGTCGAGCTCGGCATCGCGGCAGAGCTACATGACCGGCGGCGCGGTCAGGGCGGCCTGCGAGGCGGTGCGGGCGGAGCTGGACCGGCGCGCCGGCCGGGACAGCCGCACGCTCTCGCCCGCCGAGCTGGCCGCGCTGCTCGGCGACGGGGCTATCGAGCGCACCGTGGAGTGGCGGCACCGGCCGACGTCGCCGCTGGATCCGGTCAACGGGCAGGGCAACGCGCACGTGCAGTACGCGTTCGCCGCGCACCGCGCGGTGGTCGATGTGGACACCGAGCTCGGCCTGGTGCGGGTGGTCGAGCTGGCCTGCGCGCAGGACGTCGGGCGGGCGCTGAACCCGCAGGCGGTGGTCGGCCAGATCCACGGCGGCAGCGCGCAGGGCCTCGGGCTGGCCGTGATGGAGGAGATCCAGGTGCTGGACGGGCAGATCCGCAACCCGTCGTTCACCGATTACCTCATCCCGACGATCCTCGACATGCCGCCGATGCGGGTCGACGTGCTAGAACTGGCCGACCCGCACGCGCCGTACGGACTGCGCGGCGTCGGCGAGCCGCCCACGATCTCCTCCACGCCGGCCATCGTGGCCGCCATCCGGGCCGCCACCGGCCGACCGCTGAACCGCATACCGGTCCGCCCCGAGCACATCGTGGCGGCGAGCGGTCAGCCGTGACCGAATACCTGGGCCACGCTCTGCCCGATCGTGGCCAGGTCGGCGGTCACCTGGGTGGCGCCGGTCAGCAGGGACCTGATCTTCTCCCACCGGCTGCGCGCCACGGTGGGCTGGACCGGCTGGTCCTGCTGCCGGGCCCGGGTGTCCGCGGTCAGGTCGTCGAGGTTGTCGAGCACGACATCCTTCTTCGGTACCGCAGGCTCGGCGCTCGCCACCTGGGCGCGCAGCTCGGCCAGCAGGGCGAGCAGGTCGGCGACGCCGGCGGGGGCCTGGACGTACATGTCGCCGTGGCTGCTCACGTCGCCGTCGATACGGCCCCCGGTGACCACCGGGGCGTTGAAGTTGCCGGAGAAGTGATCTCCCTTGCTGGTGGGCATGGCCTCATCCTTGCCGGGTCGGGCGGGCGGCGGGCGCCGGTACTGTCATCGCCCCGCTGCTGGTCACGTTGCCACCGACGCGGCCACCGGTCACCACCGGCGCGTTGAAGTTGCTCTCGACGAACACGTTGTTGGTCACGACCGCGGCGGCCTGCCGGTCGAACTCCAGCGAGGAGTACCCGAACTCGCGCAGGATCCGGCTGATCACCAGCACGAACCTGCTCTCCAGGATCTTCAGGTACCGGTCCACGTCGGCGCGCTGCAGGTAGTTGTGCACGTCCCCGTCCGCGGCCAGCTCGCGGATGCTGCGCAGTGAGCCGTACCGGGCCGGGTTGCTCACCCCGCGCTCCACCGGCAGCGGCCGCAGCCACCTCGACAGGTGCAGGACCCGGCCGGGCAGGCTGGCCGGCAACTGCAGCAGCCGCACCAGGCCCTGCCAGACCGGGACCAGCTGGCTGCTGGAAAGGTTGTCGATCGCCCGGAACGGGCGCTGGATGGGCATCAGCAGGCAGGGCGTCCACTCCACGTACAGCGTGCTGTGGTCCACGGCCAGGTGCAGGAAGACCGACACCACCAGCTCCCGGTCCCAGGTCTCCACCCGCAGGCACTGGTAGTACCGGGCCCACTCCTTGGGGTCGGCGCGCAGCCGAGCGGCCTCGTCCGCGGGTAGCCAGCGGCTCGGCGGGCCGTCCAGGGAAGGCAGGAACAGCCTGGCGCTCGGGTCCTCCCGGTGGTCGAGGAGCTCCTCCGCCGAGGCGATCACCTCGCCGGACACCGTCAGGTCCCGCAGCCGCGCGCTCGGGGTCAGTGGGGTGGACCGGATCAGCTCGGTGATCTCGGCCCGCACCCGGTCGTACAGCGCCGTGGTGCTCAGCCCGCGCGGCTCGTCGCCCGACCGGCTGGCCGGGATCGGGGGCTGGGCGCCGGCCTCGCCGGGCAGGGCGTGCTCGGGGCCTTCCGGCAGCGGGATCAGGGAGGTCGCGGTGGACCACGGCCTCACCTCGACCCCCGCGCCGACGAACGGAGAGTACCCCCGGTACACGGTGAGCGGGACGTCCGGCCCGCCGTCCGGATGCTCCCACCGCCGGTCCGCGTGCTGCCGCTGCGCCTGGCGGACCCGCGCCACCTGCTCGTTCTGCCGGCTCGGGGCGTAGTTGTGGATGTGCCGCGGGCCGGTGTCGTACCCGGAGCCGCCCACGCGGCGGAACCGCGCCGTCAGCGCCTTCCACACCGCGACCCGGTCCGCGGTCAGTACCGCGGCGATGGCCAGCACCAGCAGGAGCGCGAACACGTTCCGCACCATGTGGTCAGGGGCTGGCACGTCGAAGCCGAGGTCGCGGGTGTCGTCGGGCCCGTTGACCCGCCTGCCGACGTAGATGGCGACCAGGATCAGGATGGCGAAGCCGGCGGCGGCCGCCGCGAGCTTGCGCTGCAGGGCGCCCTCCGCCGGTACGGTCTCATCGCCTCGCTCGCGCTTCTGGCGCGCGTTGGCAGTGGCGACCGAGAGGCCGGCGGCCACCGCGACCCACACCAGCAGCCAGGTCAGCGGCGCGGTGAACACCACCGGCACGGCAAGCAGCACCACCGCCCCGTCCCGCAGCATCCGCCGGACCCGGCCGGCGATCGCCTCGTTCAGCACCGCCGCGGTATCGACTCCGGGCGAGGGCGGCATCGGGCGGGTCGGCTCCAACAGGTACTCCCGGATCGCCTGGTCGGCGAAGTCGGAGCTGAGGTGCGCGGCGGCGCACAGGTACCGTGTGGTGTCGTCGCGCCGGAGCATGGTGTCGGCCGATGTGCGCCAAGGTTGACCGGCGATGTCGTGCGCGGCCGGCTGCCCAGCGTGCGGGTGCATGCGATCCCCTCGCTAGTTCACGGCACCGGCGGTGGGCCACCGCCCCCGATGCTCACGTAACGCCCCCAAGTGTGTGCGCACCGTAGCCTACCGCGGATCTTTGCGTCGCGACCCCGGGGCCGTTCCCCCGGGGTCGGAACCGGGATCGCGGGCCGGTCCGGCCGTTAGGGTGGTCCCGCCGGGCTCGATTCGGCGTTCGAGGAGGCACACGTGCCGCTGATGTTCCTGAACGGCGGGGGGATGCGGGGTGGGCCACTGCATCCCAGGTTGCAGGGCGCGGTCCTGGTGCGGCCGGCCCGCACGGCGGCGAAGTACCGCTTCTACTCCGTCGGCGACCGGTACCCCGCGATGGCCCCGGACGGCGAGCACAGCGTGGCCGGCGAGGTGTACGAGCTCCCGCTGGAGGTGCTCCGCGACCACCTGCTGCCGGCCGAGCCGCCCGAGCTGGAGCTGAGCGTGATCGAGCTGGACGACGGCACGGCCAGCCTGGGCATGGTGCTGCGGCGGCCGTTCGAGGGCACCGCGGAGCTGGCCGACATCTCCGAGCTCGGCGACTGGCGCGCCTACCTGGAGCGCGCCGGTGGCTGACTACGACCTGGTGCTGCGATCGGACCGGGTGCTGCTGCCGGGCGGCGAGCGGCCCGCGGCGGTGGCCGTCCACGGTGGACAGATCGCGGCGGTGGCGGACCGCGGCGCCGCCCTGGATGCCGGGGTGGAGGAAGACCTGGGCGGGATCGCGGTGCTGCCCGGGCTGGTGGATACCCATGTCCACGTCAACGAGCCTGGGCGGACCAGTTGGGAGGGCTTTGCCACGGCCACCGCGGCGGCGGCGGCCGGCGGGGTGACCACCATCGTGGACATGCCGCTGAACAGCATCCCGTCCACTGTGGACATCGCCGCACTGGAGGTGAAGCGGAAGGCCGCCACCGGGCAGTGCTTCGTCGACGTGGGGTTCTGGGGTGGCGCCGTGCCGGGCAACCTGGCGGAGCTGCGCGGGCTACACGAGGCGGGAGTGTTCGGATTCAAGTGCTTCCTGGCACCGTCCGGGGTGGACGAGTTCCCGCCGCTGGCGTGGCCGGAGCTGGAACAGGTGCTGGAGGTGCTGCACGACCTGGGTGCGCTGCTGGTGGTGCACGCCGAGGACGGCGACCGGCTGGGGGTCACCCCGGCCAGCCCGCGGTACGCCGACTTCGTGGCCAGCCGACCACCGTCGACAGAGGACAGTGCGGTGGCCCGGCTGGCCGGGTTGGCGGTGCTGGCCGATGCCCGGGTGCACGTGCTGCACCTGTCCTCGGCCGGCGCGGTGCCGCACCTCGCGGCGGCGCGGGCCGGTGGCGCGCCGGTCACCGCCGAGACCTGCCCGCACTACCTGACGCTGGCCGCCGAGGACGTCCCCGACGGCGCCACCGAGTACAAGTGCTGCCCGCCGATCCGCGGCCGGGCCAACGCCGACCGGCTCTGGCAGGCGCTCGCCGACGGCACGGTGAGCTGCGTGGTGTCCGACCACTCGCCGTGCCCCGCGCAGCTGAAGGCTGGCGACTTCGCCTCGGCCTGGGGCGGTATCGCCTCGCTGCAACTCGGGCTGCCGCTGGTGTGGACGGCCGCCCGGCAGCGCGGCGTACCGCTGTCGGACGTGGTCGGCTGGATGGCCGACGCGCCGGCCCGGCTGGTCGGCCTGGCCGGCAAGGGCCGGATCGAGGTCGGCAGCGCCGCCGATCTGGTCGCGTTCGCGGCCGACGAGGAGTTCACCGTGGACCCGGCCGCGCTGCTGCACCGGCACCCGGTCACGCCGTACGCGGGCCGGCGGCTGGCCGGGGTGGTGCGCCGCACCTGGCTGCGCGGCACGGTTGTCGGCGCCGAGCCGCGCGGGCGACTGCTGCGGCGGGAGGCGTGGTGAGCGACTGGACCGCCCTGCCGGACCTGGCCAGCCGCGCCCTGGGCGGCAGCGTGGTGGCCGCCAGCGACGAGTTCTTCGCCGACAAGGAGAACCTCGTCACGCCGGAGCCCCCGGCGTTCACGCCGCACACGTTCACCGCGAAGGGGCAGGTGTACGACGGCTGGGAGACCCGGCGGCGGCGGGGCGCACCGGGGCACGACTGGGCGGTGGTCCGGCTCGGCGCACCCGGCGTGGTCCGCGGCGTGGTGGTGGACACCGCGTTCTTCCTCGGCAACTACCCGGAGCGGTGCGTGGTGCTGGGCGCCGCCATCGACGGCTACCCTGCGCCGGCGGAGCTTGACGCGGCCGAGTGGGTGGAGCTGGTGCCGTCGAGCCCGCTCGCGGGCGGCACCGCCAACGCCTTCGAGGTCGCGGTGCAGCGGCGGTTCACCCACGTACGGCTGGAGATCCATCCCGACGGCGGGGTGGCCCGCCTGCGGCTGCACGGCGAGCCGGTACCCGATCCGCAGGAGTGGGCCGGGCTGCCGCTGGACCTGGCCGCCACCGTGAACGGCGGGGCGGTCGTGGCGTGCAGCGACAGCTTCTACTCCCCGCCGGGCAACCTGCTGCGGCCCGGGCTGGCGCGGCGGATGAGCGACGGCTGGGAGACCGCGCGGCGGCGCGGCGGCGGCAACGACTGGGCGGTCGTGCGGCTCGCCGGCCACGCCGTGCCGGTGGTCGCCGAACTGGACACCACGTACTTCCGCGGCAACGCGCCGGACCACGCGATCCTGTCCGGCTCGGACGCCACCCGC
>WNFV01016182.1_pt1 | contig 10537 bp, 10 predicted proteins | sample 5400101 | NCBI WGS metagenome assembly WNFV01 (sample SAMN13153361, study PRJNA577476) | soil metagenome | isolation source: 115 cm soil or saprolite under grassland replicate 1 | place: USA:California | collected 2016-06-15 | reverse complement strand
GTCGAGAGCCCGGCGAAGGGCTCGTCGAGCAGCAGCACCCTCGGGGTCTGGGCGAGCGCCATGGCGACCTCGACGCGCCGCCGCTCGCCGTAGGAGGTCTGGCCGAGCGTCCGATCCGCGAGGTGATCGAGCCCGACCCGGGCCAGCGTCTGCCGCGCCCGCGCGATCAACGCCGCCTGCCGGTCGAGCCGGACGAACGGATTCCAGCGACGCCGTGACAGGCCGAGCAGCGAGAGCGTCACGTTGCGCAGCAGCGTCTCGCCCGGGAAGAGCGTGATGATCTGGTACGTGCGGGCGATGCCCAGGTGGAAGCGACGGCGGCTGGGAACCCGCGTGATGTCGCGGTCGAAGAACGTCACCGAGCCGCTGTCGGGCCGGAGCTCGCCGGTGATCAGGTTGAAGAGCGTCGTCTTGCCGGCGCCGTTGGGACCGATGATGAGGCGGCGCTCGCCGGGCTCGACGGCCAGGTTCACGTCCGACGTGACGCGCAGCCCGCCGAACGACTTCTCGAGATTGCGCACGGCGAGCGCGCTCACCGCCCGACCTCCTCTCAGATCACGTTCCGAGTGCGCAGCTCCGCGATCTGCTCCGGGCGATACCCGAGCTCGGTCAGGATCTCATCCGTGTGCTCGCCCAGCGTGGGCGCGCGGCGGCGGAAGCGCCCGGGCGTCTCGGAGAGATCGACCGGGGTCGGCGCGAGCGGCGCCGGTTGGGACAGGCCCGGGTACTGGGTGTCGACGAGGAGGCCGGCAGCTCGCACGTGCTCGTCCTCGAGGGCTTGCTGCGGCGAGTAGAGCGGACCCGCCGCGATCCTGGCGGCCTCGAGTTCGGCGAGCGCCTCCGCGGTCGTGCGCTCGGCCGTCCACTCCGACATTCGCCTGGAGATGATCTCGCCGTGGTCGCCCCGGGCGAGATCGTCCTTGAACCGCGGATCGGTGAGCCAGTGGTCTTCACCGATCAGCTTGGCCCACCGCCGGAACATCGGCTCTCCGATCGCGAGGGCGAGGATCCAGCCGTCCTTGGTGCGGAACAGATCGGACGGCGCGGACGTCTGGCCGCGATTGACCGTCGCGACTCGATCGACCTGGATCGCTTGCTGCTCGACCAGGGTCGGGTTGTTGAAGGCGATCGCGGTCCGGAGCAGGGCGCCCTCCACCTTCTGCCCCCGACCGGTCTGCCGGCGGGCCATGAGCGCGGCCAGGGTGCCGAACGCGGCGAGCGACGCCGTGCCGCAGTCGACCCACGCGACCGCGGCTCGCAGCGGCTGCTCCGGCGTGCCCGTGAGATATGCCGAGCCGCACATCATCTCGAGATCGAGCGCCAGCGAGCGCAGCACCTCGGGAGGCAGGTTCGCGACGACGACGTCGGCGGTGGCCACCAGCTTCCGCACGATCTCGCGACCCTCCGGGCACGCGGGGTCGAGGGTCATCGCGCGCTTGTTGCGATTCATCACCAGGTACATCGCGCCCACGCCGTCCTCGGCCACCGGCGCCACCCACCGATCCTCGCCGCCGCCCGCCCGCTCGATGCGGATGACGTCGGCGCCGAGGTCGGCGAGAAGCGCCGCGCAATACGGCCCGGCGATGTAGCGCCCGAAGTCGAGGACCCGCACGCCCTCGAGCACGCCCTCCAGGTCGTTCATTTCAAGGCGAGCGGCTGCCCGTCGAGATCCTCCGCGCGCTCGACCTTGATGAGGACGCCGAATCCCTTCTTGTCCGGATCGCGCTCCTTCTCGGGTTGCACGAGGCGTCGCCAGATCTCCTCGTACACCGCGCCGGACCGGTGAATCTCCGCGGCTCCATAGAAGCGGGCGATGCCGCCCTTTGGCAGCACGCCGGCCTCGCGGAGCTGTGGCTTCCGGAGGAAGACCGTGACCTTCGTCTTATCCTTGAGGTTGGCGTTCGTCGAACCCTTACCGCGCTCCCACAGCGCGATATGGTCGTCGTCGTAGACCATCGTGCTGCCCCGCGGAGTGATCTGGGCGAATCCGTTCGGCAGCACGGTGGCCACCAGGCACACGTTGGCGGGGAACGCGGTGTTGATGTGCTCGTGAAGGACCTTGGGAATCGTGGGCACGAGAACCTCCTTTTTCATAGCCGCGCCTCGGCCGGCGGGGCCCCAGATCGGTTTGCCGGCGCGGGACGCCTGCGGCCGCGAGTCGACGGTCGATTTCGTCGTAGGTCTTGCGATCGACCTTGAGCGCGATGTGCTGGAAGCGCCCGATCTGCGGGTACACGGCTTTGCTCCGCTCGTACATCTCGTCATCGGCGAACTGGAAGAACGCCAGTGCGCTGCCGTCGGCCAACCCGAAGAACGTGTGGCAGTACGCGACCTCGCGCTGAACCTCGGTGTTGAAGACCCGCTCGCACCAGGTCGCCACCAGCGGCAGCCCGAGAACGTCCTCGAAGAACTGCCGGTTGGCCTCGTGATCGCGAATGACGAAGGCGTAATGATGGAGTCGTTGCGGCAGCTGCGGCAGTTGGCTCATGGCCGGCGCCTCCCCGCGGGATTATCCCGCGCCCCGTCGAGGATGTCGACCGCCCCGCTGGCGCCGCGGCGGCCGGTCACCCCGCCGCGCTGACCCGCGGCCCCGACGCCGCGGCCCGAGCCCAGCGCCAGAGCCGCTGCGTCCCCGGCACCAGCCCCTCAGGCATGAACACCACGATGACGACGAAGATGGCGCCGAGGACGAAGTTCCAGCGCTCGATGTAGGCGCTCGCCACGTTCTTGACGATCACGACCAGCCCGGCGCCGACGATCGGTCCGAGCAGCGTCGCCGTGCCACCGGAGATCACCATCAAGAGCGCCTCGGCGGACGCGGTGAGCGCCACCGCCTGGGGGCTCACGAACTGGTTGTAGTAGAGGTAGAGAAGCCCCGCCACGCCGCTCCAGAAGCCCGAGAAGAGGAAGGCGAGGAAGCGAACCATCCAAACGTGGTAGCCGAGCGCGTTCATACGCCTGGGCTGGTCGCGGGTGCCGCGGAGGCTGGCGCCGAACGGCGAGGCGACGAAGATCGCCATCGAGGCCACGGCGACCAGGAAGACAGCGAGGGTCGCCCAGTAGAAGCCCACCGGCGACGCGAGCGACAAGCCGAGCGGACTCGGCCGGCCGCGGATGGCGATGCCGTTGTCACCGTTCGTGATGCTGATCCAGCGGTAGGCGACACCCCAGACGATCTGGCCCAGCGCCACCGTGATCATGACGAAGCCGAGGCCGGTACCGCGGAGCGCCAGCACCGCGAAGATCGCGGCGGCGACCAGCGTCAGCGCCAGCGCCCCGGTCGTGACCGCGATGTGACCGTGGCCGTTGTCCATGATCCGCGCGCCCGCGTACGCGGCGATGCCGAAGAGTCCGGCGTGGCCGAGGCTGACCAGCCCGGCATAGCCGGCGAGCACGTTCACGCCGAGGGCGAAGATGCCGTAGAAGAGGATCTGGCTGGCGATGTTGATGTAGTAGGTTCCGCCGACCCACCACGGTACTGCAGCCAGGATGACCAGCGCGGCGGCGAGCGCGGCCCGCCTCACGCCGTCTGCCGTCCGAAGAGACCCTGCGGCCGGACGACCAGCACGATGAGCATGGGCAGGAACAGGACGACGTAGGCGAGCTCGGGAAACATCGCCTGACCGAAGTTGTAGAGGAAGCCGACGACGAAGCTCCCCACGAGCGAGCCGAGCAGGCTGCCGCTGCCGCCCAGAATCACGACGACGAGGGCCAGCGGGAGCATCTCCTGGTCGAGGCCCGGATAGACGGAGAGGATCGGCCCGCCGATCACGCCGGCGAAGCCGGCGAGCCACGCGCCCAGGCAGAACACGATGGTGAAGAGCCGCGAGACGCGGATCCCGACCACGCGCGCCATTGCCGGATCGTCGACGCCCGCGCGGATCATCGCGCCGAGCCGCGTCCGGTCGAGGAGCGCCCAGAGCGCGACGGCGAACACGATCGCGATGAGACTGATCGCCAGTCGATACGTGGGAAACCCGAGGCCGAGCAGCGACGTGGCGCCTCGCAGCGCGCTCGGCGTGGCGATCCGGATGGGATCGCCGGTCCAGACAATGAGGCAGACGTCGGCGATCATGAACGAGAGGCCGAGGGTCACCAGCACCTGCGCGAGCTCCGCCCCGCCCAGCCGGCGCAGGATCAGTCGCTCGACGATCCCGCCCAGGGCGGCCACCAACAGCCCGCTCACGAGCGCGGCCGTCCAGAAGTCCATCCCCCGCGCGATCAGGCTCGTCGCGAGGTACGCGCCGAGCATGAAGAACGAGCCGTGCGTCAGGTTCGGGATCTTCATCAGACCGAAGATGAGCGAGAAGCCAGCGGACAGGAGGAAGAGGAGGCCGCCCAGCGTGATGCTGTTGACGGCCAGCACTAGCCACAGGCTCATGGAGTCCCGGTCCGGGCCGGTCGGTCGCCCTTAGGTTTTGAGCGGCGGATAGTCGCGCGAGTACACCGGCTGCGACAGGAACCACTTCTCGTCGTAGGTCCAGAACTGGCTGACCTTCGGGTAGGTCTTGATCGTCGTGTTGACGAGCTTGTCGGCCTTCTTCTCGCACCGCCGGATGTAGAAGCTCCCGATCACGTTGCCGAAGCGGTCGAACGAGAACGGCCCGCGGGGCGTGTCGGTGAGCGACACCGCGCGCAGGGCTCGGTTCAGCGCGTCCTTGTCGTCCGTCTTCCCGCCCGTTTTCTCGAGCGCGGCCTCGGCGACCATGCCGTTGATGTAGAGTCCGGCCGCGTAGAGCCCGGGGATGTTGCCGTAGTCGCGCACCATCCCGTCGACGAGCCGCTTGTTGCTCGGCGTGTCGAGATCGCCCGTGTACGCCGAGCACGAGATCACGCCCAGTACCTCGTCCCCGAAGGACTTCAGGAGCGCATCGTCGCAGGCGGGAGCGCCCGCCAGGACCGGCAGCTTCAGTCCCTGATCTTGGTACTGCTTCATGAACTTCAAGGGATTGGATCCGGCGAAGCCCTGGATGACGGCGTCGACGCCGCTGATCTGCGCGATATAGGGCGTGTAGTCCGGCGTCACCAGCGGCGGCCACAGCTTCTTCACGACCCGGCCGCCAGCATCCTCGAACACGCGCTGGAACCCGGCCATCTGCTCGTGACCGAAGGCGAAGTCGTCGGCGATGGTCATGACGCGCTTGAACTTCAGCTCCTTCGCCGCGTAGTCGGCCAGGGGGTGCATGTACTGCGCCGAGGTCCCGGAGGCCCGCACGAAATACGGGTTGGGCCGGCGCTGGGTCATATCCTCGGCGGCGGCGAGGCTCAGGATCGGCATCCTCGCCTGGGCGGTGTAGTCGGTGATGGCGAGGAGCTCGAACGCCGCAAGCGGGCCGAAGATCATGTCGACGTTGTCGCGCTCGACCAGCTCTTGGGTCTTGGTCTTGGTGCCGGCGGGGTTGCCGCCAGTGTCGGCGACGACGAGCTCGACCTTGCGCCCGGCGAGCGTGTAGTTCCGGTCCTTGAAGAAGCGAATCGTGCCCTGCTCCATCTGGATCCCGCCCTGAGCGAGCGGTCCCGTCTTCACCGTGAGCAGGCCGATGCGGACCGGCTTCGACTGCGCCACCGCCGGGAACGGCAGCCCCGTCGTCAGCGCCGCGCCCGCCGTGCCCCCCAGGAACGTTCGTCGATCGAGCCTGACCGCCATGTCAGTTCCTCCTTGGCCGACTCAATAGCGCTTGCTTGGCCGACTCAATAGCTCTTGGGGAGCCCGAGGACGTGCTCCGAGAGGTAGTTGAGCACCATCTCTTGCGAGACCGGCGCGATCTTGTAGAGACGCACCTCGCGCCAGAGCCGCTCGACGTAGAATTCCTTCGCGTAGCCGTAGCCGCCGTGGGTCTGCAGCGCCACGTCGCACGCCTCGAAGCCCGCCTCGGCCGCCATCAGTTTCGCCGTGTTCGATTCGGCGCCGCACGGCCGGCCGTTGTCGAAGAGCCACGCCGCCTTCAGGCACATCAACCCGGCCGTCTCGAGCCTCGCCCAGGCGAGCGCGAGCGGGTGCGCGATCGCCTGATTCTGGCCGATCGGCCGGTCGAAGACCACGCGCTCCTTCGCGTACTGCACGGCGCGGTCGAGCGCCGCCCGCCCGATGCCGACCGCCTCGATCCCGGTGAAGATGCGCTCGGGGTTGAGCGAGTCGAGGAGGTGGTAGAAGCCCCGGCCCACCTGGCCGACGACGTTCGCGGCCGGGATCTCGAGGCCGTCGATGAAGATCTCGTTCGAATCGATCGCCGCCCGGCCGAGCTTCTCGATCTCGCGCACCGTGATCTTCGCGCGGTCGAATTCCGTGAAGAAGAGCGTCATCCCCTCGAAGGGCCTGGCCGCCTCGCGGGGCGAGGTGCGCGCAAGCAGGAGGATGTGGGTCGCATGCCGGGCGTTGGTGTTCCACACCTTGCGGCCAATGACGACGTAGCCGTCGCCGTGGCGCTCGGCCCGGGTCTGGATGCGTGACGTGTCCGTGCCGGCGTTGGGCTCGGTCACGCCGAACGACATGACGATCTCGCCCGCGGCGATGCGCGGCAGGTACCGCCGCTTGAGGTCCTCCGAGCCGTGCTTGATCACGGGCATCGGAGGAAAGAGATAGAAGTGGATCGGGGACGCGCCCGTCGTCCCGGCGCCGGCGGCGCAGATCTCGTGCAGCATCACCGTGGCTTCGGTCACGCCCAGGCCCGAGCCGCCGTACTCCTCCGGAATGATCATCCCCAGCCAGCCGGCCTGCGCGAAGGCCCGGATCCAGTCCGCCGGGTACTCCGCCTTCCGGTCCTTCTCCAGCCAGTAGTCGAGCGAGAAGGATCGCGCGAGAGTCGCCACTTCCTTGCGGATCAGCTCCTGTTGCTCCGTCAGCTGAAAGTCCATGCGCGCGATTGTAGCCCAACATGCTCCCGGCCGACTCGAACGTGACCGCGTGGTGCTATCATGCGCGGCATGGCGGTCCAGGGCCTGTACGCGCTGCAGAACGGATTCATGGGTTTCGAGCGCTCCGGGCTCTTCTACGACGAGTTCTCCGGCGAGCGCGTCCAGATCCCGATCGCCTGCTGGCTCGTGCGCACCTCCGAAGCGATGATTCTTTTCGATACGGGTCTTTCGCCCCGCGCCGTCCCGGGGCTCTTGCGAAGCGATCCGCTCGCCCGCTTCACGGAAGAGGACTTGCTGGTGCACCGGCTCGACCTCGTGGGTCTCGAGCCCGACCACGTGGACATGGTCGTGCTCTCACACCTTCACTTCGACCACGCCGGGGGCGCCGTGCTCTTCCCCAAGTCCGAGTTGATCGTCCAGAAGGACGAGTATTCCTATGCCCACTACCCGGCCTCCTTCTTCGAGTCGTTCTATTACCGGAAGAACTTCGATTTGCCGGGCTACCGTTGGCGTCTGCTGGACGGCGATACCGAGCTGCTCCCGGGCGTGACGGTGTTGCGAACGGACGGCCACACGCCGGGCCACCAATCCTTGCTGGTCGAGTTGCCCGCGACGGGCCCGGTCATCCTCACGGGCGACGCCTGCTACTGGCAGGAACACGCGGACAAAGAGCGCGTGCCCGGCGTGGTCTGGAACCCGGCGCTGGCGCTTCACTCGCTCAAGAAGCTGAAGACGATCGCGCGGCTCGTGCGCGGTCGTATCTTTCCCGGTCACGACCCGGTCTTCTGGGAAACCGTCAAACAGGCGCCGGACGCCTATCGCTGAGGGACGTAGCGCGAACAGGGAGAGTGCCATGAAAGACGGATTCAGATTCGTGGACAGCGACATGCACATCATGGAGCCGCCGGACCTCTTCGATCGCTATCTGGACCCGCAGTTCAAGGATCGGATCAGCGTCCCGGTGGGCGCCGACGGCCGTCCCACGCGCGGCGCCGCCGGCCTGACCGTCATCGACGGCATCCCGACCTCGGACGTGGACCTCCAGCAGTACCGGAAGCGCGTCCGGAACAGCGGGCCGCAGAGCACGCAGCCCTTGTCGGGATCACGGCTCTTCGACACCGGCCGGCTCGACTTCGCGGTCGAGCGCGACTACGACCCCGTCGCCCAGGTGATGGGCATGGAGATGGAAGGGGTCGACATCGCGGTGCTGTACCCCACCGCCGGCCTCGCCTTGCTCGGCCGCGACAACATGGACCCGCAGCTCTCTCTGGCCATCTGCCAGGCGTACAACAACTGGATCCACGAGTTCTGCGCGTACAGTCCGGACCAGCTCAAGTGGGTGGCGATGCTGCCGGTGCACGACGTGCACCTGGCGTGCCGGGAGCTCGTGCGGTGCGTCCACGAGCTCGGCGCCGTCGGCTCGTTCATCCGGCCGAATCTCGTCAACGGCCACTACTGGCACTCGAACTACTGGGACCCCCTCTATACCGTGCACGAGGAACTCGACGCCACCTGGGGGTTTCATGAGGGCGTGAGCGCCCTCTACTCCCGCATGATCCCGCTGTACGGTGAGAACCGGTTCTATCGCCACGTCGCCAGCCACTGGATCGAGATGCAGCAGGCCCTGATCGCGATGATCATCGGCGGCGTGTTCGAGTTTCATCCAAAGCTCCGGGTCGGCTTCCTGGAAGCTCAAAACTCGTGGGTGCCCGGCCTCCTGTCCCGCATCGAGTGGGACTATCCCCAGTACCGTGACTCGCACGCCCCGTATCTCGCCCTGGAGCCGGAGATCGAGGCGACGGCCGGCCTCATCGGCGCGGACCGGATGTGCATCTCGACCGACTATCCGCACTTCGACTCGAACTTCCCGCACGTCTCGACGAACCTCTTGAAGAACGTGCCGCGCGAAATCGCGGCCCGGATCCTCGCCGGCGGGGCACAGCTCTACGGCTTCACCGACGCGCACTTCAAGAAAGCCGACGCGGCCGCGGCGAAGGCAAGCTCGCGACGGTGAGCTGAGGAGCACGAGCGCCCCCGATCGCCCGTCACCGAGACGGCCGGAGTCTCGGATCGGCTGCGAGCAAAAAGAACAGGAGGTACGCGGTGCCGCCCGCAACGCCGCCGAGCACGTCGCTGAGCCAGTGGGCTCTCAGGTAGAGCCTGCTCGCCGCGACTCCGAGGATCAGCAGTACCAGGAACACCGTCCCCGTCCACTGCCAGATCCGGCGCAGCTCGATGGTCCAGAGGAAATAGATCAGGCCGCCGAAGAACACGACGGCGCCGAAGGTGTGAGCGCTCGGGAAGCCGTACGGAGACAGGCGGGGGCGCGGGCGGGCGACGACCCACTTGGTGAGCGCGAAGACGACATACGCCCCGACGACCATCACCGGGACGAACCGCGCGGCGCGATGACCGTGGCGCCAGAGGAGAACGAACATGCCGACGCTCAGGGGTACCAGCGCGTAGCCCGAGCCGACGTCGCTCAGTGTGTGCATGAGAGACTCGAGGTGTGGATGCCGAGCGGACTGGGCAAGCGCGAGCGCGGAGTGGTCCACGTCGAGGAACTGCTGGTTGAAGGCAAGGACGGCGAGGACGAGGTATGCGAGCGCAGAGACGATCGCCAGAAGGAGCACCACCCACCGCAACGCTTGCATCGGTCGACCCCGATTATGGCACGGCCCTCCCCGGCGACATGAAGACGCGGCTCGCGCGTCTCGACTGGCGGGGGATCGAGCGCTCGCTCTGGCAATGGGGTTATGCCAAGACGCCCCCCGTCCTCAACCCGGCCGAATGCGCCGAGCTGATCGGCCTGTATCAGGACGCACGACGGTTCCGGAGCACGATCGACATGGCGCGCTACAAGTTCGGCGTCGGGGAATACCGATACTTCGCCGCGCCCCTGCCGTCCCTGGTCGAGACGCTGCGCCGTCACGCCTATCCCCCGCTTGCCGCGATCGCCAACCGGTGGGAAGCGGCCCTCTCGAGTTCTGTCACTAGGCTCGCCTCGGACGGCGGGGCCCCAGCCCCGCGACGTCCTGCGGCTCGCACTTCCGTCGTCCACCCGGCGAGCCTCGACGGGCTGCTGGCGCTATGCCGTCGTCGCGGCCAGACCAAGCCGACGCCGCTGCTCCTGCACTACGAGACGGGCGGCTACAACTGCCTGCACCAGGATCTGTACGGCGACGTCGTGTTCCCGTTGCAGCTCACGTGCTTTCTGAGCCGGCGCGGCGGCGACTATACGGGCGGTGACTTCCTCCTGGTCGAGCAGCGGCCGCGCGCGCAGTCGCGGGGCGAGTCGATCGCCACGGAACAGGGCGAGATCGTGATCTTCGCGACGCGTTACCGGCCGGTCGAAGGCTCGCGGGGTGTCTATCGGAGTGCCATGCGCCATGGCGTGAGCCGCGTCACGTCGGGGTCCCGGTATACGCTCGGCGTCATCTTCCACGACGCCAAGTAGGTCACACGACCAGCAGCTTCCCGTCCTCGGCCGCCTCGACCGCGAGGCCATCGAGCCGCCGGAGCATGTCCTCGCTCATGTGAGTCACGAGCCGGCGGCAGTCGAGCTGTGCACGGTGGCTCAGCAGGGTCGCGAGGTCCAGATGGTACTTGACCGCCTTGTCGAAGAAGAGCGCCTCGGCGATGAACAGGTCGGCTCCGCCCGCGGCGTCGATCAGGTTGTCCG
>WNFV01009802.1_pt1 | contig 10542 bp, 7 predicted proteins | sample 5400101 | NCBI WGS metagenome assembly WNFV01 (sample SAMN13153361, study PRJNA577476) | soil metagenome | isolation source: 115 cm soil or saprolite under grassland replicate 1 | place: USA:California | collected 2016-06-15 | reverse complement strand
ACTCCTCCTCGGCGGTCAACTGCTCGGCCAGCTCAGCAATCCGCGCACGCAACGCCTCCGCCCGGGCATGGGCCGCGGCCTCCCGCGCTTCCAGCTCTGCCATCAACGAACCCAACGTCGTTCCCTTCCGTCACCGCACCCTACGTGACGGTCATCCTCTCACGCAGCCAGACCAGCAACTTCCCAGCTCAACAGGCCCCTGCGAACGAGCTACACCCAAAAGAAATGGACCACAGGAGGACTGCAAAATGACCAGCACAACGCACCCGGCGGCCCACACGCTCGCCAAGCTCGCGGTCAGCATCACCGTCGGCCTCACCCTGCGGCTCGGCGCCGCCTGGTTCACGCCGGCCCACGCCGCCACTCCCACCACCATCTGGGTCGACAAGGCCTCCAAGGGCGGCCGCTGCAGCGACACCCGCACCCGCACCACCGCCACCCAGACCAGCCCGCTGTGCACCCTCACCCGCGCGGCCAACCTGGCCACCGACGGCGACACCGTGATGATCCGCGCCGCCACCTACACCGAGACCCTCCGGCCGCTGGACTCCGGCACCCCCACCTCGCCGATCCGCTACACCGCCTACGAGCCCGGCGTGGTCATCGACGCCAGCACCGTCGCCACGGGCATCCTGGTCATCGGCCGCACCGACCTGCGCCTCAGCGGCCTCACCGTCAAAAACGGCGGCTCCCAGGGCATCTGGGTCGACAGCTCCGCCCGCGTCAGCTTCGACACCGTGACCGTCACCGGCAACGGGTTCGGCTTGCGAGCCAAGAGCTCCAGCAACCTGACCGTGCAGAACTCCACCCTCACCGCCAACAGGGGCGCCGGCGTCATGGAGCTGGGCGGCGTGGCCCGCGGCCGCTACCTCCACGACGACATCACCAACAACGGCCACGACGGCCAGCCCTACAACGGCGACGGCCTGCAACTGGACGGCACCAGCGCGCTGATCAGCGACTGCGACATCACCGGCAACGGCGACAACGCCCTCTACGAGCACGGCATCTACGCCAGCACCACCGCGCTTGGCTACACCATCGAGAACAGCCGCTTCAGCGGCAACTCGGCCACCAACGTCAAGGCCGAAGGCTCCGGCATCGTCCGCTCCAACCAGTTCGGCAGCGCCCGGCTGGGCATGTACGTCGACAAGAACACCGCCCCCGGCGTGACCGTCTCCTCCAACACCTTCACTGGCACCTTCGTCTGGGCCGTCCAGACCGGCACCGGCGCCCTGCTCACCCTGGCCGACAACACCCTCAACGGACTGCTGCTCAAGCTCCTGTAACCCAAGCTTCCCCGCGCCTCACCGGTACCCGCTCGGGTACCGGTGAGGCGCAACAACGCATTGGCCGCAGGCAGTCGTGCCTTCAGCCCGCCAAGGTCGACCCCGACCCCGGCCAGCACGCCTCGGCGGCAGTGCCGATGGCGGGCGAACGCGAGGTCCGGGTGGCAGGGGGCAGCCGACGTGGAAGCCTGCACAGTGTCGCAACGCGCGATCGATCTTCAGTTGCTCGATCGGGAACCGCCGCGGGTAGCGGAGCTCCGCCAGCGTGCCACGGCCGCCACCCCTGCGGCGGTGCTCTCGGTGATCTCCAGTCACAGCGCACCGGCCGGCGGGCCATTGTCGACGAGCAACGCGAACAGTGGCGACCAGGTCGGCGTCGGCGAGCTGGCGAGCCGACAGGTTGACCGATATCTCCAGGCTGGCGCCTCCCAGGACGGCTCACCAGGCGGCCGCCTGCCGGCAGGTCGCCCGCAACACCCTCGCCCCAAGGGCACGATGAGCTGGTCTCCTCGGCCACGGGGATGAATTCGGCCGGGAGATCATGCCCCCTGTCGGGTGATCCCAGCGCACCAGTGCCTCAAAGCCGGCAACGACCAGCCCGTTTGCGTCCGCGATCGGCTGGTAGACGACGCGAAATTGGTCCTGGTGGAGGGCTTGGAGCAACTGCTCGTGGATAGTGACGCGGTGTTCGAGCGTCACCCGGAGCTGCTCGTCGACGACCTCGATCGTCCTCGGCCGCGCTGCTTGGCCCGGCACATGGCTACGTCGGCATCGCAGAGCAGCTGGTCGGGCCGGGCGAGCTGGTCCGGCCAGCATGGGCGAAGGAGATGCCGACGCCGGCGCCCACACTGACCTCCCTGCCGGCAGCGGTCGGGCAATGCATTAGGATCGGGTTGCTGAGGCTGGCGATCAGGCGGCCGGCGATGTCGACCGCGTCGTGCTCGGCGGGCAGGTCCTCACACAGGACGATGAACTCGTCGCCGGCTAGCCGGCCGATGGTGTCGGCTTGCCGCACCTGGTGGAAGCATGCGTCTGGTCAGCCTCGTGCGGGCGCGGCGGGGTCGGCGAGTGGGTCGGGGTCGGCCCAGGCGATGTGGCCTTTGCCAGCGCGTTTGACGGTGTACATGGCGTGGTCGGCGCGGCGCAGCAGGCTGTCGGCCTGGTCGAGGGGGCCGCTGGTGGTGGCGATGCCGATGCTGGCCCCGCAGGTGACCGGCCTGGTGTCAAGCTGGAGCGGCTCGCCAAGGGCGGCCAGCACCCGCTTGGCGATCTGGCTGGCCACAGCCGGTTCGGGCACCCCGTCCAGCACGATGGCGAACTCGTCGCCGCCCAGCCGGGCCACGGTATCCCCTGGCCGCAGGCTGGTTTGGAGCCGCTGGGCGAGCTGGGCCAGCAGCTGGTCACCGGCGACGTGGCCGAGGGTGTCGTTGACCTGCTTGAAGCCGTCCAGGTCGACATACAGCACCGCGACCTGCCCCGGCGCGTGGCGGGTGCGGGCCAGGGCATACTCGACCCGCTCGGTGAACACCGCGCGGTTGGCCAGGCCGGTGAGCCCGTCGTGGCGGGCCTGGTGGGCGACGGTGGCAAGCGCTGTGGCCAGCGCCTTGACCAGCCCCTGCACGCGCGCCAGGACCAGCAGGAACAGCACCGCCGAGCCGGCCAGCAGCACTGGCACGTCGATCAGCTGGTGGCGGCTGGCCTCCAAGGCGAGCACGGCGGGGGCCATCAGCCCCGCGCCGGCCAGCAGCGCCAGCCGCCACCGGCCAAGCGTGGGTGGCGGCAGCGGCGCTGGGGTGGCCAGTTGGGTCATGGAGGGGTGCAGCGCGGCCGCGCCCCACAGCGCGTAGAAGGCCATCCACCCCACGTCGATGGGGCTGCCGGTGTGGTAGCCGCTGGTCAGGTTCAGCCAGGCGTAGCAGGCGTCGACCACCACTAGCGCGAGCACGCTTGCGGCCAGCAGCCGGTAGGCGACCGAGCGGATGCCGGCGCCGACCGCCAGGCGGACCACCACCGCCAGCAGCCCCAGGTCGGCCAGCGGGTAGGCGATCGACACGACCCGCTCGGGCAGCGTGAGGTCGGGGCCGCGCACGTAGGGGACGATCAGGAACACCCAGGTCAGCAGCGTTACCCCGGTGGTGACGATGGCCGCATCCACCAGCGCGGCCCGGTCATGGCCAGGGCTGCGGCGGCGGACCAGCAGCAGCAGCCCGGCGATCAGCAGCGGGTAGCAGGCCAGGTAGAACACATCGGCCGCCGACGGGAACCGCTGGGCGTGCTGGATGTTGTCGTAGACATAGAAGATGACATCGGCGGTCACAAACGACAGCCGCCCCGCCGCAAACAGCAGCCAGGGGGCCCAGTCGTGGGGCCGGTAGCGGCGCAGCCCGACCACCATGACCACCACTGACGACAGCCCCAGCCCGTTGTACAGCACCAGCTGCGCCACATCCGAGCCGGTCAGATAGTAGGCGACCGTGACCAGGCCGGCCGCCACCAGATAGCCTTGCCAGGCGGGCGGTCCTTGCCGAGTGCGCCGGGGTGAGCCGGCGCCAGCCGGCTGTGCGCGTCTGCGGCTCATACCCTGGTATCGGTTTCCCAGGCCGGGCACCTGAGCACCGCGCTGGCACTGCTGTGGCGCGGCGCTGATCCGTGCCTGGAACGCCCGGACCGTGTGGTCCGAGGATCGTGGGGTGCTTGCCCAGTGTGCGAGGATATCGGGGTCCAGTGCCGACCCGCTGTGCGCACCGCCGACCCAGAGGAGCCGCATGCGCCCACACGCTCGCCTGCTCGCCGCCCTGGCCGCCGTGGCCGCCGCCTTGGCAGCGGCAGTCACGCTTCCCTCCGCTGGCGCGGCGCCACCAGCGGCACACCCGGCGCCGGCCGGCCTGGGCCTGCCCGGCGTGCGGGTGGTGTTCCTCAGCCACGTCAACGACCCGGCGACCACCCCCGGGTTTCCTGGCGACCCCGCGTTCACCCTCACCACCGCGTTCACCGTCGCCGAGGACGGCTTCTACCTGCAGAAGGTCACCGAGGGGGAGCACACCGGCACCCACTGGGGCGCGCCCTGCCACTTCCACGACGACGAGCTGTGCGCCGACCAACTGGACCCGGCCGACCTGGTCCGTCCCGCGGTGGTGGTCGACATCCGCGCCCAGACCCGCGCCAACGTCGACTACCAGCTGACCGTCGCTGACCTCAAAGCCTGGCAGGCCCGCTACGGGCCGATGCCAGCCGGCGCCGCGGTGATCGCCCGGACCGGCTGCGACCGCTACTGGAGCACCCGCCAGACCGGCCCCAGCTACTACAACTGCGGCAGCGGCCGCCCGGGGCTGCACCAGCCCGGGTTCTCGCTTGCGGCGGTCCGCTGGCTCATCGCCAGGGGCGTGCTGGGCCGCCAGGGCGCGCTGGGGACCGACACCTTCGGCCCCGACCCCGGCACCGACGAGCAGTTCCAGGAAAGCTCGCTGGTGTTCCACCGCCACCGCATCGACCTGGAGAACCTCACCGGGCTGGGCCAACTGCCCCCACGGGGCGCCTGGATCGTGGTCGGCGGCCCCCGCAACCACGACGGCTCCGGCTCCCCCGCCACCATCTACGGGTTCGTCCCCACGATGCCTTGACCTGGTGGAGCCAAGCAGACAGGCGGCGGCATGGGCCCCGGTCGCGCAGCTTGACGCCATGCAGGGCGAGCAGCAGCGCCTGCTCGCCCTGCGTCAGGCACACGCGCGCCGTACCCGCTCCCTGACGCTCGACGGTCGGCCTGAGCGTGCTGCTGGGCCTGGCCGGCGGCGCCGCCATGCTGCCGTTCACCTCTGACGTGACCCGCCGCGCCGCACAGCTGCAGGGCAACGCCGAACGGCTCGCCAACGGGCTTCCACTGCTGCCGCCGCTCCCCGGCAACGACGCGCTCGGTGCCTCGGGCGCGGCCTGCAGCACGCGGCCGTGCTGCTCGGCGAGCGGTTGCGGCAGACCATCTCCAGCTTGGTCAGGATGCCGGAGACGTTGTTCTTGACCGTCTTCTCGCTCAGGCGGAGGTCCCTGGTCGCCTCGATCCCGCTCGAGTTCTGCAGGCGCACGTCCACCACCACGTCGGGTAGGGCCGCGCGCGGCGATGGCGACCCCCTCGCGCGCCCAGGCGGCCTCGATGCAGATAGTCCAGCTCCTCCTCAGGGCGCCAGACCACCATCAAGTCCGGCCGCGGATCTGCCGACCGAGGCTACACAGGCTATCCGACCATGGAGCTATCGGCGGACCGGCAGTGACGCTGAGGGAGCCAGCGATGCCACGGGCAGATCCCGATCAGGCCAGCGACGCCGCAGACCAGGTGGACATGGGCCGCTTCGCGGCGCTGCTGCGGCTGATCCCACAGGTGGCCGTCGCCTGGGTGACCCTCACGGGCCTGCTGGCGCTGGCCGGCTGGGCGCTGGGTGTGCGGCTGCTGACCGGGATCGCGCCCGGGCGGCCCGCGCTGGCCCCCGCCACGGCGGTCGGTCTCATCCTCGCCGGTGCAACGCTGTGGCTGCTGCTGCCGGGACGCGCAGGGTCCACCCGGCGCCTGGGTCGGGCAGTGGCGGTGCTGGTCGCAGGGTTGGGAGCGGTCGTGCTCGCCGAATACCTCACCGGCCACGGGCTGGGCGTGGATCGGCTGCTGTTCGCCGGGTCGCTGCAACACTCCGGCGGGCCGTTGCCGGGCAGGCCGTCGCCGCACACGGCCGTGGCGTTCCTGCTGGCCGGCTCGGCACTGGCGCTGCTGGACACCGACCGGCGCGGCGGCTACCGCCCCACGCAGGTACTGGCACCCCTGTCGGCGACCGTGGCGCTGATCGCGCTGCTCGGCCACCTTTACCGTGTCGACTACCTCGTCGGCAACTCCAACCAGACAAACGGCATGGCAGTGCACACCGCGGTCGCGCTGGTGGCCCTCAACGCAGGGCTGCTGCTGGCCCGCCCAGATCGTGGCGTGGTCCGCGCGTTCACCAATCCCGGGCCGGGCGGGCTGCTGGCGCGGCGGCTGCTGCCCGCGGCGCTGCTGACCCCACCGGTGGCTGGGCTGCTCGCCGACGCAGGGCATCGGGCGGGTTGGTATGACGTGAACTTCCGGCTGGCACTGACCGTGACGACCACCATGGCCTGCCTGCTGGCGGTGGTCGGCCTGACCGTGCGCGCCATCGACCAGGCCGTCCTGGCCCGGCGGCACGCCGAGGAGCGACTGCACGCCAGCCAGCATCGCTATCGGATGCTGGCCCGCAACCTCCCCAACGGCGCGGTGTTCCTGTTCGACCACGACCTGCGCTACCTGGTGGCCGACGGCGCCGGGCTGGCCGCGGTCGGCCTGTCCGCTGAGCTGCTGGAGGGCAAGACCATCTGGCAGGCACTGCCCGCAGACACCTGCGCGGTGATCGAGCCCCTCTACCGGGCAGCCCTGGCCGGCCAGCCACGCGAGCAGGACATTCCGTTTGGCGGCTACCTGTACCGGGTGCACCTGCTGCCGCTGCACGGCCCCGACGGGCAGGTCGAGGCCGGCATGGCCCTCAGCCAGGACATCACCCTGCAGCGGCAGGCCACCGAGCGGCTCCGCGCCTCCGAGGCCCAGTTCCGCGGGCTGCTGGAGGCCGCGCCCGACGCCATGGTGATCGTCGACCCCAACGGGCGCATCACCCTGGTCAACCAGCAGACCGAGCAACTGTTCGGCTACACCCCTGCCGAGCTGCTCGGCCAGCCGGTCGAGACGCTGGTGCCCGAGCGGTTCCACACCGAGCACCGCCAGCACCGCCGCGGCTACCTCGCCGCCCCCACAATGCGGCCGATGGGGATGGGGCTGGGGCTGGCATTGTTTGGACGCCGCAAGGACGGCAGCGAGTTCCCGGTGGAGATCAGCCTCAGCCCGCTGCAGACCAGCCAAGGCACCCTGGTGTCGGCCGCCGTGCGCGACATCACCGACCGCAAGCACGCCCAGGCGGCGCTGCAGCAGGCCAAGCTGGCCGCCGAGCAGGCCAACCAGGCCAAAAGCGACTACCTGTCGCGCATGAGCCACGAGCTGCGCACCCCGCTCAACGCGATCCTGGGCTTCGCGCAGCTGCTGGAGCTGGACGAGCTCCGCCCAGAACAGCGCGACAGCCTGCGCCACATCCTCTCGGGCGCCAACCACCTGCTCGGGCTCATCAACGAGGTGCTGGATATCGCCGCGATCGAGGCGGGCCGGCTGAGCCTGTCGCTGGAGCCGGTCCTGGTGGCCGACGTGGTCGCCGAGACGGTCAGCCTGATCCGCCCGCTCGCCGACCAGCGCGAAATCCTGCTGACCAACCCCGGGCAAGGCTGCGACGACCACGTCCTGGGTGACCGGCAGCGGCTCAAGCAGATCCTGCTGAACCTTTTGTCCAACGCCGTCAAGTACAACCACCAGGGCGGCAGCGTGCACCTTACCTGCGAGCCCGTGGCAGGCGAGCGGCTGCGCCTCAGCGTGACCGACACCGGGCCCGGCATCGCAGTGGAGCAACTGGAGCTGCTGTTCGTCCCCTTCGAGCGCCTGGGCAGTGAGCAGAGCGGTGTGGAGGGCAGCGGCCTGGGCCTGCCGCTGTCCAAGCGCCTGGCCGAGGCGATGAGCGGGACCCTGGAGGTGGCCACCACCCCAGGGCAAGGCAGCACCTTCTGGGTCGAGCTGCCACTGGTCGAGGGCCCCGTCGAGCGCGCCGAGCGCGAAAGGCTCGAACCGCCGCCAGCCCAGGAGCAGCCGACCTCGGCGGGCCCGACCCTGACGGTGCTGTGCATCGAGGACAACCTGTCGAACCTGCAGCTCGTCGAGCGGGTCCTGGGCCACCGTCCCGGGGTCCGGCTGATCACGGCCATGCGCCCACAGCTCGGCCTGGACCTGGCCAACCAGCACCAGCCCGATCTGGTCCTGCTCGACCTGCACCTGCCCGACATGCCAGGTGAGGAGGTCCTCCACCACCTCCGGGCCCACCCCCGGACCGCCGACGTCCCGGTCGTGATCCTGACCGCCGATGCCAGACCGAGCCTGGTCACCAGGCTGCTCGAGCAGGGCGCGCGCGCGTTCCTGACCAAGCCGCTGGACGTCAGGGAGCTGCTTACGCTCCTGGACGCCGTCGCCGCCGAACGGCAGCGAGCGGGCTTACCGTCCCCCCGCTCCTGACCGGAATGACCACATTGGGCGGGCGGCAGCACCCGGCGCGGCCATGTTGGGTTCTGCCAGCTCGCGGCATGGTGAAGCCCCGCCCTCACCCGTGCCAGATCCCCGGACGGCCTCCTGGTAGCTACGCAGTGTCGAGCGGCGCAACCGGCGCACGGTGCGCAGGTCGGTGCACCACTCATCGACCATCTGCGGCGTCCAGGCCCACGGGTACGCCGCGGCGTGGGTGGCGAACGCCCGCACTACGCGTTGGCGGCCCTGCACGGTCCCGGGCGCGAGATTGCGGGCCAGTTGCTGGCTGCCCCAGCCGTCCAGCATTGCGGCGAACACCTGCTCCTCGGGCCGCGGCAGCGGCAGCCCGGCGACCATGTGCAGCCCGGCCGTACCCGGGGCGGTCCTGTGGTCCTCCACCGAAGGTGGCCTCCAAGTCATCGCATCGGATGCGGGACTTTCGCATCTGATGCGATGAGGGTCAAACCGCAGTTCAAAGAGGGCAGGCGCAGACGGCGACCCGAGATGGGTGTAGCTCGTCTATAGGGACCGTGGGCGATCAGGCTGCGGGGTCGTATGTGTCCTGGTGGCGGGGCGTGTGGACGCGGTGGTTCTCGCGGGCGAGGTGGAAGCGCCAGTAGCGGTCGAAGTCGCCGTTGGTCTTGACCGCGCGGAGTTTGAGGACGGCCTCGGCGCCCTGGAGGCCCCAGCGGGCGCCGCTGATGTCCAGGCGGTCGCCGATCAGGTGCCGGCAGGCACCCTCAATCACCCCGGTGGCGATCGGCCAGCCGGCGGCGAGGGCGGTGTGGTAGCCGAGGAACTCCTGTTTGGCCTTGAGGTAGCCGATGCAGGTGTCGACACCGCGACGCTGGCCGCCGGACAGCCCGGCGTGGACGGCCTGCTGGTCGATGGTGGCGATGGCCTGGGCGGCCTGCCCGGACAGGATGCTGATCGCGTGGGTGGCGACCCACGCCTCGGCGTGGGGGTCACCGTCGGCGTGGAAGCACCAGGCGGCCTTCCAGATGTACTCCATGACGTGGATGAGGTCGATGAGGATGTGGACGGCCACGCCGCGGCGGGCCGCTTCGCCACAGACCAGGTCCAGTTGGTGGCGGGCGCCGTCGACCAGCACCACCCAGGTGCGACGGTGGGTCGGATCCCGCTGCTCCGCCTGGTCGAAGACCGCCTGGATGACCTGCTCGCTGTCGGCGGTGACCGAACCGGTCAGCCACTTCGCTTGGGCGGCGCTGGTCGCTGCGGCCCTGGGCGGTGGCGGCGGGGACGCAGATGACATCGTGGCCGCGGCGGGGGGCCGGGGTGGCGTCGTCGGCCACCCCCAGGGTGGCCATCCGTTTGCGTGCGGGTTTCTCGCCGCTGGCCAGCCGGGTGCGATACGGCCCCGGCCCTTTGGCCTCGGCTGCCTGCCGGGTCGCCTCCCGCAGCGCCTCGGGGCGCATCACCACGCCCTTGCCGTCCACCGACACCACCAGCACGGTGGCGTCGGGGCACGGCTGGGGCACCACGCCACGGGAGAACGCGTCGATGTCGGCCGCGGCGGCCACGGTCAGCAGTTCGACCCCCCGCTTGCCCACCACCTGCCCACAGCGGCGGGTTATCGTCTCGGTGGCCTGGTCGAACGAGCCGCGCACCGCCACCCTGGGCGGCCAGTCGCCGCAGCCCGTGGCTGTGGCGCAGCCTGGGCAGGCGCAGCGCCGCATCGGCCGGGTAGACGTTGCGGCGCCCTCGGGCACGCCAGGCACACCGGCCCACCACGACCGTCCCGAAGATGCTGGCCAGCAGCCGCTGGTGGCCGGTCTCGACCGCACGGCGGGTGACGCCGTCGGCGCCGGTCACCGCTGCCGGCCCCTCGCGGACCGCCCGCTCCTCACGGAGCCGACGCAACTCAAGGTGGTCCTGGAACAACTGCCGCAGCAGCTCCCGACCCCGCGGCTCCAGCAGCTCCTCCAGCTCGCCATGCCCCAGCCCGGCGGCCCCTTCGGCGCCCAGCTCCACGGCCAGGGCAGCAAACACCGATCGGGAAGCGGCAAACGGATCGGTGGCGGCTTCGGCGGCCAAGGGTTGCATCGGCGCTTCTTTCGTTGCGGTTGGGGGGAG
>WNFV01009801.1_pt1 | contig 10542 bp, 6 predicted proteins | sample 5400101 | NCBI WGS metagenome assembly WNFV01 (sample SAMN13153361, study PRJNA577476) | soil metagenome | isolation source: 115 cm soil or saprolite under grassland replicate 1 | place: USA:California | collected 2016-06-15 | reverse complement strand
GCCGCGGTCAACGCAGTGATGGAGAAGCACCAGCTCAAGCTTCCGAAGATCGCGATGCCGTTGCGCGCGATTGTCTTCGGCCGCACGCAGACGCCGAACCTCGGGCCGGTGCTCGCATTGGCGGGAAAAAAACGCGTGCTCGAGCGGCTTCAGGAGCACCTCGCCGCGTGATATAATCCGCGCCCTTGCGTGGGGGTATAGCTCAGCTGGGAGAGCGCTTGCATGGCATGCAAGAGGTCAGCGGTTCGATCCCGCTTACCTCCACCAGACCGGCCTCCGGCCGTCGTAAGAGTCCTCCGGGTCCCCATCGTCTAGAGGCCCAGGACATCGCCCTTTCACGGCGGTAACAGGGGTTCGAATCCCCTTGGGGACGCCACGCGTTTCCCGCGTTTAATCCGGTTTCGCGCCCGTCTCGCGCACCACCTTTCCCCATTTCGCGATTTCCGCCTTCACGTACTCAGCGAATTGGGGCTGCGTCCCGCCGACCGGATCGAAGGCATTCGCTTCGAGCCGCTCGCGGAAGTCGCGATTCTGGATCGCGCGGTTGATCGCGTCGTTCAGCTTGTGCACGATGGGCGAGGGCGTTCCCGCAGGCAAAAAGACGCCGATCCACGTGTAGTCCTCGATTCCGGGGAAGCCGGCTTCCGCGAACGTAGGCACGTCAGGCAGCGCGGCGATGCGCTTTGCGCTCGACACGGCGAGCACGCGCAGCTTTCCGGCCTTCACCTGCGCCAAGGGGCCGGAAATCGCCATCGAACCGACCGGCGGCTCTCCGGCGACGACAGCCACCACCGCGGGGCCGGCGCCGCGAAAGTGGATCGGCGTCATGTTGAGCTTGGCGACGACGTTGAACAGGTTTTCCCCGGTGAGATGCGGCGTCGTGCCGCTGCCCGGGGAGGCGTAGGCGAGTTTCGAGGTCTTGGCGAGGCTGAAGAGCTCCGCGAGGGTTCTTGCCGGAAGGTTCGCGTTCACAAAGATCATGTTGGGCTGGGAGGCCACCACCGCGGTCGGAATGAAATCGCGCTCCGCGTCGTATCCCGCGTTGGGAAACAGGCTCACGTTCACAGCGAAAGCCGACGTCGTCAGCAGCGCCGTGTAACCGTCCGGTGTCGATTTCGCAACCGCGGCGGCGCCGATGTTCCCGCCGGCTCCGGCTCGGTTGTCGACGAGGACCTGCTGCCCCAGATACTCGTTCAGCTTCTGCGCGAGCAGCCGCGCGGTGATGTCGGCCGGGCCCGCCGGTGCAAACGGGACGACAAGACGGATCGGCTTGCTCGGCCAATCCTGGGCCTGACATACACCCGCGGGCACCGATGCAATGCAAAGCGCAACAACGCGAACGACGATTCCCATGATGGCCTCCTCCGATGGTCCGGCGATCTTATCATCGCAGCGCGCCGCCAAGCGGATCGCTCCCTCGACCGGGAACCGCCGGTGCGATAAAGTAGCGCCTCGCCGTTTTTTCCCCGTCTCCTCGACGACACAAAAGGAAGCTCTATGCCAGGCCGCAAGCTCACCCGACAAGATCTGCGCGATGCTGCGGAGAAATACAAGAACTGGGGCAAGTGGGGCCCCAAGGACGAGATCGGGACCCTCAACCACACGCAGCCCGAGGACATCGTCGCCGCGGCGCGGCTGGTGAAGAAGGGCAAGGTGATCTCGCTCGCGCTCAACTTCGACAACGCCGGGCCGCAGGGCGCAAAGAGCAAATACCCGGCGATGGGGCGCATCAACCCCGTGCACACGATGCTGCGCACGGGCACCGACGCGTATTCGGGCGTGCTCGACCACCGCGGCATCCGCGCGGCCGACGACATGGTGGTCATGCCGCTCCAGTGCGGCACGCAATGGGACGGGCTCGGCCACGTGTTCTACGAAAACTCCATGTGGAACGGATACGATTGCCGCGAAGTCACCTCCAACGGCGCCCAGAAGTGCGGCATCGAGAAGACCAAGAACCGGATGGTCGGCCGCGGCGTGTTTCTCGACGTGCCGCGCGCGCTCGGCAGGGAGATCCTCGAGGACGGCTACGCCATCACCTGCGCCGACCTCGACCGCGCGGCCGAATCGCAGGACGTGAAGATGAAGCGCGGCGATTTCGTCGTCGTGCGCACCGGGCAGATGGAAGCGAAGTTGAAAGCGGGCAGCTGGGACGGCTATCCGGGAGGGGACGCGCCGGGGTTCGCCTTCGAGACGCTGGAATGGATCAAGCGCACCGAGCTTGCGGCCCTCGCAAGCGACACCTGGGGCTGCGAGGTGCGGCCCAACGAGACCGAGCCCGGCATCAACCAGCCCTGGCACTGGATCACGATCCCGATGATGGGAATGACCATGGGCGAGATCTTCTACGTGAAGGAGCTCGCCGAGGACTGCGCCGCCGACAAAGTTTACGAATTCCTGTTCGTCGCGCCGGCGATCCCGATTACCGGCGCGGTCGGGTCTCCCACCAACCCGCTTGCCATCAAATAAGGGCGCAGCGGTGGCAAAAATAACCGGCGCGCAGTGCCTTGCCGACATGCTGCAAGGCTACGGCGTATCGCATGTGTTCATGGTTCCCGCGGTGCTGCGCAGGACTTTCGCGGAGATGGAGCGCAGGACCAAGATCAAGCGCATCCACACCCACGGAGAAAAATCCGCCGCCTACATGGCGGACGGCTACGCCCGCGCCTCGGGCCGCCCCGGAATCTGCATGGCGCAGGTGATCGGCGCGCTCAATCTCGCCGCGGGCCTGCGCGATGCGCACCTCGCGCATTCGCCGGTGATCGCGTTCACGGGCGGCCGCGACCCGAAAACGAAATTCCGCAAGGTCTATCAGGAAGTCGACGACGTCCCGGCCTTCGCGCCGGTGACCAAGTTCAACGCGACCGTGGACGCTGTCGAGCGCTTCCCCGACATGGTGCGGCAGGCGTTCCGGGTCGCCGTATCGGGCACGCCGGGACCGGTGCACCTGCAGTTTCGCGGAAACGAGGGGCAGATCGACGCCGAGGAAGCGGAGATGGAGCCGCTCGTCGAAGAGCGGTTCGCCCGCGTGCCGCCGTTCCGTCCCGAGCCGGACATGAAGAGCGTGCTTGCCGCGCTCAAGGTATTGCAGGAAGCCGAGCGGCCGGTCATCGTCGCGGGCGGCGGCGTGCGCGCCTCGGGCGCGAAGAGCGAGCTCGTCGCGCTGGCGGAGAAGCTCGCGATTCCCGTCGCCACCTCGCTCAACGGAAAGGATTCCATTCCCGGCGCGCACCCGCTCTCGGTCGGCGTGTCGGGAACGTATTCGCGGGAGAGCGCGAACAAGGTGATAGGGCAGGCGGACCTCGTCTGCTTCATCGGCACCGAGACGGGCGGGATGACGACGAATTTCTGGACCGTCCCGAAGATCGGCGTCGCCGCGATCCAGATCGACATCGAGCCGGAGTCCCTCGGGCGGAACTATCCGCTCGAGGCATCGGTGCTGGGAGACGCGAAGGCGGTGCTCGCGCGCATGCTCGAGCACGCGGACGCGAAGGCCGGGGCGAGGAGAAAACCCTGGCTCGAGCAGACGCGCTCGATCTGCAAAGAGTGGTACGCGAAATACCGCCCGATGCTCGAATCGAACGCGGTTCCGATCCGGCCCGAGCGCATGTGCGCGGAGCTCACGCGGCATGTGCCCGACGACGGCATCGTGCTGGTCGACACCGGCCACGCGGGCATGTGGATGGGCGGGATGTACGATCTGCGCGCGTCCACGCAAAGCTACATGCGCTCCGCCGGGCACCTCGGCTGGGCGTTCGCGGCGGGTCTGGGCGCGAAATGCGCCTGCCCCGGGCGGCCGGTCGTCGTCTTCACCGGCGACGCCGGCCTCTGGTACCACATCGGCGAAATCGAGACGGCGGTCCGCTGGAAGATCAATTCGGTGACCGTGGTGAACAACAACGCGAGCGGCAACCAGTCCAAGCGCGGCTTCGATCGCGTCTACGGCGGCCAGCAGACCGAGCAGGCGCGCGAGCTGTGGACCTACAGGATGGTCGACTTCGCGCGCATCGCGGAGGACATCGGCGCCCTCGGCATCCGCGTCGAGAAGCCGGGCGAGCTCGCGCCGGCGATCCAGCGCGCGCTGAAAGCCGATCGCCCGGTGATCGTCGACGTGGTGACCGACATCGAGGCGCTTGCGCCGATCGCGGTGACCTGACGCCGGACTTCGCGAGCGCCTGCGTGTGCTAAAATCCACGCGTTCGCCGCGGTTTTCCGGCGCGAATTTCCCAAGAAAAAAAGGGGCGTTAGCTCAGCTGGTAGAGCAGCGGACTCTTAATCCGTTGGTCGTAGGTTCGATCCCTACACGCCCTACCAACACTCGATGATTTGGAGACGCACGGCGCTCTGAGTCGAACCCGGGGGACATCCATGAAACGCGTTGCCGCAGCCCTCACCGCAGCTCTCGCCGCGAGCTTGCCCGCCGCTTTGCCGGCGCTCGCCCAGCAGTACCCGAACAAGCCGATCCGCATCGTCGTCCCCTTTGCCCCGGGCGGCACCTCGGACATCCTGGCGCGCGCAATCGGACCGCACATCACCACGGCCTGGGGCCAGCCGGTCATCGTGGAAAACCGCACCGGCGCCAACGGCAACGTCGGCGCGGACTACGTCGCCAAGTCGGCGCCGGACGGCTACACCATGCTGCTCTCGGACGTCGGCGCGCTGTCGATCAACCCGAGCGTGTACACCGACATGCCTTTCGATCCGGCGAAGGATTTCGCGCCGATCGTGATGGTGTCGTACTCGCCGCACGTGCTGGCGGTGCATCCTTCGGTGCCGGTGAGCAGCGTGAAGGAGCTGATCGCCTACGCCAGGGCCAATCCGGGCAAGCTCAACTTCGCCAATTCGGGCACCGGCGGCGCGCCGCACCTCGCGGGCGTCGAATTCGCGGCGCGCACCGGCGTGCAGTGGGCCTACATCCCCTACAAGGGCGGCTCGGCGGCGGTCACGGACGTGATCGCGGGCAACGCCAACGTGCTGTTCAACGGCATGCTCGCCACCTATCCGTCGGTGAAGGCCGGCCGCTTGAAGGGGCTCGCCGTGTCCGGCGCGCAGCGCGTGCCTTCCGCGCCCGAGCTGCCCACCGTGGCCGAGACTCTTCCGGGCTTCGAAACCGGCTCCTATCAGGGCCTGCTCGCGGCGGCCGGCACTTCCCGCGCGGTCATAACGAAACTCAACGCCGAGCTGACCCGGATCCTCAATACCAACGACATGAAAGAGTTCCTCGCGAAACAGGGCACCGAGGTGCGCGCCGGAACGCCGGAAGCGCTCGGCACGTTCATCGTCACTGAAAAGGCGCGCTGGGCGAAAGTGGTCAAGGAAGCCGGCATCAAGGCCGACTGAGGCGTGTCTGCGGTCGGATGTCTCCCATCGCGCGACCCTCTCTGGCCGGCTTGCCAAGCTCGTCGATTGCGCCTAAGATTCCGCCTCTCCGCTTTGACGCTGTTGCTTCACAGTGGAACGCCGCCGGGCGCCGTCCGGCTGGTTGAGAAGCGTAAATAAACCGCTGGGGCGCATCAGGCGCTGACTCCGAATAGACGTCGCTGGGAGCGGTGTGGCATTCATGGGTACCGGTTGGCAACTGTTCGAAGGCGTCTTGGCGCTGTTCGCCTCGGTCGCCCTTACCTATTGGCTCTTCGTCGCCCCGTCCCGCGCAAAGCGCGAGCGCCGGCGGGAAGCCCGGGAGTTGCAGGACCCCCGCGACCGCTAGCTCTGTATCCGCAGTACCGGCAATTTCGTTAACCCTCCAGCAGTCCAGCGCTCACTGCGTCGGTCGGCAATCTAGCACGATAATTCATTTATATATCAATTTATTACCTGTTTATATTGAGGTCATTTCGAGGAAGAATGCGCTGCTCGGCGCCGGCCTTCCGGGCGGGAATCCGCTTCTTTTCAAGGGAGCTTCGAGGCACTGCGGGTGCGGCGAGAGCTGGATGCCGATCGGGCCAGGGAAGGCCCTTTTCGCCGACTTCGAGCTTACGGAGCCCTAGTAATTGAAATTTCATGCTTTTCAGGCGAGTGGCGAGACGGTAGTATTACGAACCAACCGGGCGACGCGAAATGAGAAACGGCGGCTCCCGCGTGGAGGGAAATTGTTTTGAAGCCGACTGATATCGCTGCGCCCGACTACTTTCACAAAGTCGTAGATTGCCAGTGGGCCTGTCCGGCCCATACTCCAGTCCCCGAATACATCCGGTTGATCGCGGCAGGGCGTTACGACGACGCCTACATGGTCAACTGGCACTCCAATGTGTTTCCCGGAATTCTCGGCCGCACCTGCGACCGGCCCTGCGAGCCCGCCTGCCGGCGCGGCCGCGTCGAGGAAAATAACGGCGAAAAACCGGAACCCGTCGCGATCTGCCGCCTGAAGCGCGTCGCCGCCGACAACAAGGGGGACGTCAAGGCGAGGATGCCCAAGCCCGCCGCGAAGAAAAACGGCAGGCGCATCGCCTGTGTCGGCGCCGGGCCCGCATCGCTCACCGTCGCGCGCGATCTCGCCCCGCTCGGCTATCACGTCACGATTTTCGACCAGGATCCGCGGGCCGGCGGGATGATCTGGTCGCAGATCCCGCGCTTCCGCCTGCCGATGGAAGTGATCGACGAGGAAGTCGGCTACATCCTCGACCTCGGCGTCGAGTTCAAGGGCGGAGCGAAGATCGGCAGCATGAAGAAGCTGCTCGCGGAGAATTACGACGCGATCTTCGTCGGCTCGGGCGCCCCGCGCGGCCGCGACCTCGACATCCCCGGACGCAAGGAAGCGGCGAAGAACATCCACATCGGCATCGACTGGCTGTCCTCGGTCTCCTTCGGCCACACCGACAGAATCGGCAAGCGCGTGATCGTCCTCGGGGGCGGCAACACCGCGATGGACTGCTGCCGCTCCTCCAGGCGCCTGGGCGGCGAGGACGTGAAAGTCATCGTGCGCTCCGGCTTCGACGAGATGAAAGCTTCGCCCTGGGAAAAGGAGGACGCGCAGCACGAAGGCATTCCCATCCTCAATTACCTCGTGCCGAAAACTTTCGAGCACAAGAACGGCAAGCTCGCCGGCATGACTTTCGAGAAGGTCAAGGCCGCATTCGACGACAAGGGCAGGCGCAGCCTCGTGCCCACCGGCGAGCCCGATCAGCGCTTCGAGTGCGACGACGTGCTCGTCGCGGTGGGGCAGGAGAACGCCTTCCCCTGGATCGAGCGCGACGCCGGCATCGAGTTCGACAAGCACGGCATGCCGCTCGTGGACAAGGTCACCATGCAGTCGACGCAGCCGAAGGTCTTCTTCGGCGGCGACTCGGCCTTCGGCCCGAAGAACATTATCTGGGCCGTAGCCCATGGGCATGACGCCGCGATCTCGATCGACAAGCTCCTTCACGGCGAAGACCTCAAGGAGCGTCCCTCGCCGATCGTGAACCTCTCGAGCCAGAAGATGGGCATCCACGAGTGGAGCTACGACAACGCGATCTCGCCCGACGAGCGCTACATTGTTCCCTGGAAGGACAAGAAGATCACGCTGAAGAACATCAAGGTCGAGGTCGAGCTCGGCTTCGACCCGGCGACCGGCTTCAAGGAAGCGCAGCGGTGCCTGAACTGCGACGTGCAGACGGTGTTCGCCGACAAGCTGTGCATCGAGTGCGACGCCTGCGTGGACATCTGCCCGATGGACTGCATCAGCTTCACGCAGAACGGCGAGGAGCCGGACCTGCGCACGCGCCTTATGGCGCCCGCGAAGAACCCCACGCAGGATCTCTACGTCTCGGGCGAGCTCAAGACCGGCAAGGTGATGGTGAAGGACGAGGACGTTTGCCTGCACTGCGGCCTGTGCGCCGAGCGCTGCCCGACCGGCGCCTGGGACATGCAGAAGTTCCTGCTCGACCTGACGCACGCGGGCCACGGCTGCCGCGCTCCGCAGAAAAAGGCGGCATGAAAGCGAACCTGCCTAATACGATGTCATTCCCGCGCAAGCGGGAATCCAGCGACTTTGAACGACACCGGGCTCCCGCTTTCGCGGGAGCGACGATAAGTAGAGCAGGGACGACGGAGCCGTGAAACGCATCGAATCGGTCAACGCCTTCGTCGTCAAGTTCGCCAACGTGAACGGCTCGGGCTCGGCCTCGGCGAACGAGCTCTTCGCCAAGGCTATCCTGCGCATGGGCGTGCCGGTTTCCCCGCGCAACATCTTCCCGTCGAACATCCAGGGCCTGCCCACCTGGTACGAAGTGCGCGTGTCCGAGTCCGGGTGGCTCGGCCGCCGCGGCGGCGTCGACCTGATGGTCGCGATGAACCCGCAGACCTGGGACGCCGACGTCAAGGAGATCGACCCGGGCGGCTATCTCTTCTACGACGACACCAAGGCCCTGCCGAAGTCGAAGTTCCGCGACGACATCAACGTCATCGGCATGCCGCTCACCGAGATCTGCAACCAGGCCTACAGCGACGCGCGCCAGCGGCAGCTCTTCAAGAACATCATCTACGTCGGCGCGCTTTCGGCGCTGCTCGACGTCGATCCAGGCGAGATCGCCGAGCTGATCGGCGAGCAGTACAAGGGCAAGGAAGCGCTCTTGAAGCCCAACCTCCACGCCCTGCAGCTGGGGCGCACCCACGCGCTCGAGCACCTGAAGTGCCCCCTGGGCATCCGCGTGCGCAGGCTGAAAGGCGAGGCCAACAAGGTCGGCGAGAAGGTCTTCATCGAGGGCAACGCGGCGGCGGCGCTGGGCTGCGTCTACGGCGGGGCGACCGTGTGCGCCTGGTACCCGATCACGCCTTCCTCCTCCCTCGCCGAAGCGTTCCAGAAGTATTGCTCGAAGCTGCGCGTGGACAAGGACACCGGGAAGAACAAGTTCGCCATCGTGCAGGGCGAGGACGAGCTGGCTTCCATCGGCATCGCCGTCGGGGCAGGGTGGAACGGCGCGCGTGCATTCACCGCGACCTCGGGTCCCGGCATCTCGCTCATGCAGGAGTTTATCGGCCTGGCCTACTTCGCCGAGATCCCGGTGACCATCATCGACGTGCAGCGCGGCGGCCCTTCGACCGGGATGCCGACGCGCACGCAGCAGTCCGACGTCTTGAAGTGCGCCTACGCCTCGCACGGCGACACCAAGCACGTGCTGCTCTTCCCCGAGGACCCGCACGAGTGCTTCGAGTTCGCCGCGCTCGCGCTCGACCTGGCCGACCGGCTGCAGACGCCGGTGTTCCTCATGACCGATCTGGATATCGGGATGAACCAGCGCCTCGCCTCGCCGCTCGAGTGGGACGACGCCCGCCGCTACGACCGCGGCAAGGTGATGACCGCCGAGATGCTCGACTCGGGCAGGGAATTCGGCAGGTATCTGGACGTGGACGGCGACGGCATCCCGTTCCGCACCTATCCCGGCACGCACCCTTCGAAGGGCGGCTACTTCACCCGCGGCACGAGCAAGAACGCGTACGCGGTCTACTCGGAGCAGGGCGCGGACTACAAGGCCAACATGCAGCGCCTCCTGAAGAAGTTCGAGACCGCCAAGACGCTGGTCCCGAAGCCGGTCCTCGTGCCTTCGAAGGAGCCGGCGCGCTTCGGCGCGATCTACTACGGCTCGACCAGCCCCGCCATGGCGGAGGCGCTCGACGCGCTCTCGCGCCAGGGCATCTACGTGAACGCGGTGCGCGTGAGATCGTTCCCGTTCCAGGACGAGATCTTCGACTTCGTCGCCTCGCACTCCAAGGTCTTCGTGATCGAGCAGAACCGCGACGCGCAGCTGAAGACGCTGCTCGTCAACGACGCCGGCATCAACCCGGCGAGCCTCATTTCGGTGCTGCACTACGACGGCACGCCGATCACCGCGCGCTACATCACCGCCGAGATCGCCGAGATCGTCGCGGCGCTCAACGTGCGCCCGCTCGTCAAGAAGGACAAGGACAAAGCCGCTTGATCCGTCATTCCCGCACCCATTTCGTCATTCCCGCGAAAGCGGGAATCCAGAGACTTTTATGACCTACCTCGCCAAGCCCAAGCTCCACCACCCGACCCTCCCCAAGAACAAGGTCGGCTACACCCGCCGCGACTACGAAGGGAAAGTGTCCACGCTCTGCGCCGGCTGCGGCCACGACTCGATCTCGGCGGCGCTTATCCAGGCCTTCTGGGAGCTCGACATCCAGCCGCACAAGGTCGCCAAGCTCTCCGGCATCGGCTGCTCGTCGAAGACGCCCGACTATTTCCTCGGCAACTCGCACGGCTTCAACACGGTGCACGGCCGCATGCCCTCGGCGCTCACCGGCGCGAACCTCGCCAACCGCGAGCTGATCTACCTCGGCGTCTCGGGCGACGGCGACTCGGCCTCCATCGGTCTGGGGCAGTTCGCGCACGTTATGCGCCGCGGGGTCAATATGACTTACATCCTCGAGAACAACGGCGTGTACGGGCTGACCAAGGGCCAGTTCTCGGCGACCGCGGACAAGGGCTCGAAGGCGAAGCGCGGGCAGGTGAACGCGGACGCGCCGGTGGACACCGTGTCGCTCGCGCTCATCATGGGCGCGACCTTCGTCGCGCGCAGCTTCTCCGGCGACAAGCAGCAGCTC
>WNFV01018900.1_pt1 | contig 10543 bp, 8 predicted proteins | sample 5400101 | NCBI WGS metagenome assembly WNFV01 (sample SAMN13153361, study PRJNA577476) | soil metagenome | isolation source: 115 cm soil or saprolite under grassland replicate 1 | place: USA:California | collected 2016-06-15 | reverse complement strand
CCGGGCCACCGCCGAGGCGCTCGCCGTAGCACTCGACGAGCTCGACGAACGTGACGACATCAGCGTCGGTGTGCTGACGGGGTCGGGCACCATCTTCAGCGCCGGCATGGACCTCAAGGCCTACAGCGCCACCGGGGAGCGGCCGATAGACGAACGCCGGGGCGCGTTCGGCATCACCAGGCGACCGCCGGTCAAACCGATCATCGCGGCCGTGGAGGGTCCGGCTCTGGGCGGAGGGTTCGAAATCGCGCTCGCCTGCGACCTGATCGTGGCCGGCGAGAGCGCGACGTTCGGCCTGCCGGAGGTCAAACGCGGTCTGGTGGCCGCCGCGGGCGGCGTGCTGCGTCTGCCGCGGCGGATACCGCACGGCGTCGCCAAGGAGATGGTCCTCACCGGTGCTCCCATCGATGCCGCCCAGGCCCGGCACTACGGGTTGGTCAACCGGGTCGTGGCCGACGGGAGCGCGGCGGCGGAGGCGTGCTCGCTGGCCGGGACGATCGCCGCGAACGCACCGCTCGCTATCCGTGCCTCGAAACTGTTGGTCGACCAGTCGGTGGACTGGCCGCTGGCGGAGGCCTTCGACCGCCAGGGACCCCATACCGACGCCGTGCGGTCATCGAACGACGCGAAGGAGGGGGCCACGGCCTTCGTGCAGAAGCGACCGCCGCTCTGGACCGGTTCCTGACCTGCCTGAAAGAGGAGAGAAACGGTGTTCGAGCTGACCGAAGAGCAGCGCGAGCTGCGGGACCTGGCCGCGAAGGTCGCCGCCGAGCAGTACGCGCCGCATGCCCGGGAATGGGACGCCCGGCGGGAACACCTGCCGCAGACCGAACGTCAACGGCTCGCCGACCTCGGCCTGCTGGCACTGACTCTGCCGGAGGAGTACGGCGGCGGCGGCCGACCGCTGCTTGACGCCCTGATCGTGATCGAGGAGCTGGCCAAGGCCAGCCCGGTGGCCGCATGGCCGGTCTTCGAGGCCTCCACCGGTCCGGCCAGGGTGCTGCACCTGTTCGGTACCGAGGAACAGAAGAAGCGCTACCTGCCCGCCGTCGCCTCCGGCGAGACGACCATCGCCGTGTCGATCTCCGAGCCGGACGCCGGGTCGGCGGCCACGGACGCGACCACCAGCGCCCGGATCGAGGGCGACGACGTGGTCATCAACGGCACCAAACGCTGGTGCTCCGGCGCCGGGTTCTCCGAGAAATACCTCGTCTACGTACGGTTCGACAACCAGCGAGGCGCACGCGGGATCGGCGCGGTCCTGGTCGACAAGGACGCCCCCGGGCTGGAGTTCGGCCCGCAGGAAGAACTGATGGGCTTCCGCGGGATCGGCTCGGCGGACATGTTCCTGACCGACGTACGAGTCCCGGTCGACGACATCATCGTGCCCAAGGGCGGCTTCAAGAACCTGTTCACCGCGTTCTCGGTGGAGCGCCTGGGTAACTCCGCCATGTCGCTCGCGATCGGGCAGACCGCGCTCGACCGCACCGCCCGCTATGTCCAGGAGCGCAAGCAGTTCGGCAAGGACATCATCGAGTTCCAGGCAGTGCAGGCCGCACTGGCCGACATGATCGTCCAGGTCGATGCCGCGCGGCTGCTGATCCATCGCGCCGCTGCCAACGCCGGCACAGGAGCACCGCAGCCGCTCGAGGCCTCCATTGCGAAATGCTTCGCCAACGAGATGGCGAAGAAGGTCTCCGACCTTGCGATCCAGCTGCACGGCGGGTACGGCTACTCGGCCGAGTACGAGGTCGAGCGCCTGCACCGCGACGCCCACGGCTGGGCACTCGCCGGCGGGACACCCACCATGCAACGTACCCGGATCGCCTCCGAGTACGTCGGACGCCGGTTCGACCAGCGCCGCTGAAGGAGACCGCCATGCGCGAGCTGTTCGACGAGGATCACGCGGCGTTCGCAGAGAGTTTCCGTACGTTCGTCGAGCGCGAGGCCGGCGAACCCGACGCCTTCCATCGGGCCGGCAAGGCGGGGTTGCTCGGCATGCAGGTGGCTGAACGGCACGGGGGTGGGGGAATCGACGATCCCCGGTTCTGCGCCGTGGCGATCGAGGAGCTCGTGAGTCGTGGCCGGGTCGGCTTAGCGCTCGCCTACGCCGGTCACGTCGGAGTGGGCCAGGCCGTGCTGTCCGAGCACGCGACCAGCGAACAGCAGGCGGAATGGCTGCCGGCGCTCGCCACCGGCGACACCACCATGGCCGTCGCGGTCGAGCCTGTTACCGGGCACGCCACCGGCGGCGAGGTCGCGTTGTACGGCACCTGTCGATCAGTGGTCAACGGCGCCCGGGCCGGCGTGGCGGCGATCCCCGTGCAGATCGGCGACGAAGGCGTGGCCGTGGCGGTCGTCCCGCTCGCCGCGGACGGCGTACAGCGCATCGAGGTGGACGGGCTCGCGGTGGCCGATGCCGCCGTGGCCGACCTGGAGTTCGACGGCGTCCACGTCCCCGAAACCGGCCTGCTCGCCCCGCCGACCTTCACCCGGCTACTCACCCACATCCGGCTCTGGACGGCTGTCGTCGGGCTCGCGGGCGCGCATACCGCACTGGACTGGACGCGGAACTACGTACGCGACCGCAAGGTGTTCGGCAGACCCGTGGCGAACTTCGAGAACACCAGGCACGCACTCGGCGGACTGGCCGCGGAGATCATGTCCGCGCAGGCGTACGTCGACGGCTGCCTGCTGCGCCACGCGGCGCAGCGACTGCGGCCCGAGGAAGCTGCCGCCGCGAAGCTCGTCGGCTCGGAACTGTTCGGCCGGGCCGCGGATCAGGGGCTTCAGCTGCACGGCGGGTACGGCTACATGCGCGAGTACCCGATCTCGACACTATTCGCCGACGCACGCTTCCTGCGCTGGTACGGCGGATCGACCGAAGACCTCCGCACGGCGATCGCCGACACGATCGACCTGTGAACGGGCCTGGCTCGGACCCTCTCCGCTGGTGGAACGGGCCGGTCAGTACGAGCGCGGCAGCCCGAGCGTGTGCTCGGCGATGAAGTTGAGGATCATCTCCTTGGACACCGGGCCGATCTTCAGCATCCGGAGGATGAACCAGTAATTCGCCAGCTGGTACTCCTCTGCGACGCCGTTGCCGCCGTGCGTCTGGATCGCCGCGTCGAGGCAGGCGAGGCCGGCGTCCACGCCGGTCATCTTCGCCATGTTGCTGTACTCACCGGCGTCCTTGCCGAGGTCGTACAGCATCAGCGCCTTCTGAGTCATCAGGCGCGCTGTCTCCAGTTCCACCTTGGCCTCGGCCAGCGGATGCGCGACAGCCTGATGTGCGCCGATCGGCGTCTTCCACACAGTGCGGTCCGAGGCGTAGCGGACCGCCTTGTCCAACGCGTAACGACCCACCCCGGTACAGATCGAGCTCACCAGCAGCCGCTCGGCGTTGATACCGGCGAACGCGGCTCGTAGACCGTGGTGTTCCTCCCCGATCAGGCGGTCGGGGGTCACTCGCACGTTTTCGAAGTACACGGTGGACTGTCGTTCCGGCGCCTGCAACGCGGTCGGCAGCGGCTGCATGGTCAACCCGGGGGCGTCGGTGTCGACCAGGAACAATGACATCAGGGCGCGGCCGGAGCGCTCGTCCGTGCCGGTGCGCGCGACGACGATCACCCAGTCCGCCTCGTCGATGCCGGAGATGTAGTACTTCTGCCCGCTGATCAGCCAGCCGTCACCGTCGCGGCGCGCCGTCGTACTGATGTTGAAGGAGTTCAACCCGGCGTCCGGCTCGGTGATGGCGAACGAGCTCAGCGCCTCGCCGGTGGCCAGGCCCCGCAACCACCGGTCCTTCTGCTCCGGTGTGCCGTGCTGGGCGAGAATCGTGCCGTTGACCCCGGACGAGAACACCGCCGCCAGAGCTGGCACTCCGGCCGCCGCGGTCTCCTCGATCACGGTGGCCAGGTCGAACAGGCCGCCGCCACCACCGTCGTACTCCTCGGGCAGATGTACACCGAGGAAACCGTTGCGCCCGAGCTCCTGCCACATTTCCGTGGCCGGCTCCCCTGCACGTGCGACACGCTGGAAGTAGTCGGGACCGTAGCTGCGCGAAAGGTCGGCGACGGACTTGCGCAGCAGCTCTTCCTCGGTGGTCATCACCAAGGGAAGCGACGGAACCGGGGTGCCGATGGACATGTGTACTCCTCGTGCCGTGGCCTACAGGTCGAGCTCGTGGCCGATGATCACTTTCATGATTTCGCTGGAGCCGCCGTAGATCCGGCTCACCCGGCCGTCCAGATAGGCCCGGCCCAGCCGGCTCTGGCGGGTGTACGCGGACGGACCCATCAGTTGGAGGCACCGGTCGACCACCCGGCCTTGCAGCTCGGTGCAGTACAGCTTCGCCAGGGCCGCGTCGCCCGGCGACAGCTCACCGGCCTCGAGCTCGAGCAGCGCACGGTCGACCAGGGTCTGCCCTGCGTGCACTTCGGCGGCGCAGGCCGCCAGCTCGAACTTGGCGTGTTGCCCCGGCTTGTCCCCACGCAGCAGGCCGGTCGTGTGCTCGAGCGCGGCGGCCGCCGCGGCCTGCGAGTTCACCGCGATCGACAGCCGCTCTTGGGCCAGGTTGGCGGTGAGGTACTCGAAACCCCGGTTCTCTTCACCGAGGAGGTTGGCGACCGGCACCCGCAGGTCGGTGAAGGACAGCTCCGCCAGGTCCTGCGCCTTCAGCCCGAGCTTGTCGAGGCTGCGTCCTCGGTGCAGGCCGTCGCTGTGGCCGTCGACGACGAGCAGGCTGATGCCGTGCCGACCGGCCGCCGGGTCCGTCTTGACCGCGAGGATGAGCAGGTCCGCGGTGGCTCCGTTCGAGATGAACGTCTTCGCCCCGTTCACCACGTAGTGATCGCCGTCCCGGACCGCGCGCGTACTCATCGCCTTGAGATCGGACCCGGCGCCCGGCTCGGACAGGCCGAGCGCGGCGACGGCCGACCCCTCAGTCAGGCGAGGCAGGCAGGTCCGCTTCTGCTCCTCGGTGGTGTATTCGAGGAAGTACGGCATGCAGATGTCCGTCTGCACCCGCAGACCACCGATGGCGAGGAATTCGCGCTGGATCTCCTCGGTGACGACGACGCTGTGGGTGAAGGAAGAGCCCGGAAGACCGCCATAGATCTGGGGAACGCCGATGCCGAGAATCCCGACCTCGCCCGCCCGCTGCCAGAACCGCCGGTCCGGTCGGCCGGCGGCCTCCCATTCGGGGTACGCGGGCACAACCTCGTACCGGATGAAGTCACGCACCTCGACCCGGAACGCCTCGTGCGCTTCGCCGAACACCGGCCTGCGCATGTCAGCGGAAGTCCATCCAGTGGCCGTGCGGGGTCCAGCCCATGAAGAAGGGCAGGTCGATGCGGCAGATCGGCCCCTTGGTGATGTCGTACGTGTCGAAGATCTGGAACTCACCGCGCTTGTCGCCCCACCACGACACGGGGACGATGATGTAGCCGTCGCCCTCCGGTGAATCCGGGCTGCGGGGCGCGAAGGTGGCCTCCAGGATGGCCGCCGGCTGGTCGGTCCGGATCTGGTACGTCTGGTCGGACAACGTACGCATGTTGGTGACCACCAGGCTGTTCATCGACATGCCGTTGCGCTTGACCACGCCGCCGACCTGGTAGCCCCAGGTGTAGCCCCGCCCGTAGAACCGCTCGTCGACCTTCGGCAGCTCCGATGGCCGGTCGGACAGCTGCTCGCTCTTGGCCGCCCCGGTCTTGAGGTCGATGGTCCACCGGCCGAGGTGGCTCTTGGCGATGGAGAAGAACAGCGCGATGTCGTCACCGGCCGCGAAATCCTGCTCGAACGGGAACGGGGGGCGGTTGAAGATCGGCCCGTCCAGCATCAGCTTGTCGCCTTCGACGTTGGCGGACATCGTGTGCATGATGTACTGCGGCGGCAGGTCGGTGTTGATCCAGCGGATCTCACCGTGTACGTCGTCGCGCGGGATGAGCGCCAGCACGATCGGCAGCTCCTCCTGCCAGTTCCAGAGGTTCAGCCGCTTCTCGGTGATGCGCGAGCGGTCCAGGGTGAAGGGCTGGAACGGCATCACGATCCACTCCGGCGTCAGCCACACGTCGTGGGCGACGGTGTTGTACGGGGCGTCGTGCAGGTCCCGGGAGTCCACCGACCCGTCCGGGTGCACGATGTGCATCGTCACGTACGGCGCGAAGTCCCGGTACGACCAGCCGTACAGCGTGCCGGTCTCGTGGTCCCACTTGGGATGCGCGGTGAACGCCGCGTCGCCGTAGGCCGCGGGCTCGTGCATACCGCGGGAAAGTTTGGGTGACCACGGCACGATGCCCTTGGTCTCCAGCGTGATCGGGTGCACCGCGATGGGCGGGCCGCCCTGTTCGCTGGAAGCGACCATGTCGCCGCCGAACGGGAAGATGTTGATGTTCGCCGTGCCCTGTGGCACGCCGCAGTTGAACCGGTCGCGCGTGACGTCGCCGTAGGCCGTGTCGCGCCAGTCACCGAAGCCGCCGTCGGTCCACTCGAACATGCCCCGGCCGTACCGCTCCTCGAGCAGGTATTTCGGGGTACGGATCCAACGGTTGCGGAAGTCGGCGCGACCCGGTTGGTGCCCTGCCTGGTGGGCCGCTTCCAGGTCGGGCCCGTGCGGTAGAAGCCTCCGGCGAGGTCTTTCGGGATCTCGCCCTCGCTGACGATGCACTCCTCCACCGTCGCCTCGAACCGCATCGGCTGGAAGGGCCCCTTCAGGGCATTCTCCTTCGGCAGCGGGTATCCCATCGATTCCTCCTCGACGACCTGAACCGATTCCAACGTACCACCAAGACGGCCCGCTTGTAAACGATCGTTTCCTTCGGGTGGGCACCTTGCGGACCCCGCTCGCGTTCGACGTAGTTCCTGATAAAGGCCAGCTCCTTGCCACGTTGACCGGATCGGGAAGGCGGTCAGACGTTATCGATCGTTCCAACCGCCGTGAGGTGACTCAGCGGAGGCCGTAGGACGATGAGATGACCTCGCGCTGGATCTCGTTCGTGCCCGCGTAGATCGGCGGCGCGACCGCGTCGCGTAGGTGTTTCTCCATGCCGTACTCGACGGCGTAGCCGTACCCACCCATCAGCTGCATGCCCTCGAGTGCTGTCTGCTTCGCGGTTTCGGTGACCTTGACCTTCGTCATCGAGGTGAGCCGTACGAGCACCTGCGCCGGCTCCCGTGCCGCCTGTAGCCGCTGCACCGTCGAGTAGTGCAGCGCTTGGGCGGCCTCGATCTCGATCGCCAGGTCGGCGATCCGGTGGCGTACGGCCTGGAAGGATCCGATCGGCTGACCGAACTGCTTGCGAACCCGTACATAGTCGAGCAGGTCGTCGAATGTTCGCTGGGCCATGCCGAGCGCCTGTGCGGCGGCGACGAGCCGCTCGCCGTTGAGCCCCGCCATCAGCTGGCTCCATCCGCCGCCCTCCTGGCCCACCATGGCGGACGCCGGGACCACGACGTCGGTGAAGTACAGATCGTTGACCAGCGGCCCGCCCATGGTCTCGATCGGCCTGATCTGCAGTCCGGGCGCGTCGACCGGCACGTAGAACATGCTCAGCCCCTCGTGCCGCTTCCCCGTGCGGGACGTGCGCGCCACCAGCAGAATGCCGGCCGCGTGCTGCGCCGCGGAGCACCAGGTCTTCTGCCCGTTGATGACGAACTCGTCGCCGCGCCGGACCGCCTGGCAGGCGATGTTCGCCGCGTCAGATCCCGCTTCGGGCTCCGAGATGCTGATGGCCATCGGCGACCCGTTGGCGATCGCCCCCAGAACGTCCTTCTTCTGCGTCTCGGTGGCGAACCGCTTGTAGATCCCGGCAACCGTGTGGGTGCCACCGATCGCATGCACCGGCGCGAGTCCGCGATAGAGCTCCTCGTGCAGCAGGCACTGGTCCATCAGGTCGCCGCCGGCCCCGCCGTACTCCTCCGGGATGGAGATGCCCAGGTAGCCGGCCTCGGCCAGCTTCGCGTACACGGTCTCGCTGTGGGCCTCACGGCCGCCTCCGGTCAGCGCGTCCCGCTGCTCCCGGGTGCCGCATTCGCGGCGGCAGAAGTCCCGCAACGCCTCCACCAGCGTCGCCTGCTCGTCGGTCAGACCGCTCATGAGGGCGTTCATGCCACGGTTCCTGACAGAGCCGCGCAGGCGGCGGTGTCCCAGTAGTACGCCATGATCGCGCTGACCTGCTCGCCCGTGAAGGTCCAGACCTCCACGGCCCCCGTGCCGGACACCGCGCCGGCACCATTCGGCGCGATCCAGTCGAACTCCAGTTGCGCCGCGATACGGTCACCGCCGTCGATGACGTCGACTAGCCGGAGATTCCGCGCCCCGACAGCGGTCCCGTCCGCGGCCGCGCCGAGCACCCGCTCGAGCCTCGACCGGCCCACGACCGTGCCACCGTACGGCAGCGATTCCGGCCAGGTGAGCGTCGCGTCTTCGGCGAACCGCTCGCGCACCAGGGAACGGACAGCGTCCGCGTCGCCCTTCCCCACCGCTTCGTAGAACGCCCGTACGACCGCCGCCGGCCCCGACGCACTGCTCATGAGGCTGTCTCCTTCGGCACCTCTTCGTACTCACCAGGCTCGAACCGCCTCGTACGTGCCCAGTAGTCGATGTACTTCCACGGACTGTTGACCACGATGCGGCCGGCGTCGTTGCGGAAGTAGGTCGAGGTCTTGCCGTGCGACCAGATCATCCGGGACAGCGCCTCGTCGAGCTCCTTGTTGTAGTCCCAGAAGACGTCCTCACGCACCTCGAGACTGGCCAGGTCCGCCTCGATGAGGCGGCGCAGGCCCAGCAGGACGTACCGTGCTTCGAGCTCCGTCGCGATGATCGCGCTGCCGCCGTGGCCGGCGAAGGTGTTCGGGCCGTTGAGGATGAAGAAGTTCGGGAAACCCGGCACCGTGATGCCGAGGTACGCGCGCGCGTCGTCGTCGCCCCACTGCTCCCGCAGCGTCCTCCCCGACGTACCACGGATCTCCATGGGAGCCAGGAACTGAAGGATCTTGAACCCGGTCGCCAGCGCGATCACATCGGCCTGGTGAGTCGCGCCTGATGCGGTAACCACGCCGTCGGTGGTGACCTCCGCGATCGGCTCGGTGATCAGATCCACGTCGGGGCGGGCCACCGCGCGGAACCAGCCGTTGTCCAGCAGGGGGCGTTTCACGTACGGCGGATAGTCGGGCAGACAGCGCTCGAGGAGGTCGGTCCGCTCCCCCAGCTCTCGCTTGATGTGCTCGGTCAGGAAGACCCGGTGCTTGTCGTTCGCGGCGTTGATCGACCGATCGGGGTACGGCCACTCCGGATCGATCTGCAGCGGCTCGTGCAGCCGGTCGCCGAAGTTCCAGAACGTACGCAGGCGGTACCACCGGGCGTAGAGCGGAACCCGCTCCATCAGATACCGGACCCCGTCAGGGATCTCACGGTGATAGTTCGGATGCGGGATGGCCCACTGCTTGGTCCGCTGGAACACCAGGACCCGCTCGGCCTCGTCGGCGATCGCCGGGACCAGTTGCATGGCACTGGCTCCGGTACCGATCACCGCGACGCGCTTGCCCGCGACGTCGACCTCCGGCCGCCACCGCGCCGTGTGCATGACCGGTCCGGCAAACGTGTCGAGACCATCGATCGGCGGTACGAACGGCCGGTTCACCTGACCCACCGCGGTGACCAGCACGGGCGCGTCCAGCACGAACTCCTCGCCGTCCGCGCCACGACCGCGGACCCGCCACGTAGCGGTGCCCTCGTCGTAGTCGGCACCGGTGACCTCGGTGCGAAACCGGATGCGCTCCCGGACGCCGTGGTCGTCGGCCACCTTGGAGAAGTAGGCGAACACCTCGTCACGCTTGGGGAAGTAGCGCGACCATTCCGCGTTCGGGGCGAAGGAGAAGGAGTAGAAATGGCTGGGAGTGTCCACGCCACAGCCCGGGTAGACGTTCTCCAGCCACGTACCGCCGAGGTCGGCGTCCTTCTCCAGGACGACGTAGTCGATCCCGGACTGTTCGAGCTTCACCGCCATGCAGATGCCCGACATCCCGGCGCCGACGACGTACGCAGCGTCCCGGATCTCGCGCTGCACCGCCGCCGGAAGTCCGCCGCTGTCGTTGTCGCCCAGCCGATCGGCGCGCTGCGGCCGGTAGGGCTCGGCCAGCCAACGTTCCTGACCCGTCACGTGCGCGAGAAGGAGGAGCAGCGTCGGGATGTTCGCCGCGTCGAGAGCGGACCGCAACCGGTCGGCGTCGGTCCGGCTCTGGGCTAGGTCCACGTCGGACACCCTGTTCCCCCTCTTCGACAGCTGGCTATTATTGAGCTACTTCATCTCATAATATGTACGGTCACTCGCGAGTCAACGTGCACGGCATGTGACCCACATCCCCGCTGGCCCTCGGCTCAGGACGCGGGCACCGTCGCCTCCGCGTACAGGGCCTCGATCTGCTTGGCGTACTTCTCGTTGACGACACGGCGTTTGACCTTCGCGGTCGGCGTCAGCTCGTCGCCGTCGACCTCCCACGCGCTGCCGACGACGGTGAACCGCTTCACCTGCTCGTTGCGGTT
>WNFV01014064.1_pt1 | contig 10543 bp, 10 predicted proteins | sample 5400101 | NCBI WGS metagenome assembly WNFV01 (sample SAMN13153361, study PRJNA577476) | soil metagenome | isolation source: 115 cm soil or saprolite under grassland replicate 1 | place: USA:California | collected 2016-06-15 | reverse complement strand
CACAAAACGTACCGACTCCTACTGTGATCTCTGGGGGTCTCGTGATCGCGCTGGGACCAGATGAATTCGTCTTCGCCGGTACTGGTCTAACAGTGACCTTCGAGGCAAACACCGCGGGCGAGCCGACCGCCGGTATCCTTTCAGTTCAGGAAGGTAGATACGCGAATGGTCGATGGGTTTCGAGCCGTTGGCTAAACGGTGATCAGACAAATCAAGGGCGTCATCTGCGGCTCGCATCGGGTAGATTCAGCATCCAACGAATAAGGCTTTACCGTTATCATTGAGATTGGCGGCGTCTTTCACCATCCAGCAAGCAGCTTGCTGTTCATGTTACACCTCTCGTTGCGAAATTCGATGCAGATTTAGCAACGGAGCAAGTCCAATGAAACTTACGCGCTACATTCAGAGTCTCAGCACATTCAAACGCGACACGGCGAAACTGGTCCGCCAATTGAAGAAGACTGGACAGCCGGTAGTGTTGACAGTAAACGGCAAGGCCGAACTAGTAGTTCAGGACGCCGAGAGCTACCAGAAACTGTTAGAGGTCAAAAATAGGATGGAGGCGATAGAAGGTATTAGGCGCGGACTCGAAAGCATGAAGCGAAACGCCGGCAAACCGGCAGAAAAACTCTTTCAGGAACTCTTTACTGAGAAAGGCATCTCTGAGCAGGGATGAAACGCTATGCCATTATCTTCGAAGATTCTGCTCAGGCTGACGTGCGCGAATCGTATGATTGGGGTCGACGCACATGGGGCAAGCACGAGTCACAACAGTGGGTTCGCCAATTGCGCAAAGTGGTTTCGGAACAACTAGCCGTCGTGCCGAAAGCGTTTCGCTCGCGCCTGAAGATGATGAATTCTCCGAGGAAATTCGGCAGATGGTGAACTGGTTCGTATCGTTTTGTAAAACTATGTGATGCCGGTTTCACGGGACTTAAAATCCGTTGTCCGCAAGGTCGTGCGGGTTCGACTCCCGCCCTCGGCACCAATCTCTTCAATAACTTACAAGCAAGCATCATTTGAGTCTGAACTTTCGCAACGGAGTAAAGTCCGTTGCGCACATTGTTTTTGTTCAAATTGTTTCGTCCATCTCGTCAGGCGTGTATCGCATTCCATTGTCAAGCCACCACTTCAGCAGCGCGAATATTTCGTTGGCCAGGTAGTTCGCGGCAATCGCAATCGGCACCGAAAGACGCAGCTTTGGACGATTGGACAGTTCAGTCTCGAGTTTGTGGCTCAGGTATTCAATTCCCGACTTCAGCATGGAATCAGCTTTTCCGGAGCTCACCAGTCCCCGGTAAAGGTTTTGAGTTTGCTGAAAATGCCCAAACACGAAAGCGACCGGAAAAAACGAATCGCTACCTGCTCTGTCCCACTGAATTCGTCGGGCAATCTCGTCGAGCAACCTCTCCCACTGACGCGCAAACAAATCTTCCTTATCGCGGTAGTGAGAATAAAACGTCGCGCGTCCGATCGCCGCCCGATCGATCACGTTCTGAACTGTTTTCTTAGTCCTTCTCATAACAGATAACAAGTTATCACATCCCAAGTTTATTCGGTCTCAGGGTTCTGGCGCTAAAGTGCGAGATTTTTTCGCAACGTTCCGAACACCGGCGGCCCGAATGTTCAATATCTGTGACCGTTCCGCGGTTTGCTGCTAACAGGCTCACCCGGCCATTCGTATAATCGTTGCATGCATGATTTTCAAAAAGGTGGCCTGGCGCTAATCATCGGGACTGTCAGCGGCTTTATTACGATGGCCTTCCATCCGACGAGTCACGATCTGCTCGCGCCAGAGAGATTCCCAACAGCTGAGTACAGGGTGATTGCGACTCATTCGCTGGCCTTGATCGGTTTGCCATTTCTCTTTCTGGGGCGATTGCTATTTACCGGCGAGTTGACGGGGCAAACCGGCTAGGCCTGACCGCGCTGGTGGTATTCGGATGGGGCTTAGTCGCCGGGATGGCGGCGGCGGTATTCAGCGGCTTCGTTGGACCGGCACTCGCAAGTGAAATCCTCCGGGCTAAGCCGGCCGAGTACGAAAACTGGAGACTGTTGTTTCACCTTAACGGACAACTTAATCAAGCCTTCGCGCGCGTCTTTATCGTTGCATCCGCGATCGGGATCTCATTGTGGTCTTTGGCCGCACTTATCAGTCGCCGCTTACCCGCTGCGCCAGGGGTTTTACGGGCTGTTGGCCGGCATGGGTATCTTATTGTTTCTCCTCACTGGATACTGGTGGTTTTGGAGCGGTAACGCTTCTTACTGGTATCTGGTACATAGTTATGGGCATCGTGCTTTGGCGGACGCCTGCGACATCAGGGCCCTGACTGGAATTTCATTAAGGCGGCGAGAAGCGCAAACGAGCATTTTCGATTGGGGTGCGCTTCGGCTGAATTCGTGCCCGGCAGCCCGTTACGCCACAAACTTATAACCATGGCCTCTCATGGTGAAAAAATGCCGCGGCTCCTTCGCGTCGTCTTCCAGCTTCTGCCGCAATAAGCCCACGTGAACGTCAACCGTGCGGGTCAGCATTCCGGTTTCATAGCCCCAAACCTCGCGCAGCAGTTCATCGCGCGAAAGCGTAACGCCGCGTTGGGCGATAAAGTAGCGCAGCAGTTGAAACTCTCGCGCGGAGAGTTCGACCTGCTTACCGTTGCTAAGCACCTCGGTGCTCCGAAAGTTTACAATGACAGAGCCAAAGCTAAACGCGTCGAGCGGCTCCGCTGCACTCGCCGTGGTCCGGCTGCGCCGCAGCAACGCTTCCAACCGCGCCAGCAACTCGAGCGGCTCGAATGGCTTGCAAAGATAGTCATCCGCGCCCAGCTTCAGGCCCAGGACTTTGTCGATTACCTGGCCACGCGCCGTCAGCATCAGAATCGGCGTCGTGATACTTCCTTGCCGCAGATCGCGGCACACATCAAAGCCGTTTTTGACCGGCAGCATGATGTCCAGAATGATCGCATCGAAGTTGCCTTCGCGGGCGCGAGCCAAACCCGTGAAGCCATCGGCGGCCGTCTCAACGCGATAGTCTTCCGCGTTGAGCAGGTCCGTCAGGGCCATCGTGATGCCTGAGTCGTCTTCAATTAACAGGATCTTGTTTGCCATCGTCGCTGTAAAAAAAGGGCCCGGATGTCAGGTGTCAGGCGTCGGTCAGAAGCCGGCACGATCCACGAACTCACGCGAAATAAGTCCGAACGATCACGAACCAGCAAGCTCTTCTTTCGTATGGCTTCGTGTGATTTCGTGATCGTATCACCATTCCAACTGAAGCCCGCCAGGGCCCTACTCAGGAAACCGGCAGATGCAACGTAAACGATGTCCCTTCACCTAACACTGACTGCACCGTCACGCTGCCGCCAAGCGCGCGCAGGTTACGCTCGACGAGACACAGCCCGAGTCCCGCGCCGCTAGTCGTCGCGCCAATCACACTCTGTCCGCGATAGAAAGGTTCGAAGATATGCGGCAGATCCTTCGGCGCGATTCCGGGCCCGCGGTCTGCAACAGTGATTTGCACTTCCCTGCCCTTCGTGTTTTGCGCGACACACGCGGTTACACTCAACCACTTGCCGCGCGCTGCGTATTTCAGCGCATTCTCAAATAAATTCTTCAGGACACTCTCCAACGCGGGACCATCAGTGAGCACCAGAGGCAGATCTTCTGCAAAGTGCTGCTCGATTTGCCAGCCATCTTCTGCGAAAGGCACGGCGTACTCGGCCAAAGAGCGTTCGGCTATATCAGTCACGTTGGTCGGTTGTGGGTCATAAACTCGACGACCCGATTGAACACCCGCAAAGCTAAGCATTCGCTCGACCTGATTGATCAGCCGGCGCGCTTCACGCTGAATCACGTCACCGTATTGCTGCACCCGGCTCGGGTCCTGGATCGTGCCTTGCGATAAATTGTAGCTCGTCGATTGAATGACAGTCAGCGGCGTGCGCAATTCGTGAGAGACGCCCGCCACGAACTCCATCTGCTGTTGCGCCAAACGGCGCGCGCGCACCGTGGCCAACATCAACATCACTGAGCTGCCCGCCAACAGCACGAAAATAACGAAACTAAAGCCGAGGGTGTTTAGTCGTGCATTTTCGACCAGCGCTTCAATCGAACCGGCTTTGTTTTTCACCACCAGCAGCCAGGCCCGGTCGTCGGTGCCTCCTCGCTTGCCGCCGATCTCAGCGAGCGGCACACCTTGCGGGCCAGACACAGACGGCTGTGGTCCCGGTCGGGTCGGCGAGGGTCCTTGACGACCCTGCGGCATGTTTGCGTCGAGCAAGACAATGCCGGCGTCAACCTGTGACAAGGACCCAATCGTCAGCGTTGGCTCCGAAACATAGATCATACTCAATGGGTAGCTGGCAACGACCGCCACCTGATAACGGGCGCCAGAAGCGTAATGCCGCGCCACTAGTTCGGGGAGCAGATACTGACGGAGATAGTCATTATCGACTTCAAGAAAACACCAGCCCCTCTGTTCGGGCACATGAACCGATCCCCGCGGGGGTGCGGGCCTGAGCGATTGCAGCAAGTCACGCGGCTCCAGCGGCTGTTGTGATGGCGGCGATTGGTTCATCGTGCCGCGGGGCCGTTGCCACTCTGGTGTGGGGGCGCCGGTAACCAGTGGAAATATCAACACCGGTTTACCTTGAAAAAACTCAAGCGCAAATCCATTCGGAAAAAGCGGAGGCTGGCCTCCGGGCAAACGCAGACGCTCCTCCAGAACGCGGCGATAAACGACAAACTCGTTGGGCCAGTCTTCGGTCTTGAATTGGTTGTCGCCCGTCTGCAGCCGTCTGAAGACGACTCCCTTGTCGCTTTGCGTGCCGATGCTGATAGAGGCTAGTTGCGGGCGGTCAGAATTGCTGTGCCATCGTCTGGTAATCTCGATCATGTATGGCTCGAATGCGGCATCGTTTCTTTCGTCCGGCGGTGGACGGAAGAAAGGCAGCAGTTGCAGCAGGGTATCCCGGAAATCGCCGCTGAAGTTCAGTAGCGTCCCTTCCATGACTTCACGGCGCCGTCGCCGGTCGGCGTCGCTCACGCGATTGACCCAGCGATACTGGTGCACGCCGGCGAGCACCGTAAGCAGCAACACCGCCACGCAACCCGACACCAGCCAATTTGTTCTGACACGATCGAACATCGCTCGCATTATAGCTTTCGAATTTGGTCACCGGCATCGACTGGGACCAGGAGTTTACCTCGTCTTTACAAAACGGTGATCACTTTACGAACACTTTACATATCCTCTTCCACCTTTCGCTTTAGAATAGCCCTCGATCGTTGTAGTCCCACAAACCTTCAAGAGGAGAACTAATGCGAAGACTAGCAATTCTAATCATCCTTGTTGCGACGGCCGCCGTCGCGCAGCAGATGCCGGCGAAAACGTCCCGCCCACAGTCCGATGCGCAAAAGGCTTTCGAGAAAATGAAGACCCTGGCAGGTTCCTGGGAAGGAAGCATCATGGGCATGCCCGTGCAAGTTACTATTCGGGTGACATCCAGCGGTAACGCGATCCTTCATGAGGGGACTTCGAGCGGCATGAAGGACAATCCGATCACCATGCTTTATGTGGACAGCGATCGCTTGCTCCTGACACATTATTGCGACTCTGGAAATCGGCCGCGGATGCAGGGCAAGCTGTCGCCGGACGGAAAAACGGTTACATTCGATTTCCTCGACGTCTCCGGCAACGCGCAGAGATTCCTGATGCACGATGCTGCGTTCACACTGATAGACGCGAATCATCACATTGAGGAATGGACTTACATTCTGTCAGGAAAACCGCCAATTCGTGGGCGCGGCGAATTTCAACGGACAAAATGACTGGGCCGATATCACGGTAGCGTGAAGGGCGGACTGACGGCCCCGCTGTTGCAATCCCGCAAGGTCTATGCTTCGGAACAGAGGGAACCCAGTAAGCTGAAGAATATAGTTCCTCCAACCAGGCGATCCGGCCACATTTGTTTCCACCATTCATTACATGAACGCGCAAACGATCGTCGTTTTCGTCTTTATACGATTCACGATTTACTGGAGGACCAATGACATCACCCATCACCCCGTCTTCTCCACGTTTCCTCGCCCGCATGACAGGCCTGTTTTTTCTGCTCACAATCTTGACAGGAATATTCGCTCAGGGCTTCGTCAGTGAAAGACTCATAGACTTCAGTGACGCTGCAGCTACGGCGACCAACATCCTGACGCACAAAGGCCTGTTTCAGTTGGGCTTCACCGTCTATCTCATCGAGATGGCGTGCCAGGTCGCGACCGCAGTGCTCTTCTATCAATTGCTGAACCCGGTAAACAGAACCGTCGCTTTGCTGGCGCTCTTCCTTGAAGTCACCGGCTGCATTATTAAGACCTTCGCACGGGTTTTCTATATCGCTCCGTTGTTCGTGCTGGGACGCCCGGCGGCTTTGGTAGGATTCAGTGCGGAACAATTGCAGTCCGTGGCGCTCATTCTTTTTAAAGTGAATGATCAGGGCGCTGGTGCGGCTTTGGGATTTTTCGGATTCTCAACTCTTCTGGTCGGCTATTTGGTTTTCCGCTCAACGTTTCTGCCGCGCTGGCTGGGGGTTTTGTCGTTCGTTGCAGGCTTAGGCTGGCTGACCTTCCTTTACCGGCCGCTGGGAGATCGTGCATTTCCCATCGCGGCACTCTTCGGTTTGTTAGGCTCAGCCGCAACAATTTTCTGGCTACTTGTGTTTGGTGTGAATGAAGAGAGATGGATTAAGCAGGCGGGGTCAGGAGCTGGGTCTTAAGCAGCAAGTTCCGTGTACGCGGTCGGTATCGCTCCCGGTACCGACCTCAACGCGCCCGTTAACCGTTCGCGCTTAGCGTTCTGAAGGCGCCGGACTTTCACTGATTTGAATAATAGGCCGGTCACGCTGGCTCAATTGTTGACGGAACAACTTAACAACAAACCGCCAAAGGACCTGACTGCTAATTCTTTACCGACTATGAGCCTAATCAAAAACCCCGGTAGACGCGCGGGACTGCTGTACCTCCTGTTGATGGCCGCGCCGCTTCGATTAATTTACATTCCGGCGAAGCTCTTTGTTCCGGGCGATGCGGCGGCGACCGCGAACAACATCGCTACGTACGAGACGCTGTTCCGTTTGGGCATGCTGGCTGAATTGTTCACCGGCGTCGCCGTGATTTTTGTGACGCTCGCCTTCTACGACCTATTTAGGCCAGTTAATCGCAAGCTTGCTGTGTTAGTGGTAATTCTCGGAGGCGTGCTGCCGGCAGCGATGTACTTCGCGAATGTGTGGACTGACGCGGCTGCGCTGACGCTCGCGCGCGGCCGCGGAGGTTTGCTTGCGGCGAGCGGCCGCAACGTGTTGACAGCGTTCGACGAACCGCAACGGCAGGCGCTAATGATGTTTTTCCTGCATCTGCACAACCAGGTAATTAATGCCGCGCAAATATTTTGGGGCATATGGCTTCTTCCGCTGGCTGTTCTAATTTACCGTTCGCGTTTTCTCCCACGGTTTATCGCCGTATGGCTCATCGCAAATGGCGTTGGCTACGTCGTACTGAGTGTTGCCGTTTTGTTACTTCCGCAGTATTCCGTCAAGGTTTCCAACATCGTGTTTCCAGCGCTGGTTGGCGAGTTGGTGCTGATGCTCTGGCTCATCATTCGCGGTGTGAACATGGAGAAATGGAAGCTGTTGGCGCAACAGCGAGCTGAGCACAACGAGAATGTCGGAAGGGTTTCTAATGTTACGTGAGAGGTACAACTTAATGCAGCGACCAAACTGGCAGATCTGGGCAGGATTTCTGCTCACGGTGTTTGGGTCGTAGGGATCAGCGTTGATAAGCCGGAGAAGACTCGCGAATATATGCTGCAAAAAGCTGGCCGCTATGATCTGATTCCCGCCGAAGAGATCGCTTTGAAGTGAGGGTTTACGAGGGTGAAACAGTTTTCGATCCGAAATCTGAGAGTAATTTGGTTTGTACATCCGGCAGAGACATTTCGCGTCCGGCTGAGTTCCTGCTCGACTCCTCAGGCACAGATCTGAATGATTTAATTCGCGGTCTTGAATGCAGAGGCTCGATACGCTCAGCCGCTTGTTGCTGCATGTCGGGCAGCAAGTGCGAGTTAAGTGTCAAGCGTGAGCACGATTGTTGAAAGACCCAAGCGCTCGGCAGCTACCTTTGGATTCCCACCACCCGCAAGAAGGCGGAAAAGCTGGTGACACTGGCGCGTGAGCAAACGAGGGTAGATAATAGTCAATGGATTAATGAAGCAGCAAGATCCCGTGAGAATCCGGGCCTGCATCTTCGACTGCTTTTCAGATCCAACCCAAGGTGGTAACGCTACCGTGAGTAGAGGGCGCCATAATGGCAGCAATGAGTCTCGCGGCCAAACCTATCGCGTTTGCCGAGCCTGTCCCGACGCTTTCGGTAAAAGATGCTGTGGCAATGATCGTTGGTATCGTTGTCGGAGCCGGCATTTTTCGCACCCCTTCGCTGGTTGCCGCCAACGTGACGAGCGAGACTAGCGCCTTGTTACTTTGGGTGGCCGGCGGTGCAATCTCACTGGTGGGTGCGCTTTGCTACGCGGAACTTACCACTACCTATCCACATACGGGCGGCGAATATCACTATCTCACGCGTGCGTACGGCAAGCCACTTTCATTTCTGTTTGTGTGGTCGCGCATTACGGTAATTCAGACCGGCTCGGTAGCTCTCCTGGCGTTCGTTTTTGGCGATTACGCGTCACAGTTACTACGCCTCGGACAGTTCTCTCCGTCAATTTATGCCGCGCTTCTCATTATATTCTTAACCAGCTTGAACATGGCGGGCGTGCGGCAGGGTACGCGGACGCAAAATCTCTTGACGGCAGTGGAAGTACTCAGTCTGCTCCTGGTCATCGGCGCCGGATTGTTCTTGATCGAATCGCCCGTGGCGCAGATGAACCCGCCTACAACCGCACAAGGCTCCAATGCCGGCATAGGTTTGGCTATGGTCTTTGTGCTGCTTACCTACGGTGGCTGGAATGAAGCTGCTTACATTTCCGCGGAGATGAAAGGACGACGAGATGTGGCGAGAGCGTTGTTACTTGGTATTGGTGTGATTACCGGACTTTATTTGCTGATTAACTGGGCCTACCTCCGCGGGTTGGGGCTTGCGGGGATGGCGGGTTCGGAAGCTGTTGCGGCCGACTTGATGCTAAAGGCAACCGGACAGGGTGGAGCGCTGTTCGTCAGTTTGCTGGTCGCAATCTCCGCTTTGACTTCAGCAAACGCCACGGTGTTTACGGGTGCACGAACAAATTATGCGCTTGGCCGTGATTTCCGGCTGTTCAGATTTCTTGGACGCTGGCGCGGAGCAGCTAACACTCCTACCAACTCCTTGGTCGTTCAGGGCGCGATCGCTTTAGCACTTGTCTCGATTGGTACAGCCACGCGCAAAGGCTTCGCGACGATGGTTGAGTATACGGCTCCTGTCTTCTGGCTTTTCTTTTTTATGGTGGGCCTGTCTTTGATTGTGCTGAGAATAAGAGACTCCGAGACGCCGCGTTCGTTTCGCGTGCCGCTATACCCGCTGACACCGATTCTGTTTTGCGTGAGCTGTCTTTATATGTTGCAGGCGAGTCTCGCTTACACCGGGATTGGAGCTCTAATTGGAGTTGCAGTGCTCCTGACGGGCTTGCCAGTGTTATTCGTAGCACGCTATTGGCAACGCCAGGGAACAAATCATGACCCGAGTTGGAAAGACGGCGAATGATTCCAGAGACAACGCAGCCTAACCACCTCGCTGACTGAAGCGAGCCTAATGAGGGAAGAATTATGGCCAGAAATCTAGTTGGATTCGTGCTTGGCCTGGTGCTCCTGGCATCGCCCGCTTGTACGCCTCAGTCTTATTCCGAGTTAACCGGGGCGCCACAACGCTCCGAAGAGGAATTCGCTGCACAGCGACGCAAACTCGTCGAGTTGCTCAAGTCGGAAGGACTCACGAACACAAGAGTCCTCGAGGCCTTGCTAAAGGTGCCTCGTCATAGGTTTGTTCCGGCCTCGCACCGAGACTTGGCATACCAGAACCGTGCCCTGCCTATAGGCCATGAGCAGACGATCTCGCAGCCTTTCATTGTCGGTTACATGACCGAAGCGGCGGAGATCGCGCCGGGCGAAAAGGTTCTGGAAATCGGCACCGGTTCCGGCTACCAGGCGGCAGTGCTGGCTGAGTTGGGGAAGGAGGTCTACACCATTGAGATCATTCCGCCCCTGGCCGACAGCGCTCGGAATCTGCTGCGCGAAATGGGTTATAAGAACGTGCAGGTGAAAACCGGGAATGGCTACTTGGGTTGGCCCGAGCATGCTCCGTTTGATGCGATCATAGTCACAGCGGCGCCGGACGAAGTACCGCAGGCTCTGGTTGATCAGTTGGGCGTGGGAGGCAAAATGGTTGTACCCGTTGGTTCTGGATTTCAGCAGATGGTAATAATCACGAGGAGTGAATCGGGTGTGGTCGAGCGGCGTACGATCCCGGTGGCTTTTGTTCCGATGACCGGTAAGCCGAAGCCTTAAGCACC
>WNFV01009796.1_pt1 | contig 10545 bp, 8 predicted proteins | sample 5400101 | NCBI WGS metagenome assembly WNFV01 (sample SAMN13153361, study PRJNA577476) | soil metagenome | isolation source: 115 cm soil or saprolite under grassland replicate 1 | place: USA:California | collected 2016-06-15 | reverse complement strand
CGAGATGTTTGCGACGTGTGAAGTGAAAGTGGATAAATTCGCCGCCAGCGATTGATGGTCGCCAATGTCGGCGAGCACAGAAGCATAAAAGGGAATCTTTGCTGCGCGAGCAGAAACCGGCATACCCGAAAGTGCCAACAACACCAGCAATCCGGCGGTCTTGAGAACCACGGTCTTACCACCGGCATTAGCGCCGGAGATCACCATCGTATCGTTCTGTTCGTCGAGTAAAAATGAGACTGGCACCACCGAACCGCTGAGCGCGCGCAGATTTTCTTCGAGCAGCGGATGGCGCGCTTCAATCAACTCGAGAGTGCATGTTGAGCATGCAGGCGCGGACGAGACGCCCGCGGTTCCAGGAACAATTTCCGGGATCACACAATTGAATCGCTGATGAAATGCTGCTTTGGCACCGATGAAGTCAAGTTCAGCAACCGCGTCTGCAGCCAATTTGATACCGGGCAGCTGCGCTCGCAACTCTTCAGTTATGCCGAACAAAATTTTGAAGATTTCACGAGACTCTGCTTCATGAAGCGCTTGCAACTCATTGTTGGCATCAATTGTTTCCAGCGGCTCTATAAAAGCCGTGGCGCCGGATGATGAGTAACCGTGCGCCACTCCATTGACACGGCCGCGGTGATCGGATTTGACGGGAATGACGAATCGGTCATTGCGAATGGTGACCAACTCGTCCTGGATCGCTTCGCCAGATTTGCGCATGAGACTTTCGAGGGTGCGCGTTATGCGCGAGCGCAGTCCCGTGATTTCGTGACGTATGCGGGCCAGCTCAGGACTGGCCCGATCGTCTATTTCTCCCGTTGGCAAAATCTTGTTTGCGATGCGAGCACTGAGACGGCTCAAATCAATCGGAAGGCTTCCGACCAGGTTCCAGAGCACCGGAGAGGAGTCACGCTCAGCGAGAATTGATGCACGCGCAGACATTGCCTGGTCGCACAACGACCTAATCTCGAGAATCGCCGCTGATTCCAGGGTCGCACCTTCAATTTGTAGCATCGTCAGCTTCTCATTTGGATCGCTCAGCTCACTAAACGTCCAGGCGCCACCTCGTTTTCGCAAATTCACACATTCAGCGACGGCGGCAAGCTGCTTCTCCAGTTCAGCAACATTTGCCAAAGGTTGCAGCGCGTCCACTCGCGCTCGTCCCATGGGAGTTTGCGCGCCGCGCCGAATGAGCGCCCGTAGCTCGGGATATTCAAGAATTGTGAAAGCCTGCTCGTGCATTGCCAGTGAACTGTGATGAGTGATAGGCGATAATAGGCGATGAGTCATCCAGAGAATGCGCGGTTTCCGGACTCAAAACTCCTTATTGTTTTTTTCCGCTTCGATTCTAGCATTGAGGAAATATTTCGACATTGATCCGAGGGCATCGGAACGCTTAGGTATACTTTTGGAGATTAGAATCGACGCCGGCGGCGCTCGCGACCCTGAATCGCGATTGAGAAAAGTTCATCTAAGTTGAGAACGTTTATCTCTGAGCCATCGCAATGCACAACTCCGAGAAAAAGTGTGCCTGTAGTCGCTCCTTTTGCAGTTAAATCAGTTTCCGCAATCTCGATGGTTTCGCCCAAACTACCTATCGCGAGGGCGAGTTGCTCATCGCCGCGTAACGCGATGACGTGTTGGGCGGGCGTATTTTTGGAAGCAGCCCCACGCTCAGTTAGCGCTGCGAGATCGAGAACGGTCAACATGCGGCCCTGGATACTAACAACCCCGAGCACCGACTCGGGAGCCTGGGGCAACGGCGTCGGTTTTCGCCAGGCTGCGATGGTCGCAATGTCATCAGCGAAGAGACCAAACTGAAACTCGCCGGCTCGCAGAAGCTGAAGCCGGCGGACGACCAGTTGGGAGTTTGCTTCGTCAGTGGGTTTTCGCTGGCTCGGAATTCTGTCGTTATTCATGCTGATTCAAGTTATAAGAATCAATGTAACCATTCTATCGTAGTCAACCTGCCAATACAGAACCGGCAGCGGTAGCAACCAGATGTTAACCCGCTAGTCAGTTACTACGCCTCTGAGACTGGAAAGCAAACGCGGCTGCGAAACATTGTCTTCAGGAGCCGGTCGCTACCGCTTTCCGTCTGTACCCTGTCTGGCGACTTTCAGCTTGCGCAGATAGAATGGCCTTTTGAATCGCGAAACAGCATGAAATTATGCGCGCCTTACTCCAAGATTACAGGCGCGGCGGAAAGGCTTCTCGTCATGGATGAATTCGACCGTTATCGTGCGGAGATGAATGAAAAGTTGCTCGGCAGCAACCACCTTGGCATCAAGCGTTTTTTCGCGTTGGACACACAGGCCTACGAAGACGGCGCGCTCGACAAGCGCACCAAGGAGCTGCTCGGTTTGGTCGCTTCAATAGTGCTTCGCTGTGACGATTGCATTACCTATCACATCAAACAATGCCTAGCGGCGGGAGTAACGAGGCTCGAGTTACTCGATGCATTTAATGTCGCGCTGGTGGTTGGCGGCTCGATAACAATTCCACATCTTCGTCGCGCTATCGACCGACTCGACCAGTCGCTCGGTGGAGAGATCAATGAAGCAAGGCCGCACCGGCACGACCAATGAAGCGCATGCATAGTGAACAGCATCATCCCGACCGTGGGACGGCATAGCCACACAGCGAGCTAAGAATAAAAATCTGAAATAGAGCGCACCTTCGTATATCCACCGCCTTGAAAAGAAACCGCTACATCAGTCGCCTAACCTCCCTCGCTTGGGTAGTTGCTCTGGCAACAGTTTCATTTTTTCCCTATTCATCCAGCTCAAATTCAATGAAAGGTTCTACCATGTCTGCTCAGGAAAAAACCCGCGTGCGCGCGCCGGAGTTGACCGGCGGCCGAGGTTGGCTTAATAGCGACAGGCCGCTCACCCTCGAGGCCCTCAAAGGCAAAGTCGTGCTTCTCGACTTCTGGACGTACGGTTGCATTAACTGCATTCATATCATTCCCGACCTCAAACGTCTGGAGCACAAATATGCCAATCAACTTGTAGTCATCGGTGTTCACTCCGCCAAGTTTGAAAACGAAAAGGAAACGGAAAATATTCGGCGCATCATTCTGCGTTATGAGTTGGAGCATCCGGTTTATAACGACGCGGACTACAAGGTTTGGCAAAGTTACGGCGTTCGCGCCTGGCCTACGCAGGTTTTGATCGACCCCGCCGGATACGTTATCGGCGCTGTATCGGGCGAAGGGAACTACGAGCTTATCGATCAAGTAGTTGCCAAAGCCGTCGATGAGTTTCGCAAACGGGGTGAACTGAATGAAGAACCGCTGCAGCTCACGCTCGAGCGCGCCAAAGTTGGTGACCTGCCGCTTGCATTTCCCGGAAAGATTCTCGCGGATGCGAAAGGCGATCGTCTTTTCATTGCGGATTCAAATCATAACCGCATTGTCGTAACCAAACTTGACGGGTCGTTCATCGAGACTATCGGCACCGGTGCGGTGGGTTCAGCTGATGGAGCTTTTAACAACGCGAGTTTCTACCGGCCCCAGGGGTTAGCGCTGGACGGTGATAGTTTATATGTGGCGGATACTGAGAATCATTTTATTCGACGTGTTGACCTCAAGACGAAAACGGTTCAGACCGTAGCCGGCACCGGTCAACAAGCACGCGATTATTTTCGCCAGGGCCCGGCGCGCACTATAGAGCTAAGTTCGCCCTGGGATTTGCAACTCGTCGACCGGCAGCTTTACATCACTATGGCGGGCAGCCATCAAATCTGGAAACTGGATCTCGACAAGCAGGAAGTTTCCACCTTCGCCGGCTCTGGTCGAGAAGCACGACAAGACGGACCGCTACTCGAGGCCGGTTTCGCTCAACCTTCGGGCATTACGTCCGATGGCAAGATGCTTTATATCGCCGATAGTGAGTCGAATATTATTAGGGCGATCGATATGGTGAGCGGCCGGGTCGAGACTCTGGTTGGCGGCGATCTTTTTGACTTCGGTGATGTCGATGGCCAGGGGGATGACGTACGTCTTCAACATCCGCTTGGCGTAGTTGCTCTGGGCGACAAAGTGCTGATTGCCGATACGTACAATCACAAGATCAAGGAACTTGATCCCAACAGACGCTCAGTGAAAACTCTCCTCGGCGGCCGCAAACCCGGACAATTGGATGGAGTCGCAGCAATGTTCTACGAACCCGGCGGCCTCAGCGTCGCGGACGGCAAACTCTACATCGCCGATACGAACAACCATGCCGTTCGAGTGGCGGACTTAAAGACTAAACGAACCTCCACTCTGAACATCAAGGGCCTTGAGCCACCTTTTCAAAACGCCGGTGCTAATTCAGAGACAACTGAAAGCGGCCCGAATGCGGAAGAGATCAAGCTTGGGCCGCAATCCTTGCGCGCGGGCAGGGATGCGGCGCTGGTGGCCCAGGTCGAGTTGCCCCCGGGTTACCATCTCAATGCCGCCGCGCCGCAGCGTTACCGGGTTTCGGTTGAAAGTGGCGCTCAACAACTCGGGTTGCAGTCTGAAACAGAACCTGGCGCCATCGGTCGAGACAAAGTTGCAGGTCGATCCTTGAAGAACCTCCAACTGCCGCTGCGTATTCCCATTCGGACTTTTGAACCGGGTAAGGCTAACCTTCGTGTGCAACTGACACTCTTTTATTGCCGTGAAGACAACACTGGAACTTGCCGGATAAAGACGCTCGTGTGGCGTGTCCCCGTGGAGGTTACAAATAACGCAAGCGCGCTCAGCGAGATTAGAGTGCAAGGTAAACTGAGCGCTGAGTAACGCCGCTCTGGCGCACCAAAGACACGAATGTGAGCTGAAAATGACCGGACTGGTTGCGAAACCCATCATTGGATGGGTTTAGCGGCACTCACCTTGCTCGCCGTCGGTGCAGCGAGTAATATCAGACTTCCCCTTAATTCACGTGAGGAGTAAAACCCGTGGCTGACCAATCAGGAACACAAGCCGTGACCGGCAAACCGTTTTTAACTGATATCAAAACACTACGTGAACGCGCCCGCCAACATATCGAAGAAGGCGCGGTGACTGAAGGCTACAAGGCCGACCGCGATACTGTGGTCAAGATTTTGAACGAAGCGCTGGCTACCGAGATCGTTTGTGTCTTGCGCTACAAAAGGCACTACTTTATGGCCACAGGTATTTATGCGGAGGGTGTCGCGGCTGAGTTTCTGCAACATGCCAACGAAGAACAGGGACATGCTGATCTGATAGCGCAGCGCATTGTGCAGTTGGGCGGTGAGCCAAACTTCAATCCCGACGGGTTAACAATGAGAAGCCATGCGGAATACGTCGAGGGCACTGATCTTATTGATATGATCAAAGAAGATCTGGTGGCCGAACGCATCGCAATTGATAGTTATCGCGAGATGATCAACTACGTCAGTAACGATGACCCAACCACGCGCCGCATGCTCGAGGGGATTCTGGCGATGGAAGAAGAACACGCCGACGACCTGGTCACCCTTCTGGAAAAGATTGGCACCTAGATTCTATTCGCAATTGTTTCGGGCCACCGCGTTTCGGCCACGCTAACTGACGAATCTTATAATCGGAAGGCCCGCTGCGATTTTTGTGGCGGAACCTTCCGATTACTCGTTGAGACGGCCAAGTTTTATCGTGGCACAAGGATATAGATCACCCGCCTTTACCATCAAGCTACAGAATGCGACTTGGCCCTGACCCAGAGAAACTTAGCCACTGCGCTCGCATTTGCGACATTAACGCCTTCTCATGACTTCAGTGTAGAATCTCATCAAGTTCATTCCAAAGTTTTTGAGAAGTAATTGAGCGTGATGCTTTCCAAGAGAAGCATCACGCTTGTTAGTGTAAAGCGCCTTGCCTGATAACTCGCTCAATGAACGGGTCCCCAATTCCAATAGCGGCAGCCGCCCAACTATGTGTCGCAGCTGCGGCTCAATTGTGGGTGGTGGGCAACAGCAGTGCGCAGTTTGCGGGACACCTATCTCCTCTTCGGCCCCAAGGCGGCCTCCGCGAATGGTTGCTGATGGCGAAACAATGCGCTTTGCGCGCGCAGTTTTAAACCGGCCCTACAAGTTCACCATCATTCTTCTCATCGCAAATATTTTCGTTTTCCTGCTCATGTTTCAAGCTAGCGGCCTGCGTTTTAGCTTATTGACCCCGTTGCCTAATGAGGTACTTATACCCTTTGGCGCCAAAATAAATTATTTGATTCGGTACAACCATCAATGGTGGCGCTTTGTCACACCGATGTTTCTTCACGTGAATTTTCTGCACTTGATCGTAAACATGTACAGTCTGTGGATAGTCGGCCCTTACGTTGAGAAACTCTACGGCTCCGCGAAGTTTGTAGTCTTTTGGGCGTTAACCGGAGTGGCCGGTGTGGTCGCCAGCTATCTGACCGTCAGGCCTGAGTTATCTGTCGGCCAGATCGGGCGCTTCATCTTCAAAAGCACCGATGTGGCGTCCGCGGGAGCTTCGGGAGCGCTATTCGGGCTGGTCGGAGTGCTCTTCGTTTTCGGCATCAAATTTCGCCACGAGTTGCCTGAAGGGTTTCGGCGCGCCTTTGGCACTGGCTTGCTGCCAATGATTATGCTCAACCTATTCATTGGATATATGGGCCGCGGCTTCATCGATAATGCGGCACACCTGGGTGGTTTGCTTTCCGGCGCACTGCTGGCTCTCGTCGTTAACTACCGGCGTCCTGGCGAACGATCCGGGATCGCAGTCACATGGTCCGCGCTCCAGATCGCTGCGATCGCGCTTGTCGCCGTCGCTTTTCTAAAGACTGCGCAGCATCTGACGGATCCGCTGCCGGGGCAGCTAGTGGTCCAGCAGGTGCCCAGCGAGACGGAAAACCCGGAATTCGTTAGTTATGTCAAGGCGATGAGTGATGCGCACGAAGCTTTCGTCGTCGCCGTGAAAGATAGGAACGCAAGTAACATCGACAGTGCGGTAAAAACTCTGGAGAAGGCCCCCCACCTCGACGAAAAATCAGACGAGTTGAAAGAACGACTAAAGCTCTTACTGCTCCGCGCAAAGCAATCAGCGGTAGTTGCCACGGCCTCGCCACCACGCGGCGGCAGCAATCCGGTTCAGGATAGTGAACTAGTGAAGGAGTTTGCCGCCTGGCTGAAAGACTACAATCAGTGGTTAAAGACCAGCGGAAGACATCACAGCGGTTTGAATCAATTGACTGGACGAGAAGGACAGAAGTAGGTGTAACGGAAACTGTTAGTTTGCGGTTAAATATTTTGCACTAGATCGGAACAACGTAACGAGGTTGTTGGTTGCATGCGCATAGTTCCACGCGCAAATTAACAGTTTGCGTTACAAAAGAAACAGGAGAATCAGCAGCAATGGAAATTAAGAGAGTGGGAGTTTTGGGCTGTGGCCTGATGGGTTCGGGTATAGCGCAGGTTGCAGCCGGTGCAGGATTTGAAACTGTGGTTCGCGAAGTTTCGGACGAAGTGTTGCAAAAGGGATTTGCCGGAATTGAAAAGTCGCTTGCGAAGTTTGCTGAGAAAGGCACCATCACTGCCGAGCAGAGAAAGGATGCGCACGATCGTCTTTCGGGAACAACGTCGTTCGCAGAGCTGGCTGGTTGCGACATCGTCATCGAAGCCATCATTGAAAACATCGAAGAGAAAAAGACGACCTACGCCGACCTTGATCGGATTTGTAAACCGGAAACTATCTTTGCATCAAACACCTCCTCGATTTCAATCACTGAGATGATGACGGCAACCTCGCCGGAACGTCAGCGCCGTTTTATCGGGCTTCACTTTTTTAATCCGGTGCCGATTATGAAGCTGGTTGAAGTGGTGAGAACAATACTGACGGACGAAAACATCTATGAGCAGGCAATCGAGTTTGGCAAACGACTGGGAAAAGTTCCGGTGAGGGCAAACGACACTACGGGCTTCATCGTCAATCGCTTGCTGGTGCCCTACATGCTTGATGCGATTCGTGCTCTCGAAGAAGGAGTCGGTTCGATAGTGGACATTGATGCATCGATGAAACTCGGCCTGGGTTATCCAATGGGGCCTTTCACGTTGGGCGACTTCGTTGGCCTGGACACGACCTACTACATTGCCGAAATTATGTTCAATGAATTTCGCGAGAAGCGGTTCGCGCCGCCGCCGCTGTTGAAACGCATGGTGCTGGCAGGTTTGTATGGACGCAAGTCTGGCCGCGGATTCTACGACTACACCAAAGATCCGAAGAACCCAACACCAATGAAGTTGGTGTAGATGTTAGCGAAGAGCTGGGGCAAGCCCGCCTTCCTGACCATGAGTTGTTCACGCTTGAATCTCTTATTTTGCTTGAAAGGCTTTCAGGGTGACCCTACCCACGCAGGTTCCGCAGCTTCTCAGGTTAGGAAGGCGGGCTTGTCCCGCTGCTTGGCTAGCAAGCTCGTTATTCGTGATTGTCACAATGAGTTCAGAATTCATCAGCGAGGAACGGCGTGAGTCATTCGCAATCATTCGCCTCAACCGTCCTGAAAAGTTCAACGCGCTCTCGCGTGAGATGATTCTGGCACTCAGCGACGTCTTCACAAATCTCGGGAATCAAACCGATCTGCGCGCCGTCATCCTTACAGGTACAGGTGATCAAGCTTTCTGCGCCGGGACAGACATTGCCGAGCTAACACATCTTGATAGAGATTGCGCCCACGAAGTCTCTGAGCGTGGCCAGGCTTTATGCAATCAAATCGAGAACAGCCGGATTCCGGTGATAGCTGCTGTTAATGGAATTGCTACAGGCGGCGGTTGCGAATTGGCGCTTGCCTGTCATATTCGAATCGCTTCGACAAACGCGCAGTTTAGTTTGCCCGAAACAAAGCTTGGTATCATTCCAGCCTATGCCGGGACGCAGCGGCTGGCGCGCGAGATAGGTAACGGACGAGCGCTGGAAATGATGTTGACCGGTAGAACGCTCAGCGCCGCTGAGGCTTTACAGTTTGGCTTAATTAATCACATCGCTTCCGCAGACGACTTGTTGACGGAAGTCGAATCATTGGCGTACGAAATCGCCCGGTTGGCTCCGCTTGCGATCCGCGCCTGCCTCGAAGCAGTTATCAAAGGCGCTGAACTACCCCTGGCCGAAGGGCTGGCTTTGGAAGCGAAACTTTTTGCGGACCTCTTCACTACCGATGATATACGCGAAGGTACCAGCGCCTTTTTGGAAAAGCGATCGCCGGTTTTTAAAGGAAGGTGATAGAAACACCCGACTTCGCACGCCTCAGCTCTTTTGTAGAATTCACAAATAGCAGCAATTATCAGAACCGGGAGCAGTAGCGACCGGGTACTCGCAAGGATGCCACGGACCCCGTCGCTACCGTGCTTGAGTTGAAACGCTAGAGAGCCTGCGTGAGCAAGACTCTGACGTCGTAGGTCGACAAATACGGAACCGGGAGCGATAGCGACCGGATTCAACCTGCGCTACACAAACCGTTCAATGCGCCCGCGGCCGCATTAAGCACGGACCTCGGCAACGTGGGTCGACAAATACGAAGCCGGGAGCACTGGCGACCGGATGCTGTGTGCGATATAGACTACCGCATCAAAGCGCCGATATCGTGACGGCTCCTCGCGGATCGGGCAAACCGGTCGCTACTGCTCCCGGTTCCGTATTTGCGTGCCGTCGCAACTCGCTTTCCTGAAAGTTATGTGGCTGCAGTCAGGATTAAGATGAAGCGCCGATGTCGTGATGGCGGATCGGCAACCGGTCGCTACCGCTCCGGGTTCTGATAAGACGTCCCGGCTGGCATCGGTCGCGACAGATCGTGGTTCTGTAAAGCCTCCAACTTGCTGCTCGGAAACGCATCCCCTATACTGCGAAACGATCCTGGTAAGTCTCAGTCCGACGACAAAAACCGGAGCATCCCAGTCTTGCAGCCAGTAATTCACGAAGCTCATCTTAATGGTCAAGGGTTTCGTTTTGCGATTGTTGCCAGTCGTTGGAACGACTTCATCAGCGCTCGTCTCGTCGATGGTGCTCTTGACGCTCTCGAACGTTTGGGTGCCGACGAGAAACTGGTCGAAGTCTACAAAGTTCCCGGCGCTTTTGAAGTTCCGCTGCTGGCGCTGAGGCTTGCAGGATCAGGAAAGTTTGATTCGGTCATTTGTCTCGGTACAATAATTCGCGGCCAAACTCCACACTTCGAATACATCGCGAGTGAAGTCGCGAGCGGCATTTCTGAGGCAGGTTTGCAAACAGGAGTGCCGGTGGTCTTTGGAGTTGTAACTGCCGATACGCTTGACCAGGCAATTGATCGTGCTGGAGTCAAGCTGGGTAACAAGGGTTTTGAAGCCGCCACCACGGCGGTAGAGTTAGTTAATCTTTACAGGGAAGTTTTTAAAAAGGAAGAAGGATGAGGTCTGAAGGATAAAAGAAGGTGCGTGCTTTAGAGCACCTTCATCCTTTCGCCTTCATCATTGAAGCATTATGGGTTCGCGACGTAAGGCGCGTGAGTGTGCCTTGCAAATGCTCTTTGCGGCTGATTTTGCCGACGCTGTCCCGGAAGAGGTTTTGAAAACTTACTGGGCAGAGCTGGA
>WNFV01026442.1_pt1 | contig 10547 bp, 12 predicted proteins | sample 5400101 | NCBI WGS metagenome assembly WNFV01 (sample SAMN13153361, study PRJNA577476) | soil metagenome | isolation source: 115 cm soil or saprolite under grassland replicate 1 | place: USA:California | collected 2016-06-15 | reverse complement strand
CATGGGGTGCCGCCCTCCACCAGCCCCAGCAGGCGCACCTGCGGGAACGCCCCCTGGCCGCGGCCGCCACCGGGCCGGCCGAACGCCGCCTGGTTGGCCGGGGTGTCGGCCACGTCAAAGGTCGTGCCGTCCAGCGTCAGCAGCCGCAACCCGCAGCCGGTCACGCTTGAGCTGAGCCTGGACTCGCCGCAGGGCCGCCTCAACCTCATGATCGTGGACCATCTGCTCGGCGACACCGGCCAGCCCTAGAATTTCCTCGGCCTCGTCGGAGCTGCTGGGTGTGCCGAAAGTCGAGCGGATAGGCATCGAATCGCGATGGCTGCTTGGGATCGGACGCATCATCGTAACCCGTCGTCATGCGCTATCTGTTCTCGCCTATTCGAACCGGATACTGACAGGTCCGTTGTGCCAGGTTGGCGCATCCCTGGAATTACCCAACGCCATTGGTCGCCAGTATTTCATAACTGACTCTGCTGGCGAAGTCGAGGTGCCTGGCGTGAGAGAGTACTGGCCTGCCCGATGGGGCGGTGAGGGTCGGGGTTCTTCTTCTTTTGAGGAGTGGTGTGTGCTGCGTCCGGTGGGTGTTCCAGAGATCCCGGTGGAGACGGCGGTGTTGGCCCGCCGGGTGCATCCACGGGGGGCCGATGAGATGCGGGTGCGGGACGCGTTGGGCCCGCTGTTTGGGGATGAGGACTTCACCGCGGGCGAGTTTGCGGACATGTACCCCCGGCTCGGGCAGCCTGGGCTGCCGCCTGCGTTGTTGCTGATGGTGACCATCTTGCAGTTCCGGCACAACCTGTCGGATCGGGAGGCCGCGCAGGCGGTCGCGGACCGGATCTCCTGGAAGTACGCTCTGGGCTTGGAGTTGGACTACACCGGCTTTGACGCCTCGGTGCTGAGCGAGTTCCGCGCGCGCCTGGCCGAGGGCGGCCGGGCGGACGCCCTGCTGGACGGGATGCTGGAACGGCTGAAGGCTGCTGGGCTGGTCCGGGCTGGTGGCCGGGTGCGCACCGACTCCACGCATGTGCTCGCCTGCGTGCGGCGGCCCGGACCGGATCGAGACCCTCGGCGAGGGCCTGCGCGCCGCCTTGGAGGAGATCGCCCGGATCAGTCCCGGCTGGATCGTGCCGCTGCTGCGGCCGGGCTGGGACGAGCGCTACGGCCGCAAGGTGGAGACCGCCCGGCTGCTTGGCCGCAAGCACGCCTCCGCCGCCAAGCTGACCGAGCAGATCGGTGCCGACGGCCAGCGCCTGCTAGACGCGGTCGATGCCGACCCGGCCGCGGCCTGGATCAACGACCTGCCCCAGGTGAAGATCCTGCGCGTCCTGTGGGATCAGCACTACCAGCGCACGCCCGCCGGGCGTCTGCGCTACAAGGACGCCGGCGAGCTGCCCCCGGCCGCCCAGCGCATCCACTCGCCCTATGACGCGGACGCCCGCTACAGCACCAAGGGCAAGCCGAGGCCGACGATGCGGCCTGGCCCCAGGTGAGCACCTGCTGGACGCCGGCGACCCCAGCGCCGCCAACCTCGCCGCCTCCGCGGCGCGCGGGATCACCCTGGTCGCCCCGGTCGCCGTGCTCACCGGCCGCAACGCCCGTCAGGGCACCTTCGGGCCCAGCGCTTTCACCGTCGACTGGCGGGCCGGCACCGCCCGCTGCCCCGCCGGCCAGACCAGCCGCTCCATGCGCCCGGACAAACGCGGCCTGGTCACCTTCGCCTTCTCCCGCCACCACTGCCGGCCCCGCCCGATCCGCGACCAGTGCACCCTGGCGGCTCCCCACATCCCCCGCCGGATCACCATCCACCCCGAGCCGGTCCACCAGGCCCGCATGACGGCCCAGCGGGCCCAGGACACCGACCAGTGGCGCACCACCTACAACCTCCGGGCCGGGATCGAAGGCACCGTCTCCCAGGCCGTCCGCGGCCCGGACCTGCGCCACTCCCGCTACCGCGGCCTACCCAAAGCCCACCTGCAGAACGTTTTCATCGGCATGGCCCTCAACATCGGCCGCCTCGGCGCCCACTTCAACACCAAGCCCCAACCCGCGCGCCGCCCTACCCGCATCCACCAACTGTGTACCGCTCACGGCCTCACAGCGGCCTGATCACGACCCCGACTTCGCCAACAGAGTCAGTCAGAACTGGAGTTTCGCAGTTTTGCTTGGACTGCTGACTCAGTCAGCCGAGGAAACTGTTCAGGGGGTGACCTGGCGGGGAGCCGGGGGTTGCCCTCAAACGGCTCGCGCAGGGCCGCGCAGGCCGGCATCCCGAGCCTGTACCCATCAGCTTCGGCATACATTTTGTCACGAGTGGCTGAGACGGACTTGCTGCGCCTGGCCGGCTGGAGGTCGCGCGATATGCCCGGCCGCTACGGCGTTAGTGCCGCCGACGCCCGCGCCTGCGCTGCCCGCCGCCGCCTGTCACCGATGGACCGGCTGCAGACATCGAGCAGACCGGGTTGGCTCACCCAAGGGCGTAGGCAACTGCCGACTCAAGCGACATGTCCCTGCCCTGGTCCCGCTCCACCTCGAACGCGCCACCACCCAGGGTTGCGCGGGCAGAGGCTACAGCCTGCTCGTACTCGGCCTGGTCGTCGGGGTCGAGCACCTGCCCCGACGCCTCCACGAGCGCATCCACCACCCCGAGCAAGCGAGCACCGCGCGCGGGTTCGGCCCCTCCCGTCAGCACCCCGGCCATCACCACCAGGCCGGCCACCGTCAGACCCTGGTCGCCCACTGCCCGCATCTGGGGGATGCCCTCGCGGAGCAGGGCCTCCGCACCCAAAAGATTCCCGAGCTGCTTGTCCACGGCGGCCAGGTTGAGCAGCTCCATGGCCACCATCCGCTGGTCGCCAAGCTCCCGGCTGAGCGCCAGGCTGTCTTCGTACAGTGCTCGGGCTCGGGGGTAGTCGCCAGCTTGGCGGGTCCCGGCGGCGAGCAGATGCAGCGGGGCAGACACCGCCTCCGGCTCCTGCAGCCCACGGGCAACGGCAAGGGCCTCCTGCGCACGCGCGCGCACGGCCTGATGGTCACCCTCGCGGAATGCCACTCGGGCCAGCCCAACGAGGGCGTTGGCTTCCCCTCGGCGATCCTCCGCTTTGCGCGCCACCTCCAGAGCCTCCTGGTTGAACGCGCGTGAGGCTTCCTGGTCGCCCTGGCGGAACGCCAGGAGTCCGGCCCCATAGAGGGCTTGTGCCCGAACCGGAGTCGGCTCGGCCGCTGCGGGCGTGGCCAGCACCCGCTCAAGCCATGCTCGCCCCTGGGCGTTGTCGCCCCGGACCATCCAGAAGCGCCAAAGGGCGACACCAAGCCTGAGCGCTTCCCGCTCGCCGCCGTGCTCCAGAAACCACACCAGGGCGTCGCGGATGCGGTCGTGTTGTGCCTGCAACCGGTCGAGCCACTCCCTGACTTGTGGCCCGGTCAACTCCAGCCGTGCCTCCTCGGCAAGGGCGAGGGTTGAGAGGGCTTCGCTGCGATCCACAAACACCCCCCAGTCATTCGCGCAGAGACTCCCACTGATGAGAGCTCCAAATTAACACTCTCCTTGCCCTGCTCAAGGATCCGGGTGCGCTTCCACGGCTGCTTCACCGCCCCCACCTTCACCACGTTCTGCGGGCTGGCCTGCGGGTTCTGGGCCCACGGCCAAGCCAAGTTCGAGCGCACCCTTGCCGGTGCAGGACAGCAGGCGACGTTCCCCCTGGGCCGAAGCCTGACCGTGCGGCTCACCTCTCGAGGACGTCTGTCAGGGAGCCGGTCGAAGTTAGTGGTGGTTTGCGCCGCGCGTAGCCTACGAGGCGCTGGGGGTGGCGAGTACCCGGGTCAATCCGTCAGCAGCCGCTGCATGAGGTCGCGAAACGCGGCGGGCGTCCAGCCCAGGGTTGCGTCGCCGACCTCAAGCTCGGCGCGGCACACCCCCGGCACGTCGGTCCCAGCCAGCTGCGCGAAGGTCCAGACCCGATCCTCCCCGGCAATCCGCAGTGCAGCTGCCCTTACGGCGCCCGCCTCACGGTGGAAGAGCAGGTGCATCATCGGCGTGTGCGGCGGGTCAGGGATCACCTCAACGCCGGCAAGGCCGCGAACGGCCTCGGCGAGCGTCGCCGCCTGCTCCTGGTAGGCAGCCATCCGCGGCAGCCGCGTTCGCAGGCCCACCAGGCCGGACGCCGCGTTGGGCCACAGTCCGTAGAGCATTCCGCCGTGCCGCCACCGCCGCCACTCCTTGCTCTCGGCGATCACATCCTCCGAGCCCGCCAGCACTGCACCGGCGAGTCCGCCCAGTTGCTTATAAAAGGACGTGTAGACGGTGTCGAACGGCTCCGAGATCTCCGCCAACGAGCGGCCATAGAAGGATTCGCAGCCCCACAGTCGCGCGCCATCCAGGTGCACGGCCGCACCGCGCTCGCGCGCCCACTCGACCTGGGCGACCAGCTCTTCCCACCAGGCAGCTGCCCGCCGATATCTCGCTGGGGCAGCTCGAGCAGGAGGACCGCCGGCGGCTCAGCTGCGAGCTCGCCCGTCCACCGCTCCACGAGCAGGTCACCGACGGTGAGCAGGCGGTGGGGCTCGCCGACAGGCCGCCCGACAAGGGCGTGCAGCCGCTGGTAAGCGCGCAGCTCCTTCTGCTCCAGATGGCACAAGGGATGAAACACGACGGTCCGCCGGCCGCGTCGATCGGCATGGATGCGAAGCGCGATCTGTTGGGCCATCACCCCACTGGGCAGGAATGCGGCGGCCGGCTTCGCCAGGATCTGCGCCACCTCAGCCTCAAGCTCACAGACGACCCCGCCCTGGCCGTACAGGTCAACCTCCGTATCGGGCGGGATCTCCGCCAGATACTCCGCAGCGCTGCGCGCGCCGTGGGAATGAAGGAACCGTGTGCAGCCTCGCCGGAGCGCCAGTACCTCGGCGAGCGAGGGCTGCAACGTCTTGTTCGTCGCCATGGCACCCGACTCGTTCTCGCTCACCGGCTGCCTCCGTGAAGGATCCTCACCCGCTCGACGGTCGCGACACGCCGCCGGCAACGCAGCGCGGTGGCCTTCTGCGCCGACCAGTCGATCCTACCCTGGCACACTGCGGGACCGCGCGGCCGAGCTCGAGGGCTACGCCAAGCAAGATGAGCAGTCCCCGCCGACTCCGGCCGTCAGAAGGCGGGTGGCCGCCCGCGCCGGCGCAGATACGCCCGGTTGGCCCGGCTGGTGTACGCCTTGTCGGCCAGGACCCGGTCCGGACGAGTCCGCGGCCGGCCACCGCCGACCCGCGCCACCCGGATCCGGCCCAGCACCGGGATGAACTGCGGGCTGTCGCCGCGCTGCCCACCGGTCACCACCACCGCCAACACCTTGCGACCCTGCTCGCACGCCAGATGCGTCTTGGTGGTCCACCCGCCGCGCGAACGGCCCAGGCCGTGATCGTCCGGCTCGCTCGCCACCCCGCCGGGCGGTTCCTTCTGCCCGTCACCGTCACGACGGGCACCCGCCGCGTGCTGATGCGCACGGCTGATCGTGGAGTCCACGCCCACCATCCAGCTGATCTTCCCAGCAGCATCGGCGTGTGCCTGCAGCACGGCCAGGACCGCCGCCCAGGTGCCATCACGCTGCCAGCGGCGAAACCACCGGTACAGCGTCGGCCAGGGTGCATACTCCGCGGGCACGTCCCGCCACGGCGCCCCGGTCCGCACCCGCCAGCGGATCCCGTCGATGATCTGCCGTTTAGTCCACCTGGGCGGACGACCCCTCACCGACGCCGCAGGCAGCGCGGGCGCGAGCATCGCCCACTGCGCGTCGGTGAGATCGTGCCGCCTCGCCGCCGCTACGCTGGCCACGAGGTCTCCGGTCGTATTCAGGTTTGCTTGGTCGCTAACCCATCTACCGGAGACCTCTTCAGTTATCGATCACCGCCACGCCGGGACCTCAACGACAGGCAACACCAGTTACGAAGCAAGTCCTAGGGCGGGGTCCAGTGGCTTGCTCAGTCCTCAGCTCACCGCTTTCTTCACGAGCGCGCCGATCCTTGCCTCGTCGGCGGCGGTCAACTCCGTCAGAGCGAAGGCGGTCGGCCACATGGCGCCTTCGTCGAGGTTCGCCTTGTCGCTGAAGCCGAACGTCGCGTACCTGGTGTTGAACTTCTGCGCGCTTTGGAAGAAGCAGACGACCTTGCCGTCCTTGGCATACGCGGGCATCCCGTACCAGAGTCTCGGCGAGAGGGCTGGCGCGCTGGCTTTGATGATGGCATGGAGCCGCTCGCCCATGGCGCGATCCGGTTCCGGCATCTCGGCGATCTTCGCGAGCACGGCGCTTTCGGCGTCCGCCTTGTCCGCGCGCGGGCCGCGGCGCGCGGCCGCCTTCAGCTCTTGGGCGCGCTCCTTCATCGCGCCTCGTTCCTCGTCCGTGAATCCCTCGAACTTCTTGTCGATCGCGGTGGTGCTCTTGGCGGACTTCTGCGTGTCCTTCATTGCAGGTTTCCTCCCTGCGAGTGTTGATGGGGACGACCCTCATGCTAGGGGAGCCGCCGCGGCGGCGGCTTCTCCGAAACTGCTCGGGCGTTACCTGGGTCAGACCAGCGACGATATCGAGGTGGTGGCCGACGACCTAACACCCCTGCAACCCCCTACATGGCTTCTTGTTCTCAAAGGCTCGCCATAGGCCAAACGCTGACCTGCGCGAACAGGAATGGCTCGTCAGCGAAGGCGGTCCGGGTGGCTTCCTATTTCCGCAGGTCAGGACGATATAACGGAGTACTGCTAGCGCTCGGCCGCGAGCACGCCCGGCAAGCCGGCGACGACCTCCTCATGGCGCAGATCCTTGCGGCGTCCAGCTCGCTGCACTCCTCGCTCGATCTCCCACGAGGCGACGCCGACCCGGCCTCGCCGCCCGCGGTGAGCCAGCTCCACACAGCGCAGCGGAAGGCCGGTGCCGACGTGACACCGCTCCACGGTTGGCTCGCTGCGCGGATCGCTGTGGAGCTGGCGCTCTTCGGCGAGGGTCGCAAGGCGCGTGCTGCGCTCACCCAGGCCGAGGCGACCTTGCCGAGCCGCCCGCCGCGCGATCCGGTCGGGCTGTTCTGCTTGTGGGACCAGACCCGCTTCGCCGGCTACACCGGCAAGACGCTGCTGATCCTGAACGACCCGGCCGCCACCGCATTCCTCGAGCACGCGCTCCAGGCCACCAGCGCGCCGCACCCACGGCTTGGGCTGCTGGTCGACCTGGCGGTCGCCAAGGTCGGCGCTGGCGATGCGGACGAGGCGGTCGCGCTGCTGGTTGAGGCCGCCCAGCTCGCTCTCGAGCACGGCATCGACGGGTTCGCCCGCTGGCGGCTCAACGAAGGCCGCACAGCACTCCCAGCAACCCAGCAGGACGCCCTCAACGACCACTTGGCGGCACTCGCGTAGGCGGCACCGACGGGGTCCATTCCCGTAGGCTCGAAGCGACCGCCAACCCTTGTCACGGAAACCACGGATGCATCGAATCCTCATCACCGGCGCCGCCGGCAGGCTGGGTACGATCCTGCGCAACGGACTCCGCGGCCGCTTCCCCGCGCTGCGCCTGCTGGACATCGCCCCACTGGGAACCGCCCAGCCAGGCGAAGAGCTCCTCAGCGCTGACATCCGCGACCTGGCCACGGTGATCGAGGCGACCGCCGACGTCGATAGGGTCGTCCACCTTGCCGGCATCCCCGACGAGGACAGCTTCCAGCGCATCCTCGACGTCAACATGGTGGGCACCTACAACGTCTTCGAGGCCGCCCGCCGCCAGCACGACCAACGGGCCGTGCTGGCCAGCAGCGCCCACGTCACCGGCTTCTACCTCACCAGCCAGCGCATCGGCCCAGACGTGCCACCGCGCCCGGATACCTTCTACGGCCTCGGCAAGGCGTTCGCGGAGAACCTCGGCCGCTTGTACGCCGACAAGCACCACCTGGAAGGCGTCTGCGTGCGCATCGGCACCGTCGCCGACCATCCCACCGCACCGCCGACGACCCCGACGACGGTCTCCAAGGCGGCGCCTACACCCGGCGGCAGTCGCCCGACCAAGCTGGCTGACCCGTTCCCCGCACGACCGCCGCCGAAATCAGTGGGGAGACAATGGCGGGGACGTCAACCCGGGCGATTTCGCAGGAATCATCCGCGCCAACTGGCCGACGAGAAGCGTCGAACCTGTCCAGGAACTCACGGTGCGACTACGCCGGGTCCACATCTCCAGGGCGCCGCGTCTGCTGCGCAACGTAGTCCTCGAGCGCCCTGCGCGGTACTACCCGACGGCGACCCAATCGCAGAAATGGCAGTACACCTTGCTGGACGAGCTCGTAGCAGTACGAGCGGCTGATCCCGAGCGCTCGTGCGGTCTCTGTCACCGTGTACGTCAGCCGATCCACTTCGTCCCGCATGCTCAGCCTCGAATCGGTCGCCAACCGGCTTCAGATGAGGCTACGGGCACCGGCTAACGGCTGGCCTCACGTCAGCCCCCATCCAACTCTGGCCTACATACAGATCGCCGGCACCATGCCATGGCAATCGCGCAGTGAGCCGCGCCGTGAGTTCCTGGACAGCGCCAGCGCGGCGGCCCCTTCGCCAAGAGGCCCTGACTTGGCGGAACAGGACGGAGACCGCAGTTGGTCATCCTGATCGCCGTGCTGCCCTGACGGCGTGGAGCGAGATGACCTCGGCACCCTCGAGCGAGGGATCCGGACCGCGGTCAGGGGCCGCGTAAAGGAGCGGGCCGACGAGTTGGTCGGTCTCTTGGCGGTCGGCGACCTCATCGCGGTAGTGGTAGTGGCGGTCGGTGACGGGGGTGGCGTCGTCGTGGCCGACGCGGCCGCGCAGGACGTCGTCGGGCACGCGGGCCTTGCGCCAGTTGGTGACGACGAAGGCGCGCAGGCTCTTGGCCGTGAACGGCATGCCCAGGCCGGCGAAGAAGTCGCTGACGACATGCCTCATCTTGGTGGGGCGAGTAGGGCCATTCGAGCGTGATCACTCGTCGACGGCCGAGGAAGGCTGGGAAGACCCACGGGTCTGCTGGCACATCCTGCCCGGCTTCGACAGCCAGCGCGCGGCATCGTTCGACGTGGGCCAGCAGGATGCGCATGGTCTGCTGGTGGATGGCGATGGTGCGCTTGGTGTGGGTCTTGGTGTCCTTGACATGCAGGCCGCCGAACTCGCTGGGTGGCTCACTGACGGCCTCGTCGATCCGAACGGCGCAGCGGACCGGGTCGAGATCGGATCGGCGAAGCGCAAGCGTTTCGCCGAGTCGGGCGCCAGTATCGGCAAGGCAGGCAAGCAGGGGACGCAGGTTCGGCTCGGGGTCGTCGACCGCGGCTGCGAGCGCGGCGCGGACCTGTTCGGGGCTGGGGGGTCGCTGCATCACATGCTGGTCGGTGTGCCGTTCCACGAAGGTCATGGGGTTCTCCCCCATGGCAAGCCAGCCTCGCTGCACGCCGAACCGGAACGCGCCGCGCAGAATCGCGTGGATATCGCCCAGCGTGCTCCCCGATGCGGGTGGGTGCTGCTTGACGAGGATGCGCGCCCGCCGCTCCCCCTGCCAGCGGCACAGGACCGTCATGCCGCAGCCAGCCGCGGGACAGGCGACAGTGGCGGTGCGGCGGCGGCCCTCGGCGACCGTCTGCGCCTGGGCGCCGCAGCGCTGGCAGGAGCCGACGACGACCAGGTCATGGACAGTCTTCTGGGTCCGTGTAGCCGTCCTCGGTGAGCTCGTCGTACCAGTCGGCGATCTCCCCTGGCTGAATCTGGCCAGGGATGCGATGCCCGAAGGCGGGCTTGACGACCTGCTCGATGAGCAGGTTGCGATGGTAGACGGTGATCTTGGCAGGCAGGTGGCCTTTGCGAGGCGTCTTCTGCCAGATCGCGAAGTAGCGGTCCAGCAGCTCGGCCATCGTCTTGCCGTAGACCCCGGCCGTCACCTTCTTGCGCTCAGCTTGACGCCGGGCCAACAGTTCGTCGCGCTTGGCGACGGCGTCGTCGAGGGCGCCGCGCACGCGAACGCGCTGCTCGACACGCCTGCGTTGGCGGTCACGGCCCAGATACACCGACACGCGCCAGACGTCGACGCCGTGCTTGTCGGTGCCCTCGTAGCGGATGCCACGCGGAAGCTCCCCCAGCACCTGGTCATGCGGCGGCCGACGCAGCTCCCAGTGGCCGCGACCCGGCCGCACGCAACCCGGCCGGGCGCAGGTCTTCACCAGTTGCTGGGCCTGCTCGAGCGGGCCGACCAGCAGGTTGTAGGCGAGCCGGTGGACCAGCCACTGGCGGCCCTGGAACTCGACCAGCGGATAGCCGTTGGCCTGCCGTGCACCAGGCCATCTCCAGCACTGGTCGGATCGGTCGATGCGGGCCAGGAACCCTGGCACGGTGTCGGGACTGCCCATCCGCGCTCCTGCCCGAGCCGAGCGCAACTGGTGGCGCAATTCGGAAAGAAGTTCGACCACAAAGTTGCGCTACGCGGCTCTCACGTCCCCTAACAGGTCACTTGACCAGGGCAGATCCATGAGCGCTGTGGAGCTGGCGAAGGGACTCGAACCCCCAACCTGCCGATTACAAG
>WNFV01010849.1_pt1 | contig 10548 bp, 16 predicted proteins | sample 5400101 | NCBI WGS metagenome assembly WNFV01 (sample SAMN13153361, study PRJNA577476) | soil metagenome | isolation source: 115 cm soil or saprolite under grassland replicate 1 | place: USA:California | collected 2016-06-15 | reverse complement strand
CTCTGACGACCGGAGGTCCGACACGAATGTCCCGCGCGGGGGGCCGCCCGGACAGGGTCCGCGGGCATCGCGTCACGGGACGGGGGCTCGCCCGGGCCCGGTCCCCCGGTCATCGCGGCGTGGGCCCTTCGGCCCTGTCCAGCATCCGGGCCCAGGGCGGACGATGCCGCCGTGCCCGCTGACGCGCTCGCCTCGATCGGATGGGCGGGCCTCTTCGCCGTCCTCGTGATCGTGGCGATAGCGATCGGGAGGACGGCCGCACGTTTCTTCCTGCGCGCGACGAGCGCGCGAGCTGACCCCGCAAGTCCGGGGGCTCCTAGAGGCGGCGGCCCTCCGCGCTGAATAGCGCGTCGATCCCGCCCGTGTGCTCGCGCAGGATGTCGTGCGCGGCCAGGACGTCGTCCTTGGTGAACGGCGACCGCGTCTTCAGCGCGGTGGCGAGCTCCGTGAGCACGACGGCGATCCCCTCCTTGCGGCACGCGCCGCACGCGCAGTGCACGAAGACGTAGCCCTCGCGCTCGCCCGCGATGCGGAGATCCGCGCGCGCGTACATCGCGCCGCACGATGCGCATCGGATCGTGCCGACCATCGCGTCGAGCCATGCGGGGCCATGCGCCATGCGGGCCATCCTCGTATCTGAACGGACGAGGGGAGTGGGACGTTCGGCCCCATCGGGACCGCACGGGGCCGCCGACGCCCCCGGACCCGGCCGTTGCGGGCCGTCCTTCCCTATCGCTCGCCGCGAGTGCGCGCGAGGATCGCACGATGTACGACCGGCAGCCGCGGCGGATCCTCTTCGCCACGGACGGCTCCTCCGGCGCGGACGCCGCGCTCGATGTCCTCTGCGCGCTACGCCTCGGGCACGAGGACCGCGTCGCGGTCGTGACGATCGCGGCGGGGTCGCCGTTCGTCCTGGACGCGGGGCTCGGCGACGTCGCCGACGCGTACGAGGCCGCGCTCGAGATCGCCCAGGACGCGGCCGCCCGCCTACGGCGCTGCGACATCGTCGCGGAGTGCCGCGTGGCCACGGGTGTCCTGGCGGAGACGATCGTCGATACCGCGCGCACCGAGCGGACGGATCTCATCGTCGTGGGGTCCCGCGGCCGAGGGCTCATCACGGGGACGCTCCTCGGGAGCACGGCGCGGACGCTCGCGCGGACCTCGCCCGTCCCAGTGCTCGTCGTGCGGGATCGCCGCGACACGCCCCAGCGGATCCTCATCGCCGTCGACGGGTCGCCGGACTCGCGCGCCGCGGTCGACGCGCTGTGGGCGATCCCGCTGCAGCGTGGATCCGAGGTCGTCGTCCTGCACGTGGCGCCCGACGGCCGCACGGACAACACGCGCTCGCTCGATCTCCTCAGCCTCGTCGCGTCGCGGCTGCCGCCGACGTTCACGACACGCATCGAGGTCGCGCGCGGCGACCCGGCGAGCGGCATCCTCCAGCGCGCGGCCGCGCACGGCTCGGACCTCATCACGCTCGGGTCGGGTGGTGGGCGCCGGGGTCCGCTGCAAGGCAGCACCGCCGACCGCGTGCTCGGCGGCGCGCACTGCTCGGTCCTCGTCGCGCGCGCCGCCGAGCGCGTGAAGGCTCGTACCCCCGCGCTCGACCCCGCCGCCGCGATCGCCGGACTGATCTAACCCGACCGAGGAGGCGGCCCCGCGCGCCGCGAGCGGTTCGGAACGTCACGTGCATCTCCGCCCGCGTATGGCCGACGTGATGCCGACCGAGCCGCCCGAGCTGACCATCAGCCACGGCGACACGTTCCTCGTGACGGAGCGCGGCGGGCAGGCCCGCGGCGGGCGCAGCGGGCTGTACCACCGGGACGTCCGATACCTCGACCAGTACCAGGTCACGCTGAGCGGGTCGGATCCCGTGCTCCTGTGCGCGACGAACACCGACTTCCACCGCTCGCTGTCGTACTTCACGAACCCTCGGCTCGGGGGGTACCGCACGGAGCTGCCCGCGGGCACGCTCGTCATGGAGCTCGTCCGCGAGATCGAGGACGAGGACCTCGTCGACCGATGGGAGATCCGTAGCTTCGCGCGGGGCGATGCGCGGTTCACATTCGCGATCTCGTTCGGCGCCGCGTTCGACGACATCTTCGAGGTGCGCGGGATCCAGCGGCGCCGCCCGCGCATCGTCTTCACCGACTGGGACGCGTCGAAGCGCGTGCTGACGTATCGCTATCGCGACCGCGACTTCGAGCGGTCGATGCGGATCATGTTCGACCTCGACGAAGGCGATCGCCCGCGCTGCATGAGCGACCAGATCGTCGTCGATCGCGTGCTCGCGCCGCACGTGTACTGGCGCCTCGGCGTGCGCGTGACCTTCGAGCATGACCTGGCCGGCGACGACGTGCGGACGCCGACGGAGGAGGCGCACGGCGAGGGTCCGGAGCATCTGCACCGGCTGCTGCCGTACCCGGAGCTGCGCTGCGCCGATCAGGCCGTGATGCGCGCGTGGGAGCGATCGCGCGCGGACGTCACGGCGCTGCACCTCCGGCCCGTCGCCGGCTCGTACTTCCCCGCCGCCGGCGTGCCCTGGTTCGCGACGCTCTTCGGGCGCGACGCGCTCCTCAGCGGCTACCTCCTCGTGCACGGCCATGCCGGGCCGGCGCGCGCCGCGCTCATCCGCCTCGCCGAGTTCCAGCACCGCGGCGCGGTCGACCCGCCGCGCGAGGCCGAGCCGGGGAAGATGCCGCACGAGCTCCGCGATGGGCAGCTCGCGCATTTCCGCGTCCCGCCGCAGCGCCCCGCGTACACCACGGCCGACGCCACGCTCCTCTATCCGATCCTCCTCGAGGAGACGTGGCGCTGGACGGGGGACCGCGAGCTCGTTCGCGAGCTCATGCCGGTCGCGGAGCGCTGCCTCGAATGGGCACGGCGCTACGGCGACCGCGACGGCGACGGCCTCCAGGAATTCCTCCGGAGCGCCGGCCAGCGCGGGTTCCTGCAGATGGGATGGAAGGACTCGGACGACGCGTTCGTCGACGAGCACGGCGACGTCGCCGCGGGACCGTACGCGCTCGTCGAGCTCCAGGGCTACTGGTACGACGCCCTCGTGCGCATGGCGATGCTGCGCGAGCAGGTGATGGAGGAGGACGCGGCCGATCTGCACGCGCTCGCGGCGGACCTGCGCGCGCGCATCGAGGACCGGTTCTGGATGGAGCACCAGGGCACGTACGCGTTCGGTCTCGATGGCCGCAAGCAGGCCGTGCGGAGCGTGGTGTCGAATGCCGGCCACCTCCTCTGGAGCGGCGTACCGTCGGAGGAGCGCGCGCGGCGCGTCGCGGCGCGGCTGCTCGCGGACGACATGTGGAGCGGCTGGGGGGTCCGGACGCTCTCGCGCGACAATCCGGCGTACAGCCCGATCGCGTACCACCGCGGGACGGTGTGGCCGCACGACAACGCGCTCATCGCGCTCGGACTGCAGCGTTACGGCCTGCGCGAGGAGGCGAGCCGTATCGCCGAGGCGATCCTCGCGGCCGCCGCGCGCTTCGAGGGTGGCAGCCTCCCCGAGCTGTGGTCCGGCATCCGGCGCGCGCGCGCCGCGCTGCCCGTGCCGTACCTCGACGCGAACCGGCCGCAGGCGTGGGCCGCCGCGACGCCACCCGCGCTCATCCGCGCGGTCTTCGGCCTCGACGCGGATCCGGTCGCGCGTCGCCTCATCGTTGACCCCGCCGTGCCTGACGCGCTCGGCGAGGTCGAGCTCCTCGGCCTCGAGGTGCTGGGCGCGCGCGTGCATCTGCGCGCGCGCGGGCGGGAGTTCGATGTCGTCCGCGTGGACGGGGACGTGATGGTGACCCGTGCCTCCGGTTGACGTCGGCTGGGCCGCGCTCGCGGGGTTCGCCGCGGGATACGTCATGGCCCTCGGCGCCTACTGGCTCGAAGGCGTCTTCGGCCTTCCGCGTCTCGACTTCGGCCACACCGGGATCAAATACGTCGGAGGCGAGAAGCCGGGATGGTGGATCGTCGGGATCCTCTTCCATCTCGTCGACAGCGTCCTGCTCGGCCTGCTGTACGCGGTGACGGTGTACCCGCACGTCGCGCACGGCGTCGTCCCCGCGGGCGTCGTGGCGGGCATGGCGTACGGGGTCGTGCTCTGGCTCGTCCTCGCGATGCTCCTCGTCCTGCCGCTCATGGGGTCGGGGGCCTTTGGCCGCCGAACGGGGTCCTGGAAGCCCGCCGTGGCCTTCCTCGTCCTCCACCTCGTGTACGGGGCGATCCTCGGCGGGGCCTACGTCCCGATGCTCTGACCCGCATCGCGGTAGCCTCGTATGCGAGCGGGCCCCGTTCGATGGGCCCGCGACAAGACGGAGGTCCCACATGGCAAGCGGAACGATCAAGAAGCTGGTCAGCGACCGCGGGTTCGGATTCATCGCCGAGGACGGCGGGAGCGAGATCTTCTTCCACCGCTCTCAGGTCGCAGACGACCGCTTCGACAGCCTCAAGGAAGGCCAGAAGGTCACGTTCGAGCGCGGGAAGGATCCGCGGAGCGCCCGCGACCGCGCGGAAAAGGTCACGCCGACCGACTAGGACCGACACACCTCGAGAAGGCGGCAACAGAGCTGACGCCAGCGGGCGTCAGCTCTGTTCCTGTTCGGTCATCCGGCGCGTCGCGATCGCGGCCTTCATGAACTCGCCGATGATCGCGCGGAACCGCTCGCACTCCGCCTTCACCGCCGCGTCATCGGTGCGGCCGGAGATCGCCTGGACCGCGAAGTTCGCGCCGCGGAAGTACGGCGCCATGTCGTGTAGCGGCATCGGCTTGTCCGCGGGGTTCCCGGCAGCGAGCGGCCGCGGGCCGGGGCCGCTCACCGCCTGATCGAGCGGGCGCGGCGCCGCGTCGCGCACGCTGTCGAGCGCCGCGAAGACGACCGAGTTCGGCGGGCGATCGGCGAAGTCGCGGCCGACGTACTCGAAGGGGATGCTCAGGTCGCGCCCGACGACGAAGATCGCGGGGCGCGCGATCGGCCCGTGCGCGCCGCCGACGGGGTCGTACACGTCCCACGCCGCGATGGCCGCGGCACCGGGATCGCTGAGGAGCGGGAACGGGAGCCGCAGCTTCTCGACCATGGCCGCGTTCTCCGCCGGTGTGTCGACGGAGATCCCGACGAGCATCGCGTTACGGCTCGTGAGCTCCTCGTACTGTCGGGCGAAGCTGACCAGCTGCCCATTGCAGTACGGTCACCAGTCGCCGCGATAGAAGAGGACGACGACGGTGCGGTCACGCAACGCGTCTGAGAGCCGGAACGTGCCGCCAGCTTGGTCCGGCAGCGCGAGGTCGATCGGTCGGTCCACGCGCCTAGCGTCGCACGTACGGCCAGTGGCGGCTCTTGTCGCCGTCCCAGCTCGCTCGGACCGCGGGGTCGCTCAGGTCCCAGTCGGGCCGGATGCGCCGGGTGACCTCGCGTAGGTCCTGCCACAGCTCCCACGGCGACGGACGGCCCCAGAACCAGTAGCCGTTGTACACCTTGAAGATCTTGAGACCCGGCTCGAGCACGAGGGTGTGCGGGATCATCGGGTCGTGGTGCGGATCGGTGTACTCCTGGATCCCGAGCTCCTTCTGCAGGATCCGCTGCGGGTCCGTGAGGAAGGGCCACTGCGCTCCGGCGGCGTCGCGCATCTCGTTCGCTTCGAGGACGTTGTCGGTGGAGATCGTGACGATCTTCGTGTACGCGACGGCGATCTGCGGGTAGAAGTCGGACATGATCTTGTGCTGCCGCGCGTCCTTCGGGCAGAAGCTGCCGCGCGACAGGATGAGGATCATCGGATCGCTCCCCTGGATCTCGCTGAGGCGATATCGCTTGCGGTCGTGCGCCGTGAATTCGTGGTCCGGGAAGATCGCGTCCGGCACGAGCTTCGGCCGCGCGAGCCCTTCCGTTATCTCGGTGCGCTGTCGCTCGTCGATCGCCATGTCAGCCCCCGTTCATGTCAGTTGGTTCACATGCCATCCCGCAGCCGGCATGCCCGGTCCTTCGCTCGGCGGGAACGGCTGAACATCCGCCGCTCCTCAGAACATTCGCGTGCGTGGGCCGATTCCGCGTGGGCGTTGTGACGTCGGACACACGACGCACATCCCGGGTGCATGGGAATGCGTCATGCGATGCCGCTGTCGGTCGTTCTTCGCGTCGCTCGGCGACCGCGTGCCCTACGTGCTCGTGCCTCCGCTCATCCGGCTGTAGCGCCGGCCGTTCCTCAGGTCCGCCCCGCCGGTCGCGCGACCGGCGCCTGCTGGCGCCGGAACAAGACCCATGCGGCACCCGCGAGGCCGGCGATCGCGATCGGGCCGGCGATCACGTCCGGGTCGGTGAGGCCGATCGGCCGGAGCGCGGTGGCGTTCGCCGACAGCAGCCCGGTCAGTCCGAACAGGAACGCGAGCCCGTGCGTCGTGCACGGACGCTCGCCGTTGAGCGTGCGGTAGACCCACGCTGCGCCGAGAGCGATCGCGACCGGGTGCAAGTGGAAGATCAGCCCCGTGGCGAGGCTGAGCTGCGTCGACACGACCGTCGCGACCGCGGCTGCCAGCCATCCGGTGCCGAGGGAGACCCACCCGCGCATCGGATCAGCCGTGATCGGCGAAGCGCTTCTCGCCCACGGGGATGTCGACGTCGAGCCAGTTCTCGCTCGGCGGGAGCGGGCAGCGCCACGCGTCGTTGTAGGCGCGCTCGAGCACGAAGCGGAAGGATGGGTCCTCCGGGTAGTAGCGAAGGCCCGCGAAGTGATGCCGCTGCTCGTGATCGAGAGGCGGATCGGGCGAGCGGCGGAAGAGCTCGTCCTTCGCCGCCCGCGGCCCTTGGATGTCCGTCGGCGCGCTCAGTCCCCGCACTCACAGTGGATCGGGACCGCGCGCCGGCGCGCGGTATTCGTCCGCGGCTTGGCGTCGTCGTCCTTGAGGTCGGGCTGCGCGGCCTCTGACGTCGTGGTGTCGGTGGTGCTGAGCTGTTCTTCGAACAGGATCGCTGCGACCAGCTCGGCCGGCGAAGCGTCGCGAAGGACGCAACCGGCTGTCCCCGCGCGGACGCACTCGATGATCGCCGCATCGTCGTCCTCGACGTCGAAGACGAGGATCTTCGCCTCCGGCGCGGCCGAGAGGCACGCACCGATCCCGGCCATCCCGGCAGCGCGAACGCTCGAGAGATCCGCGAGGAGGATGTGGGGTCCGGGGATGGGCTCGCGCGCGGCGCTCGCCAGATCGAGGTGCACCGCGGTCACGCTGACGGTGCTCTCGTGCCCGAGGAGATCGCGCAGCCCTTCAGCGATCAGCCGGCTGCCGTGGACGACGCCGATGCGGATCGGGGTCCGCGCTGCAGCCTCGCTCACTTCAGTACCGGAACGCTGCGGCGCCCGCGCGTACTCCCGCAAGGGCTGTTTGGCCGTCCCGGCGCAGTGTGACGCACCGCACTGGAAGCATCGCGGGGACTCGCGCGTTGTGGCGAGCGAGACCGAAGGGAGACCCATCCGATGACGACGCGCACCGAGACATGCGAGCACGCGCCCGCGGAGCGCGCGGCGCCGCAGACGGCGTCGTGCCCCCGGTGCGGGAGCACGCACAGCCTCCGCGTCTGCTCGACGTGCGGCTACGTCGCCTGCTGCGAGTCGCAGTACGGCCACAACAGGGAGCACTGGAAGCAGACGGGCCACCCCGTGATCCGACCGTTCCCCGTGTCGGAACGTGGCTGGACCTGGTGCTACGCGTGCGGGAAGTACATCTAAGGGACCGCTACACCGCGAGGATCGTCGTGCGCTCGAGCCGGCGGGCGCTCCACGCGAGGCTGCCGAGCAGCAGCGCGGCCGCGACGGGCACGACGAACGGGATCACGGAGATCACCGCCCCCGCGGCACCGGCGCCGAGCAGGAACAGGACCGTGGGCGCGCAGCACGAGAAGCTCGCGAGGAAGCTCGGCAGGACGCCCGCGACCCACCACGCGCCCGTCCCCGCCTCGCATCGCGGCGGCGGGCGCAGGATCGTCTCGACGCCCATCGCGCCGTTCACGCCGACCAGCGTGCCGAGCACGAGCACGGTGAGGATCGCGGGGACGCTCGGCGCGAGGACGACCGCGTCGGTCGCATAGAGGACGAACGCCGGATCGAGCCATGACGTGAGGCCGCGCGCGGACAGCGGTGCGAGCACGAGGATCGGGAGCGGGCCGAAGCGGGAGAAGTGCGCCTCCGGATCGATGACGAGCGCCTTCGCGATGAGCAGGTACAGCACCGCGTACGCGAGGAGCAGTCCCGCTGCGACCGCCCACGCCCGCCGCGAGGCGAACGTCCAGCGGATCGCTCTCAGCGCAGGACCTCCGTCTTGGGGTTGAAGGCGGACCACGCGAACCACATCACGTCGTATGCGCTGACCGGCTCGCTCGTCTTCCGATCGAGCACGCGGACCGCGTCGAGCTCGGGGTCGTACCGCGCGACGAGCTGGAGATCCCCGACCTCGATGCTCGCTTCCGTGCGCTGCTTGAACTCATCCTTCGGGATGGCGAGCGCCGCGCCGTTCGATCGGACGCCGACGACCACCTTCTTCTGAGGGAACCGGTCATCGGTGTGCCGGACCGGGAACAGGACGCCGCTCGCGGTGTCGTAGTCGCCGTACGGCCAGGTCCCGTACGCGCGCGCGTGGCCGGTCTCCTTCGAGAGGACGAGTCCGTCCGGGAACTTCGCCTTCCAGCGGCCGAACGTCGTGGTCACGGCGCCGCCGATCTCCGTCAGGCGTTCGCCCTTGCGGTCCCCGCGCACCGCGATGCCGAGCAGCTGCGGCCACATGCTCTTCGTGGCGCGGTCGTACATGACGAGATTGCTGTTGTAGAGCTGGCCGCTCGTGCCGAACGTCGTCGTCCTGCCGTCCGCGAGCTGACCCGAGAACACGAGCGTGGACCCGGTGAGCGGACAGTACGTGATCGAGATCGGCTCCCCACCGACGTTCTCGTTCACGATCTCGTGCCAGACCGTGATGAAGCGCGGATATGCCCGCGCCTGTCCGCCGATCGTGAACGCGTCGACGACGGCGTCGTCCTTCCACTGCTTCGATGCATCGGCGACGGAGACGTAGGCCGGCTTCTCCACGGGCGGGATACCGTCCGGCGGCGGCCCGCCCGACTGGATCATCTGCGAGATCTCCTCGAGCTCGTCAGCGGCCGCACCGGAGGGCATGCCGGCCGCCGGCGGGAGATCGACGCGTGGTGCGCACGCCGCGGCCAGTGCCGCGCCTGAGGCGAGGAGCAGCCGACGCCGACCGCGATCCATCTCGATCTTCTCATTCATGAGAACACCACCGGGGCCGCGCCGACTCCCGCGATGTGCGCTACGTCACCTCTTGGCGTGCGCCGCGTGCCGCCGCACGACGGCATCAGCGAGGTCGGCACGTCGGACCGCTCCGATGAGGACGCCGTCCGACGTGGTCACGAGGGATGTCTCGAGGTCACGCTCCTCCATCAGGTCCAGGAGATGGTGGCCCTGGAAATCCGGGCGGTACGTCGCCGGGCCGGATCGCATCGCCTCTTCCGCCGAGGCGCGCGGATCCACCCCCGCGAGATCCTCCGCGAACAGGCGGCCGAGCACGATGCGACGCTCGTTCACGACCACGCAGGTGTCCCAGCCTGCGGCGTCCATGCGCTCCCGCACCGCGCCGATCTCCTCGCGCGGATCGCACGTCGGGACGTCGTCCCGCGCGACCTCGGCGACATCGAGGTCGGACGCGGCGCTGCCTTCGATCGGCAGGCCGGACGCCCTCCAGTCCGCGAGGCCACCGCTGTAGCGCGCGACGTCAAGGAACCCGAGGTCTTCGAGCCGCCACGCGGCCCGTGGGCTCATGTCTCACTGGAAGTCATTGCAGTAGACGACGACGGGCCGGTCGTGCCGGAGCGTCCGCTCGACGCGCTCGCGCGTCAGCTCCTTCAGCGGCAGGCTGATCGAGCCTGGGAGATGGGCTTCGTCATGCTCCTCACGCGGCAGCACGTTGACGATCTGGGCGCCTTCGCGCATCAAGCGCTGGAGCTCGTCGCGATCGATCGTTCGAGGCATGCTGCATCCCACTGCAGCCCACGTTCCGCGCGCGGCGATGTGACGAGCAGCACAGGAGGTGCGCGATGCCCTGGATCAGCACCGTTCCCGCGGAGGAGGCGACCGGCCCCCTGAAGGAGATGTTCGAGCGCAACAAGATCGAGCGCGGCCGCATGTACACCCCGTATGAGGTGGACGCTGTCGGTATACCATTCTGTTGACATGACGGGCGCACGGACGACTCGCCCTCTCATCCGCCTTCCCGAAAGGTCGTACCGATCCCTCCGCGAGATGTCCCGCAGATCCGGCCGCCCGATGAGCGAGCTCGCAGCGGACGCGATCGAACGCCTTCGTCGCGAGCGGTTCCTGGCTGACGCGAACGAGGACTACCGGCGCGCGGGAACGGCTCCCGAGCCGGACGTCTGGGATGTGACGTTGGGCGACGGCCTGGAAGGAGAGCCATACGAATGGACGACGAGAGGCCGCGTCGCGGCGAGGTCTGGCGGGTCGACCTCGAGACGGTCCGCGGGCACGAGCAAGGTGGCC
>WNFV01009791.1_pt1 | contig 10548 bp, 11 predicted proteins | sample 5400101 | NCBI WGS metagenome assembly WNFV01 (sample SAMN13153361, study PRJNA577476) | soil metagenome | isolation source: 115 cm soil or saprolite under grassland replicate 1 | place: USA:California | collected 2016-06-15 | reverse complement strand
ACGACGCAAACGGAAACCGAACCACGGGCGGCGCTACCTACGACCTCCAGGATCGGCAGCTCACGCTCGGCGCCACGGCTTACGGGACGGATGCCGATGGATTTGTCACAGCCCGGGGGGCCGACAGCTTCACGTATTCGGCGCGCGGCGAGCTTCTGTCCGCGACTGTCGGCGCGACGACGGTGACGTACCGCTACGACTCGCTCGGCCGGAGGGTCGCCCGCACCCAGGGGGGCTCGACCGAGCAGTACCTGTACGGCGACCTGGGCGATCCGTTCCGGGTAACCGCCAGCAAGGCCGGAGGAGTGACCACGATCTACCGCTACGACGACGAGGGCCGGATCGTCGCCCTAGAGCGCAGCGGCACTCGCTACGTCGTCGGGTCGGACCAGGTCGGTTCCCCGCGACTGATCGCGGACGCGACGACGGGCACGGTCGTCCGTACCGTCCGCTACGACGCCTGGGGCGGGGTGGTCGCCGCGAGCGGGTCGTTCACCGTGCCGATCGGGTTTGCCGGCGGGTTGGCAGACGACGTCACCGGGCTCATCCGTTTCGGGCTCCGCGACTACGACCCCGCGACCGGGCGCTTCACCGCGCGCGATCCGCTTCTGCATGCCGGCGAGCAGCTGAACCTGTACGCGTACGGAAACTCCGACCCGGTGTCAGTGCGAGACGAGTCCGGGCTGAAGGTGCGGGTGTGCAAGAACGGCTCGATCTTGACGGGCTTCAAGCCCGTGCCGCTCCTGCATCACGCGTGGATCGAGACCGGCAGCAAGAAGCTCGGTATCGGGACTGGCGGTCCGATCGGATTCGAGGACGTGCAGTGGGTCGACCAGAGCGACAAGTACAAGACCTTCAATGGGAAGGGCGAGATCGTCTGCGAGGACCAGAACGACGTCGACGAGGGGTGCGTCAACCGCGCGATCTACGAGGGCAAGAGCGAGGGCCTCTACGTCCCGCTCGTCAACGACTGCCAGACGAACGTCCAGGCGGTGCTCGACACGTGCCGGACGTCCCCGATCACGCCGAAGTGAGCCAGCGGGCGACGGCCTCGCGGACGCGCGTGTCGCTGACGATCCCCCAGTGGTCGAGCCCGGGGAAGTCGAGCTCGTGCGAGCCGTACACCTTCGCGAGCGGCGGGCCGCGCTCGTCCCTGAACTCGTCGCCGTAGACGACGAGCGAGGGACAGGGGAGCGAGGGAACCGATATGCCGCGCTTGCGCTCGGTTCTCGCGCGGAGCGACTCCCGCCGCGCTCGCACCCCGGCCGGAAACGGCCCGTAGACCTCCTCCGGATCGAAAGCGCCGTCCTCGATCTCGACGGAACCATCGAAGCCTTGGACCTCCGCGGGAGGGCTCGAGTCCAGCAGGACCACCGCGTGCGGCCGAGCCTGCGCGGCGGCCTGCAATACGGCGAGGCCGCCCATGCTCCAGCCGCAGAGCACGACCGGATCCCGCATGGACCTCGCTGCCCGGACGACGACGGCGGCGTAGTCGGCGTGCGAGGCCCGCGCGACGTCCAGTCCTTCCAACAGGTCGACGGCAGCGACCGTGACCCCGGGAAAGCTCGCGGCCCAGCCGTCGAACACCCATGGCCCGCTGCCCGCCCCGTGGACGAGCAGAAGTGATGCCGGCGGCGTCGCTAGATCTTGCGGATCCGTACCGCGGTCCCGTAGGCGCAGATCTCGGTCCAGACATCGCCCATCTCGGAGGTGTCGAAGCGCATCGCGACGATGGCGTTCGCGCCCTTTCCTTCAGCCTCCTCGACCATCCGGTCGATCACCTGCTGGCGGCTCTCGTGCAGCGCCTTGGTCATTCCCTTCAGCTCGCCGCCCATGATCGACTTGAGGCCGGCGCCGAGCTGCGAGAGCGCGTTGCGCGAGCGCACCGTCAGCCCGAACACCTCGCCGTACACTTCCTCGATCTCGTGACCGGGGATCTCGTTCGTCGTGGCAATCAGCATGGTTCTCCTTTCGATGGTGGAGCGCGAACCTAACCACACTCCGATCGACCTGCACCAGCAAGGCGCGGAGGGCGTGATCGGCATCTACCTGCTCCCGACGGACGACGGCCCGGCGCTGTTCGACTGCGGCCCGGCGTGCTGTTTCGAGCAGCTACGGGAGCAGGTCGACCTCGGTGAGATCCGCCACATCCTCCTCTCGCACATCCATCTCGACCACGCCGGCGCGGCGGGACACGTCGTGCGCGAGTTCCCGCACATCCAGCTGCACGTCAGCGAGATCGGCGCGCCGCATCTCGTTGACCCGGCGCGGCTGATCTCGAGCGCCCGCCGCATCTACGGCGACACGCTGGACACGCTCTTCGGCGAGCCGCTGCCGGTGCCGGAGGAGAACGTCCACGTGGTGGGCGACCACGTCGTGGGGCTCGCCTGTTTCCCGTCGCCCGGCCACGCCTCTCACCATGTCTGCTACGTGCACGGAGACGGGACGCTGTACGCGGGGGATGCGTGCGGCGTCCGGCTGCTGGGCGCGCAGCAGGTCCTCCCCCACGCTCCGCCTCCCGACATCGATCTCGAGGGCTGGGAGCGCACCTTCGACGAGGTCCTCCGGCACCAGCCGGAACGGCTCGCGCTCATCCATTTCGGGGTCGTTGAGGGCCTCGAGGAGACGGCCGAGCACATGGCCCGCGCGCGCGAGTACCTGCAGGTGTGGGCCGAGCGCGTCGAGGGCGGGATGAGCGAGGAGGAGTTCGTCGCGGCCGCGCGCCGTGACTACGAAGAGAGCGAGGGCTCGTACGACGAGAGACTGGAGCTGGCCGCCCCCTACTGGCAGTCCTACGCCGGGCTCGCCCGCTACTGGAAGAAGCGACATGCGGTTTCCTGAGCCGGCCGCGTCGACGCTCGACCAGCTCGTGGCCGAGCTGCGGCAGCTGCTGGGCGCGAACCTGCAGGGCCTGTACGTGTACGGCTCGCTCACGTTCGGCTGCTACAACCCGGCGCGCAGCGACGTGGACGTGATCGTCCTCACCCGGCGTCGGATGGCCGCGGAGACTCGCGAGCCGCTCACGACGCTGCTGCGCAGCCTGTCGCGGATCGAGATCAGCTTCGTCTCGCGCGCGGATGTCGATCCCTGGCGCCATCCGTGCCCGTTCGACTTCCACTTCTCGCATTCGAGCGAGATCCACGACGGAACGAGCGTCGACCTCGCCTCCGAGGTCACGAACGCGCGGGCCCGCGGAGTGGCGCTCTTCGGCGCTCCGCCGGAAGAGACACTGCCATCGGTTCCGCACGAGGACTATCTGGACTGCCTCATTCGCGACACCCGCTGGGCGCGCAAGCGCATCGACCGGATCCCCGTCTACACCATTCTCAACGGCTGCCGCGCACTGGCCTTCTCCCGGGAGCGCGTGATCCTCTCCAAGGTCGAGGGCGCCGAGTGGGCGCTGCGGGAGCTGCCCGGAGAGTTCACGGCTCTCGTCGAGCGCGCGCTCACCCTCTACGGCAGCGAGCCCGGTGAGGACGAGCAGTTCGACTCCGAGGAGATTCGCGCGTTCAGCGACTGGGTAGAGGCGAATCTGTAGTGCCCGAGCTTCCCGTGCCTCCCGAGGTCGACGAGTTTCTCCGGCAGCCGAACCCGGCCGTGATCGCGACGCTCAGGCGCGACGGCTCGCCGCACACGGTCGCCACCTGGTACGACTGGGAGGACGGGCGCGTGCTCGTGAACATGGACGAGAGCCGGCTGCGGCTCCGCTTCATGCGCCGCGACCCGCGGGTCGCGCTGACCACCCTCGGCAAGGACGGCTGGTACCAGCACATCAGCCTCATCGGGCGCGTCGTTTCTATCGAGCCCGATCCCGATCTCGCCGACATCGACCGGTTGTCGATGCGCTACCTGGGGCACGCGTACAACGATCGGGAGCGAAAGAGCGTCAGCGCCTGGATCGAGGTCGACCGCTGGCATGGGTGGGCCTCTCGCGCCGCACGATAACGCGAACACCTGCCGTCCGGACCGGTTCGAAGCCGAGCCGCTCGAACCACTCCGGCGCACCCATGAAGTCGCCGTTGCCCTCGTGGGGATACGCCTCGACGATCGCCGCGCCGCGGGAGAAGGCATGCTCGACCGCGGCCTCGAGCAGCGCCGCCGCCACGCCTTGCTTCTTCGTGCGCGGGTCGACGTAGAAGCACACGATCGACCACACGTCCTCTTCCTCCTCCTTCGGTCCATAGACGCGCGAGCTGACGAGCTGTCCGTACTCCTCACGCGGCGCGACCGAGACCCATCCGACCGGGACGCCGTCCTCGTAGGCGAGCAGGCCCGGTTCGCGGCCCGCTCGGACGAGCGCGCGCATGTTCCGCTTGTTCTTCGCGTCGTCTCCCGTCCGCTTCCGCCACCACATGCACCAGCAGTAGGCCGTCATCGGTGTGCCTCCGCGCGGACCCTTGCGCGCGAACAGGTCGGCGAAGTCCGACCAGCGGTCGGCCGTGACCGGCTTGATCTCCATCAGAGCGCGTCGACGATCGGAAACGCAGGACGCGGCTCGAGGCAGTCGTTCGCGAAGAGCGCCGCGGCGACGCTGCCGGTCATGAGCGAGTAGCGGGGCTCGAGCCGGCCGACCTGGCCGAGCGCATGGACGGCGAAGCGGCGTGCCCGCTCGAGCCACTGTTCGTCCTGGGTGCGCTCGAAGGTCATGAGGAAGGCGTAGCCGGTGCCGGCCGTGCCGTGGCAGAGGCCCGGGCCCTTGTCGAGGTTCGGTGGGCCGGCCTTCCAGGCGGCCTCCGCGCCGGCGAGGAGGAGCTCCTCGTCGAGGTAGCCGGCCGCGCTCGCGACGACGCCCGCGCCGCCGTGGCACCACTGCAGGCGGACCTGGTCGTCGTAGCCGACGAGATCGTCGCCGGCGACCATCGGCCAGTTGGCGAGCCCCTCCTCCATGACCGCGTGCTTGGCAAGGCCGGCCGCCGTCGGGCCGACGGGGTCGACGTCGCGGAGCAGATCGGCGCCTTGCGCAAGGATGTTCGCGGTGGTCGAGCCACCGTGGGCCGCGCCGAGCCCGCGCCCGAAGGGCATCGTGTCCCAGAGCCCATCCTCGTCTCGGCGCTCCAGCAGCACGTCCGCGCTCGCGCGCCACGCATCGGCCCAGCGCTCCTCACCGGTGCGATCGAGCATGGCCTTGGCGACCCGCATGGTTCCCACCGAAGCCCACATGAGCTCGTTGGCCGGCGCCTCGACGTTCTCGAGGACGCGGGTGTGCAGGTCGTCCGCGAATTCGTCCGCGCCGAGCACACAGGCGACGACGAGGGGACCGGTCTCGCCGAAGAAGAGGCTCGCCTGGGTGCGCACCGGCGGCTCGTCGCGCTCGTCGAAGTCGGGGTTCTCCCGCCACGCCTCGAGAGCGCGGCGCGCGACGGCCGTGGTGTCGAGCTCCGTCCCGAGCCGCGCGAGGGCCCAGACGATTCCGGAAGCCCCTGCGTAGAGCGTCGTCAGCGGACCGTCAGCGTTGAAGGCATCCCACTCCGCCGCCGGCCAGAGCGTGTCGGGATCGTACGCCTGCTCGTAGTCGGCGACGATCCCACGGATGCCGTCGCGGACGCGGCCCTCGTCCCAGGGCTCGTCGGTCAGCGCCTCGAAGGCTTCAGGCTTGTAGAGCATTCTCGTAGGCGGCGACGTAGTCCGCGACCATCCGCTCGGGCGAGAAGCGCTCCTCGGCATAGGCGCGGCACTCGAGGGGGTCGAGCGCGTCCGCCTCCTCGAGCTTGGCGGCCATCTCGCGGTAGTCGTCCACGATCAGCCCCGAGTGGCCGTCCTCGATCACCTCCGGAACGGCCCCCCAGCGCGTCGCGATGACGGGCGTCCCACAGGCCATCGACTCGATCATGACGAGGCCGAACGGCTCCGCCCACTCAATTGGAAACAGCGTCGCGCGCGCGTTCTGCAAGAGCTCGACCTTCTCGCCGTGCGTCACCTCGCCGAGGTAATCGATCCCGTTACCAAGGTGTGGAGCGACGAGCTCGTCGAAGTACTCCCTCTCCTTCCGTTCCCGCAGCTTCCCGGCGATCTTGAGCGGAAGGCCCGCCTCGAACGCGACGGCGACGGCCCGGTGACAGCCCTTGTCGGGGCTCATCCGGCCGAGGAAGAGCAGGTAGTCGCCCCGGTGGGGCTTGACGGGGTAGAGGGAAAAATTGAGCGCGTTCGGGATGTTCGCCACCCACGGAAGGTCGGGCTCGGGCTCGCGCTGGTTGAGGGAGAGCGAGATCAATCCGACCTGCGGCGAGACGCGCGCGATCCGTTGATAGATGGGCCCGGCCTCCCCGTCCAGCGGCCCGTGGGCCGTGTGGAGCACCGGGGTGGAGACCGCTCCGCCGAGCGCGGCGCCCAGAAGCCCCGAGTGGTCGTTGATCACGTCGAACTCCTCCGACCGCTCGTAGCAGCCGAGCGCGTGGTTGAGGTCGGGAAGGCTCCGTCCAATCAGGTGCGGGATCGCCTCCTCGTAGGTGAAGGAGAGCTTGGCCTTCGTGTGCGAGTCGCCGGAGGCGAACAGGGTAATGTCGTGGCCGGCGTCGGCGAGACCGTCGGCGAGCAGCGACACGATCCATTCGGTCCCGCCGTAGCCGGTCGGGGGGACGGCGAACCAGACCGGCGCGACCACGGCGACTTTCATTCCACTTCCTCCACTGCCACGTTGCCGTCCTCCAGCCGAACGTCCCACTGGCGGTCGAAGGCCTTCACGCCGGAGAGGCGCAGCCTCCCGACCCACGAAGGCAGCTCGGCCGCAGTTGTCTCCAGCACCTGGCGCTCGGGGTTCGGCCGCAGGCCGAGAAGCAACTGCAGCAGGAGCACGGGAGCGCCCGCGGCCCAAGCCTGGGGGCGCGCCGCCGTCGGATAGGCAATCGGGAACGGCGTCTCGGAGCGGGGAAGCCCGGCGAACACCTCGGGGAGCTGCCAGCCGAAGTAGGAAGCGGCGTCGAGCGTACGACGGGCGATCCGCTGCGCCTCCGGCCAGCGCTCGTAGGCGCTGAGGCCCCAGGCGATCAAGGAGTTCTCGTGTGGCCAGACCGTGCCGTTGTGGTACGCGAGCGGGTTGTAGGCGGCCTCGCTCGCCGCCATCGTCCGGACGCCCCAGCCGGACCACAGCTCCGGGCCCATCAGCGCGTCGACCACCGCGTCGACACGCGCCGGCGGCACCACGCCGCTCCAGAGCAGGTGGCCCATGTTCGAGCAGATCGAGTCGACCTGGCGCTTCTCGGCATCCAGCGCGAGCACGTAGTAGCCCCCGCGCTCGTCGGTCCAGAACGCGTCGTTGATCCGGGTGAGCAGCTCGGCCGCGTCGCTCTCCAGCCGCTCGGCGAGCTCGCGGTCGCGCCAGACGTGGCGGGCGAGCTCGGCCATCCTCCGCTTTGCGTCGTAGACGTAGCCCTGGACCTCGCAGGGAGCGATGGGCGGCTCGGCCTTCTTCCCGTCCGCGAAGCGCTGGGAGTCGTGGGAGTCCTTCCAGGATTGGTTGTCGATCCCATGCGGAGCCCGCCGCAGGTACTCGACGAAGCCGTCGCCGTCACGGTCGCCGTACTCGTCGATCCACTGAAGCGCGCGCATGGCCGGCTCGCGCAGGTCGCGGACGAGCGCGGCGTCGTCCGTCCAGCGCCAGACCTCGGAGAGGAGGATGAGGTAGAGCGGCGTCGCGTCGAGCGTCCCGTAGTAGCGCTCGAACCAGTTCTCGGCCGCCTTGCCGTGGCGGACCTCGTGGATGATCTTTCCCGGCTCCGCGTCGACGGTCGGGTCGTCCTTGTCGGCCTGCAGCTCGGCGAGCGCCTCGAGCGCGCTCCGCGCGAGCTCGGGCCCGAAGAGGAGCGTTTGCAGGCAGGTAATGATCGTGTCCCGGCCGAAGACGGTCATGAACCAGGGCATGCCTGCGGCGAGGAGGCGCCCGCTCCCCGCGCCCGTGCGGATGCGCAGCGACGCGAGGTCCGAGACGGACTGCCCGAAGGAGTACCCAAGCCGGTTCCACGTCGCGTGGAGCTGGGGAACGCTCAAACGCCAGGCCGAGAGCGAGTCGCTGACCCGGTCCCGCTCGTCGCCGAAGCGCCGCTCGACGAGCTTGGGCACCTCGACCTCTCCGTCGAGGGACATCACGAAATCGAGGCGTGCCTCCCAGCGCTCGCGCGGCGCAAGCTCGATCCGGTAGCGAACGGATGAGCCGTTCGCCTCTCCCTCGGGCGAGAAGATGATCTGCGTGCGGGCTATGTGACCGTTGGCGGCGTCCTCGAGGAGGAGCTGGCGGTTGGCGCCGTCGTAGCGCCCCTCGATGAGCTCCGGCAACGGGTTGGCGCGCATCGGGTCTCCGAGCGTGAAGTCGTACTGCTTGACCGCGAAGATGTCGGCAAAGTCGCTGCCGAACTCGAGCTCCAGCTCGAAGGACGCCGGCGTGAGCGTCTCGTTCTCGATCGTGAGGTGGTCCTGCATTCCCACGCCGACGAACCGGTGGCGCGCGATCGAGAGCTGATCCTGCTCGAGCCCGCCCGCGAGCGGGTTCCGCATGTAGAAGGCGGCGGAGAAGTACTCGACCTTGTCCGACGAGAGCAGGAGCGGGCGCTCGCCGTTGATCCGAAGCCGCATGCGGGAGAGGAAGCGCGTGTCCTCGGCGAAGAGGCCGGCGGTCGGCCCGTCGATGTCGCCGATCTCGTCGCAGATGCAGAACGTGGAGCCTTCGAGGATGGTGAGAGGCATGGCTACTCGTCTCGATGGATTCGGACCGCGCTCGACTGCGCGAGCGCCTTGATCACGATCTCGTCGATGTTGACGCGGCTGGGGCGGGTGACCGCGAAGAGGACGCACTCCGCGATGTCTTCGGCGGTGAGCGGCTCGACTCCCTCGTAGGGCTTCTTCGCCTGCTCCTCGTCACCGCGGAAGCGGACGAGCGAGAACTCGGTTCCCCCCACGAGACCCGGATCCACCGTCGTCAGGTGGATCGGGCGGCCGAGCAGGTCCTCGCGCAGGGCGTAGGTGAAGCCCCGCACCGCGAACTTGGAGGTGATGTAGACGGCGCCGCGCTCGTAGGCCTGGCGGCCCGCGACCGAGCCCATGTTCACGATGTGCCCGCCGTCGCGGATGTGGGGAATGCAGAGCCGCGTCATCCGCAGGACGCCGTGCACGTTCGTCTGGAGCACCGTCTCCTCCTCGTCCTCGGTCCCTTCCCAGAACGGGTCGCGGCCGCACGCGAGCCCTGCGTTGTTGACGAGGATGTCGAGGCCCCCGCCGAGTTTCCCGACCGCCTCGCCGACGAACCGCTCGCAGCTCGCGGGGTCGGTCACGTCGAGCTCGAGCCCGACCACGTCCCCGGCCAGCTCGCCGAGCCGCTCCGTCCGGCGCGCGCCGGCGGCGACGCGGGCTCCCGCGCCGGTGAGCGCGCGGACGATCGCCGCGCCCATCCCGGCGGACGCGCCCGTCACGATCGCCGTCTTCCCCGTCAGCGACATAAGCGCGCGACTCTAACCGCGCCGAAGCGGAGTGCGACGCCGGAACACCTCACCGAGCTCGACGGGCGTCGAAGTCTCCGGCACATGGTCGACCTGCAGCGTCGTGTGACCGAGGTCGAAGCGCTGCTCGAGCATGCGCTCCAGCCGCCGCCGGATCGCATGGCAATCCGACCCGGGCTCGACGAGAACGTGCGCCGAGAGCGCCGGAAAGCCGCTCGTGACCGTCCAAACGTGGAGGTCGTGCGCCTCGACGACCTGGGGCTCCTCGACGATCGCGTGCCCGACTTCGTTCGGGTCGATGTCCGCCGGCGAGCTCTCGAGGAAGATCCGCGTCGAATCGCGCAGGAGCCTCGCGCTCGACCAGCCGATCAGCGCGGCAACGGCGAGGCTCGCGATGGGGTCGAAACGGTCCCAGCCGGTGGCGAGGATGAGGCCGCCCGCGAGCGCCGTGCCGACGAAGGCGGCGAGATCGTTCAGAACGTGGACGAACGCTCCGCGGACATTGATGCTCGTCCGGCTCGCCCGCGAGAGCAAAGAGGTCGCCGCAATGTTCACCGCGACTCCTACCAGCGCCACCACGAGAACGAGGCCGCCGCGAACCTCGGGCGGGTCGATCAGCCGGCGCACCGCGCCGTAGACGATCCAGATCCCGATCACCAGCAGGGTGAGCCCGTTGACCTGCGCGGCGAGGACCTCCATCCGCTTGTAGCCGAACGTCCAGCGTCCGCGCGCGGGCCGTGTCGCCATCGACGCCGCGACGATGGCGAGGGCGAGCGCGGCGGCGTCGGTGAGCATGTGGCCCGCGTCGGCGAGCAGCGCCAGCGAGCTCGCGACGAACGCGAACACGACCTCGGCCGCCATGAAGGCGAGGATGAGCGCGAGCGCGCCGCCGAGCGCGCGGCGGTCCCGCGTCAGCCGCTCAGGGCCGTGGGCGTGCGCCATTGCCTAATCGTACGGCCGGAAAACCGCTAGCTAAAGCGCCAAGTATTCGTCCTAGGGAATTAGACCCCGGAGTACACTTGACCCGAATGGCCACGGCACAACCGTTGACGCGGCTCGCCTCGAGCGACGACTCGCGCGTGCTGGCCGGCCAATGGCGCGGCCTCACGCGGGCCGCGACCGC
>WNFV01022141.1_pt1 | contig 10550 bp, 5 predicted proteins | sample 5400101 | NCBI WGS metagenome assembly WNFV01 (sample SAMN13153361, study PRJNA577476) | soil metagenome | isolation source: 115 cm soil or saprolite under grassland replicate 1 | place: USA:California | collected 2016-06-15 | reverse complement strand
CGGCTGGATCGAGTTCAACGTCACGCCGCTGGTGAGCGGCAACGGTACGGTCAGCTTCGTGCTCATCCCGCAGTCCTCCGATGCCTTGCGTCTCTCCGCGCGCGAGGGCGCCAGCCCGCCCCAGCTCGTCGTCACCTATGGAAGTGGAACCAATCCGCCGACTAATACGCCAACCTCAACCGGCACGGCGACGGCCACCAGCACGCCGACCAATACGCCGGGGAGTGGCCCGACCACGCTGACGTTCACGACCAATGCAGATGCCTACGTCGAGCAGGGCGTCCCGACCACCAACTTCGGCAGTAACGTGCAGCTGATGACCGACAACTCGCCGGTGCAACGCAGCTACATGCGCTTCAACGTCAGTGGGGTGAGCGGCAGCGTGCAGAGCGCCAAGCTGCGCGTGTTCGTCACCGACGGCACCGGCTGGATCGAGTTCAACGTCACGCCGCTGGTGAGCGGCAACGGTACGGTCAGCTTCGTGCTCATCCCGCAGTCCTCCGATGCCTTGCGTCTCTCCGCGCGCGAGGGCGCCAGCCCGCCCCAGCTCGTCGTCACCTATCAATAGTAGCGGCCTGATCAGCCCGATCCGGCAGCATCTGCGGCGCGAGCGCCGCAGATGCTGCCCAGCCCTCCTGGGTTTCACCTAGCATCGCGTCTCATATTTGCACTGCTAAGACACGCTTTCGCTTGGCAGCGATCTGCTTTACAATTGGGGAGGTTTGGAGGGGGGCTGGGGGCGGCCTCGCCGCCCCCAGAGAAGCTGTTTGAATGTGGCTGCTATGAACTCCATGAATATGCTACAATATCTTCATCGCGATGATAATTCGATTCACACCCTATTTATCTTGTGTTGCTACGATTTGTGCATGTATGTCATCATTATATGCCTTAATATGAATTTAATCGCCACATGACAATATCAATGCTATCATGTATGATACTTATTACAGGATAAGAGTTGAAGTGTGTGAATAAAGCGAAATCCTTATATGTTAGGTCTTATGCAAAGGGTGTGGGAAAGCTACAACCTGCCCCATCGATCTATTTCCCGCCGGTGGTGGGCGGCGGCGCCCACAACTGGCGGGAAAGAAGATTCTTGGAGGGCTTGCAGCCCTCCAAACCTCTCGCTTGCATGAATCTAGGCTTAGGGAGAAACCCATGCTCTTGACCTTTGCGACACTGGCCGTGCTGGCCTTTTGCATCAGCGTCGGAGTCGTTGGCGCGGTGCTGCTGCGGCGCGGGCGCGGCTGGCGAATCGTTGGCTGCGTGCTATTGGCGCAGGCGCTGCTGGCGACCGCGGCATTGGTCGCGCTCAGTACGCTGCCGTTCGGCATCGGCGACCCGCTGATCCGCGTGCCGTTCCGCGATATTCTTATGCAGGCGCTTGGCAGCGCGGCGGCGATCGGCGGCGTGGCTGGCCTGATCTACCTGGTGGCGCGCTGGGCGCGCACGCAGCTGCCGCAGGGCCGCGCTGGGCGGCTGGCGGTGGCCGGGCTGTTGGCCGCGGTCCCGCTGTTGGCGGCGGTCAGCATGGCCGGCTTGGTGCGCGCCAGCACGCCCGAGCGCGAGCGCGAGCGCGACCCCAACAAGCGCCCGATCACGCTCAGCCGTGGCTTCGCCTCGAATGTCTTCGTCCAGGGCACGATGGATAATCCAACCACAATCGTCTTCGGCCCCGATAACAAGCTGTATATTGCCGATATCAGCGGCGCGATCTGGGTAGCCGAGGATGCCAATCACGATGGCGTGGCCGAAGATATCAAGCAGTTTGCCGATGGATTCTCGCTACTGGTGGGCCTGGCCTGGCATGATGGCGAACTGTACACCGCCAGCTCGGGCAAGATCGAGGCGCTGCGCGACAGCAATGCCGATGGTGTGGCCGATCAGCGCCGGCTGGTCGTGGGCGATCTGCCCTCACTGGTGCTGAAACCACACTCCAACAACGGCCTGGCGTTTGGCGCCGATGGCCGGCTGTACTTCGGCGTCGGCAGCACCACCGAAGGCCAGATCGAAGAGAATCCGCTGGCGGCAGCCATCCTCTCGGTCAAGCCCGATGGCAGCGATCTGAAGGTGTTCGCGCGCGGCCTGGGCAACACCTTCGATGTCGCGTTCAATAGCACCGGCGCGCTGTTCGGCGGCGACAACAGCCCCGGCGGCGAAGAGGGCGTGGACGACCCGCCCGACGAGTTCAACTATCTGATCGAGGGCGAGCACTACGGCTACCCCTACTTCTATGGCGACCCGCCCAAGAGCAATGGCACGCGCGGCGCGGTGGTCACGTTTCCCGCGCACTCGACCCCCACCGGAGTCAGCTTTTACTCGGGCGCAACCTACCCGGCGCAGTATCGCGACAACGCCTTTATCACATTGTGGAACCGCGGCGAGGTTGCACGGATCGAGCTGGCGCGCACCACCGGCGGCGATTACCTCGCCCGCTCGACGACCTTCGGCAAAGGCTTTCTGTACCCGATCGATACCGCCACCGGGCCGGATGGCAACCTGTACGTGGCCGATTTCGGCACCAGCGCGGTCTACCGTATCACCTACGATGCCAGCCAGGCGCCGTAGCGCTTACGACGAGACGAATCGTCTATCATTCTATGCCTTGCATGTTTCAATCGCGCTTGACAATGATTCCGTATTGATACCATGGAATCCATTGTAAGGACACGATATATCGTGTCCCTACAATGGATTCCATGGTATCAATGTAAAGCAATGACCACCTCGAAGGCGCTGCGGCCTTCACTTAGCATGACCGTCGCGTCTTTGTAAACAGGCAAGCGCTGGTTGGTTCTCAGTTCTCGGTTCTTGTAGGATTGCTATATGCGAGTCGTCATTTTTAGCATTGTTATCACGTTGCTCGCGGCCTGTGGCGCGGGCGGGGCGGCGGGCGACCCGGCGAATGGCAAGCAGCTGTTCGACGGCGCTGTCGGCATGGCCAGCGCGCGTGCGCCGGCGTGCGCCACCTGCCATGCGATCGAGCCGGGCATGGATACCGGGAGCGGACAAAGCCTCTCGAATATCGGCAACCGCGCCGGCGTGGCGGTTCCCGGCCAATCGGCCGAAGAGTATTTGCGAACCGCGATCACAAACCCCGACGCCTACCTGGCCGGCGGCTACCAGGAAGGCATCATGTACCGCGACTACGCGCATGCGCTGACGGCCCAGCAGATCAACGATCTGGTGGCCTACATGCTCACGCTCAAGAGCGGCCAGGATAATTAGGAATCTCTGTCAGAGGACTTACGCGGTAGCACGCTATTGGAGGTTCGCAGCGGTACTTTTCTTCTTTTGTTCCTCGTTTTTCGTTTCGCCTTGCAGGGCGAAACGAAAAACGAGGAACACATACAATGAGGAAGTACCATCGAAGACCATAGCACGCTATTTCGAGACCGATAGCCTCAGCGCGGCGGCCGCGTCGACTCGGCGCCGCACCAGCCCAGCCATCGGTGCGGCAGTCGTGATGATGCGGGTCACAACTTCGGCCGGCCGTAGGCCAGGGGAGGCCGCGCGGAGCAGGGCCGCGCTGCCGGCAGCCAGCGGTGCTGCCATGGAGGTACCGCTCCATGTCGCGTAGCCGCCACCCGGTACACTGCTCAGAATGCGGTCGCCCGGCGCGGCCACCTGCACCCACGATCCATAGGTCGAAAAATCGGCCAGTGTGTTTGTCTCGGTGCTGGCGGCTACGGCCAGCACGCCAGGGAGCAGATCGGCCGCCGGGTACTCGCGGTCATTGCCGCCGCTATTGCCGGAAGCGGCCGCCACGATCGCGCCGGGACGGATCTTCGCCCGGCAATCGTCGTCGATGGCTGCGGTACAGGTCACCTGGGCCAGAATCTCGGCGAGCACCATGGTCGGCGCGCGCGTGCGGGCGGGCGTGGCAGGAGCGCAAAACACTTGCGCTCGGCGCGTAGCCGACCTCGCGCCGCTCGACCACATAGGCCACGCCATCGTGCAGCGCGTGGAATGGGACATAATGTAGCGCGCGGTGCGGCACCACAATCAGCCGGCGCGCGCCCAGTCGCGGCTCGATCGGGCGCAGCAGCAAGGTGTAGAGCATGCCCAGGTAGTGCCTTGCCCGCGACGCGAGCTGATCGAGATGCGCGCGTAGCTGGCCGGTGCCATAGCGCAGCGCGCCGATCTGAAAGCGGAACTGCTCGAGCGCGACCTCAACCTGCTCTTCACGCGCCAGCCCGCGCACCAGCTCCACTCGCTCGTTCGTTACGATGAACGCCAGCAGCTCCTCGTCGAGCGTGAAATATTCGACCAGCGCCGTCTCCGGCCCAAGGTCGCGCTGGAGCTGCGCGATGTCGAGGGCTTCCACCATGGCCGGCGGCCCGCGGCCGTCCGTCGCGCCATCAGGTTTTCGCTGCTGGATCTGGCGGTGGATCAGCGATACCTCGGCCTCACGCTCGCGGACGGCGGCCTGTAGCGCGGCCATGGCCGCCGCGCCGCGCGGGGCCTCGCCATCCGGCGGACGAACATAGCCCAGCGCCTCGGCGATTCGGTTGGCGCCGCCCTCCGCCAGGCACAGACGCGCTAGTTCGGTATACGGTGTGAGTTTATCGGCGGCGAAGGCAGTGCGAAACTCGTCGGCCAGGAGTGGTGCGCGCATCGTCTCAATCAGCTGCGCCGCGCGTTTGAACGATGCCTCGGCGGCGGCCAGATCGCCGGTGGCAGCCGCGAGCAGGCCGAGCGAGGTGTGGCAGCGATGCGCCACCTGCGGCACATCGCGCGCCTCGGCATCGCGCAGGGCCGATTCCAGTAACATCTGTGCCGCCGGTTGGTCGCCCAGCGCGCGGGTGGCCTCGCCGCCTAGCCAGCGTGCCACCAGCAGCCGTCCCCACATGCCCGCCTCGGCCAGCGGCTTTTCGGCGCCTGCCGCAGCTCGCTGGACGGCGGCATACTCGCCCTCCGCGTAGGCCAGCTGGGCTTCAGCCAGCATCACCAACGCCGCGCCAGCCGGATTCCCTTCGTCGGCATACAGCTGGTGCGCATCAGCCAGGCGCGCGCGGGCCTGGGCGAACTGGCCCAGCAGCAAATGCGCGCGCCCATCGTTGAGCAGCGCCCGCGCCTGTTCGGCACGCATGCCCAGCTCGGTGAAGGTGGCGATCACGCGATCGTAGATCGCGGCTGCCTCGGGCGCCAGGTTCAGCTCCAGGTAGGCGTCGGCAATTTCCTGCTCGGCGATCGCCGACTCGTGCGGCATATCGAGCGCTGCGTATCTGCGGCGCGACCGCTCGAGGTAATCGAGCGCGCGGTCGTAGTGGCCCTGGAACAGCTCAAGATTGCCCAGATTGCACTCGATCTCGGCGCGCGTGACCTCCAGCCCGGTCGCCTCGGCGCGCGCCAGCGCCTGCTCGTAGAGTTGAGCGGCGGCACGAAAATCGTGCTGCATACTGAGCACATTCGCCAGTCCATTGTCGGCGTAGGTCAGCAGCTTGTGGTCGCCGATCGCCGTGAAGCGCGCGCGCGCCGTAAGATAGAACTGCTCGGCCAGGCTGTACTGATCGCGCCGATGGTAGATGTTGCCCAGATTCAGATCGATCTCGCCGGCTGCCAGCGTGTCGTCGGAGGCCAGGAACACATCCCGCGCGCGCAGGCCGCAGGCAATCGCCTCGTCGTAGCGGCCCAGGCGCGCCAGAGCAAAGATTTTGCTCACCTGTGTGGATGCGGCGGTATGGGGCTGGCCGAGCGCCTCGAAACGTGCCGCCGCATCATCGATCCGCGCGATCGCGCGCTCGACCTGGCCTTCGAGCTGGAGCGCGGCCATGCCGCTCGTCCAGGCTGCCAGCGCCTGGATCTCGGGGTGATCGTTCGCGCTTGCCAGGGCGGCGAGAGCGGCGGCCGCGCTGGCGGCGCGCTGCGGATCGCTGCTGTAGGTGTCGAAATAGATCGCCTTGAGCGCCTGGGCCAGCTCAACGCCGGCCCACGAAGCATGAGGCGCCAGCAGCGCCGCTCGTTCAGCCGCGCCGGCCGCGACCAGCCGCGACACAAGCTCGTCCAGGTTCATCCTAGGCCCCTAGTGCGCTTTCAGCGCAGGTGTTGGGTGTTGGGTGTCGGGCAGGCGGCGTTGCGAAGCCCAACACCCAACACCCAACACCTAAAACCTTTCTTGGAAATGCCCTACCTCAAGCTCGGCGATCAGGATATCGAGATCGGTAAGCTGTAACCTGAGGGTATAACTGCCGGGCGGCGAAGGCGGCAGCGCGAACTCGCTCAAGTCGTTCAGCGCGGCCCGCATCACCCCAGCCGGGCCATCCAGCTCGACCTGCCGGCCATCGTCGGCGCCGAACAGCTGGCCCGAGATCACCCATAGCGGCCCCTGCGGCGCGAGGCGCAGATCGAGGAGATAGCTCGAAACGGCGAACAGTAGCTGGCGCTCTGTCTGCGCGCCTGCGCGCCTGCCCAACGCGATCGGCGTGCGTGCGCTATCGAACTGGAGCACGGCCGTGAGTTGCTGGCGCGCGGCTGGCTGGGTTGGCGGCCGGAATAGGCGCTTGGCGGCGGCCACGGCATGCGCCGGCGGCGGCTCGGCCGTATCGGCGCGCATCAGCCCGATCACGCGTTCCAGCCAGGCGACATCGGCGGCGCAGCGCGGGCAGGCCGCGAGATGCGGCCGCGCCTCGGCCTGCTCGGCCTGGCTGAGGCGGCCTTCGACCATGTCGACCAGCCGGGTAAACGGGATGTGATCGGATATGTTGCTCACAATGTTTTCACTAGCGCATGTTTTCATAACCTTATTTTAACAGAGCAGTTTTGTAGAGAAAAAATACATCAAAAACTCAGATCATCCAGAAGATCGCGTAATTTCCGCAAACAGCGCGCGTGGGTTGGGCCGATACTGCCCTCGCTCATACCGAGAGTCGCGGCGATTTCGGCGTAGGGTGCGGTGTCGGTTCGGTAGAAGAGTAAGATCAGCAGCCTGCGGCAGCGCTCGTCGAGCGAAGCGACGGCGGCGCGCACCTGCTGCTGCTCTTCCAGGCGCAGCATCAGCGCTTCAGGCCGCAGGCCGTCGGCGAGCGGCTCGGCCAGCTCCGGCGCGTCGAGCGAGGCAAAACGCGCCATGCGTTTGTGCCGGCTGAAGCGCCAGGCTTCGTGGCGCGCGGTGGTCACCAGCCAGGCGCCAATCAGCGCGGGCTGCTCGATCTGGCCGAGATGTTCGACCAGCGTGGCAAAGACCAGCTGAAAGACATCGGCCGACTGCTCGTGATCCAGCCCGGCGTGGCGCGCGATCGAATAGACCAGTCGCTGATAGCGATCGACCAGCATCGCCCATGCGGTCGCGTCGCCACTGCGGCAGGCCAGCACCAGCGCCTCGTCGCTTGGCTCCATACAATCTCCAGGTGTCTGTAGCTTCAAGAATTAGCATACTTGATACGGTGGGCTTTGTCTAGGAATTCGTATGGCACATGGTACTTTCCGTTTTTTATGGGTCGTTTTTTCGCCCTGCGGGCGAAAAAACGACCCATAAAAGATGAGAAATTCGTGGTTGAGGCATCAGGGAAAGGAGAAAGCGTAGAAAGCCCTCACCGGCGTTCCTGGCTAACTACCGTGCGCGCACTTCTATTCCCACCCGCTCGTTCCAGCTCGAGCGCATCCTTGACCCGCGCAAACTCGGCCTCAGTGCGCCGCACCCACTCGGTGGAGTTGGCGGTCATGCCGGCGCGGGCAACCTGCTCGACTTCGTCGCATAAGCCTGCGAGAGTCGTCGCGCCAAGAAAGACACTGCTTGATCTCAGTTTGTGCGCTGCGCGTCGGAATGTTGTAGCATCGCCGCGGGCCGCAGCCGCACGCAGGGTCGCCAGCAATTCCGGCGTGTCGTTGAGGTAGGTATCAATTAGCTCGGCGAACAGCTGCGACGTGCTCTCGCCCAGCATGGCACGTACCTTTCCCAATGCCTGAAGATCAATCGCTGCGGGGGCCGACTCGGCCAGGCCAGTGTCTGGCAGCGCGGCGCCCGGAGCTGTGGCGGGCGCTGGCACAGCAGACGCTGTTATCGGCCTGGGGAGCGCTCTGCATCTGTCGATCGCCTGGATCAACTCCTCCTCCTGCACTGGCTTGCTGATATAGTCGTCCATACCCGCGTTGAGACATTCCTCACGATCGCCTTGAAGGGCATTAGCCGTAACAGCGATCATGTACGGCCGCTGATCTTTGGGCCAGTGCTGGCAGATCGAGCGGGCGACGACCAGGCCATCCATTTTGGGCATCTGCACATCCAGCAGCATAATGTCGTAGGGCTGCCGTTCGAGCGCCCGCAGTGCCGCCCGTCCGTCGCCGACGACGTCGGCGCGGCAGTCGATCTTCTGCAGAAGGTACATAAGGAGCTTCTGGCTGACTCTATCGTCTTCGGCAAGCAGGACTCGCAGGGGCGTTCCCGTGGGTGGCGGCGCCTCGACGCGCGCCTGTGAAGCAGCCTGGCCGGCCTGGATCGGCGGCTGATCGAATATGCTGACGAGGGTAGCGTGAAGCTGTGAGAGCTTGAGCGGCGTGGTGAGAATCACCTCAAAGCTACCCATACTGGCCTCGCCACCTGCTTCGTGCTGCCCCAACGATACCAGCATAATCAGCGGGAGCGCATGCGAGTCGCGATGTTTCCGTATCTCGGCTGCCAGAGTCGGGGCATCCATGTCGGATGCCTGCGCAGCCAGAACAGCTCCGTCGAATGGGTCGCCATTGCGGATCCAATCGAGCGCTTCAGCGCCTGAGGCAGTGTCGCGGGCGAGCAAACCCCATGCCTGCGCTTGCCCGGCGAGCATGCGCCGGCTGTGGACATTGTCGTCCACCACCAACAGGCGCTTACCGGCCAGCTGCGGCATAGCGCCGGGCAGGAATATCCACGCCTCGCTGGGGGTCAGCTCGGCCACGATCGTGAAGTAGAACGTGGAACCGCGGCCCTGCTCGCTCTCGACCCACATCGTCCCGCCCATGAGTTCACTCAAGCGCTTGCTGATCACCAGGCCGAGGCCGCTGCCACTGTTGGCGCGCCGCGCCGCGGTATCGATCTGGCTGAACGACTTGAACAGGTGATCCAGGCGATCGTGTGGAATGCCGATGCCGGTGTCGCGCACCGAAAAAGTGACCAGGACTGAGGACTGAGGACTGAGTGGGGTCTGATTCGGCTCAGTCCTCAGTCCTCGGCCCTCAGTGGTGACGCTCACCACCACCTCGCCGCTATCGGTAAACTTGATCGCGTTGTCGAGCAAATTGATCAGAATCTGGCGCAGCCGGCCATGATCGCCGATGAACGAGAGCGGCACGTGCGGATCGATGCTGTAGGCCAGGTCGAGAGAGCGCTCCGCCGCCTTGAGCGCCACCAGGCTGAACGCTTGCTCGAGGCAGGCTCGCAAGTCGAAGGGAGCGTGCTCTAACTCCAGCCGATCGGCCTCGATCCGCGAGAAGTCGAGAATGTCGTTGATGACCTCCAGCAAGGCGTTGCCGCTGGTGCGGATGGTTTCAACAAATTCGCGCTGTTGGGCATCGAGGTTGGTGTCGAGCAACAGGCGCGTCATGCCGATCACGCCGTTCATCGGCGTACGGATCTCATGGCTCATGGTGGCCAGAAACTGCGACTTGGCGCTGGTAGCACCCTCGGCCGCTTCCTTAGCCAGCTGCAATGCCGCTTCGGCCTGCTTGCGCCCGGTAACATCGTGCAGCATCACCAGCCGCCCAGAAGAATCGCCGCGCTGGCCGGGCAGCGACACGATCTGCACCTCATAGCTGCGCGGCGCCTCGGCTTCGCCCAGCGTGATCTCCGTCCGCGCTTCAGCCGCGCCACTGCAGTATGCCACCAGCTCGGGCTGATCGGCCAGCAGTTGCTCGACTGGCTGCCCCAGCACCGCCGCGACGCGCTGGTTGAGGATGCGCTCGGCGGTCGGGTTGAGATCGACCACCCGGTTTCGCGCGTCCAATACGATAATGCCATCGCGCAGGCCGGCGACAATCGCGCTATGCGCCACCGGCACAATGTCGAGCAGGCGGTAGCGAAACAGCGCCCAGCCCACTGCCAGCGCGCTCAGAGCAAATCCGGCCGGGGTCAGATCGAGCGGATGCAGCGGATTCTGGCGGGAGACATACAGCGCGTTGCCGAGCCATGGCGCTGCCGCGCCGAGCAGCAAAGCCGCGGCCTGGCGGCGGTAGACGGTTGGCGAACGCACGATTGCCCGCACCAGCAGGATGCTGCCCAGCAACATCAACACGTACGAGAAGGCCACGTGAACCCAGAACCAGGGGCCATGTTCCACGGGAAGCGGCATCAGTTCGCCCGCAGTACCGACGCTGCTCCAGATCAGGCCGTGGGCCGTATTGGTGAACACCAGCACCAGCGTGATCAGCGGTTCGATCAGCAGTAGCGCCAGCTTGCGCCGTGTTAGCCAGGCGCCGCGGCCGGTGTGGTGCAATGTGAAAGCCAGCCAGGCCAGCGGCACACTAGCGATGCCCACATATTGGACCTGCGCATAGAAGATCTTCCTCGGCATGTCGCCAGTACCCAGCTCCAGTGCATAGGTCAGCACCCACTCTGCGACTGTCAGCGCAAGCCA
>WNFV01009788.1_pt1 | contig 10550 bp, 9 predicted proteins | sample 5400101 | NCBI WGS metagenome assembly WNFV01 (sample SAMN13153361, study PRJNA577476) | soil metagenome | isolation source: 115 cm soil or saprolite under grassland replicate 1 | place: USA:California | collected 2016-06-15 | reverse complement strand
GGTGAGGCTCGCCCCCGAAGGCTGGCCGTTCATCGTCCCCGGCTGGGCGCTCGCGGTGCTGGGCGCCGCCTGGGCGGCGCGCGGCTCGACGTGGCTGTGGCTCCCGGAGACGGTGCTGCTGCTGGTCGCCGTCTGGCTGCTCGTGTTCTTCCGCGACCCGGTGCGGACCGGGCCGCGCGGCCCGCAGTACGTGATCGCGCCGGCCGACGGCAAGATCGTGGACGTCGCGGAGGTGGATGAGCCGATGTATCTCACGACCCGGGCGACGCGGATCTCGATCTTCATGAGCGTATTCGACGTGCACGTGAACCGCTATCCCGCGACCGGCGGGGTCGAGCTGGTGCGCTACAACCGGGGGAAATTCCTGCACGCGGCTTCGGACAAGGCGAGCCTCGACAACGAGCAGGCATCGGTCGGCCTCCGCACCGCGCGAGGCCCGCTGCTCGTGCGCCAGATCGCGGGGGTCATCGCGCGCCGCATCGTGACTGACGCCGGCCCCGGCGACCGGGCGGTCCAGGGGGAACGATTCGGGATGATCCGGTTCGGGTCGCGCGTGGACGTGTTCCTCCCCGCCGCAGGGCGGCCGGCCGTGCGCGTGGCCGTAGGCGACCGGGTGCGCGCCGGGGCGAGCGTGCTGGCGGAGTACACCCCATGAGGCGCTTCCCGCGGCCGATCATCGGGCGGGTCGTGGTCGTGGTGCCGAGCCTGTTCACGCTCTTCAACCTGTTCTTCGGCATCTGGGCGATGGTGCTGGCCTCCCGCGGCGAGTTTTACCGCGCGGGCTGGTACATCTTCTTCGCGGGGGTCCTCGACGCGCTCGACGGGCGCGTGGCGCGCCTGTCGAAAACCGGCACGCGGTTCGGCGCCGAGCTCGACAGCCTGGTGGACGTGGTGAGCTTCGGCGTGGCGCCGGCGTTCCTCATCTACCAGCTCGAGTTCGCGAGCGGGGGCCAGGCGGAGTGGATCTTCTGCTACTTCTACGTGATGGCGGCGGCGATCCGGCTCGCCCGGTTCAACATCACCCAGGCGGGCCGCGCCAAGCGGTATTTCGTCGGGCTGCCGTCTCCGGCGGCGGGGATGACGCTCGCGATGTTCTACCCCTTCACGACGACCGACCTGTACCAACACGTGTTCCGCCTGCTGCCGCGCCATCACCTGATGCAGTTCCTGATGATCCTCCTCACCATCCTGATGGTGAGCAACGTGCGCTATGCCACGGTGCCGCGCGCCGGCGTGCGGTCGCTGCGCGGCCTCCTGGGACTCGCTACCATCCTGTTTGTGATCGTCTTCGGGATACTCGAGCACGATGCGTTCTTCTTCCCCCTGGGCATCACCTACATGGCGTACGGCGTGCTGCGGGCGGCGCTCCTGGGCTTTTTCGCGGAGGCCTCGGAGGACGAGGAGGCCGAGATCGCGGGGCCGATCGTGATCGTGGACGGCGAGCGGCTGGACGAGGCGTACGGCCCCCCGGCGCGCGGCGTCGCGCCGCACGGAGGCCAGGGATGAGCGCGTTCCGCGTGGAGGTGCGCGTGATGCCGCGGGCCGCGCTGCTCGATCCCCAGGGCCAAGCGGTCGAGCACGCCCTGCACGCCCTGGGCTTCGGCGAGGTCGCCCGGGTCCGCGTGGGCAAGCATCTCGTGCTCGAGGTGAAAGCAGCCGACCGCGACGAGGCGCTCGCGCGCGCCCGCGCGATGTGCGACCGGCTGCTCGCCAACCCGGTGACGGAAGACTACGACCTGGCGGTGGAGACCGGCCGATGACGCGCGTCGCGGTGATCGTGTTCCCCGGCTCGAACTGCGATGCGGACACGCTCGCGGCCGCGCGCGAGGCGGGCGCCGAGGCCTACTTCGTGTGGCACCGCGACACGGACCTGCAACAGGCCGACGTGGCGATCCTGCCGGGCGGCTTCAGCTACGGGGACTACCTGCGCTCGGGCGCGATCGCCCGCTTCTCGCCCGTCATGGCGGCGGTGGCCAACCACGCGCGCGCTGGCGGCGCGGTGCTCGGCATCTGCAACGGATTCCAGATCCTGTGTGAGGCGGGCCTGCTGCCCGGCGGCCTGATGCGCAACGCGCAGCTGCGGTTCCTGTCGCGGCCCGCCTGGGTGCGGGTGGAGCGGACCGACACGCCGTTCACGCACCTGTACGAGCCGGGCGAGGTGCTGGAGCTGCCGATCGCGCACGGCGACGGCCGCTACGTCGCGGACGACCGCGCCGCGGCCGAGCTCGAGGCGAGCGGCCGCGTCGTGTGGCGGTACGTGCGGGACAACCCGAACGGTTCGACCAACGACATCGCCGGCGTGTGCAACGCCGGCCGGAACGTGGTGGGGATCATGCCGCACCCGGAGCGGCGCACCGCTCCGGTCTTGGGCGGCCAGGATGGAGCCCGCGTCTTCCATTCGATGGAGGCTCGACATGCGACGCAGCACGCTGTGGATGTGCGCGCTGTTGGCGATCGCCACCTCAGGGTGTGAGCAGGTCAAGGAGCAGTTCGCCAAGGTGAAGGCGAAGATCGACGCGGCGCGCGGCCGCACGCCACCCGCTCAGCCGACGGCGGGTCCCGTGATGCCGCAGCCGCAGGGGCCGGTGCCCACGACGCCCCAGGAGCCGGCGGCGAAGCCCACGCCGCCGCCCCGCCGCACTGTGCAGGCACCGGCGCTGGAGCCGGCGCTCCGGGACATCCCCTACGACTCGCCCGACACCGGCACCATCGCGCCGGGAATGACCGAGAAGGACGTCTATTCCCTGTGGGGCCCGCCGGTCGCCGTGCGGCGGCAGGCGGAGATGACGTTCCTCTATTACCGCAACGGCTGCGAGTACACGTGCGGCACGGAGGACGTGGTGTTCCTGCAAACCGGCCGGGTGGTGGACGCGGTGCTGCGGTGGCCGGGCCACCTGTACAGCGGCCAGTCATCCTCGCCTACCGCCACAATGCCGCATCCGCGGCGCGGCGGCGACACCTTGAGCGTCAAACCTCAGAACCCGTGACCCGATGCCCGACAAACCCAGCAAGAACGAAGACGAATACTTCGCCCGGCGGGACGCCGAGCTGATCCGCCAGCAGCGGGCGGCCGTCCAGCGGGCCGCCGCGGAGACGGAGCGCAAGTCGCACTACATGAAGTGCCCCAAGTGCGGGTACGACCTGATCACGGGCGAATGGCACGGCGTGCAGATCGACCAGTGCACCAACTGCCACGGCCTGTGGTTCGACGCCGGCGAGGCCGAGAGCGTCCTGACGCACCCCGAGCCGAACATGATCGGCCGCGTGCTCCGCGCCGTGATGCGCGGCGTCTCCGGAGCGCGGGCGTCCGACACGTGACCCGGGCGACGCCCCCCCCGCCCTCCCCGTTCCCGGGCGACCCGCCGATCACGGCGGAGCTGATTCGCGACCACAACCTCACCGCCGAGGAATACCGCCGCGTCGAGGCGATGCTCGGCCGCGCCCCCACGTTCGCCGAGCTCGGCGTCTTCTCCGCGCTGTGGAGCGAACACTGCTCCTACAAGCACTCGAAGCCCGTGCTGAAGACGTTCCCGACTACGGGCCCCCAGGTCGTCCAGGGTCCGGGTGAGAACGCGGGCGTGCTCCGGCTCCCGGATGGCTGGGCGGTCGCCTTCAAGATCGAGTCGCACAACCACCCCTCCGCCGTCGAGCCGTACCAGGGCGCCGCCACGGGCGTCGGCGGGATCCTGCGCGACGTGTTCACGATGGGCGCCCGCCCCGTGGCGGTGCTGAACAGCCTGCGGTTCGGACCGCTCGATGACGCCCGCAATCGCTACCTCTGCGCCGGCGTCGTGCGGGGCGTCGGCGACTACGGCAACTGCGTCGGCGTGCCGACGCTCGGCGGCGAAGTGGACTTCGGGCCGAGCTACGCCGGCAATCCGCTCGTGAACGCGATGTGCGTCGGGCTGCTCCGGGAGCGGGACCTGATCCGGGCGGCGGCGCACGGCGTGGGGAACGTGCTGCTCGTCATCGGCTCGCGCACCGGGCGCGACGGCATCCACGGCGCGTCGTTCGCCTCCGAGGAGCTGACCCACGAGTCCGAGCGCCGGCGGCCGCAGGTCCAGGTCGGAGACCCGTTCACCGAAAAGCTGCTCCTCGAGGCCAGCCTCGAGCTGATCGCCTCGGGCCACATCGTCGCGATCCAGGACATGGGGGCGGCCGGGCTCACCTCGTCGTCCGCCGAAATGGCGGCGCGGGGCGGCGTCGGGGTGGAGATCGACCTCGCCCTCGTTCCCACCCGCGAGCCGGGGATGACGCCGTACGAGATCCTGCTCTCCGAGTCGCAGGAGCGGATGCTCGTCGTCGCGATGCCCGACCGGATCGGCGCCGTCCAAGACATCGCCGCGAAATGGGAACTCACCGCCACGCCGATAGGCCGCGTCACCGATGACGGGATGTACCGGGCGAAATGGCAGGACCAGGTCGTCGTCGAAATCCCGGGCCAGCGCCTCATCGAGGATTGCCCCGTCTATCACCCGGAAGCCCGGGAGGATGAGCGGATCGCGGCTCTGCGCCGGCAGCGCCCGAGCCCCGAGGCCCGAGTCCCGAGCCCCGAGGAGGCATTACTCACGCTCCTCGACCACCCTCCCATCGCTTCGAAACGCTGGGTCTTCGAGCAATACGACTCGACCGTGCAGGCGAGCACGGTGATCGGGCCCGGCGGCGACGCGGGGGTGATCCGCGTGCGGGACGCGGACTTCGCCATCGCGATGAAGACCGACTGCAACGCGCGGTACGTGCTGCTCGATCCGTACGAGGGCGGCAAGGCGGCCGTGGCCGAGGCCGCCCGCAACGTCGCCTGCACCGGCGCGCGGCCGCTCGGGATCACGAACTGCCTGAACTTCGGCAACCCCGAGCGCCCTGCCGTGTTCTATCAGTTCCGGGAAGCGTGCCGCGGCATCGCCGACGCCTGCCGCGCGCTCGACACCCCGGTGACGGGGGGCAACGTGTCCTTCTACAACGAGAGCCCCACCGGCGCCGTGGACCCGACTCCCGTGATCGGGATGATCGGCCTGTTGTCCCGCGCCGACCGCGCCGTCCCGAGCCATGCGCGCGCCGCCGGGGATGCCGTCGTCGTGCTGGGCGACACGCGCGCCGAGCTGGGCGGCTCGCAGCTGTGGGAAGCGGCGTACGGCGTGGTGGGCGGCGAGCCGCCGCGGGTGGACCTCGCGGCCGAGCAGCGCCTGGTCGATTACCTCGTCGCCGGCGCCGCGCGTGGGCTGTTCCGCTCGGCGCACGACTGCTCGCAGGGCGGCCTGGGCGTGGCGCTCGCGGAGGTGGCGATGGGCGGCCCCTACGAGGAGACGGGCTTCGGCCTCGACGTCGACCTGACGTCGTACGCCCTACGTCTCACGCCATACGAAGTCCTGTTTTCGGAGTCCCACGGCCGTGCCGTTGTGACGTGCGCTCCGGAGCGGGCGGCGGTCGTGGCGGCGCTGGCGCAGGAGCTGGGCGTGCCGGCGCGGCGCGTGGGCACCGTGGGCGAGCGTGGCGGAGCGCTGCGCGTGCGGCTGCGCGACGCCCGGCTCGAGCAGCCCATCGAGCGGCTCAGGCACGTATATTTCACCGCGATCCCCCGGCGCATGGGAGACTGACGGACGGATGTGCGGCATCATCGGCGTCACCGGCGTTCCCGACGCGGCGCGCGTCGCCTATCTCGGGCTCTACAGCCTGCAGCACCGGGGCCAGGAGTCGGCGGGCATCGTCGCCGTGGACGGCGCGGGCGTGGCCCGCTCGCACCGCGGCATGGGGCTCGTCTCGGACGTGTTCGGCGAGAAGGTGCTCCACGAGCTGCCGGGCGACGTCGCGATCGGCCACACGCGCTACTCGACCGCCGGCACCTCCGTCCTCGCCAACGCCCAGCCGATGCTCGCCCGCTACCGCGAAGGCCCGCTCGCCCTCGCCCACAACGGCAACCTCACCAACGCGGTCCCGCTCCGCACCGACCTGGTCGCGAAGGGCTCGATCTTCCAGAGCTCGTCGGACAGCGAGGTGCTGGTGCACCTGATCGCCCGCTCCGAGGCACGCGAGCCCGAGGATCAGCTGCTCGACGCCCTGGAGCGGGTCGAGGGCGCTTACTCGCTCGTGATCACGATCGGCAGGACGCTGTACGCCATCGTCGATCCGCGCGGCTTCCGGCCGCTCGTGCTCGGACGGCTGGGCACCGGCTGGGTGGTGGCCTCGGAGACGTGCGCCCTCGACATCACCGGGGCCACGCCGGTGCGCGAGCTCGAGCCGGGCGACTTCGTCCGGATCCAGGGCGGCGACGTGGACGAGCTGCCGAGGCTCGCCGCCAAGCCGCGGCGCCGCTGCGTGTTCGAGCTCGTGTACTTCTCGCGCCCCGACAGCACGGTGTTCCACCGCTCGGTGGACCGCGTCCGGCGGGCGCTCGGGCACGAGCTCGCGCGCGAGCACCCCGCGCCGGGCGCGGACTGCGTGTTCTCGGTGCCGGACTCCTCCAACGCCATGGCGCTCGGCTTCTCCGAGGAGTCGGGCATCAAGCTCGAGCACGCCCTGATCCGCAACCACTACGTCGGACGGACGTTCATCCACCCGGCCCAGGCGGGCCGCATGGCCAAGGTGAAGATCAAGTTCAATCCGGTGCGCGAGGTGCTGGCGGGGAAGAGGGTCGTGGTGGTGGACGACTCGATCGTGCGCGGCACCACGAGCCGCGCCCTCGTCCAGCTGATCCGCCAGGCGGGGGCGCAAGAGGTGCATTTCCGCGTCGCCTCGCCACCCATCACCGGCCCGTGCTACTACGGCATCGATACGCCCAGCAAACAAGAGCTGATTGCGTCGAGTAACACCGTCGAACAAATACGTGAACACTTGGGCGTCGACAGCCTCGGCTACCTGTCGCTCGACGGCATGCTGCGTGCCGCGGCCGGGGACGGCGATCCCGCCGACTTCTGCCACGCCTGCTTCTCCGGCGCCTACCCGACGGAGATCTCTGCCGACCTGGAACGGGCGCGGCATGCCGCGCCCCTACAACAGGCGCTCATGGTGTAACACGTCGTGCCGTCCCTCGAACGCTGGGTGTATTTCTTCGGACCGGGCCGCGCCGACGGCTCCGCCGCCATGCGCGACGTCCTGGGCGGCAAGGGGGCCGGCCTCGCCGAGATGGCGAACCTGGGCCTCCCCGTTCCGCCCGGGTTCACGCTCTCAGCCAAGCTGTGTCTCACCTACCTCGAGCAGGGCACCTTCCCCCACCAGCTTCATGAGGAAGTCGGTCGCCATCTGAAGCAGCTCGAGCGGGCCACGCGCAAGCGGTTCGGCGAGCCGCGCAACCCGCTCCTCGTTTCCGTGCGGTCGGGCGCGGCCGTCTCGATGCCGGGGATGATGGAGACGATCCTGAACCTCGGTCTCAACGACGAGACCGTGCAGGGCCTCATCGCCGGCTCGAAGAACCCCCGCTTCGCCTACGACTCCTACCGGCGCTTCGTCCAGATGTACGGCGACGTGGTGTTCGATCTCGGCAAGGAGCCGTTCCAGGAGGTGCTGGAGGAGTTCAAGGCGCGACGCCGGGTCGCGCGCGACATCGACCTGCCCGCCGACGACCTGCAGGCGCTCGTCCACGAGTTCAAGTCCATCATCCAGGCGAAGCGCGGCGCCCCCTTCCCCGAGGACCCCGCCGCGCAGCTGTGGGGCGCGATCGAGGCCGTGTTCAAGAGCTGGCGCACGCGCCGCGCCGTGGACTACCGCAAAGTCCACGGCATCCCCGACGACCTGGGGACGGCCGTGAACGTCGTGGCGATGGTGTACGGGAACATGGGCGACGACTCGGGGACCGGCGTGGCGTTCACGCGCGACTGCCGCACCGGGGAGAACGGCCTGAACGGCGACTTCCTCACGAACGCCCAGGGTGAGGATGTCGTGTCCGGGGCGCGGACCCCGGAGCCGCTCGCGAAGCTCAAGCGCGGTCGGGGAGCGCTCGCGAAGGTGTACCGCGACCTCGAGCGCATCGCCGCGAAGCTCGAGCGGCACTTCATGGACGTGCAGGACATCGAGTTCACCTTCGAGCACGGCAAGCTGTACATGCTACAGACGCGCCGCGCCCAGCGCACCGGCCTCGCGGCGGTGCGCTGCGCGGTCGAGATGGTGGACGAGAAGTTGATCACCCCCGACGAGGCGGTGCAGCGCGTGCCGCCCCAGGATCTCGACCAGCTGTTCCATCCCATGGTCGACCCGCGCGCCACCGTCACCGTGGTGGCGAAGGGGCTGCCGGCGTCGCCCGGCGCCGCCATCGGCGAGGCGGTGTTCGACGCCGACGAGGCCGCGACGCTCGCCAACAAGGGCCGGAAGGTCATCCTCATCCGTCCACAGACCTCTCCCGAGGACTTTCACGGGATCGTGGCGGCGCAGGCCGTGCTCACCGCGCGTGGCGGCATGACGAGCCACGCCGCGGTGGTCGCCCGCGGCATGGGAAAGACGTGCGTCGTGGGGGCGAAGGACATCGAGGTGACCTCGGAGGCCGGGGGGGGGCGGTTGCGCGCGAACGGGCGCGTCGTGAAGCAGGGCCAGGTCATCACGGTGGACGGCACGACCGGCCGGGTGATCCTCGGGGCGGCGAAGCTCGTGCAGCCGAAGATCGGCGCCCACTACGCGAAGCTGATGGCCTGGGCCGACCAGCGGCGGCGCCTGCGGGTGCGGGCCAACGCCGACACGCCTGCCGACGCGAAGCGCGCACGCGAGTTCGGCGCCGAAGGCATCGGGCTGTGCCGCACGGAGCACATGTTCTTCGAGGGGAACCGCATCATCGCGATGCGCGAGATGATCGTGGCCCCGGACGAGGCGGGCCGCCGCCGCGCGCTCGCGAAGCTCCTGCCGATGCAACGGGCGGATTTCGAGGGGATCTTCGAGGCGATGGCGGGTTATCCGGTCACGATCCGGCTGCTCGATCCGCCGCTGCACGAATTCCTCCCGCACACGCGCACCGAGGTGGCGGAGCTCGCCAAGGTCATGAAGCTCCCGCCGGCGCGGCTCCAGCGGCTCGTCGATTCCCTCGTCGAGGCGAACCCGATGCTCGGGCACCGCGGCTGCCGCCTGGGGATCACCTATCCCGAGATCACCGAGATGCAGGCGCAGGCGATCTTCGAGGCGGCGTGCCGCGTGGTCGCCCGCGGCAAGCAGGTCGTAGTGGAAGTGATGATCCCGCTCGTGGCGCACGTGGAAGAGCTGCGCCGCCAGGCCGAGATCGTGCGCCGCGTGGCCCGCGAGGTGTTCCAGGCCGAGGGGCGCGCCGTGCCCTATCTCGTCGGCACGATGATCGAGCTGCCGCGCGCCGCGCTCACCGCCGACGAGATCGCCAAGGAGGCCGACTTCTTCTCCTTCGGCACGAACGACCTCACCCAGACGACCTTCGGCCTGTCACGCGACGATGCCGGCCGGTTCCTGCCGTTCTACGTGGACCGCGGCATCCTGCCCGACGACCCCTTCCAGGTGCTGGACCAGGAAGGGGTCGGCAAGCTCGTCGAGATCGCCGTCCGGCTCGGCCGCGCCTCGCGGCACGAGCTGAAGATCGGCATCTGCGGCGAGCACGGCGGCGAGCCCACGTCGGTGAAGTTCTGCCACCGGGTGGGAATGAACTACGTGTCGTGCTCGCCGTTCCGCGTGCCCATCGCCCGCCTCGCCGCGGCCCAGGCCGCCCTCGAGGAGCAGGGCGTCATCAACCGCACCAAGGCGACGGTCTAGCCCGGCGGCTTGGGCTGTAGGAGCCCGAGCAGGCCGAGCAGCAGCACCGTCACGGCGAACGCGACGGCCGCCGCGCCGTAGCCCGTTCCCTTGGAGGTGCGGTGCGTCGTGGCGATGCCGATGCCGTTCAGGGCGCACCCCCAGACCGAGAACACGTTGATCCCCCGTAGCACGCCTCCCACAAATCCCGTTGCGTCGGGTGCGAGGAGGTCGAGCCCGAAGGCGGGCTGGAGGTCGAGCGGCGACGTGATGCTCTCCACGCCGCGGAGCGAGAGCACGACCAGGCCCGCGACGAGCTGCACGATGTACGTGATGCTGGCGTAGGCCGCGACGGAGGTGAGGAGGCGGTACCGCCCGTCCACGCCGAACAGCGAGACGGCGACCCACAGCAACCCGCCCACCAGGGCGACGAAGACGGGGACGACGACCGCGGAAAACAGGATCTGCCCGATCGCGATCTTGCCGACGTCGGGCGGCGTGCCACCCCGCGCGGCGGCCGCCTGGGCGAGGACGGGCGCGAGCGCGGCCTTGACGTAGGGCAGTGCCAGGAACCCGATCGCCACCGACACGAGCATCACGGCGAGGACCGGCGCGAGAAAGCGGGGCCGCTCGCGTACCCGCTCGAAGACCGCCGCCGGCTCATACACGACCTTCACGAGATCGAGCAGCGCGCCCATGCGTTGTCCCCACACTTGGAGTGGATGTGGATGAAAAAGGGGCTCGGGACTGGGGGCTCGGGGCTAGGGATCTGCACTCCCCAGCCCCGAACCCCGAGTCCCGAACCCCCAGTGGAGGCGCGGGGAATCGAACCCCAGCCACCACAGAACGACACAACACGCCATGCACAGAATGCACGATTT
>WNFV01020462.1_pt1 | contig 10552 bp, 14 predicted proteins | sample 5400101 | NCBI WGS metagenome assembly WNFV01 (sample SAMN13153361, study PRJNA577476) | soil metagenome | isolation source: 115 cm soil or saprolite under grassland replicate 1 | place: USA:California | collected 2016-06-15 | reverse complement strand
CCGGAAATCCCCACATCGCCGTACGGACATGGTCCTCGTCCGAGTTCTCGACGACCGCCAGATGAAACTGACGTGGCAGAAACACGACTGCCAACGCCGACACCAGCACCATGGTGATCCAGGTGCTCACGGCGCCCTTCTGCCCGAGCACGCCCTGCACGATGTGGGCGTCCGCGGCGCGTCGAAAGACGTCGCCGAACCCGTCGAAGAGGCGGTACGTGACGAACGCGCCGACCGCAAGGAACGCCACGAGCTTCACGACGGCTTCGGTGGCAAGCGCCGCGACCATGCCGGGGTGGCGCTCGGTCGGGCTGAGGCGCCGCAGCCCGAACACGATCGTGAAGACGATCATCAGCACGACGTAGGTGGGGCCGGCCAGCCTGCCGACGGCCCCGGCGTGGGGCGGAGCGACGAGCGCGGAGGCGGCGATCATCGTCTTCAGCTGCAGCGCGATGTAGGGGACGGCGGCGGTGAGTACCGCAATGGTCGCGATCGCCGCGAGAAGCTGCGATCGCCCGTAGCGGAGCGACAGGAGGTCGACGACGCTCGTGACCCGGTGCGTGCTCTTGATGCGAACCATCTTCCGGAGCACGTACCACCACAGCGCTGCGCCGAGCGTCGGCCCCACGTACACCGCAAGGAAGAGAAGGCCTGTCGAGGTGGCGAACCCGACACTTCCGTAGAACGTCCAGGTGGTGCAATAGGTCGCGAGCGACAGCACGTACGCGAGGGACGTCCCGGCGAAGCGTCTGCCGGAACCCTCGCGCCGCTCCGCCCAGGTGGCGAGCGCGAACAGCAGCCCCACGTATCCGATCGTGATCGCGATGATGAGGACGAAGTCACGCATTCTCGTCTTCGCGTTCGCGGGGGACGGTGGGACGGGTCGCTCGGGCGATCGCGGCGAGCATCGCGATGAGGGATGCCCACGCGCCGAAGATGAACAGTTGCGCGGCGGCGACACCCATCGGCGGCGAGCTGACGAGGGGCCACAACAGCACGAGGAACCCGAGGACCGCGACCGCTCCACCGAAGAGCGGAGCGCGCAGCGCCCGCCGCCACCGCCCTTCGGCGCGCGGATTGTTCACCGCCGCGTTCCACGCGGGAGTCCCTCGTCGCGACACTCGGCGCCTCTGTCGAAGGAGCGCCCCCAGGGCGCCTCACCGGCGGATCCAAGGACCGGCCGGAATCGATCGCACTCTAGCTCTCGCGATTCGTCTCGGAAACGGCCGCCCAGGCGGGCGATCGCGAGGACCTTCGCACAGCGACGGCCTCACCCCTTCCGCAGCTCCGCCTCGACGGGAGCAACGCGCGACGCGGGCCGAAGGAGCTTGGCGACAGCGCCTGTCTTGAACGTGGTTGCGTCCGCAAGCTCGAAACGCAAAGGCTCGGGGAAGATCCGCAGCCCGTTTCCCAGGATGACCGGATGGACGATGAGCCGATACTCGTCGATCAACCCCGTCCGTATCAGGGACCGCGCGAATCGCGCGCCGCCATGCGCCAGCAGCTCCCCGCCGGCTTCCTGCTTCACTCGGGCGTCCAGTTCTTTATCGGCTGCTTGCCTACAGCATCCCGCGATCCCCGGGCGGTTACCCCTGCGCGAGCTCGGGGCTGTTGGGGACCACCCTGCGCGAGTGCTCGACGACCCGGCGCCGCGGCCCCTCACCCCGACCCTCTCCCCGCTTCGCGGGGCACCGTCCCGACCTCATTGTTCGTGTGCATGATGCTGACGAGGATCGTCCGCGGCGTCAGCGCCTTCCGCACGTCCTCGGGGTCCACGCGCCCGTGCCGGTCCACGGGCACCACCGTCACCTTCGCGCCGAGCGTCTCGAGGAACCGGAGCGGCCGGAGGATGGCCGGGTGCTCGACCGCGCTCGTCACGATGTGGTCGCCCCGGTCTCGGTTCGCGAAGAAGATGCCCTTCAGCGCGTGGTTGTTCGACTCGCTCCCACCGCTCTCGTTACCACTCGCCCGCCGGCATCGCCACCCAGCCCGGATCGCTCGCGACCTCACCCGGAGGTCAGCAGGTGAAGCGTCACCCGGGAATGGCGGGCTTCGGCGCGAGCACGAACTTCCGGGCGTGCAGGAGCGTCCTCGCGTTCAGCTCGAGGAGCACGTCCTCGGTCGCGCGCCGCCAGAGCTCGCCACGGCGCTTCCAGGTGGCGTGGAGGGCGACGTGCGGCGTGAGGGGCAGGGTGATCTCGACGCCGCGCGCGTGCAGCTCCATTCCCTGGACGAGCCCGTCATCCTTCGGGAAGGCGACGTGGAACGGGGCGTTCGACGAGATGAAGTAGTCGGGCGGGTCCGCCTCCCAGAACACCCAGCCCATCTCGCGCACCACCGGGAGGAGCTGGTCGTATCCGCGCCGGGCTTCCGCCTCGTCCAGGTCGCCGAACCGCGAGGAGAGCCGGATGCCGAGCAGGGCGAAGAACGAGGCGAGCACATCGCGCTCGGCCGGGACGAGGCTGGTGCGGGCCGCGATCTTCTCCCGGATCAGCCGCGCCGCATCGTCCTCGACCGCCCCGAGCAGCCGCTCGAGGTCCTCGTTCTTCTGGAGCGCCGGCTCGTCCACGTCGTTGAAGTGCCGGTGCGCTCCCTCGGGCTCGACCGGCGCCGGCTGGAACACGCCGATCACTGGCCGGTGCACCCACACGGCCGGCGCTCCCTCGGCGCGCTCGTCCGGATCGACGAAGCCCTCGACGTAGAACCGCGGCAGGAACCGACGCACCGTGCTCACCCGAGGACGGCGACGCGCGGCGAAGCGGGACAGGGCATCGGGGGAGGTCTCCGGGACCGGGGGGCGACCCTCCGCCCCATCGCGAACACGTGGATGCTCTCCCGCGGCAACGGCGTCCACTCTTCCGAGGTGAGCGGCTCGGTCGCGAGGAACACGGCCGTATCCTCGCACGCGTCGGTCCGGCACGGACGCTCCAGCAGGTGGAGCCGCCCCGTCGCGTGCGCGATGAGGTGGAATCCGTCGGCGAGGATGAAGTTGAGCTCTCCGAGCGTGCTCAGCGTCGCGACCGCGTCGCGCAGGGTGGCTCGTTGTGCGCGAACACCCACGCGTGTCCGCCCATCTCCCGCTCGAAGGGGTGCGTGTTGGCCCACACCCGGCCGACCTCGGGAGGGTTCGCCTTGCGGAGATGGGCGACGACGAGCGCGCTCGCGCGCGGCGTCTCAGCGAGCATCGAGAAGCAGCGGCTGTGGGCCGCAGGTTCGGGCTGCTTGTAGACCTCGGCGGCGCGCCCGTCGTACCACGCGATCCCCCACCCGTCCGCGTGGGGTCCGGAGCCGCCGCCGCGAGCTCCGAGCAGTTCCAGGTACGCGCTCACCGGGCTCGGCTTGCGCGCGCTCATCCCGAAGAGTTCGCACATGATAGCGCCTCCTCGCGCGTCACGCGTGATCAGAACACGATGACCTTGTCCGCTGAGATCGAGAGCTGCGTGAGCTCGTCAAGCGTGCTGCGCTTCGCCCCCTCGACGATCTCCGGTTCCTTGAGGCCGCGTGCGTCCATGCAGGTACCGCACAGGAGGACGCGCCCGCGCCGCAGGACCGGCTTCAGCATCCGCTCCAGGTTGTAGTAGCCGTTCGGCGTCGTCTGGCCGGCCTTCGCGCAGGCGACGGCGTCGCCCATGAGGAACACGTCGACCTCGGCCTGCTCGTGCTTCGTGACGAGGTTCCCGGCGAGGCGAAGGCCGTTATAGCTGCGCTCGGTGCCGTACGGCGGGTCGTTCAGGACGATCAGGAACTTCATGGGCTTCTCCTATCCATGGCGGGTGCAGCCGTCGGTCAGGCGCGCTCGACGCGGGTTTCCAGCGGGACCGCGTTCGCGACGGTGAAGGCGAACGGGCAGCTCTCGCGCGCGGCCTGCGCCCAGCGCGCGAGCCTGGCGTCGTCCACGGCCGCGTTCACCGTGACACGCACGGAGACGCGCTCCACGAGCGGGCGCTCACCGAGCCCGAACACACGCGAGACGTCCACGGCGTTCTCCGCGATCGCCTTCACCTCACCGAGCTCCACGCCCTCCATCGAGGCGATCATGACGAGCGTCGCCGTGTAGCAGGCGGCGAGCCCGAAGAGCATGTACTGCAGCGGGTCCGGAGCCAGGCCGGCGCCGCCGAACGGCAAGGCCATGTCCGCCTGGAGCACCGAGGCGCTATCACCGTGCACGACCCTCGCGGTGAACTGGGGGGAGCCGTCCCGGAAGCTCCATGTCCCCTCCACGCTCTTCTGCAGCTTCGCGGCGCTCCGGTCCATCTTCACGCGCTCCACCAGCGCGCCCACTGCGGCGAGATTCACGTTGTTCTTCTTCATGCGACCTCCAGCTCAGAGCCACTTCCAGAGGATCTGTTTCTCGAGAATCACCTTGCCCGCGTGCCAGAAGCGGCCCGGCCGGCGGACCTTCACCATCGGTCGCGGCTCGGCGTAGAAGTCGCCCGCGCCGAATCCCGCCTTTCCGTCGCCGGTCTCGATGAAGCACGAGCCGTGGCCGTCGAAGCGCGTCTCGGTCGCCTCTCCGCCGTACGCGCGAGCGATGTTGCGCGCGACCACCTCGGCCTGGCCATGGGCGAAGACGCCGGCGCGCGGGAGAGGCTTGCCCATCGCGAGCGGGATCAGGGTGACGTCGCCCAGGGCGTATACGCCGGGGAACCGCGTCTCCATCGTCTGCCGGTCGACCGGTACCCAGCCGCTCGCGTCGACGAGCCCCGAGTCGGAGAGCGCGCGCGGCGGCCGAAGCGGTGGAACGTAGACCAGGAGATCGAACCCGGCGCGCACGCCGTTCCTGAACTCGACGTGGCCGCCCTCGACCCGGGCGATCTGATGCTCTGGGCGGTAAGCGATCCCCTTCTGCTCGACCATGCCCCGGACCGCCGCGGACACCTCGGGGCCCGCGACCCCCATCGGCCCGGGCTCCGCCGAGAACAGCGAGAGCTCGACCGAACCGCGGATCCCGCGCCGCCGGCACTCGGATTCGATGAGCATGGCGGCCTCGTACGGCGCGGCCGGGCACTTGTAGGCGGGCGCGGCCGTCAGCACGAGGATCCGGCCGCCGCGGAACCGCGCGAGCGCGTCGCGCAGCCGGGTCGCGCCGTCGAGCGTGCAGAAGGTGAGTCCCGCCTCGGCCAGGCCGGGGATCGCGTCCAGCGCGAACTCGGCGCCGAGCGCCACGATGACGCGGTCTCCGCGGAGGACCTTCCCGCTCACGACCACCTCGCGCCGCTGAGGATCGACGCGCTCGACCTCGCCTCGCACGACCTCGATGCCCTTGCGCTTCAGCCGCTCGAGAGGACGGGAGACCTGCTCCGGTGTGCGGGCGCCGGTCATCACCCACAGGAACGAAGCGGCGAGCGTGAACGCCGGCTCACGGTCGACGAGGACGATCCGGTGACGGCGCGGCAGCCGCTTCCGGAGCGCGTTGGCCGCGGCGACGCCGCCGATACCGCCGCCGAGGATCAGCACATTCTCCGGCATCGAAGCTCTCCATCGTCCATTCCTGCGTGATCCCGGCCCCCGTAGCACTACTCAACTACTCTATTGAGTAGTGGTATCGCCTGTCAACCCCGGCGGCAGCGCCTCCGCCGTTCCCGCCGGAGGAGCGCGGCTCGAGGCATGGTCACCCGCCGCGCGGGGCGGAAGGATCGAGGGCGCCAGTGGGCGGCTCGCCCGCTGGAGGGCGACCCGCTATAGTCAATGACCTACTTGAGTTCATCACACTGGAGCCGAGGAGCCATGGGACTTCGAGTGGCGGTCGCGACCGAGAACGGCGTGGAGGTGCAGCACTTCGGGCACGCCACCCGGTTTCACGTCTACGACCTCGATCGTGCCGGGATCGTGCTCGTGGCGGCGCGGGAGGATGTCCTTTCGTCCGCGGCTGCCGAAGAGCGTGCCGCCTCACATCAGCGGAAGCTCGAGCTGATCCGGGACTGCGGCGCGCTCATCGTGGCCCGTGTGGGTCCGAACGCCCTTCGACTCATCGAGGCGCAAGGGATCGCGGTCTACGAGTCGCAGGACCCGGCCGACGACGCGCTGAAGGAACTCGCCGCCGCCGAGGGATTCGATCCGGCCCCGAACCACGGGACCCGGCCGGCGTGAGCCTGCGGCGGGTCACGCAGCGGGAGGGCGTACCGGGCGAGCGGCTCGCGCCAGGGGCGCGGCCGGGCCACGAGGATCTCTTCCGCAAGGTCGACGCCATCACGGGAGCCCCGTGCTCCTGCTGTTCTCGCCCGCTGTGCGGTCACGAGGCCCTCACCTGCGTCGTCTTCCGGCTCGCACCGGCTGCGCGCTGCATCCGCTGCCTTGCTGCCGGGCTCAACATCGGGACGGAAGAAGTGCTCTCCGACCTCCGGGCGAGGATGGCGCGCCGGAGCTGCCAGCTCGCCGCGTGGGAGCGTGCGAGCAGCCGGGAGGGCCGGGGTTGCGGCTGGACCGACGCGCGGGCGAGCATCGACCCACGGACGCCGACCAACGTCGGCCTCGGGTGACGCCTCTACGGCTTCGTGGGCGTGCCCCCGCGATCGCTCGTCGAAGCGGCCGTTCGATCGGCGCTGTCCGCGGAAGGCAACCACTCGGGTTGACCCGGCGGCGCGTTCCACCTATTCAAGCACGTAGTTGAGCAATGAGGAGGGCGCGGGTGCCGAGACCGACGACGGGTCGCCGCTTCAAGGACGCCATCTACGGGCAGTTCGCGCGCGTCTCGAAGGCGCTCGCGAACCCGCACCGCATCGAGCTCGTGGAGCTGCTCGCCCAGGGGCCGCGCACGGTGGAGGTGCTCGCCCGGCTGTCGGACATGAGCCTCGCTAACACCTCCCAGCACCTGCAGGTCCTGCGGGCCGCGGGGCTCGCCGAGGCGACGAAGGAAGGGCTGTTCGTGACGTATCGGCTCGCCGACGCGAAGGTGTCCGACCTCTTCCTCGCCCTGCGCGCGGTGGCCGAGACGCGGCTGGCGGAGGTGGAGCGCATCAAGCGCGAATTCCTCGCCGAGCGCGCCCAGCTCGAGGCGATCGACGAGGACGCGCTGCGTCGCCGCGTCCGCGAGGGAGACGTGACGTTGCTCGATGTCCGGCCGCCGGAGGAGTACGAGGCCGGTCACATCTCCGGCGCGGTCTCCATCCCGTTGCCCGAGCTCGTCAAGCAGCTCGCGAATCTCCCCAAGAGGAAGGAGATCGTGGCCTACTGCCGGGGTCCGTACTGCGTCCTCGCGGTGGAGGCGGTGACCCTCCTCCGCAAGAAGGGCTTCCGCGCCGTCCGCCTCGAGGATGGGATCCTCGACTGGGCCGCCCACGGGCTCCGTGTCGAGGCGTCGAGCCCGAGGTGACCGGTCCGACCCCGCTCGATTACGCGGCGTGGCGGGCGACGCGCCTCGGCAGGGTCACGGAGGCGGTCGAGCGCAGGGCGGTCCTCGATCTGGCTGGGTCCGTCGAAGGGCTCGATGTCCTGGACGTCGGCTGCGGCGACGGCGCCTCTGCCGTCGCCCTCGCTCTGCGCGGCGCCCGGTCCTCCGGCGTGGACATCTCCAGCGACGCACTCGCCCAGGCGCGCCGGAACTCCCGCGCGGCCGACGTCTCGATCGCGCTCGCGGCCGCCGACGCGGGCCGGCTCCCCTTTCCAGCAGGGCGATTCGATCTCGTCATATCGGTGACGGCGCTCTGCTTCGTGGCGTCGCCGGACGACGCGGTCCGGGAGATGGCACGCGTCCTCAGGCCGGGCGGCCGTGTAGTCCTGGGAGAGCTGGGCCTCCTGAGCGCTTGGGGCGTGTGGCGACGACTCCGCGGGCGGCTCGGGTCGCACACCTGGCGAAGCGCCCACCTCTGGACTCCCTCGACGCTGGGGCGGCTCGTCTCCGACGCCGGTCTCGAGCCCGTCCGAGTGCGTGGCGCCGCATACCACCCGCCTTGCGGCCTCGCGGCCGCGATGCTGGAGCCGCTCGACGCGCTCCTCGGGAGAACGACGCCCGTCGGGGCCGCCTTCCTGGTGATCTCGGCGCGGAAGGGACGCGGCGCACCCTAACTTGGACCCGGCGATAGAAGGCTGCACCTCCAGTGCATGAAGCGGCTCGGGATCACGCAGACAGGACTTTGGCCTGCCGGGGTCCCGGTCATCAACCGATGCTTACCGGGAGGAGAAGCAACGCTGCATTGCGGGGCGCCCGCCACAGGAGCATGAGGCGCGAGCTTATGGACCTCCTGCGGGCGCGGTTGCGGCAGGGCGATAAGAGCGCCTGATTGGATCGATGACGTTCTGTCGGTCGATCCTCGGCCGCGCCCCCGCCATGTCCCAACGCGACGCTCCGGAGCCTCTGCGAGTCCATTGCTCGCGGCACGAAGCGAGGAGGTCGGGACATGCTCCAGGTACGCATCGGTCACCTCATCGCCGCGGCCTGCATCGCCGCGGCGGCAGCCGCGAGCAGCGCCGAGGCGCAGTCCGCCGGCTCCGGAAACGAGCCGTCCACCCCGCTGTACGAGCGGCTCGGAGGACTGAAGGGGATCACGGCGGTCGTGGACGACTTCATCGACCGGCTGGTCACGAACAAGACCCTGAACCGGAACCCCGAGATCAACGCGGGCCGCAAGCGGTCGCCCGCGCCGTATCTCAAGTACCAGGTGTCCGCGATGGTGTGCGAGGTGACGGGCGGCCCGTGCAAGTACGGCGGGAAGGGCATGAAGGAGGCGCACGCTCACATGAACGTCACGCAGAAGGAGTGGGACGTGATGGTGAGCGAGTTCAAGAAGTCGCTCGCCAAGTTCAAGGTGCCCGCGAAGGAGCAGCAGGAGCTGTTCGCGATCGTCGGAACGACGAAGGCCGACATCGTGGTCTCGCCCGCCGCCACGCGGTGACCGGAGCAGCGCCGATCGCGGCTCCACCGGCGCGTCTTCACTGGAGGCTCCATGTTCCTCAGGCCCTTCTACCGGTACGAGACCGGCTGCGCGGCCTACGTTCTCGGCTGCGCCACCTGCGCCAAGTGCGCGGTCGTCGATCCCCAGGAGGAGGACGTGCGCGGCTACGCCGACTTCGCGCGCTCGAAGGGGATGAAGATCACGCACGTCATCGACACGCACGTGCACGCCGATCATCGCTCCGGAGGCCGCGCGCTCGCGGAGCTCACGGGGGCGAAGTACTGCCTCCATGGCTCGGCAGAGGTCGGTCAGCCAGGCCTGGCTCGTGAACAACCTGAACGACGGAATGGCCTGGGGGCTCTTCCCGCTGTTCTTCGCGACCGCGGGGATGGTTTACCCCACGCTCCTCGCCGCGATCGGCGACGTCGCGCACCCGACCTGGCGCGCGTCGTGACTATGGCGCGATCTCGGCTATGCGGTCGGCGCGTTGCTCGCCGGCGTCACAGCCGACGCGCTCGGCGTGCCGGCCGCGATCTGGCTCGTCGCTGCCCTCACCTTCGCCTCGGGCGCGGTGGTCGCGGTGCGGATGCGAGACGCGACGGCGCACCGTTATCTAGCGTGATGCGGTCGGCGAGGATGGCGACGCGCGCGGAAACGGATCGGGTTCGCCGGATCTGGGATCGGCTGGCCCCCGGGTACGACAAGAAGATTCGCCTCCCGGAGCGGCTCCTGTTCGAGGGAGGGCGCAAGTGGGTGTGCTCACGCGCTCGGGGCGAAGTGCTCGAGATCTCGATCGGCACGGGCCGGAACCTGCCGCTCTTTGCTTGGGACGTTCGTGTCACCGGCGTGGACATCAGCGCCCGCATGCTCGAGATCGCCAGGAAGCGCGCTGCCGAGCAGGGAGGAGACGTGGACTTGCGGGTCGGTGACGCCCAGGCGCTCGAGTTGCCCGACTCCTCGTTCGACACGGTGGTGTGCACGCTGGCGCTCTGCAGCATCCCCGACCCGAGGGCTGCCGTGGCCGAGATGCGGCGGGTCCTTCGCCCAGGCGGGCGAGTGCTCCTGCTCGAGCACGTTCGCAGCCCGGGGCTCGTCGTTCGGACCATCCAACACGCGCTCGAGCCGATTACGGTGCGGCTCGAGGGTGATCACCTGCTGCGCGAGCCCCTGGACCTCCTCGAGGGCGAACTCTTCGAGGTGGAGGAGTTCGAGCGCTCGAAGCTTGGTCTGGTCGAAAGGGTGGCGGCTCGGAGGTCAGGTGCGAAGCAGTGAACCGACGGGGAGCCGGGGCGAATGAGGAGGAGGTTCATGATGCCTACTTGGGGCGGAGAGAGGATGACGCGTCGCCGGTTCCTCGCGCTCGCCGCGGTCGGCTCGGTGAGCGCTAGAGCGCTCGTCGGTCGTGCGCTCGCCGCTCCAGTCGCGGCGCGAGCCGCTGGCGGGCGCCCGCTGCGCGAGTTCCGCCGGTCAGCGGCCCCGACGAAGATCGATTTCGGCCCGCTCGGCCGCCGGACGATTTGGGCCTACGACGGGCAGATCCCGGGGCGTGAGATCCGCGTCCGGGAGGGCGACCGACTCCGCGTCGTCGTGGAGAACGAGCTGCCGGAGCCGACGACCGTCCACTGGCACGGCGTGCCGGTGCCGAACGCGATGGACGGTGTTCCGGGCCTCACGCAGTCTCCGATCGCGCCGGGCTCGTCGTTCACGTACGAGTTCGACGC